>OLNY01002497.1_pt1 | contig 12725 bp, 10 predicted proteins | sample 1671981 | NCBI WGS metagenome assembly OLNY01 (sample SAMEA3136632, study PRJEB25190) | human gut metagenome | biome: human gut; feature: human-associated habitat; material: faeces | place: Austria | collected 2013 | reverse complement strand
TATATAAATATTTAATTAATTCTAATTTGGTAACAAAATCAGGAAACTCTGATTTGAAATTTGTTGATTTTATTAATATTCATATACAGAAAGATAAAATAAATTGTTTTTCGTTTCCTAAAAACAAAAAAGCAATACTGCTGGATATCTATGCTGATACAATAAATATGAATAGCAGTGAAGCTAATCTATTACCGGATATAGACTTTTTAAATTCTTCATTTACAAATAACGCATATAATATAGAAAATCTCGATATAAGTAATAAAATTCGGGAATTGGGATTTCTTCGTAACAATAATTATAATGCCACTCGATTTATTAACTCGCTATTAAGACTGATAAAAAACACATATATCAGCAAAGATGATATGGATAAATACTTTGATCAAATAGAGGACTTTTATAACGGAAGTCAAAGTGTTGAATATTCAAATAATTGGCGTTCAATTTTCGAACTATATTTATTATGTGACGAGAGAGACCGAGCAAGAAATCTGTATTCTAGAATAAGTAATGAAATAAAAAAGTTGAATTTTGATCTGTTAGATAAAGACGAACTTTTAGAAAAAGGGAAAAAGACCATCTTAAAAAAACTATTGGTTAGTTTAAAACAAAAACTTGAAATTGTCGCCGCATTAACTACATCGTTAAATTATGATTTTAGTCGTCACACATCAATAAAAAATTTGGCTGTCCATTTTAGGAGAAGTAATTTACTAAATCATACAATGGTGTCATATCCTTTATTGAACTATTCATGTGATGAGTTATCATTAACAGAAAAGGATATTTCTAAACTATACAAAATGTCTCCAAATGCTTTTGAATTAGATAAGTTTAAATTGATGTGGTCTCCTCGTTTTATTAATACTATCGAATTTTTTATAGCAAACTTTATTTATTCTTTGAAAAAAAGAGGATACGGAGACAATCCGAAAGATATTCATAAAAAGTTTGTATATTATAATAACCTTGGAGATTATGCAAAAGATGATTATACTTATACTCCACCAAGTGATAAAACAGGGTTTATTGCAGATATTCAAATTTCAAATAGCTATGCAGCTAACCCTAAAATAGCATTAGTAAATACTAATATATCTAAAGATGATGTCTTAAATGGGATAATTAATTTAGAAAAATCATTGACCATAGATTCTAAAATGAAAATATTTAAAATTCTAAACACTGCAAAAGAAGAAAAAGTTGACATTTTAGTATTTCCGGAATTTTATTTCCCATTACTATGGCTTTCGGACATTGCAATATTTGCATTAAAAAACAGAATAACATTAATTACAGGAATGCAATACATAACTATAGAGAATCAAGTGTATAATACTGTATGCAATTTTATTCCAACGATTTTAAATAAAAGTTTTTTCAATGGATTTATGTTATTTAGAGAAAAAAACTTTTATGCACCGCAAGAAGTTATAGAATTAAGCAAGATAAAATGTATTTGTATGGATAAAAATATTCCTCTTTATTTTAGGGTTAGTAATGGTTATTTTGCTTACTCGACGATACTCTGCTATGAATTTACCGATATAAGTTCTCGTGCAGCAATGAAATCTAAAATTGAGTTATTGTTTGTACCGCAACTTAATAAAGATACAAATTATTTTTCTGCCATTGTTGAATCTACAGCACGAGACTTACATTGTTTTGTCATTCAAGCAAACACATCACAGTATGGGGACTCTCGCATCACCGCTCCATATAAAAGTGAATCAAAAAATATTTTGCAAATCAAAGGTGGGGAGACTGATGTTGTTATGATAGCAACATTAAATGTTGACGAGTTGAAAAATAAACGCAAAACATATAGAAATGAAATAACAAGAGTATCTCAAAAATGTCTTTGTTGCAAAAAGAAGCGTAGAAATTGCAATAGTTGCCAAAACGAGTTGCAACGAGAAAAATTAAAAGGAACACCACCAAACTTTAATTAAGCCTATATGATGTTATGTAAAAGCAGAAACAACAGAAGGTTATATAGTCATTGTTTCTGCTTTTATGTATAAATGGGTTCAAGTATGATAGTTGCGCAATTCTTCAGGATTTTAACACAAACCCATGTTAACAATTTATAAACTACTATTTTTTAATTTATTCCGATACTTCGGGCAGTCAACAAGAATTGCTCTGAAACTCTGCTTGCAGTCATACACGCATTTTTTACAAAGACGGTTATATTTTCGGCGTCCGCTGCTGTCGAGGAAAAAGCTCCATTCGGTGCGCCATTTCTTTGACCTGCTCATAGTTTCGGCGGCTTGTGCGATGGCGGTTTTTTGTCTTCTCGCTCGCCTTGCTCCTTTTTTGCTTGATTTAACTGCTGCTTGATAGACGGCTTTTTGCGATCCTCCGGCGGCTCATTATTGATAATGCCGTCAATTTTGTTGTAGTTTTGTTCTGTCTGCTTTTCAGCCGTTTCAAGATAATTAAAGGGTTTATCCGCAAATCGTATTTCTCTTATCTGTTCAAATTGAGATAAAACACCCTTTTGCAGTCTGTCATACTCTGCATAAATTTCTTTTGTAAAGCTGCCGTTATCCAGCATTTCCTGCTGACTGCATACCCAGCCGCTTCCGTACAGGAACGGGTAAAGCGTTAAATTATCCGTTATGTAGGTGAGCGATTTATCGCTGTTGTCATAGTATGCAAAGCCGTTATCGCTGAAAAGATATTTTTCGCTTTTACCCAAATACAGCTTATTATCATAACCGACAAATGCCGTCATACCCTTGTAATTGCTTATCGCTGCCGAGCGTGTATGAACATAATCGAAAAATTTATCGACTTTTTCCCAGCCTGCTTTATCGCAGTAATAGGCGTTATTTTTACCCTTATCGGACAATACAACAATATCCGAAACGCTTAAACTGTGCCCGTAAAAATCATAAGGGCGGTTTGTGTTAAATTCCGTAAAAATGCTTTCCAATGTTGTATCGGCTTTCATTTGTGCGGAATAAATAAGCTCATAGTTTTCGATAACGGGCAGCTTCTTATCTTTTTTAATCTGCTCCAAGCTCTCAAAGCGCAGTCCTCTTGTGCTGTCGTCATCTTTGAGCTGATATATCATAAAAAGCCTTTTCGGATAGTTTTTCTCAAATTCGCACAGACTCTTATACGGCTCATCGGCAGAGGTCAAGCCCATTTCATTAAAAACCTGTTTTAATCTGTGAGTTTTACCGTGCAGAATATTGTCCGACAAATCATGCTGCATTTCAATAATTTCAGAATACACACGGTCATAGTCGGGGTGATTTGCCCTTAAATACTCGTCAATCCGAACAGCCAGCCCCATAGAATCCTCAATCTCGATTTCCGATAATGCGTCTGTTGTTATGGAATACTCTTTCGGAATTGTATTTAAGTCGCCGCTATATCTTTCGGTAAATTCAGAACCGCTGTTTTCCAAAACTCCGTAGCTGTCAAGAAATACGGCTTTATTGTCTTTTTTGCACCGTTCGCCATAGTCCCAAAAGTTCACAAAGTCCTCCAAATCGCCAAGCTCGCCGATTTTTATTCCGCTTTCTTCAGCTTTGTATCTGCCGTAGTCGTCATAGTCAGATATGTCGGGAATAAAGCTGTAACACTCCGTATTCAGGGCAAGGTTTATAAGGTCGGCAGCGCTCCTTGTATGCTCCTGCGCCTCGACCGCAGCCGTAAATACCCGATATTCGTTGTCGTCAAAATTAGATAAAATACCGGCTAAATAATTAAGCTCGTCAATATTTTCGGTTTCCTTGAACAGCCTTTTTGCATTGATACCGGGCAAATAAAAATCCGCAATTTCAAAAATATACTCGCCGGGCTTTGCGTCAAGTTCAAGCCCGATTTCCTTAAAAATATATGTCAGTTCCTCTTTGTTTACGGGTAATTCCATTAAAAAATGCCGGTAATTATCCGGCGTATTCCTGTGTTCGTAGCCGTTTGCGATTGCCGCCGTAAAATAAAATTCTGCCATAATCACACCTCCAAATCCGCAAACTCTTTATCGGTCATACCAACCAATTTTGAAACAATATCCGCCGCCGTATTTTTTAAATCAGCGTCCTCTATATACGGGATTGCTTCTTTGATTTTAACGATAAGCCCCACACGGTCAGCGGTGTTATACATTCCGATTATACTTTTTTCCTCGTCCGAAAATCGTGTCATAGCGATATATCCTCCTTTTTCTTTGATTTCGCCTGCTTTTTTGGCGCTTTTTCCGTTTTAGCCTTTTCTTCTTTAAGCTGCTTGCGGATTGAGGGCTTTTTTGAGGTGATTTTTGCCTTATCCGCCTGTTTTGTATCTTTTCCGTCAATATCATTTTCCTGTACCTTTTCAAGCTCCTTTAATTTTTCGGATATATCCGTAATCATTTCGTCCGCAGTAGTGCGTATCACTTCAAGCGACGCCTTTAATTCCTCCGTTTCCTTGCCGCTGCTCCAACCAGCCACATAGCCGAAAGAGTAGTCGGAGGTATCAATACCGAAATGCTGACATACGGTATATGCAATGCTTTCCGCCTGCACTTCACGGGTGCGGTTATCCGGTCTGTCGTCCTCGATAACCTCGTTTTCTTCCTTTTCGGGAAGTGCGTGTAGCTTTGCGTGAGCGATTTCGTGAATGGTGGTTTTTATCGTCTGCATTTCCGACAAATCATTACGCACGGCAATTCTTTTTTCGGTCAGGTGATAATATCCGTTTGCCGCGCGGTCTATCTTTTCAAGCTCAATAGGTACGGGGGATATTGCCTTTAACGCTTTGAAAAACTTTTCGTATTCCTCAACATTGCCCGTAAGCTGATTCGCTATCGTGGGGATCTCTTTTCCGTCCGTCTGCGACAGGTCAAATACCGTTGTTATCTTAAACGCCGGAACGGTGATTGTTTTTGTGGTGGTACGGTTGCTGCCGTCTGCGTTCAATATCGGATTTCCGTTTTTATCGTGTTCGTTTTCTTCAATTTCTTTTTTGTACGGAGCAGGGGCAAGAATTTTGATACCCTTTTCGCCCTTTCTGACAGCGCGCTTAAATTCATTTTTCCAAGTGTTAAAACCGGCTATGTACGAAGCGTCCGGCTTCTGCATTAAAATCAATATTGTATTACGAAAACTGTAATTGTGGAGTTTTGACATTGCCGACAAATACTCTTTGTATCTGTCGCTGTCAAACAAGTCCTTAATGCCTTGCTCCAATTTGTCGGTAATTTCCTTGACTTTCTCTTTTTGAGATTTGCCCGTAAATTCAATGGGCGTTACTTCTGACATCTGTTACACCTCCAAATCCTTGTTTTTATCCGGCTTAAACGGATTTTCTCTTGTGCTGTCAAATTCACGGTATCGCTGTGTAAGCTCTGTTATCATACTTTTAATGCCCTGCATAAATTCTTTCGGGTTTGATTTGCCCTTTGCAATCTCGACAAGTTTATTTTCCCATTCTGCCGTGAGCTGTGCGGATATGAGAGTATCGGGCAGAACGGAAACAAGCAGTATTCCGTTTTTGGTGGGTGTTATCTGCCGTCCGTTTCTCTGCACAAAGCCCGTTTGTACCAGTTTTTCCAAAATGGCGGCTCTCGTTGCAGGCGTTCCCCAGCCTTTACGCTCTGCGCTGTCGGTTGTCTCTTTTGCACCCGCTGTTTCCATTGCAGATAACAGCGTGTCCTCCGTGTACGGTTTCGGGGGCTGGGTGTATTTCTCTTTAAACTCCGGCGCCGCCCCTGCGAATAGCTGTCCTTTATAGAATTTTACAAGCGGCGCTGCTTCCGCATTATCCGTCTTTGGATATATCAGCTTTTCTATTGCACGAAAGCCCTCCGAAACAATTTCTTTGCCCTTTGCCGTAAAGGTATATCCGCCGCACTCAAATACTGCCGTAGTGTTTTCATACACATAGCTTTCCGCCGACGCTGAAATTATCCGGCATAAAACAAGTTTCAGGATATTCAGCTCACCTATCGGAATTGCCGACAAATCCGCCTTTTCAATTTCAAGCGTGGGAATAATGGCGTGGTGGTCTGATACTTTACCGTTATTTATCATACAGGATATTTCGGGGAAGAAATCGGGAGCTTTGTCAAACGGCGGTATATCCGCGCCAAGACGAATAACCGCCGTTGCCGTTTCCGCCATATCCTCCGTCAAATATCGGCTGTCCGTTCGGGGATAGGTAATAAGTTTCTTTTCGTACAATGCCTGTGTGTAGTCAAGCGTCTGCTTTGCGGTGTAGCCATAAATCCTGTTTGCTGCCCTTTGCAGCGTTGTTAAATCAAACAGTTTCGGCGGCTGTTCGGTTTTGGTTTCTTTGGTTACGGAAATGCAAACGGCCTGTGAGTGTTCACAAGCCGTTATAATTTCTTTTGCCGTATTCTCATTGTCAAACCGTTCGGTTTCCGCTTTCACGCCGCCGAGCGTGAGTTCAACCGTAAAATACTTTTCTTTTCGGAAATACGCTATTTTGTTATGCCTGTCGCATAAAAGGGCAAGCGTAGGCGTCTGCACTCTGCCGATATTTAAGGTCTTGTTATACAAAATCGAAAACAGCCTTGTTGCATTGATACCGACTATCCAATCCGCCCACATTCTGCAAAGTGCGGAATAATACAAATTGTCATATTCGCTGCCGTCCTTTAAGTTTTCAAAGCCCTCACGGATCGCCGTGTTTTCCATTGATGAAATCCAAAGTCTTTTGATAGGCTTTTTGCAGTTCGCCATATTGTAGACAAGCCGGAAAATCAGCTCGCCCTCACGCCCTGCGTCGCAGGCGTTAATAACCTCGCTCACATCTTTTCCGGTCATAAGGCTTTTTACAACCTTAAACTGCTTTTGCTTATCGCCGTAAATCTTGTACTTGAAGTTATCGGGAATGATAGGCAAATCCGCATAGTTCCACTTTGAATATTTTGCGTCGTATTCCTCTGGAAACGCTACCGCTATCAAATGCCCGACGCACCAAGATATGATATATTCGCCGTTTTCAATATATCCGTCACGGCTGCCCTTGATATTAAGCACTTTTGCGATTGCAAGGGCAGCAGACGGCTTTTCCGCTATAATCAGTTTCAAATTAAATTCCTCCTTTGAACGCAAAAACAGCACCCAAATTAATGAGTGCTGCTATATTTTTCGATTATTTCATATTTGCTTTCTGAATGTTTTCTTTTTCTTTCTTTATATTTAGACTTATTGCATTTAATAAATCATCAAGTTCTTCAAAATGACAATTTTTTGATAGAATTGTATCTGTTTTTGTGGCTAATTTAATTTTCTTTTTAGCTTCAGTTGAACATTTCATAATACCATCAAAGGATAAGGGTAAATCAAAAACTATATGATTTATATTTTCTTCAATATCTAAATATAAACCACCAATTTTTTTCACAGATAAACCACGCGTATCACTGGAATATATTCTCTTAATCTTTTGCATAATTTCAATGGAATTATGTATATATTGTTCAGCTAAAGTAAGCTTTTCGACAGAATACTGTCTAACGATTTTATTATAATAGCTTTTTATGGTGAAAACTGAAACAACTGTAACGATGGCACTAATGACAGTTAAAATGTCTGCACATAAAGATAGCCAATTCATTATTTATTGTTGTTTCGACTTTCTAAATAATATTTATATTTAGGCATATCCCCATATAGTGCTGGAAAAACTTCATCCCATCTGCCATCTTCCATAAAAGCCTTTGCAACTAATTCAGCAAAATGATAATCATGATTTCCCGTTATTTCTCCAATGCTAGTTTCAAACTCAATATGGTTGACATTTTCGTTCTTATCAAGTTTTTCTCTTTGCTCATCCATCAAGTCCATTATTAATGAATATTGAGAACGTGTAATTTTACATTCAAACAGTAAACTTGATGTATTGCTATTTTCAGCCAACAGTTCTAATCTGAATTCTAAAAAATCAATTTTATCAGATAAAATTTGATTCTCTGCTTTTAGGGTTGTGATTTCTCTTTCATAATCCATAATTGTATCCTCCAATTATATATTTTTTATTATATTATACCATAAATCATCATCCTTTGTCTATTGACGAAATATAAGAAATTTCGTGTGTGTTTTTATTCATTGTCAATATCATCGATTTCTTCGTCATCGTTTACAACGGTTTCGGTGTACTCGTCCTCAAAATCGAAGTCATCCAAATCGTCCGCCTGTTCAAGTTCCTTTTTCGGCAGAATTACTTTGTAATAATAGCCGCCAACTCCGGCAGCCACCGCAAGTGCAAGAATGATAAACAAGCCGGAATTGTTTTTCTGCTGTTTTTGCTCCGACTGTTCGGATTTTTCGGTCTTGCTGTTTGTGTTCTTTTTATCATTCTCTGTTAAATTCGTTTCAGCCGTGTTTTCCGTCTGCTCCGGTTTTGCGGTTGCTGTCGGTTTCTTGTCCGATTTCTCTACAAGCGCCTCAAGGTCGCTTTCGTCAACGGTATTCAAAAAATACACATTTTCGCTTTGCGCGCCCTTGTCAATCACGAAGTAAAAAACATTCCCGTCCCGTGCGGTTACAGTGATAAACTGCAAATTTTCGTTATCCGAAACATCATCTGCAAGCTGGGCGTTGCCCTTTGGCGTCAATGTTCTGTTGTCCTCAATTACGGTTTCGGTGGGTGTTTCTGTCGGGGCATTACTCTGTGCAAACGCCGTCATTCCCGATAAAGCGAAAACGGCGGTAAAAACCGCCGCCGCAAATTTAATTCTGTTCATTTTCATTATCCGTGTCCTCCTTGTTTTCAAGCTCTGCCTTGTATTTTTCGGGCAGCTCAAACTCGCCCGTCGCATAGGCTTTAAGTAGTGCCGTCAAGGTCTTGTTGTCGATATTAACCGTCTTAACCAGCTTTACAATCTGCAAGTTTTCAGCCTCGACGCGCTTTGCTTCAAGTTCTCGTATTTTCTTTTGCAGCTCTGAAATTTTTGCTTTTGCCGCCGCAATGTCCTTATCAATTTTTGTTACTGTTGCCATTGTATAAAATACCTCCGTTAAATTTATTTTTTAGTTTAGTCGCCCATAGGCGTAAAAGTGCTGCGTCCAATAATTTGAATTGACGCTTGCGTACTGAATGGGATTGCCGCAATGAATCATCATACCGTTGCCAACATAAATACCGACGTGCGATACCGGGCAGCCACTGTTATATGTCCCTGTGAAGAAAATAATATCGCCGGGCTTTGCGTCCGACGGTCTGACGGGAGTACATTGGTCGAAAATACCTTGTGCCGTTGTTCTGCCGAGAGGATATACGCCGGAGTTTTTGAATACCCAGCACACAAATCCCGAACAGTCAAACGAGGTCTGCGGACTGCTGCCGCCCCAAATATACGGATAGCCCAAATACTTCTCGGCTTCGGTTATCAGCTTTCGGAATGTTTCGTCCGTAAGAGCCTCGCCCGGAATTGTGTAGTCATTGTATGGGCTTTGCGTTATATTTGAATAAATATCGTCCGCAAACAGATAATCACGGTTGCCCTTGCTGACAAGGTAAATATCGTAAAGCTCCCTTTGGTCTGCCGTAAGCGTGGTTGTCATACCCTCGTTCACAAGCGTAACATTGAGAATTTTATAGGTGTATTCGTTTCCGTCCTTGTCTGTCCGCTGCCGGCTTGTTTCGGTAATCACTAAATGATACTGTGCATTGAATAAATCGTCCAAATTGTTCCGTATATCTGCAAACTTAAAATCCTGATATACGGCCGTAAGATATGAAATCAGTTCATACGGGTTATGACCGATACCCGCCAAGTTATAATTATATTCATCATATCCCGAATACTCATTTTCGATATTATCAATTTTACTCTGCAAATTCTGCTCCAAACCGTTGTAATAGTTTTCAGCCGCATAAATATCCTCGTCCTCCGCAAAGTATGACGATACCATTATCGAATTAAATCCCGTCGTGCCGATAACGGAACAAGAGGAAAGAGCCGTAGCCAGCCAAGCAATCAAAAGCACGATTGCAAGAATAACACCGAAAACGGCTTTATGCCGCCATACAAAAGCCGCAAGCCTTGACGCTGCACGCTCGGCGTTCTGTGCCGCTTTTTTCGCCTGCTTTGCCGTCTGTTCGGCTCGCTTTGCCTTTTGGTATTTTTTCTTTATCTGCTGTTTTTGACGGAATTTCTTTAATGCCGATTTTTTCAGCGACGGATTTTCCGCAAGCGTTTTTTCATACGCCGCCTTAATTTCCGCCTTTTCCGCCTTAACCTTTAAGCGTGCAGCTTTTTTGTACGGCGCCGCTTTTCTCTGACCGTCAATGTATTTTGCCGTTCTGACGCTGTACCGTGCAAGGCTTTCCGCCTTTTGCTCCGTTTGGTGCGCCGCTTCAACACCGCTGTTTTCATTTTCAACCTCCGCAACCTTTGTGTGCAGATTATTAAGCGCTGTGTTTTGCAAAACCTCACGTCCTGCCTTTATAGGTGAACGGTGATTAAGTTCTGTTTGCGGTTTTATCTCTTTTTCAAACTGCAAGCGGTCTTTCGGCTTTTGTTTTTGCTCGTCATATAACCGCTTGCGCTTGATTTTCTTTTTGTGCGGTAAATCTTGTTCAGCTTTTTCAGCTTTGGATTTTGCCTTTTCAGCCTTTTTATCGAATTTCTGAGCACGCCTGTTTACTCTGTCAAAAGGAATGTCGCCGCTGTCGGATTTAGGGGCGTCAGTTTTTTCACCGGTCGTTTTAGTGTCTGATTCTGTGTTATCGGTTTTATCCGATTTATCAAAAGACAGCTTTTGCCGCTTTTTATGAGCAGATTTTTTTTCCGTTTCGGTTTTTGTGTCCCTCACGCTGTCAAACGGAGTATTGCTGTCCCTTTCGGCTTTGCTTTCCGAAAAGTCCATATCCGTATTTTTTGAAAATTCCGTTTTGTTTTCCTGTGCCTTTTCGGAAATATCGTAGTCGTTTGATTTTTGCGTTTGCTCTGCAAAATTGTAATTAACGCCTTTCGTTTGCTTTTGCATACGATACATTTTACTGCGGTATTTCTTTTTCTTTGCAGCAGAGGAATAGGAAGGCCCGGCTTTCGGAATGTCCGGCTGAATGTCCTGCGGTGTATTTTCCGTTTCGGTCGGCTCAATATTCCTGTCGGTAAATTGAACTGTGCTGTCTGCCGGAACGGAAACATTATTATCCGCCGTTTTAGAAACAGAAATATCAATCTTTGTTTCAACAGAAACATTTTCGGAATTAGCAACCGTGTTTTCAGTTTGCCTTGCCCGGTACATACGGTTTTTCTTTGACTGTGTAAGTGGCGGTTTTTGCTTTTCACCCTCTGTATGCCGTCCGAGCTGAATGTCGGGGCGTTTATCCTTTACATAGCTTTCGCCACGATTTTTCGACTTAAATTCTTTATCATTCCGCATATAGACACCGCCTTATCCGATTTCATTTTCGGGGCGTGTTTTCTGCGGCTCCTGCGGATTTTTCTTTTGGTCGGCCTTCAGCTCATTAAGCTGCTTTCGGATTGACGGCTTTTTCTCTGTCGGCTTTTCCGCCGCTGCTTTCTGCATTTCCTCCGTAACATAGCCCGGCAATAAATGACCGTGTACCATAAAGGATTTCTCCAAGTCTTTCGGTATGGGCGGCGATATTTCCCTGAACAAGTGCGAATACGCCTTAATTCTGCCTTGTATGTATTTCTCGGCTTCCTCACGGGCAGCACACACCCGTTCCTGACCTGCAACCTTGTATGCATTTGTATAATCGGGTCTGTTTGTGTAAATATTCCACCTGACGTCATATTTTACGGTATCGTTCCGCCAGCTTGAACGCTCATATATATTGTAAGTCATTTTATATACCTTGTTGCTTATGGTAAACCTGTCGGCGCCGTCCTTTTCCCATTTGTTTGAGGTATGCGAAACCTCCGGCACATTTTTATAATCAAGCGCCTTTTCATATTTTCTCGTATTTGACGCAAGCGCTTCCCAATCCTTTAAGGCGTCAATAGCTTTTTCGTATGCCGCCTGTTCCTGCGCGGTACTTTTTTCTTTCAATGCGGAAATATCGCCAACAGTTAATTTTAACAGGTCTGACAAATCGGACTCACTGCCGCTATACACGGTATGCTCGATTTTAGCCTTATAACCCGGTGTAAGCGTATCATTGTCATACACCGTATAATCGTTTCCTTTTCTCATATGCTGACCTCCTTTGTGCGAGTTTTTAACTGTTTCTGTTCCGTCGGCTTATCTGCTTTCAGCTCATTCAACTGTTTTCGGATTGACGGCTTTTTCTCTTTTTCTTTCTGCATAGAAACCGTTGTATATCCCGGCAGCAATACGCCGTTCACACAAAAATGGGATTTATCAATGTCGGGAATAACGGGGGATATTTCCGTAAACAAGTAATCATAGGCTTTAATTTTGCCGTCGATATACTTCTGTGCGGATTCCTCGCTCGAAAATGTTTTCTCACGGCGTTCAAGTATAACAGCGCTTTGCCATTGTACGCTTTGAGTTTTAACACTTAATTCAACGTCCCATTTTATTGCTCCGTTACGGTTCTGCCGCTTGTCAATTCTGTATTTCATAAGATAAACCATATTGCTGCGCACTTTGTAATCGTAATCATCAACAGTCCATTGATTGCTTGTATGTTCGATAGGCGGCGCAGTCAGATATTCAAGCGCCCGTTTATGTCTTTTGGTAACAAGCGCGGACTTTTCCCATTCCGCAACTGCCTGTAACACCCTTTCGTATGCCGCGTTTTCGTTGCCG
>OLNY01002492.1_pt1 | contig 12745 bp, 8 predicted proteins | sample 1671981 | NCBI WGS metagenome assembly OLNY01 (sample SAMEA3136632, study PRJEB25190) | human gut metagenome | biome: human gut; feature: human-associated habitat; material: faeces | place: Austria | collected 2013 | reverse complement strand
CGATGCCGTACGCGTCCGAATCGCCCGAATCGGACATTGAGGATACGGAAGCCGTGGAGGCATCGGCGATCGCGTTACGGACCCGCTTGCGTGTGCCGCGCGCCAGCAACGCCTGCATCAGCGCCACGCCAACCGCGGCCGCGATCAGACCGCCGGCGAAACTTCCCGCAAGATAGCCGAGCGCGCTGCCGAAACGCTGCTCGCGCATGCCTTCCATGGTTTCCAACATCACGCCGGACATCGTCGACAGTCCGCCAAGCAAACCAAGCCCGACGCCACGGCTGACGACCTGCCGTACCCTGCGGCGCAGCCACGACGCGGTCGCCATGTATTCGGTCAGCATCGCAAACAGGAAGCAGGCGAGCATATTCGACACGAACGTGCCCACCACGAACGGCGAACCGTTCACCGACGGCAGCAGCAGGTCCGTGGCGCGACGGAAACCGACGCCGACGAAGCCGCCGACGAACACCACGAGATACATCAGACCATCGGCAAGAGGGTTGAATCGCGCCTGCATGCGTTTCATCGGCGCGAGCGGAATCTGCGGCGGATGCTTGGATGCGGCGGCACCGGACGGGCGCACATCCGCGCGCGCCACTTCGGCGACGTCGATCGACTGTGTGGCGGGATTCGGCTCATCACCCGCGTTTGGCGAGTCTGCCGCCCGTTGTTCTTGCGATTCCATCACGTTCCCCTTGTACTTGGCTTTCCGCGGACAGCGTCGTTCCACCCCAGCCATACGGCAACGAGCTGGCCGCAGGTGCCGTCTTCCTAACCTTGTACGAGTCTACACGTGCATTGCAACCAAACATCGAACATGTCCGATTCGGTGGATAACTGTGGATAACTTCGGGTGGCCCTAGACGTCTACGAATGGTTATGGAAGACAGTAAGGCCGCGTCAGACGGACACGTCGCACAGCCGCCGCATCGCATGCCGTGCGTCGCTTTCGTCCTCGCCGCTGAACAACACGACCAGATAGTCGCCGGCGCGCAGCCGCGTATCGCCATGCGGCACGATCTGCCGTTCTCCGCGACGCAGGCCGATCACCAGACAGCCGTACGGCCAGCGCACGTCACGCATCAGCTTGCCGTCCGCGGTCGCGCCCATTTCCACAGGCAGTTCCATGATGCCGTTGTCGATGCGATTGGCGATTGCCGTCGCGCCTCCTTGCGCGCGCATGTACCGTTCCAGCAGCTCGCCGTAGATCGGTTTCGTACGCAGCAGGTCGGAGACGAGCAATGCGATGAACGCGACGGCGGCGACCGGCAGCATGTGCGTCAATGTGCCGGACATTTCCACGGCCAGCAGAATCGACGTGATCGGTGTTTTCACGGACGCGGCCAGCGTGCCCGTCATCACGCATACCGAGAAAATCGCCACGGAATCGGACGGCAGGTTGCCGAACTGGTGCAACGTCTCGCCGCAGATACCGCCGGCGAGTGAGCCAACCGCGAGAATCGGCATGAAAATGCCGCCGGGAGCGCCTGAACCGAAGCTGGTGGAGGTGAACAGCACTTTCGCCACGAACAGCACGCACAGCATGCCCAAGCCGACGCGCGCATGCTCGGCCATGGCGATCAGGTTCGAGCCGCCGCCGAGCACGTCAGGCAGCCAAATGCCGATTGGCAGCGCGAGTGCGATCGCGATCAAAGGGCGGCTCCATGCGGGAAGCTTGCCGTACAGCGTTTGGAAGCCGAGCAGCGAACGGTTCATCAGCGAACCAACCAAACCGGCCACCAATCCCAGCGGAATCAGCCACCCGTATTCGCCGAGCGGCAGTTGGCCGATGGTGCCGAAGTCAAGCACCGGACGCAGGCCGAAACAGTATTTCGATACGAAATCGGCGGTCAGGGACGCGGCGGTGGCGCCCATCAGAATCGCGGGCGAAAAACTGCGATGCACCCCTTCCAAAGCGAACATCATGCCGGACAGCGGTGCGCTGAACGCGGCGGACAGGCCGGCCGCGGCACCGGCGGTGACCAGATAATGCTCCTGCATGTCCTCACGTTTCTTGCCGCGCAGCCGGTGCGATAGGAACTGCGCGCCCGATGCGCCGATTTGGATGGACGGTCCTTCGCGGCCGAGCGAGAGGCCGAAGAGCGATCCGAGCAGGCCTCCGATGAAGCGAACCGGCAGAATCGTCTGCCATCGCATTTTCAGGCCGCAGATCACCACGCCGTTGGTTTGCGGAATGCCGCTGCCGCCGGCCATCGGCTCTTTTTTGACCATCCATGCGATGGCGAGCGCGGCTGCGATTGCGGCGACCGCCCACGGTGCGACCAGCCACGGGGTTTCGCGGATGCGCGCGTAGATCCAGCGCGCGGTGTCGGTGCCGTATTCGATGCCGAGACGGTAGAGGACGACGAGGAAGCCGGAAATCAGGCCGACGAGAATGCCGGCAGCGGCCATCTTCCATTTCAGGTGGTCGAATCGCGGGACCAGTTTGCTGAACCTGTCAAACCTGTCGAACCTGTCGTTAGGCGGCATTGCAGTCATCGCACTCCCCTTTTCCGTTCCTCCGCCGCGCACCCCGTCGGTGTGTATGCGGTGTGCGTCATACGCGCACGCCATCGCACGCACCATACGCAAAGTGCCGGCAGGCACAGGCCCACCGGCACTTGTCATTGACGTTCGTTACCGACGTTCATATCGACGAATCAGCCGAATCAGCTTCAGTCGATCAGCGAGTTGATCTGGATGATGTGGTCGCGCTGCGGGCCGGTGCCGATCACGGAAATGCGGCAGCCGGACAGTTCCTCAAGACGCTTGACGTAATCCTGGCAGGTCTTCGGCAGATCGTTGAAGTCATGGACCTGGGAAATGTCCTCGTCCCAACCCGGCATGGACTCGTAAATCGGCTTCGCGGCGGCGAACTCGGCCTGGTCGGTCGGCATATCGTCGCGACGCTCGCCGTTGACGTCGTACGCCACGCACAGCGGGATTTCCTTGAGGCCGGTGAGCACGTCGAGCTTGGTGAGCACGATGTCGGTCAGGCCGTTGACCTGGGCCGCGTAACGGTTGACGACCGCATCGAACCAACCGCAGCGACGCGGGCGACCGGTGGTCACGCCGTACTCGTGGCCTTGGGCGCGCAGCCATTCGCCGTCCTCGCCGAACAGTTCGGTCGGGAACGGGCCTTCGCCCACGCGGGTCACATACGCCTTGGAGACGCCGATCACGCGGGTGATCTTGGTCGGGCCAACGCCGGTGCCGGTGCAGGCGCCGCCGGCGGTCGGGTTGGAGGAAGTCACGAACGGGTAGGTGCCGTGGTCCACGTCGAGCATGGTGGCCTGGCCGCCTTCGAACAGCACGGTCTTGCCCTCGTCGAGCGCCTTGTTGAGCACCAGGGAGGTGTTGGCCACGTACGGCTTCAGGCGTTCGCCGAGCTTGAGCAGCTCGTCGGTGGTCTCGTCCACGTCGATCGGGCGACGGTTGTACAGCTTGACGAGCATCTGGTTCTTCTGATGCAGGCTGGCCTCGACCTTGTCATGCAGGTGCTCCGCGTTGAACAGGTCGTGCACGCGGATGCCCACGCGGTTGATCTTGTCGGCGTATGCCGGGCCGATGCCACGGCCGGTGGTGCCGATCTTGTGCTTGCCGAGGAAGCGTTCGGTCACCTTGTCGAGCACGCGGTGATACGGGGCGATGATGTGCGCGCTTTCGCTCACCAGCAGTCGGGAGCAGTCCACGCCACGGCTTTCAAGGCCGTCGATCTCCTGGAACAGCACTTCCGGATCGACGACGACGCCGTTGCCGATGACGGGGGTGGTATTGGGGCTGATGATGCCGGACGGCAGCAGGTGCAGTGCGTACGATTCGTCGCCGACGACCACAGTATGGCCAGCGTTATTGCCGCCGTTGAAACGGGCGACGTAGTCGACCTTCGTGCCGATCAGATCCGTTGCCTTGCCTTTGCCCTCGTCTCCCCACTGGGCACCGATCAAAACAATTCCAGGCATGTTGTTGCACCTCCGTGCGTACGCGATTCTGCCTTAAGCCTTGCGCCTAAAGCCTTACAAAGGTTACTCTTCACCCTCTACCAGGTCTGAGGGATGCTCACGGCTCCGGACCGACCGTAATCGGATTGCAACCGGTCCGAAAAACAGACCAGAAAACGCCCGAAAACAGTTCGAAAGACCGTTGGCTAGTTCAGCGCGCGCCCGGCACTGCCGAGCTGCTTGCATGCTTCGACCACACGCGCGGCCATCGCGGATTCAGCTTCACGACCCCAGGATCGCGGATCGTACAGCTTCTTGTTGCCCACCTCACCGTCGATTTTGAGCACCGAATCATAGTTGGAGAACATGTGACCGGCCACCGCACGGCTGAATGCGTACTGCGTATCGGTGTCGATGTTCATCTTCACCACGCCGTAGCTCACGGCCTGCGCGATCTCCTCCGGCGCGGAGCCGGAACCGCCGTGGAACACCAGGGCGAACGGCTTACCGGGAGCGACATCCAGCGAGTGCGCGGGGTCGGGCATTTCGCCGGCCTTGATCGCGAGCGCGACCGTGGTCTGGATTTCGTCGAGCAGTTCGGGGCGCAGTTTCACCACGCCCGGTTTGTATGCGCCGTGCACGTTGCCGAAGGTGAAGGCGGCCATGTAGCGTCCGCGCTCGCCGAGGCCGAGTCGTTGCGCGACGGTGATGCCTTGCGCGGGCGTGGAATACAGTTTGTCATTGATTTCGGCGCTGTGCCCGTCTTCTTCGCCACCGACCGCGCCGATTTCGATTTCCAGCACGGTGTGCGCGGCTTGGGATTTGTCGAGCAGTTCTTCTGCGATGTCGAGGTTTTCATCCAGCGGCACTGTGGAACCGTCCCACATGTGTGACTGGAAGGTCGGTTCCTGACCGTGCTTCACCTGTTCGACTTCATGGTCGAGCAAGAGGCGCACCCATTCGTCCAAATACTGTTTGGCGCAGTGGTCGGTGTGCAGGGCGATGGTGATGTTGGGGTATTTCGCCGCGACTTCGTGCGCGAAGGCTGCGAAGGCAAGCGAGCCGGTGACGCGGTCGTTGACGCGTTGCCCGGAGAAGTAGGCGGCGCCGCCTACGGAGACTTGGATGATGCCATCGGATTCCGCCTCGGCGAAACCCTGGAGTGCGGCGTTCAGGGTCTGCGTGCTGGTCACATTGATCGCGGGATAGGCGTAACCGCCGCGGCGTGCGGCGTCCAGCATTTGCGCATAACGTTCCGGCGTTGCAATAGTCATGCCTCCATTATCGCCCAACCCTATCCCACTTGTCATGTGACAACATTCGCCATCTTTCCTTTCCGTTTTCCCAACCGTCCGCTCCATATCCAGGTCGCCCGCCCCACTAGAGCCATATGCCGAGCGTTTTCGTCTCATATCCCGACACTTGCGGGACCGACCAATAAACATGGCGAAACCATTGCGATCGTTCCATCGGAAGTCATAGAATGTCCACCGGATCGCGCGACGAAGAGCCCAACCGGGTGTTCCCGCACGGGCATGCCGCCGCACGTAGATGTTGCGACCAATACCCGCGAGGAGGCTTGATGCACCAGGTTTTCGCCATCTTCCTTCGAGACGTGAAACGCATTCTGAAGAACCCCGTGGCGCTCGTCGTCACGCTGGGTGTGGCCATCATCCCATCACTGTACGCATGGTGCAATATCCTCGCCAACTGGGACCCGTACGCGAACACGGGCAACATCCAAGTCGCTGTGGCGAACGAGGACAAGGGCACAACCTCCACGCTGGTCGGCCATCTCGACGCTGGCCAGCAGACCGTCAACCAGCTTAAGAAGAACCATCAGCTCGGCTGGCGTTTCGTTCCCAAGCAGCAAGCCATCGAAGGCGTGGAATCCGGCAAATACTATGCGGCGATCGTACTGCCGGAAGACTTCAGCTCCAGACTAATCGGCACCGTCACCGGTAAAGGCGACCGACCGTCGATCACGTACTACATCAACGAAAAGCTGAACGCGATCGCGCCGAAAATCACCGATACGGGCGCGACCACGATCGACGAGCAGATCAACACCACTTTCGTTTCCAGCGTGGCCGACGCCGTGGCAAAGGAAGTGAAGGAGGCAGCGGGAGAAACCACCGGCAGCGTGAAAAGCGCGCAAAGCGACGTCGTCAACGATCTGACCGACACCATCAACCAGCTCGAAACCGTCCAACAGCAGCTGCGCGACACCCGCTCCACGCTCGACAAGGCCCTCACCACCATCGATTCGGCCAAACAGTCCAACATCGCGCTCGCCTCGGAAATCACCAACTCGCTTGACACCGTCGGCAAGGCGTCCGACTTGCTGAGCGAGACGCGCACACAAACCGAACGATTCTCGAACACGCTGGTCGGAGCGCTCGACAACGGCAGCACGCAACTGTCCGGCCTGCAGGTCAACGTGAGCAATGCCACCGGCACCGTGCTCAGCGGACTGAACACCACGCAGGACGCGCTCGACCAAGTGTCCAGCACCATGCATCACGTCAACACCACCACCGGCAATGTGCTCGACGACGTGGAGAAGGCGTTGCAGGCCAGCCAGCTGGATCCGAACAGCCAAACGTATAAGGATCTTTCCGCGCAGCTCGCCGAAGCCCGCAAACAGCTGACGTTCCAGCAGCAGCGCATCGACGCCTTCGATCAGGACACCACGGCTGCGATCAACGCGGGGAAGAACACCGCGAACGGGTTCAACGACGATGTCACCACGCTGGCGAAGAACGGCACGGCGTCGATGGCGAGCGCACACACGACCATCACCGGCACGGTCATGCCGAATCTCAACACCGGGCTCGATACACTCAGCCTGGCCAATGGGTCGCTGTCCGGCACGCTTACCACGCTGCAAAGCACGCTGGAACAGGGCAACGGGCTGCTCGACCAGTTGTCGCGCACCGTGACCCAAACGAACACCACCATTGCTGGCACGCAGACACAGCTCGCCAATCTCGCCAAACAGCTCAACACCACGCGCACCGATGTGGCCGCGTTGAGCAGTTCGGCGATGTTCCAGCAGCTTTCCCAAGCGCTCGGACTTGACGCGAGCGAGGTCGGCTCGTTCGTGGGCGAGCCGGTGCATTTGGACGAACAGGTCCTCTACCCGGTCAAAAACTATGGTTCCGCGGTCACGCCGTTCTACACGAATCTTGCGCTGTGGGTCGGTGGATTCGTGCTCGTCGCGATCTACAAGCTTGAAGTGGACCGCGATGAGAAGATCCGCATGTACACGCCACGCCAAGGCTATATGGGCCGTTGGCTGCTGTTCGTCACGGTCGGATTCCTGCAGGCGATCATCGCCACGATCGGCGATCTCGCGCTGGGCATCCAATGCGAGCATCCGTTCCTGTTCATCCTCGCCGGCATTTTCGCCTCGTTCGTCTACGTGAACATCATTTACGCGCTCGCCGTGGCGTTCCGGCATATCGGCAAGGCCGTCGCCGTGATTCTGGTGATCATCCAGATTCCGGGCGCGGCAGGCCTCTACCCCATCGAGATGATGCCGGAATTCTTCCGCCGTCTGAAACCGTTCCTACCGTTCACCTACGGCATCAACGCGATGCGCGGGCCGATCGGCGGCATGTATGCCAACCATTATTGGATCGACATGCTCTCGCTGTTCTGGTATCTGCCTGTGGCGCTGTTCATCGGCTTGGTGGTCCGCAAGCTGGCGTTGAACCTCAACCGCCTGTTCGACAACCGTCTGGCGGACACTGATCTGATGATCACCGAACATAACGAAGGCACGGTGGAACCGTTGCGGCTCACCGAGACCGCGCAGCAGATCGCCGAGGAGTTCCCCGAACTCGCCCGCAGACGGGCGATTCATTTCTTCCGCCTGTACCCGCGCCTGGTGCGTTGGGGATTCCTCGCGCTGGCGGTACTGCCGTTCGTGTTCCTGCTATTGCTATTCATCACGCGCATGAAGCTCGCCATGCTGCTCGGTTGGATCATTTCGATCATCGCCATCGACACGTATCTCATCGTGGTGGAGTATCTGCGCGAACGGTATGCGAATTATCTGGGCGAGGAAGCGATGAGTGCGGAAGAGTTCCGCAGCGCGATCCTGCACGAGAACCTGCTGTTCCGGCCGGGCATGCATTACAAGCCGATGCATGCCGTACGTACGAGGCTGTATGAGGTTGCGCATGGTGGTTTGGCCGGACATGCGACTGAACATGCGGCTGAGTATGCGGCTGGAAACACGGACGGAAATGCTGGCAGGAGTCTGCGTGAGGAGGGGAACGAACAGTGAAAATGATCTGGGGCATCTTCAAGCGGGACATGTGCCATGCCACCCGCAACGTGATCGCCGTGATCGTCTCGATGGGCCTGGTGGTGGTGCCGGCGCTGTACGCCTGGTTCAACATCGCGGCCAGCTGGGACCCCTACGGCAACACCAAGGCATTGAAGGTCGCCGTGGCCAATAACGACAAGGGTTACAAGTCGGATCTCATACCGGTGCGCGTCAACGTGGGCGAAACCATCATCAGCACACTGCACGCCAACGACCAGCTGGACTGGCAGTTCGTGAAAAGCGACAAGGCAATCGACGGGGTGAAATCCGGCGAATACTATGCGGCGATCGTAATTCCGAAAGGTTTCAGCGCCGACATGATGACGCTGTTCTCCCCCGACATCAAACACGCGCAGCTCAAGTACTATCTGAACGAGAAAATCAACCCGATCGCCCCGCATATCACCGATCAGGGCGCGACAACCGTGGTCAACACGATCGACAAAACCTTCGCCAAAACGATTGCGCAAGTCGGACTCGACCTGGCCTCAAGCATCCTACACTATTCGCAAAGCCCGCAAATGGCCGAATACATGCGCAACCTCAACGGCAATCTCACCACCATGGCGGATACGCTGAGCGGCGCATCGCAGCAGGTGACGTCGTATTCGCAGCTGCTCGGCTCGGCGAACGACATCGTGGATTCCACGGGCAAACTGCTCGCCTCGGCGACCAAGGCGGGCAAACAGGCCCAGAACGCGTTGAAGCAAGGCAAATCAGGTGCCACGTCACTCACTTCTGCAGGTGCGAACGTCACCTCCTCGGTGAACACCGCGCTCGACCAGGTGTCAGGCGCGTTCGACCAAGTAGCTGCCAAGGTGAACAAGGCGTTCGACGCGATCGGCAAGGACTCAGACACCGCAGCCAGCCAGTTGGCAACGTTGAGCGAACAAATCTCCAGCGGCGAATCGGTGTACGACACGTACATCACAAGCCTCAACCACATGCGCGAATCGGTGGAACAACTACCGGACAGTGATTCCGCGAAACAGGCGCTGCTGGAAGCCATCGACCGGGAGATCACGCTGCTGGAAGCCGCCAAAGGCGATTCGCAGAAGCTCGCGCAGCAGCTGAAAGACGCTTCCACGCAGGTCACGCAGGATACCGCAGCCGCGGAACGCTCCCGCAAGGAGATCCTGAACCGCATCACCTCCGCGAAGCAGTCGATCAGCAATGTGCGCGACGATTACGCCACGAACGTCAAGCCGAAAATCGACGCGCTCGCCTCCACAGTCAGCACGCTGATCTCCCAAACCGACAGCATGATCACCCAGCTGAGCGGCACCGCCGACGGTCTGGACGATGTGACGGGCGATGTGGGGACGAATGTGACGTCCATCCGTTCCACGCTCGGCGCGATCGCGAAGAAACTCGACTCGTCGGCAGCGACGGTGAAGGAGCTGATCACGAAGCTGGAGACGGGCGGAAACGCCGGTGACGGCAACAGCGATGGTGGCAATGGTGGCAACGACGCCAGTTCGTCCGATTCGGGTGAATCGGACGAACTACGTGCACTGGCCACCGCCAACGCGTCCACACTGTCCACACTGATTTCCGCGCCCGTCGCACTGCATCGCGTCTCGGTATACCCGATTGCGAACTACGGTTCGGCCATGGCGCCGTTCTATACGATCCTGTCAATCTGGGTGGGTGCGATCATCCTGTGCGCCATGCTGAAAGTGACAATTTCGGACCGCGAGAAGGCGCATGTGCTGGGCTTGGGCGACACGCTGCCGCGCATCGCCGGCCCGTCCGGCCCGGGGAACGCCTCACGTTGGGGACTGCGTCTCGACCACGAGTATTTCGGACGGTACGCGATCTTCGCGCTGCTCGCGTTGCTGCAGGGCACACTGGTTTGCCTGGGTGACATGTATTTCCTTGGCGTGCAGGCGAATCATGCGCTGCAGTTCCTTGCCGTGGGGTGGCTTGCCGCGCTCGTGTTCTCGAATATCGTGTATACGCTGACCGTGTCGTTCGGCGATATCGGCAAGGCTGTGGCCGTGGTGCTGCTGGTGATGCAGGTCGCCGGTTCGGGCGGTACGTTCCCTATCGAGACGCTGCCGAAGTTCTTCCAAATGCTCTACCCGTTCCTACCGTTCCCGCACGCCATCGATGCCATGCACGCCGCGATGGCCGGATCGTACGGCAATGAGTACCTGCTTGACATGGTGTATCTCGCCTTGTTCCTGATTCCTTCGCTGCTGCTGGGATTGGTGTTGCGCAAGCCGGTGATCCGGTTGAACAACTGGGTGAGCCGCAATCTGGAGTCCACCAAGGTGATGTGACGAGGCGGATTTGAACGGGCTGGTTTGAGCCGGTTTAGATCGGTTTCGGCTGGTACACGTGAACGCGCTGCCCGCCATCATCGACGACCTGAAAACCCAAAGCCACGAATTCGTCACCATCGACCAGCCGGCAAAAACCTAAGCTAGCGTGGAGGCGTAGGGCATTGTCCTGCCCAGTCACTTCCCTTACGTACCGCTGCGCCATCCCGGCGCTCCTCTGCGCCGCCACTACCCCACATGTCGCCTCCTCACGCACCAACAAGTGTCCGATCCCCCCGAATCAGCCACCCACGCGTCATCCGGTCACCCCAGGTTGTCCGATTCGGGAGAAACGGACACTCAGGGGCACCGTGCAAACCACACGTTGATCAGAGAACCGGCAACCACCAGCACAACACCGATCCAGAACGGCATGCCCAGCGCCACGCCCAACAGAAGCGTGCTAGAAGCCGTGGAAAACAGCGGAGTCGCGTACGAACCAATCGCAAGCGTTTCCATACTGCCGTGCAACATGCCGTATCCCCAGCACGCGTAGCCGCCCGAAATCGAAGCGGCGCACGCAATCAGCGCAGCATATCCACCGATGCCGGGCGCCGTGTCCGGCAAACCGTCTCCCGAAACGAAATGGATGGTCCACAGTACAACGGCCACACAGCAGAAGAAAATCGTCGTGCCGTCGTAACCGCCGGACAACGACGGCGTAAAAGTCGCATAAATCGCCCAAATAAAGGCGCCAACAAACGCGAGCACATACGGTAGGGGGTTACTGGCGATATTGTGGACCGCTTCCTGCATATCAAGGCTTTCTCCGCCAACCGCCATCGCCACACCGATGGTTGCGATCACCGCGCCAGGAATCGCTTTGGCGACCGCACCACGTTTGTGCGATACCGCTGCGGTCATCAGCACCAGCAGCGTCGGCCACAAGTAGTTGACAAGGCTGACTTCCACGGATTGCGCGTTCGTTGTGGCCAGGCCGATCGACAGCGAGATTGACGCCTCGTATGCGATGAACATGAGTCCGCCTGCGATGAGGTACTTGCATGGCGCTTCGCGGATTGGTTTCGGACGGCGCACAATGAACAGCATGACACCACCGACGGTGTAGATGAGCGCCGAACCGAGCGTGGCGCCGAACGATTCGGAGACCAGTCGCACGAGGCCGGCCATGAAGCCCCACAGGACGATTGCGAACAGGCCGATGAGTGTCGCCGCGTGTGATGTGGCATGGCCGAGTAGCGGATTGCAGGAGTTGCCGGTGGGGTGGTTTGCGCCGGAATCGGAGGGGGACTTCTGGTTCGTGTTCACGGGCTCCAGCCTACCCATCGCCCTCCACGAGTGTCCGATTCTGCAGAATCGGACACTCCTGCAACCTGCGATGCCGCGAACCCGATTACCCCCGGAACCGCACCAACAGCAGAGTCAACCACCCCATCCGACGCTGCCACACCAGCCGTATCGGCAGCCAAGTCCATGCGTCCCGCATCCACACAGCCCACGCGTCCCGCACCTCCACGGCCCGCCGACGCGCACACGTCGCCCATGACCAAATCATCCAACGTCACACCGAACATGTCGCAAAGCATCAGCAGCTTGTCACAAACGTCGCGTTCCACGCCACCATCTTGCGGTTGCATTGCGATTCGCAACCAAATTTTGCGACGCAACCGACAGTTGCGCGACGCGAAGTTGGCTTCACGGGTCTTTTACGACAATAGAAAAACCCTTGAAATTCCAACGATTCCAAGGGTTTCGAATGGAGCGGATGACGGGAGTCGAACCCGCCTTTAAAGCTTGGGAAGCTTTCGTTCTACCGATGAACTACATCCGCAAGGTGTGCCTTTTGGGCACGAGCCATTAGTCTAGCACGCAACGGATGCGTATGCGGACACAGACCGACATGCGATACCAATTTTCCGCAATATCACGGAGACTCAACCACGCGGCCGCTGCGAATAGTCGCGAGAATATCTGCCAGCCGAGCCGCCCGAATCATGCGCGAATCCATACTGCGTTCCAAATTGCGGCCCACCGGCACCAGCCATCGCAGAACGTCCGCCTTGCCGAATATCCGCCGCCGCAACGCCGCTCGTGGCATAGCCACCGGCCAAATATCCGGACTGCACGCCCTGCTGCCGCATCTCCTGACCCATCTGCATGAGCCGCGCAATGCGGTCCTG
>OLNY01002485.1_pt1 | contig 12772 bp, 9 predicted proteins | sample 1671981 | NCBI WGS metagenome assembly OLNY01 (sample SAMEA3136632, study PRJEB25190) | human gut metagenome | biome: human gut; feature: human-associated habitat; material: faeces | place: Austria | collected 2013 | reverse complement strand
CGGCGACTAGCCAAATGCGATGCTGGCTCCTCCCGAACGGGAGGATTTTTCCCGCTGCGGCGGGGCTTTTCTGGGTTTCTAACCTGCGTTTTCCCGCGTTGCCCGCACGTCGGTGCAACGTGGGCTTTTTCTGCCGCGCCGCACACACACTCGCTGTCGGGGCAGAAAGCCGCACACAGCGGCGACACGCGGCTCACGGCGGCGAACGGTGCCTGCTGCGGAAGGGTGCAAGGATGCAAACCGTTCAAGGCGTTACCCCCTTGCCCTCTTGCTCTGGCAAGCGCCAGAGCCATTGGTCGGCGCGGCGCTCCGAAAGAATGCCGAGATTTCGCTTTGCGATTTTCAGCGTCCGCTCTGAAATGCCGAGCTGCTTTGCAAGCGCAAGGACTTCCTCGGCTGGTCTTGGCTGCGTCAGAAACCTGCGCAGCTCGTCTTCCATCTGCATGGTCTTTGTCTGCACCTGCCCTGTGCCGTTCAGGATGTTGTCAACAGTCGCGTCGCAGAAGCCCTTCCACTGAAAGCCATGCTCCGGATGAAGTTCAAATGCAATGGCTGCGCCCTCCGGTGCAAGGCTGTTCTTGTCCTGCGCAACAATGCGGAGCGTATCGCCGCTTTTCAGCCGCCCGACGATCAAAACGCTTCTGGCTGATGCGCGGAAGTCGATAGAGCCGAGACCGCGATAGCCGGATTTTAAGCCCTGCGCCTTATTCATGTGCCCGATCAGAATGACGGCGCATTGTGTGCGCTCCGCCATCAGGGAAAGCCGCTTGAGTACCGGGCGCACCTCGTTTGCGCGGTGCATATCCACATCGCTTCCGAGATACGCCTGCAGCGGGTCAAGCACGATCAGCTTTGCCGCTGTCCTGCGGATCGCTTCTTCCAGCCTTGCGTCGCAGAGCGTCAGCTCCCGTTTGCCCTCGTCGATGACCAGCACGCGTGTGCAGTCTGCGCCTGCGCTCTCTAACCTTGGCTTGATGGTATCCGCCAGACCGTCCTCGGCTGTCTGGTAGATCACGTTCATCGGTTCCGCTGCCTGTTCACACTCCGGCAGCGGATCGCCGCGCGTCAGCGCTGCAATGACCGCCAGAATGAAGCTCGTTTTGCCCTCGCCGGGGTCGCCTTGAAGGATCGTCAGCTTGCCCAACGGGATGTAAGGATACCAGAGCCATTGCACCTCCTCCGCGTTGATTTCGCTCATGGAAATCAGTTTTAATGGTGTGTTTCCTGTCAAAAAATCTCCTCCGAATCAAAAAGTAAAGGTGCGTACCACGTTTTTCGCGGCACGCACCTTTCTACTTGTAGTATGGAGATTTTTCTGATACACTCAGAGTAATAGCAGACAAATAAAAATCATTTGCGGACAAAATTCCGGGGAGATGAGGCTATGTTCGGATCAATTGTTTTTTATATCGGAGAGAAAATACTCGGCTTGTACGGAGAAGAATATCCGCTTGGAACGCTGACATCTGAAGTTCTGAACATCTCTCCGGAAGAATACTGCACATGGAGATCGCAAATGGCAGAGGCCATGGGCGGCATGGAGCGTTACGAAAAAACGCACCAGATGGAACAATGGCATCGGGTCAACGAACAGATGCTCCGTTTGCATGAAGCGTTGTGCCGACACCGGATCTTCCGCCTGATTCAGACAAGTGCAGAAATGTTGGAAGAAGCAAGGCAGCTTACAGAATCCTCGCCAGCAGACGGTGAAACGTTCGAGATGTCTGCGCATGATTTTGAGATTCTGCGTCATATCAACATCTATGAGGACTATCTTACAAATCCGCAAAAATACGGACGCATCAAGCATCCGGAGGAGCTTGACGCAGCGCAGCGCGAACGGCTGCTGGCAATCTATCCGCCGATCCCATCAAAGCCGGAAGCAAAAACCGCGGCGCTTCTGATCTGCCCCGGTCCATTGGATTTGAAGTGGCAGTTTTATAAAGAGACTTGCACCAATTATGCATGGGTATTGGTTGACGTCCTTTCCGTCATGCAGACGCTTCATGCCTTCCTGAAGCTGTCGCTCTCCACATTAGAAAAGCTGACGCCGAATCATTATATCTGTGCCTTGAACGAGTTCCTTTTCCCGGACCTTCCGCACAAATGGATCGCAAACCCGGTGCAGGGTACCGGGGATTATACGTTCTCTGACGATGTCAGGCTTCATCTTGTCCCGCGTGAAACGGTTCCGGGTTCCGGGCAGTATAAGATCTATGAATACTATGAAGCGGAGCGGCTGCAAACGCTTTTAAAGCTCGATTTTTACAAAGGTCTGGCAGCCGGTCATCTGATTCGGAAGTGCGAACTGTGCGGCAGGCTCTTTCTGCTGCAAAAGGGCTATCACACAAAATACTGCGATTCCCCGAATCCGGATAACCCGCGCTATTCCTGTGCGCAGCTCGGTTATCGGATGCGCGGCGTCAAAGAGACGGCAGCAGACAGTCCATTGACGCAGGCGCTTTCTCGCTGCTATCAGCGCATTGACAAGGACAAAGCACGCGGCATTATCACGGCAGAGGAGCAGATGCGCCTGCGCGCAAAGGCGGAAGAGCTTTATCACGAAGCGCGAACGCAGCCCGGTATGCCCTATGAAGCCTTCAACGAATCCCTGGCAACCAGGAATCTCTATCCGCTTTGCGGTGTGCAGCGCAAAAGTAAGCCCGTAGGACGCCCAAGAAAGCAAAACTGACGGTGCTGCGTGAGGAGGTGACAGCTTATGACGAACGAAGAACTGTACCGGCAATATCTCAGCGGTGACACGGAAGCCTTTGAGCAGCTCTATCTGCAAATGCAGGGGTTCATCGCATCTGTTGCAAAGGACGCGGCGCAGAGCTTTGGCTGTACAGACAAAGAAACGCTGGATGAACTGTGCGCCGAAGGCGCTTTGGAACTTTGTGAGTGTCTTTCCACCGGGGCGTATGACGAGGATCGCGGAAAATTGACCACATATCTGCATCCGTTTCTGCGCGGGAAAATGTACCGCTATTTGGAGGCAAATCTCGGTGCAGCGGCGTTGCCAAAAGACGAAATGCAGCGCGTAAAGCAGGCACAGCGGCTGCACAAAGAGGAAAACCTTTCTCCGGATGAAGTTGCACAGATGCTCGGCGTTTCCTCTGAAAAGGCTGCACAGTTGATTGGCTGCAAAACGAAGTCACTTTCTGTCTCTGCGCTTTCAGATACTGATCCGGACGATGATCCGCTTGCGTGGCTGCTGCTCGACCAGCACGCTCTCACGCCGGAACAGGCTGTTTACCGGCAGGTCTGCACGGAGGAACTGGAGCAGCTTTTCCGTACGCTCAGCGCGAAAGACCGCGCAATTCTCGGTCATACCTATGGCGTGTTCGGCTACGAGAAGCTGTCTGCGGACGAGCTTGGCCTGCGTGAAATGCTCTCGCCGGACGGTGTGACAAAAGCCAGAAAAGCTGCACTGGAGCGTCTGCGCAGCCGATACCCCGGAAGCGGTCTGCACCTCTGGCGGGATGTGTATCATGCGCTGAAAGACATATAGAAGAGAACCCGCACTGGAGAAAAGCAGTGCGGGTCTTTATGTTCAAGCAGAGAAGTTTTGAATATTCAATTCCTGTAAATTTTTATGTGAATTTTCACTATTTTCACTTGTTTCATGTGAAAATAGTGGTATAATAAAAATAACCAACACGGAGGTGTGATTGATGCAGTACGAAAACGAACGCATGGAATTTAAATCCCAGCTGACAGATGATATTTACAAGGAAGTCATCGCCTTTACGAATACGGACGGCGGTGTGATCTATATCGGCATTGACGATCAGGGAAATGTGACCGGCATTGACAATGTGGACGAGACCTACACGCGGCTGACGAACGGTATCCGCGACGCGATCCAGCCGGACGTGACGATGTTCGTGCGTTATGTGCTGCAGGAGAACAAGGTCATTCGCATTGAAGTCGGTGAGGGCAGTTATAAGCCGTATTACCTGAAGAGCAAGGGGCTGAAACCCGCCGGCGTCTACGTCCGGCAGGGCGCGACGAGTGTACAGGCGTCGCCGGAGCAGATCCGGCAGATGATCAAAGATTCGGACGGCGACGTGTTTGAAGAAATGCGCACCGTGCGGCAGGATCTGACCTTTAACGAAGCAGCGGCTGCGTTCAAGCGGTACAAGGTGGATTTTTCAGAAGACAAGTACATTGCGCTGGGGCTTCGGAACATTCACGACGATCAGTACACCAATCTGGCGCTGCTTCTGTCCGACCAGTGCCAACACACGACGAAAATCGCGGTGTTCAACGATGAATCCTGTACAGAGTTCCGGGACAGCAAGGAGTTTGGTGGCTCGATCTTCAAGCAGTTTGAAAATTCGATCAATTATCTGGCGCTGTGCAACAGAACCGTCTCTACCATCAAGGGTGTCGTCCGCACGGATAAGCAGGACTATCCCGAGGAAGCCATCCGCGAAGCGCTGCTCAATGCGCTGGTGCATCGGGACTACAGCTTCAGCGGCAGTATTATCATCAACGTGAACGACAGCAAAATGGAATTTATTTCTCTGGGCGGCCTCCTGCCCGGTCTTTCCACGGAGGATATCCGTCTCGGCGTTTCTCAGCCGAGGAATAAGAAGCTGGCGGAGATCTTTCATCGTCTGCGCCTGATTGAAAGCTACGGCACCGGCATCCGCCGCATTTTCAAGCTCTACGCAAGCTGCCCCGTCCAGCCCAGCATCGAGGCAACGACAAATGCATTTAGAATCGTGCTGCCGAACATGAACGCCGTTTCTGCGGGCGCAGAAATTGCGGCAGAATCAAAGCCCGCCGCGCCGGTCATTACGCCGCAGATGAAAATCGTTCTGGACTACCTCAAGGAATACGGTGAAATGCGCGACGAGGAGTTGCAGGAGCTGCTGCATATCAAAAAGACCAGAGCCTATCTGCTGACCCGCCAGATGAGCGAGGAAGGGCTGATCGAGGTCGTCGGCAGAGGGGCGGAGAAAACGTATAGATTGAAGTGATTAGCTTACTATAGGGAGAACATGCGAGTTTAACTGAAATAGAGAGGTCGAGATGAATAAGTCGAGGGGAAGATGGTTATTGATTGGAACACTTTCTGCAATTATTCTTGTTGTCGGGGTTCCATTCATAATTAACGAATGCTACAAGAAAAATGCTGGATACATAACGGTGTGGAATGCAGCTGACCTACTCTCTTATTACGGAACAATTGTTGCTGCGGGCATTGGTATCGTTGGCGTTTATTTTACTGTATACATAGCAAATAAAAACTATCGGGATGATGCAAAAAATCGAATTCTTCCATACATAGCCATCAATGTTATTAACGTTCGGCAACCAGACCTGTTTTCGGAGGGAATGGGACTTGAGGACTATGATTCGATGGGAAATGATCCAATTATCGAGGACAGCTTGACTGGGAAAGCACAAAATCACCTGTTCTTTGTGATAGATGGGACAGGTAAAATCAGAGCAACTGAATCATTGCATGAAGATGAGGCGAAAAAAGCAAAGGGTACAGATGTTTTGTGGATTAGAGCAGCAAAAGACGGAAAGATGTACTTGCGAGGCTCAGAATATGTTAGTATTCCTTTTACGATAGAGAATATTGGAAACGGTCCTGCAAAGAAACTGCGAGTCTGTTTTTCCTGTACTACTGGTAAGCGTTTTTTCAAAACAGAAATGATTCTAAGACAAAATGAACGATTCTATATTCATATATTTTCCGAAAAAGCGTTTGAAGAAATTAAAGGAGAATATGTTTTCATCGTGTGCTATGAAGACATTGCTGGAAATGCCTATATACAACGATTTCCAGTTGAAATAGTTCAGGAAAATGGGCGAAGGTATGATAGAATGGACACCAACGGAGTACAAGAGATTTATAATCAGAAATAATTTGGAGGTGCAAAATGGCACTGGAGAATAAATTGGGGCTGACAAGTTCTGCCGACCTTGCGCGGGAGGAGGAACGGATCAGCAAGAAAAAGGCCGTGTGGCTGTTTGAAAGCGGCACGCTGGACAAGCTGCCTGTCGGCACGTTCGCGTCGCTCAAGGCAATTCATAAGTACCTTTTTGATGACATTTATGACTTTGCGGGCGAGCTTCGTACGGTGAATTTAGCGAAAGGCAACTTCCGTTTCGCGCCGCTCATGTATTTGGAGGCGGCGCTGACCAACATCGAAAAAATGCCGCAGGGTACATTCAATGAAATCATCGAAAAGTATGTGGAGATGAACGTTGCGCACCCATTCCGCGAGGGTAACGGGCGCAGTATGCGCATCTGGCTCGATTTGATGCTGAAAAACGGTATCGGACAGGTCGTGGATTGGAGCAAGGTCGATAAAGAGGACTATTTGCTTGCGATGGAGCGCAGTCCAATTAAGGATGTGGAGATTAAAGTGCTGCTGAAAGCCGCACTGACGGATGACGTGGATAGCCGCGAAGTTTTTATGAAAGGCATCGACCACAGCTATTATTACGAGGGGTATACGACATTTAGGGCGGAAGAACTGTAAAAGTTTATACCATCAATCCACTGCACGAGCTCGTTGCTTTAGATGCAATCAATGTAAAATAATGATTGGAAGTTTAATATGTTCTATAAAATGATTGAGAACAAGTGCAGGGAATGGTACCATTCCGAGGAATGCACTGTTCATAGTTTGGTTGAATATATAGAGAAGACCGGAAAAATGAGAGATGCACAGGTTGAAGCAATTAAGCTTTATTTGTTTCTCAAAATCGGTTGCGGATGTAAGCCATTAGAGCTTTTGTTCAGACACGGATACTTCAATTCTATCAACTTGAACGATGTAGAATTGTCCACCACGACTCGTACTTACCTAGAAGAAAATCCGGCGGCAGCAGCATTGTTTGAATACGCTCTCTTAACAAACGACAGAGGGGAACAAGTTTCCGAAGGTATTGAAAAGCAGATAAAGAAGGCCCCGTCAAGCATTGACTATCACGCATTTTTCCAAGCAGTTTTTTACAATGTATCCTACACTGATTATCTGTTCAGCCTCCCTATGGGTGCAGGAAAAACATATCTGATGGCCGCATTCATCTATCTCGATCTGTATTTTGCAAATAATGAACCACAGAATCCTGCATTCGCTCACAATTTCATCATCTTTGCACCTTCCGGCTTGAAATCCTCTGTTGTCCCAAGTTTGAAGACGATTCAGAACTTCAACCCTGCATGGGTCATCCCAGAGCCTGCTGCCACTGAGATCAAGCGTCTGATCTCCTTTGAGATGCTTGACCAGAGCAAGACAGCAAAAAAGTCCAACAAGACGAAAAATCCCAATGTCCAGAAAATCGCAACTCACCAGCCTTTGTCCGAACTTTTTGGCCTTGTTGCCGTTACAAATGCTGAAAAAGTCATCCTCGACCGTATTCAGGAGAAAGACGGACAGCTCAGTTTTCTCGAAGAAAGCGATGATGAAAAGGATCGGCAGGCCAATGAACTTCGCAACCTGATTGGCAAACTTCCCTTTTTGTCCATCTTTATTGATGAAGTCCATCACGCAATCAGTGACGAAATCAAGCTCCGTGCTGTCGTTACCCGCTGGGCAAAAAATGATACCATAAATTCCGTCATCGGCTTCTCTGGCACGCCATATTTGGAAAAAGCGGAGAAGATTCCTGTTGTCGATAAGCTGTCTGTTGCCACTGCTGAAATTACCAATATCGTCTACTACTATCCGTTGATCAACGGCATCGGGAATTTTCTGAAGCGACCGGTAGTTAAGATTGCAGAAGTGACTGATAGCAGCCGCATTATCGAAAACGGTGTTCGGGAGTTTTTTGATGGGTATAAGAACACTGTTTATACAGACGGAACGACTGCAAAGCTCGGGATCTATTGCGGTACGATTGAAAAGCTGGAGGAGCTGGTTTATCCTCTTGTGTCTGAAATTGCCTCAATGTATGGTTTGGGCAGCGATACGATTCTTAAATTTCACAAAGGCAATAAGCAGTACCCCCAGCCCGTAGATAGCCAGATGCAGTTCGACACGCTTGACAAGCCTCTGTCTAAAATCCGTGTGATTCTCCTTGTTCAAATTGGGAAAGAAGGCTGGGATTGCCGCAGCTTGACCGGCATTATTCTCTCGCAGGAGGGAGATTGCCCCAAAAACATGGTGCTGCAGACTTCTTGCCGCTGCCTGCGTCAGGTGGATAAGAGCACGGCAGAAACTGCACTGATTTATCTGAACGACGGCAATGCGGACAAGCTCAACGCACAACTCCAACAGCAGCACCATATTTCTCTGAAAGAGTTTACGCAGAACAGCCCTGATCGAACTGAAATTAGGCGGTATGACCGTACCGCTTATTTAAAGTTACCCCAAATTGACTTCTACCAGTTCAAAGTCAATTATGAGACACTGATCGTAGCACCAGCTGCACCCGAAACGAAGATTCCAACTGCTGCGGCCGAAGCAAAGCTGTCAGGCAGTATCATCAAGACCACTGATTTGAGTATGAAAACCCAAAATATTAAGGTGGATGATTCGGAACGCGGTACAGAGCAGGCGACATTCTCCACATGGCTGCACCGAATTGTAAGAGGCAGCTTCGGTTCTCTCACTATGCAGGAACTCTCAGCACATTCCGAGGTATTGGATACTGTATATCATACCATCACCTACGAAAAAGACGGCATTCGGTTTTATAGTTCCCGCTATGACCATGCCATGGTAGAAGCAAACATCCGCAAAGCTTTCTGCGAAGAACGTTCCTTCATTACGAAGGAAGAACTGATTCCGGAAGCAGCCTGTCTGTTGAATATTACTAATTTTACGTCTGTTGTTCATACACAAACTCCTGCGGATTACTACCCCGAGCAGGATGCTGTGGAGCACATCATTCTGGACGACAAAGGAAAGTTGAAAATGAACCCCGCTATTGAAGCTGCAATATTGGCTTTGGAGGCGGATGGCAGCGAACATAACCGCAAGTTAGCGGAGGCCATGCGGAAACAGAACGCTTCTTACCCACAGAAAAACCACTCGTTCCATTACCTGCCCTATCGGACTGACAGCAGTTTTGAGCAGACGTTTCTCAAGGAGGTGCTGGTCTTTGATGAAATCGAGCGGCTTGGGTTGGAGGTCTATTATAACGGCGACCGCGCGATGACAGAGTTTAAGATCAAATGTTACAAACGCGTTGGAACAGGCTGGCGCTATGTTGGTATGTATACGCCTGACTTCCTCATCATTCAACGCAGAGATGGTAAAATCTATAAAGCCATCATAACTGAGACAAAAGGACAGATTTATGCAAATGATCCTGCATTCATAGACAAACGGACATTCATGGAAACGGAGTTTTCCAAATATAACAACAGCGCCTTTGGCTACAGACGGTTTGATTACTTATATCTGGAGGATACGCTGACAGAGACGGAGCGGATTCAGATAACACATAAAAAGATTTGTGACTTCTTTAAGGAGAAAATACTGTGACTATTATTGACTATAGAAAAAGACTGGGATTGGGCTATTCTGACGCGGAGAAGCATGAGCACTTCATCGCATATATACATAATTTTTTCCTAAATGCAAACGCAGATCATGATAGCTTCCCCCCTCTTATTGAGCAAGCATTTTGCAATAAGATAGGAGAGCGCATGGAGGACAATAATGATTGGTGCACCTTTGAAGAGCCAACTGGTCTACCGGCTGCATGGAAATATCTAAAAAAACGGACAGATATTTTTCTCGATTTTCTATTCTGCTATGTAATGCTTATCAACTGTTACGGCGGCAGGAAGAAAAACATAAAAAATGTGCTGACTGACGAGTTATTAAATGCTTTGGATGAGTGCCAGATTCCTTATGAAGTTGTACACGATGACGATGGCCTTTTTGTATTTCCGAAAGGCGCAAAAGAATTGGATGAAGCGCTTGTTTCAGAGCCGCTTGAATGGTTAAAAGATTACCCCGCTACACGTAAGACTTATGTTATAGCATTGAAACAGTATTCTGACGGCATTTATATCCGTGATGTTGCAGATAACTTGCGAAAAGCGTTGGAATCTTTCCTTCAGGAGTTTCTTAAGAACACAAAGAATCTTGAAACGAATAAGAACGAAATATGCAAATACTTAGGCGGACAGGGCGTCGATGCTGGTATTTCCGGCCTGTTCCAGCCACTAATCAATGCGTATAAGAATATGAACGACAAGATCGCAAAGCACAATGATGCCGTAGATGCAAAACTGTTGGAATTCCTACTCTACCAGACAGGCATCTTGATTCGCATGGTGTTATCAGTAAAGCAGGCGCAAGAGACGGAGGTACTCGATCATGCCGATTAAATATGTACCATTCATTCCAGAACCCGTGGAGGGGCAGGCTGTTCTGGGGAATTTCAATCGAATCCTTCGCTACAAAGGCGCAGATGAAATGTCCATGACGCTCCAACGCGGTATGCCGCTATATGAAATGGAAAAACAGGAAACTGTGGGCAAAAATGCTGACGGCAATATGGTTATTCGGGGCGAATGTGTTTCCGCCTGCGCCTACCTCAAGGAGCAAGGCATTCAGGTCGATCTGGTCTATATTGACCCGCCTTTTGCCAGCGGCGCCGACTATGCCAAACAGGTATATATCCGCCGCAATCCCAAGGTGGCCGAGGCGATTGCCGAAGCGGAGCAGACGCTAGATATTGACGAATTAAAGTCTTTTGAAGAGAAAATGTACGGCGATGTTTGGGATAAGGAGAAGTACCTAAACTGGATGTACGAAAACCTCATGGCGATTAAGAGCGTTATGAGCGAAACCGCCTCCATTTGGGTTGAACTAGACAACCATATTGGTCATTATGTCAAAATACTGTTGGATGAGATTTTCGGTGAAGACCACTTTGTAAATGAAATTGTCTGGAAACGAACATTCTCTCATTCTGATGTTGGCCAAGGCGCAAAACACCTTGGCCGTCTCCACGATGTGATTTTCTTATACAGCATGAGCGACGAATATGTACTAAATACGGTTTATACGCCCTATTCAAAAGAGTACATTGATAACTTCTTCCGCTATACTGATAGGGATGGCCGCCGTTATCGCTTAGTATCCATGATTGGTACAGGCGGCGCAGCAAAGGGCAACCCTTTCTATGAGTTTATGGGTGTTTCCAAATATTGGCGTTATAGTAAGAAGACGATCCAAGAATTAGTACAAAAGGGATTAGTTGTTCAGACAAAGCCGGGAGCAGTTCCTCAAAAAAAGAATTACTTGGATGAATCTCCCGGTGTTCCGCTACAGGATGTTTGGACTGATATTGCACCTGTTCAAGGCGGTTCCATTGAAAATGCGAATTATACTACACAAAAACCAGAAGCACTTCTTGAAAGAATTATAAAGACTTCTTCTGATGAGAACATGGTTGTTGCTGACTTTTTTGGCGGAAGCGGTGTGACCGCCGCAGCTGCTCACAAATTAGGTCGCCGGTTCATTCATTGTGATATTGGCCTGAACTCCATTCAGACGACTCGCGACCGCTTGGTAGCAGATAGCGCGGAGTTTGGTGTGCTGGAGATCAAAGACGGGGTCCAACTCTATCGCAATCCAGTGCAAACCATGGATAAAATCAAATCACTTATTCCTGGTCTGAAAAGCGAGGACTCTTTGGACTCCTTCTGGGCAGGCGCAATCTCCGACAGCAAACTGGGGCTGGTACCGGTGTATGTGCCAAATCTAATGGACAGCAGTTCCAAGCTGCTAGACGTGGTGTTGATAAACCGCATGATCCATCAGGCAATTCCTGATCTCGACAGCAATATCAAAAAGGTCATCCTGTATTACATCGACATTACCAGTGAAGAAGAAATTCGTAAGTTCATTGCTGAAGATGACAGCACCACGGTGGAAATCGAACTGCGTGACCTGAAAACGATTCTGGATGATGTAGTCATCGGTGACTATGCCAAGTTCCATACAGAGGAAATCCATGAAGACCTGTTTGGCGGCTGGCAGGTTATGATCGACACGTTTGTCAGCGACCGAGTGCTGCAAAAAATCACCGATTTCAACAACAAGGCCAGAATGAACGCTTCTGCCAAAAAGCCATTCAAGCCAATCGAGATCAGTGAGGATGGTCTGGAACTGATTGAATTTCTCAGTCTTGACTGTACTGCCGCCGATGGTGAGTGGCACTCTGACAGCGAAATCAAAATTGATAAAAACGGGTTTGTCATTCGCAATGGTGAAAAAACCAAGAAATTCTGGAGTGGCACGATTCGCAGCGAGAAGAAACCTCTGCGACTGAAAATCCGCAATATCTGCGGCGATGAAACAGTGTGGGCAGTATGTTAAACTGATAACGTTATTCTTGGCTGCTATAAAGAGAAGATATGTGAAAGTGGGAATCTCAAATGGACGATAAGCTCAGTAGTATTCTCTCCTATCTTGATATCACGGGAGAAACTGGTCTAGCATCTAAAGACAACTTTGATAGTCTTACAACTTATCAAAAGTTCTTTTATAACCAAGTAAAAAGTAAAATCGGTGTTGATGCGGTGTACTTCTTGAGAGACGAAGAAGGTGTAGCTAAAATTCCACTAATTTACTTTTCAATGGTTGAAGAAAATGATGCCTCGAAAGCTGCAAAGCTCCATTGTTTATCTTGGAATATGGGGGAGGCACCTCTTCTATTTGTCGTAACGCCTACTGCCGTAAAAGTGTTTAATAATTATCAAACCCCTAAGAAGAAAGATGGCAGTTTAGATCCGGAAGCTGGATTGATTGAAACAATTAGTTTACTAACAAGTGTT
>OLNY01002482.1_pt1 | contig 12782 bp, 10 predicted proteins | sample 1671981 | NCBI WGS metagenome assembly OLNY01 (sample SAMEA3136632, study PRJEB25190) | human gut metagenome | biome: human gut; feature: human-associated habitat; material: faeces | place: Austria | collected 2013 | reverse complement strand
ATCTTAATGCCAATGCATTTACAAATTTAAGTATGCTGTCATAGTGAAATTTGTAAATGCATTGGCATTAGCTCCCCATTTAGAAAACTTATCAAAGGCATTACCACCATCTGGTTGTTCAAACATTTTATGTTCTAAGAAATGGGCAATACCTTCGTTAACTCTTATAGGTTCAGTTTCTCCAATAGGTATAAATTCTAAATCATTTGAACCGTAATTCGTAGCTAAAACAGCATATTTTTTAGTAAATCCACGTTTAGGCATAAAATATACGTCTAATCCATTTTCTAATTTTTCATAATATAATTCTTCTTTTAATAATTCGTTGACTATCTTTTCCATTATGCCCTCCCTACTTACTTAAGAAGTATATAGTATCTAGCTCGATATTTTTTACAGCTTCTACTATATCTTCCTTTGTAGATTTATTTATCATATTTTTTATTTGGTCTAAATCACTTTTATTTTTTGATATCGATTGTGAGAAATAAAAATCTGATATTCTTCCTATTTCGTCATTTAGAGAATTTAAAGAATTTATAAATGCTATCTTAGCATTTGAAATTTCGCTTTCTGTTATATCTCCGTCTTTTAATTTTTGAACTTGTTCTTTTACTAAATTAACAGTTTTTTCATAGTTTTGAGCTTCTATTCCTGAACAAACCATCATTGTAGATTTACTTTTTTGTATTGTAGAGTAAATAGTGTAGCAAAGACTTTCTTTTTCTCTTACATTTATAAATAATTTACTGTCAGCTCCTCCACCTAGTATTCTAGACCCTAAAAGAAGACTGTAGTATTTTTCTTCGTCTAAATAATCTACATTACATCTATATCCCATAACAAGTTTACCTTGTGCTATATCCATAGTTTCTTTTACTTCTTTTACTTTATCTACTTCTTTATAGTATTCTTCTTTTGGTATATCTATTATGTTTCCTCTATCAAATTGGAATTTTTCTTTTATTAATTCAACAACTTCAGTTTCTTCAAATTCACCTTCTATCATTATTTCTATTGGTGAAGTTTTTAAAACTTCTTTATAATGTTCATATAAACCTACTCTGTCTATAGTATCTAAATCTTCTATATATCCTTTTCCATTTATAGAGTATGGTTCACCTTCAAACATAATTTCATTAGTTCTTTTCATAGCATAATTGCCTTTATCGTTAATTATGCTCATTATAGAATCTTTAAGTATTTCTTTTTCGATATTTAGATATTCTTCATTAAATCCTCCGTCTATTACTAAAGGATTGTTTATTATTTCATTTAAAAACTCTATACATTGACCTAGTATTTTTTCATCTAAATATTTTTCATTTACAGATAATATACTAAATCCTAAAACTTGGCTTTCTCCTCGTTTTGATGCTCCTGCATGTAGATATGAGCCGTATAGTTCTTCTTCTCTATCTGTTAATTGACCAAGTGTTTTATATTTATTACAACCACTTTTTAAAATGCCTGGAAGTAGAGCATTTTTTGTAACTTCATTTCTATCTAATTTTCTTTGTATATATACACTTATTAAATTTGTCTTAAATTTACTTTCTGGAATTAATGTAAGCTTTACATTTTTTCCAATTTCTAATGTCTTTAAATTTTTCATTTACTAGCTCCTTTTCCCTAATTTTAACTATCTTATATAATAATACCTTATCTTCATGATATTTGCTATTTTATTTAATTATTCTTTTATATTATAACTTTATTTTTACTATTATATACAAAAGTCAAATTGTTTACATATATCGTGTTTATGATGTATAATACAATATGTATGTTTGAAATTATTGAGAAAAATAATTAAATTTTATATAAAAGAGAGGAAGATCATAATGAAATTAGGAATCGTAGGTTTACCAAATGTAGGTAAAAGTACATTATTTAATGCTATAACTCAAGCTGGAGCAGAATCAGCAAACTACCCATTCTGTACAATAGAGCCAAATGTTGGTGTTGTTGCAGTTCCAGATGAAAGATTAAATGTATTAAAAGAATTAAACAATGCTAAAAAAATAGTTCCAACTGCTATAGAATTCTGTGATATCGCAGGACTTGTTAGAGGAGCTTCAAAAGGTGAAGGTTTAGGAAATAAATTCTTATCTCACATAAGAGAAGTTGACGCTATAGTTCACGTTGTTAGATGTTTCGAAGATTCAAACGTTGTTCACGTTGACGGTTCAGTTGATCCAATAAGAGATATCGATACTATAAACTTAGAGTTAATATTATCTGATATAGAAATATTAGACAGAAGAATAGTTAAAACTACTAAAGCTTTAAAATCTGATAAATCACTTGCTGGTGAATTAGAAATGTTAAATGCTATAGCTGCTACTTTAGCAGAAAGTAAATCAGTAAGAACTATGGACTTTACTGAAGAAGAACAAGAATTTGTAAACAGCTTAAACTTATTAACTTCAAAACCTGTTATATATGCAGCTAACGTTTCAGAAGATGATTTAGCTGATGAAGGTGCTAACAACGAATACGTTGCTAGAGTTAGAGAATTCGCTGCTTCTGAAAATGCTGAAGTTGTTGTTGTTTGTGCTCAAATAGAAGCGGAAATATCTGAACTTGAATCTGATGAAGAGAAAAAAGAATTCTTAGAAACTCTTGGACTTGAACAATCAGGTCTTGATAAATTAATCCAATCATCTTACTCATTATTAGGACTTATGTCATTCTTAACTGCTGGTGAGCAAGAAGTTAGAGCTTGGACTATAAAAGTTGGAACAAAAGCTCCACAAGCTGCTGGTAAAATCCACAGTGATATAGAAAGAGGATTCATCAGAGCTGAAATAGTAAATTACGATGATTTAGTTGAATGTGGAAGTGTTGCAAACGCTAGAGAAAAAGGTCTTGTAAGACTTGAAGGTAAAGACTACGTAATGCAAAACGGAGATGTTGTTAACTTCAGATTCAACGTATAAGATAGATATTGAATTAAAATCAAAAAAGGTGATATATCTAAATTAGTTATATCATCTTTTTTATTTAAATATTAAAAAAGCTTGTAATATGTTAAACACATTACAAGCTTAATTTTTAGTTAGCTATCATTATTTCATCTTTACGGCTTTCAAGAATTTTTCTCGCTTCTTCTTTTACGATTTCTCTTTCAGAGAATGGGACTTTTACACCTTTTATTAATTGGTATGTTTCATGTCCTTTTCCTGCAAGTACTATCATATCGCCTTCTCTAGCCATTCTAACAGCTAATTGAACTGCTTTCTTTCTATCTGGCTCAACAATATATTTACTTTTTGCTTTATCAAATGATTTTGCTATATCGTCTATTATTTCAAGAGGATCTTCAAAGTCTGGATTATCAGATGTTAATATACTTAAATCACATTCTCTTGAAGCTACATCTCCTAATTCTTTTCTACGTATTTTTGTTCTTCCACCAACTGAACCAAATAAGCAAATTAATCTCTTATGGTCGTAGTGTTCTAATGTTTTTAAGATATTTTCTAAACTAACACCATTGTGAGCGTAGTCTATTATTATAGTTGCATAAGGTAATACTGATAAAACTTCTACCCTACCACAAACTTTTGCTTCTGTTAGAGCTTCTCTTGTTATTTCTTTTTTAACCCCTAGGTATTTGCAAACCGCTATTACAGCTAGCGCATTATATATACTAAACATTCCCGGAGAACATATGTAGTAATTTCCTGCTGTATTTTTAGTTTCGCAAACAAATTTAACACCTAACGAATCTAAGTTCTTTGAGTATTCTATATTAGTTGCTCTTATATCTGCTTGTTTTTTTATACCGAAAGTTTCGATATCACAAGTTGCTATATCGATGATTTCTTGTGCATGTTCATCATCTATATTTATTATTCCATGTTTAGCTAATGTAAATAATTTAGCCTTACATTCTAAATAATTTTGGAAAGTAGGGTGTTCTTTAGGTCCTATGTGGTCAGGAGATAAATTAGTAAATATCGCAACATCAAAATCGACATGCTCTACCCTATGTCTTTGAAGTCCACCTGAAGATACTTCCATAGAAACACATTCTACTCCGCTATCTAACATTTTTCTAAATATTCTATGAAGTTCATAACTTTCAGGAGTTGTATTCACTGTAGTTTCTGATATGTTGTTGTAGAAAGTACCATTAGTTCCTACTACACCTGTATTTATTCCCGCTCTGTTTAAAACTTCACTTATATAGTTTGTAATTGTAGTTTTACCTTTTGTCCCAGTAACACCTATTATTTTTAATGATTTTGATGGATTTCCAAAATAATTTGCAGATATTTTAGATAGAGCTATTCTACTATCTTCAACTATTATTTTTATGGCATCGTCCGCCATTTCAATATCATCTTGTAGTACAAATACTCTAGCTCCTCTTGAATATGCATCAAAAACATATTTATGTCCGTCTACTGTTTCACCTTTAAGGGCAACAAACATATATCCTTCTTGGCATTTTAGAGAACTATAAGCTATATCTACTATTTCAATATCATCAAAGCCTTTTGAATCGGTATTAGAGGTGAAAACAACATCTTCTAATACTTTAGTTAATTTAACCATATATCCTCCTATAGTTCATCGGTTTAATATTAAATTCACTTTAAACAAATATTTATTTTACTTTTCTATTTGATTTTATAATAGTTTGTCTTGCTAATACTTCTAATGAATCGATATATAAGTCATTACCTAAATTGTTGTCATTTTTTAATATAGATAGTTCTGTACAACCAAGTACTATCCCATCACATTCATTCTCTTTTAAATGATTGACCAATTTATTAAATTTATTCATATCAGCAGGTTTTCCACTTTTTATATCGTCGTAAATTATTTCCATGACTTGTTGTTGTCTTTCATCGTCTAAAACAAAATACTCCATATCAAACTTTTTACACATTGTTTGATATAATTCTGTTTTAATATTACCTGTTGTAGCCATAATTCCTAATTTTTTATGTCCACTTTCTTTAGCATATTTTACAGTTTCTTCAACAATACTAAGCACAGGTATATTTACGCTTTCGTTTATTTTGTCATAAAAATAATGTGCTGTATTACACGTTATTACTATAAAGTCTACACCGAATTGTTCTAATTTTTTTGCATCACTTACAAGTGCATAAACAGGATTTTCATCACTTTGTCCTAATATATATGCACTTCTATCTGGTGTAGTTGCTCTATTAGTGATAACCATATCTACGTGTTCTTGATCAGTTTTAGCATCAGTCATATCTACTACCATCTTGTAGAAATATACAGAAGCCATAGGACCTAGTCCACCCATTACTCCTACAGTTATATTTTCCATATTATCACCATTCTATTTGCAGTATTTATTGAATTTTCTAATTTGATTTATGCTGTATAAGAATATATACCAGCTTCTTTTTATATTTCCGCTTAAATCATATTTATATCCAAATGATGTAGCTTCTTTACCTTCTGAAGCTAATTTTTTACATTGATTTACTAAGTCTTGATTTTTAACAAATTTGTATACTACACTTCTCGGGATTACTCTCCAGAAGAAAGGTTCTTTTTGTATTTTTAATTCTAATTCTTTATTTTCAACTCTATCTTTAACTACATATTCAGCTATGTTGTTTCCAGAACCTGTTACATAGTAGTTACTTCTACCTTGTCTTAAGTTTATTTCGAATACTTTATAGCTGTTGTCTCTTGTATCATATTTTATATCGAAGTTAGAGAAACCAGTGTAGTTTATGCTTTCTAAGAAGTTTTTAAATTTAGTCATTACTTCTTCATCATATTCTGTTATTATAGCTGCGTGGTTTCCTATTCCTTTTGGAGTATGTTCTTCAAGTAAAACATGTCCTAAACACATCATTTTAACTTTTCCATTTTGATCTGAATAGCAAGTTAAAACTCTCATGTGTGAATCATCACCAGGTATAAAATCTTGAACTATTAGAGATTTTTCATATCCATGTGAATATATTTCATCAGTAATTTGTTTAAACTCAGCTGCATTTTGTACAACATAAGCTTTTTTCATTCCATCAAATTCATGTTGGAAGTAAGTTACACTGTCAGATGCTTTTAATATTACTGGATAATTAAATCCGAAGTCTACAACTTCATCACCTTTATTGAATACATGAGTTTTTGGGTAATTTAAATCATATTCTTCACATATTTGATAGAAAGATTCTTTTTCGATTAATCTATCTTTTAATTCTTTTCCTATATATGGAACTATATATTTTGTTGAAAGTATATCTCTGTGATCTATTATGAATTCAGCATATTCATCTTTACATCCATGAATTATGAATACTTTACCTTCTTCAGCTTCTTGATCTGGTAAAGCCAGTAATTTTTCTAAGAATGCTTCTTCATCTTCAATTGTTGTACCTTCTCTGTAATCGATTATCTTACTGTGATTAGTTGCTCCTATACGGATTTTTCCAAATGCTATTGATTTTACTCCATATGCTTCGTGGTAAGCTCTTGCAACAGAGTAGCAATTTATATCTCCACCAACCAATACTGGTTGAATTTTTACGTTATTCAATTAGTCCACCTCTTATTTTTCATTTTAATTTATTTTCTTTCATTTTTATACAATGGTATTATACTTTATTTTAGTTTATATGTCAAAGATACGGCAACAGGGAAATCATTATCATTACACTCTTTAACATGTATTTTTTTAATACAATAAATATACTCTCTATATTTTATTTTTTAACTAAATTTCTTTTTCCTATACATAAAAACATGGTAAAATTTAGGTTTATACTTTCCTAATATTTTACCATGTAATTTCTACAATTTATATTGATGTTGATTTTGCATCTTTTTTAAAATTACTTATATCTAAATTTGATTTGTTTAACACTTTATTTATCTTTGTTATATCACTTTCATTTGAATAAGCTATATTTATCAAATTTAAATCTTCATCATACTCTCTAACTGCACAATAAAACATTTTTTCTGAATTATTTTCTTTTAATACCTTATTAATTTGATAAACTAAATTTTCATCAAATATAGAGTCCCCGTCTTCAACTTCTATACTTGTCTCTTTTCCATTTATCTTCATAGTAATAGTTGTATTTATAATACCCGTTTCTTCATCGATATCAGTAATTTCAACTTCTCCTCCAGATATTTTTGATATATTATCTAATATATCTTCATAAGAATACGAATAATCAAGTATATCATAATCAAAAGACATTATATTTTCTTTTTTCAAAGCTATACTTTTATCATTTTTCTTTGCACTTTCTATTAAATCTTCTAAATCTACATCTATTTGGAATGTATTATCAAATGCATAATATGTATCCCAATCACCTAAGATACAATAATTTATATTTAAAATTTTACCTTTTCTTTCAAATTCTCCAACTGCAGTTATTTCCGTACCTTGTTTATAATTGTTTATAATTTTTCAACTCATCATATACGTCATCATTATCTTCTTTATCAAAATAACAATAGACTTTATAATAATCTTTTTTATCTGTTTGTAATTGTATTTTTAATATTTTATCATTTTCTTCTATGCTTTGTATTTTCCCCGTAATTTCTAAATATGTATAACTATATTTTGACTCTGATTCTTCAAAATCATCTTTATAACTTTGTATTATTTCTTCTGGTGTCGTACTTATATTATCCCAAAGTCCTCCCAAAAGACTGTCTAATTTACTATATTCTGCTGAATCACTATTTTTATGTATAGAATTTATTCCATAAAATATTATTCCTATTGAAATACATATCAATAATACAACGCATACAACTGGAATAAATAATGGATGTTTTTTCAAAAAATCCCTTTGCTCTTTTCCACATTTTAAACACCTATTAGTATTTATATCTAACTTTCCTCCACAATGCCTACAAAATTTTTCTTCTTTCATATAAAAATTCCCCTTACAATTATTTTATTATATTAATATTATACAAAAGTTTATATATAACCCATAGAAACAATTTTGTCAATTTTAGCAAAAAAGCCAACCATATTAAATAATACGGTTGGCTTTTTATTACTAAATATCATAAGAATAATCTGCTATATTTTTAGAATGGTCTGATATTCTCTCTAAATTTGCTAATATATCGAAGTAAATAACACCAGAATCTACTGTACATCTACCTTCATTTAATCTTTGTAAGTGATGGTTTCTATATCCTATTTCTAATAGGTCGACTTGTTTTTCATTTTCATGAACTCTTTTTCTAAGTTCTAAATTTATCTCTTCTAAACATTTCATCGAATCTTTAAAGTTATTTATAGCTAAATTTGATATTTCTTTTATTTCATCCTGAGCATGTTCTGAAAAAGTTAGTTTTTCTTTTATTAAATTTTTACCTAATTCAGCTATATTTTCTCCATGGTCAGATATTCTTTCAATATCATTTACAGCATAAATTAAATTCGTTACTTTGTTACGTTCATCTTCACTCAATGGTTCTTTTGATAATTTTACTAAGAAATCTAGAAGTCGTCTTTGTATTTGATTGACCTTTTTCTCCATAGCAAAAGTTTTATCTATTTCTTCTTCGGAATAATTAAGTATACCTTCTGTAGCATATTTTACAGAATCAACAGCATAGTTGGCCATTTCTTTTATTTCTAAAAATGCATTTCCTACAGCTATACCAGGTGTTTGTATCATTCTGTCATCTATGTATTTTACATCTGAAGTTTCTTCTTTTTCATCTTCTGTAACTGGTATTAATCTTAATACTAATTTAACTATATATTTTGAAAATGGTAATAATACGATTACATTAACTACGTTAAATAATGTATGTGCATTTGCTATTTGTCTAGCTACGTTATTAGGGTCTAGATAAGTTACAACTTTACTTATTGGTATTGTAAATATAAATACAAATAATATTGTTCCTATTACATTAAAAGTTAAATGCATAGTAGCTGCTCTTTTTGCATTTTTTGATGCTCCTAAACTTGATAAAAGTGATGTAACACATGTCCCTATATTATCACCATATAATATTGGTAATGCCGCACTTAGTGGCAATATTCCCTGTGATGCAAGGGCTATAAGCATCCCCATAGATGCACTTGATGATTGAACTATACCAGTTATTGCAAAACCTGCAAGTATACCTAATAATGGATGTACACTTACAAAAATTAAAGCCTGTCTAAATTGTGGCAAATCTGCTAATGGATTTACTGCATCTTTCATAAATTCCATACCTGTAAATAACATACCAAATCCAAGTAAAATTTCAGCATATTGTTTATACTTTTGGTTTCTTGCTGCTAAGTATATAATTATACCAATACCTAATGCTATAGGTGCTATATTTTCTAATTTAAAAGACACTAACTGGGCTGTTACAGTCGTACCAATATTAGCACCCATAATGATTCCTATTGCTTGAGATAGTGACATTATCCCAGCATTTACAAAACCAACAACCATTACTGTTGTTGCACTGGAACTTTGGATTATCCCCGTTACGACTGCTCCTACTAAAACTCCCATTACTACATTACTTGTTAGGAATCCGATTATTTTTTTTAATTGTTCTCCGGCAGATTTTTGGAGTCCATCTCCCATCATATTCATGCCGTATAAAAATAATCCTAACCCTCCTAATAAACTAATTGCTATTTGCACGTTTGCTCCTCCTTAAGACTTATAAATTACTTCATCTTGATATTACATTAAATTTTAACTTTATTGGCTAAATAAAAGTTAATTTAATATTAAGATTATGTTAAATATTAAATAATCATTAATATTTGTTTAAATTCATATAAATATTTTTCCTAATTTGGTGCATTTTTATACTGTATAATATTTGCTATTTACTTTTCTTTAATTAAACCTTTCTTATAAGCTAGAAGTAACATTTTTAAATCGTTTATTTCTTCTTGCATTTTTTCACCATCAAGTGTATCTCTTACATACATTCTTCTAGCTATATCTTCTACTACTACTGATGTTGATAATATATCACTTTCTTTTTTAATCGCGTCCTCTGCAGATGAGAATGGCTCATGAGCTACAAGTTGAAGTGTATATGAGTTATAAATTAAAGTGTATCCAGCTATACCTGTTTTTCCTTGATATGCTCTAGAGAACCCACCATCTATAACTAATATTTTTCCGCCTGCTTTTATTGGACTTTCACCTTTTTTACTTTCAACAGGAACATGACCAGTTATAATATGTGATTGTTCATAATCAAGACCAAATTCATCGAAAATTTTATTACATATATTTTCATCTTCTCTTAATGTGTAGTATGGATTTTTATTTTCAACATGAGTTTTCTTATCTGCAATAAAATATCTTTCATAAGTTGTCATATCGTCTTTACCAAATAATGATGAGCATTTTCCAGTCCATAAATACCACATAATATCCATACCAAATTGTTTTTCTGGGCTTTTCTTATAGAAGAATCCCTTTCTAGCATAAGAGTCCATTTGGTCCATTAATTCTCTTCCCTTGTACTCTTTGCCATTTATCTTCATAGACATAAAATCTCCCTTTGAATCAAGAGGAATACATCCATGAACTAATAAGTTTTTATTTGCAATTAGATATATACTTCCTTTTGAGAATAAGAATGAAACATGTTTTTGTAGTTTTTCACTTCCTCTAAAAGAAGCCACTAATTTATCTACTAAATCCTCTTCTTCTTTTGTCAATTTATATGGTGATTTTGGATCTATAGTTGGGAAGTTAGTATCTTTTAATTTATAAACTTTCCCTTTTAAATTTATAGTTCCAGCTTCATAATCCACCTTGTCTAATAGCAATCTATGTTTCATATCGAATTCTGGATTATTATTAATAACCTCTGCTTCTAGCTTGAATTGTATAATACTTATAGCCTTATGCATTTTTGCTATTAGTGATTTTTCTTTAGTTGAAACTTCTCCTTCTCCTACTTTAGGCATAAATTCAGTACATGGGTCATCTTTATATGCCTCTAATGCAAATGTAGCTAATGGAAGTAGATTAATTCCGTATATATCTTCAACTATATCTAAGTTTGCATATCTTGCAGATATTCTTACTGCATTTGCTATACAAACCTTTTGTCCTGATGCTGCACCCATCCATAAAATATCGTGATTACCCCATTGAATATCTACGTTATAGTGATTCATAAGTGTGTCCATTATAATATCTGGTCTAGGCCCTCTATCATATACATCTCCTACAATATGTAATCTATCTACAACTAGTTTTTGTATGACTTTTGATAAAGCTATTATAAATTCTCTTGCTCTATCTATTTCTATAATTGTTTCTATTATACTTTTATAGTATCCATCCTTATGTGTACTACTTTCATCTGGGTGCAAAAGTTCTTCTATTATATATTTAAAATCTTCTGGAAGGAATTTTCTTACTTTAGATCTTGTATATTTACTAGATGCATATCTACAAAGTTCTATAAGTCTGTGAATAGTTATTCTATAAAAATCCTCTAAATCTTCTTCCTCTTTAATAAGTAAATCTAGTTTTTGTTCTGGATAATAAACTATAGTAGCTAATTTTTTTCTTTCAGCTTCAGAAACTATATTTCCAAATAGCTCTTCTATTTTTCTTTTTATAACTCCTGAACCGTTTTTTAATACATGCACAAATGGTTCATATTCACCGTGTAAATCAGATAAAAAATGTTCTGTTCCTTTTGGAAGACTAAGTACTGCTTCTAAATTTATTATCTCTGCACTAGCACTAGAGATACTTGGATATTGTTTAGATAATAATTTTAAATATTTAAGTTGGCTTTCCAGTTGTTCATCTGGTATATTATTTATCTTCATATAAAAATTCCTCCTACTCTTTTTCTAATTTAAATAAAATTTATTATGTCCTTATTCTTATATAAATTATAACATACTTTTTATACTTTTTCGGTTTATTAATGTACGATTTAAATCTATTTATGTTGTATTATTTCTGCATTTTCAATTCTTTTTTTAATTTTTATGAACATAATAAAACCTTTAAATTTTAATTAATTTTCTTATAAAAAAAATCCTTTCTTGTTGCTATATATATAAATTTACTATACAATATATTTATAAATTTAAAAATATTGTAAATATTTAGATAATTTAGCATTCCCTATAATTTTAAATATATAATTAAACAAACATTGTAATTAACATTGTGCATGCAAAATAGCCATAAGTTATAGATCCCCTTCTAATATTCTTATGGCTATTTTGTTGCTTATACTTATAATTTATATCGCTCTAGTATATTTTTTTAACCACTCAACTTCTTCTTCATTTAGATATGGTGATATTTTTTCAAATACTTGCTCATGGTAATTATTTAACCATGCTATTTCTGATTTTTCCATATACTCTGGATTTACACCATCTAAATCTATTGGCGCAAACGTTATAGTTTCAAATTCCATAAATTGATCTACCCCAACTTTTGGACCTCTTTGACATATTAATTCATTTTCTATTCTTATACCATGGCTACCTTCTATATATACTCCAGGTTCATTAGTTGTAACCATACCTTCTTCAAATATACAAGAGTCATTTCTTTCAGGAACTATCTTCCATCTAAATCCATTAGGACCTTCGTGAACATTTGATACAAATCCTATTCCATGACCAGTACCACATTTATAATCTATTCCAATATCCCATAATGGACCTCTTGCTAATATATCTAAATTTAAACCTCTACACCCGTATAAGAATTTAGCTTTAGATAGTCTTATCATACCTCTTAAAACAGAAGTATAGTGAAGTTTTTGTT
>OLNY01002481.1_pt1 | contig 12783 bp, 7 predicted proteins | sample 1671981 | NCBI WGS metagenome assembly OLNY01 (sample SAMEA3136632, study PRJEB25190) | human gut metagenome | biome: human gut; feature: human-associated habitat; material: faeces | place: Austria | collected 2013 | reverse complement strand
TTGCTTACAGCTTGTGAGTTCAGTCTGGGCAGGAAGCTTCCGGATCCGGAGCTGTTTTACCGGATTTTCGGGAAAAGAAGCGCTGAAATGTTTCTGTTCAGCGAGAGTGGACAGGTTTCCATTCATGAATCCCGGATTTACAGAATTGAAAATACTATGAAAGACCTGGGAATTCCCTTTAACAGAGAGCAGGCAGAGCTCTTCCAGAAGAGATATAAAGAGAATCAGTCCCATCTTCATGTTTCAGGGGTAATGACACAACTGCTTGACGAATGCGAAGCTGCCGGAGTGAAAATGGGCGTGATCACCAACGGACCTTTTTCCCATCAGGTTCAGAAGTTTCACACACTGGGACTTGATAAATGGTTTACAGAGGATCAGCTGATCGTGTCTGCAGGTGTGGGCGTGGCCAAGCCGGATGTGAAGATTTTCCGCATGGCAGAAGAAAAATGGGGAATGAAGCCGGAGAATACTTTTATGATCGGGGATTCTCTGGAGAATGACATTGCAGGTGCAAAAAATGCCGGATGGAAGACCATCTGGATGAACTATCACCGTTATACGGTTCCGGAAGGTATGGAAAAACCAGATTATATTGCATATACAGAGGAAGAGTTGAGAAAGCTTATTGTCCAAATATGCTTTACAACGAAGAAGGATGGATAAAGTATGGTATCAGATTACAAAATCACCATGGAGCAGGCAGAATACGAGATGGTCTGTTACCGTAAGGTTTTTAACTTTGTAAGGCTTCTTGACCAGGAAAAACTGGAGAAATTGAATGCAGAAGGTCTGTTGGCAGCAGAGGGCGGACAGACAAAAAAAGCAGATTTGTGCATAGGACATTTTTGCCAGGGCTGTGTGGCAATGGAAGCCTTTTTACGGAAGGCAGAGCTGTGCAAGCTGGAATTTATTGGAGATGACATTTATCAGATCATGGCTAAATATCTGGAAATTGACGGTAATCCTTATGTAATGGAGCTTTTGAAGAAAATGGACAAAAGCAGCTTGATCGACCAGAAAGATCATGAGCGCTTGATCAGCAGCCTTACCGGATATAACGAGAGACTGTATCAGGATGTTCTTACGAAGGCATACAACAGACGTTATTATGAAGAAGAATTGAAGTCCCAGATGGGACCGGCTGGAATTGCCATGATCGATCTGGACGATTTTAAGCTTTATAACGACACATATGGACATAATGCCGGGGATATGGCACTGACTGTTGTTGCAGAAACCATATGCAAGCATATCCGTAAGGATGATATTCTGATCCGCTATGGCGGGGATGAGTTTCTTCTGGTGCTTCCCGGAGTAACAGAAGTGAAATTTGCCGGAAGACTGCAGGAAATCCATGATAAGATTCATCTGGCTGCGGTGCCGGGATATGCAGGAATTCAGCTTTCTGTGAGTATTGGAGGAACAATTGCCGGGGCAGATGAAACCATCGGAAGTGTGGTAGGAAGAGCTGACCGCTTTATGTACCAGGCGAAAACCCGTAAGAATCTGGTGGTAACCGAGTCTAATGAGATAAAAGATGGAAATGCAGACGGCGCAGAGGTTAATCGTGATGAGCTGAAACAGCAGATTCTGATCGTGGATGATGCTGAGCTGAACCGTGATATTCTTGCGGAGATTCTGCACCATGATTTTAAGACTATGGAAGTAAGCAGTGGGGAGGAATGTCTCTCCGTGCTTCGGGAGTATGGTGCAGGAATCTCACTGGTGTTGCTTGATATTGTAATGCCTGGCATGGACGGCTTTGCAGTTCTTGAGGAGATGAACCGGAACCATTGGATCGAGGACATTCCGGTCATCATGATCTCCAGTGAGGAGACAGAATCATATATACGCCGGGCGTATGAAATGGGAGTTTCAGACTATATCAGCCGCCCGTTTGATGCCAAGGTTGTTTACCGGCGTGTATATAATACTATTAAATTATACGCAAAACAGAGGCGCCTAATCACACTTGTAACGGATCAAATTCGAGAAAAAGAAAAAAATAGTCAAATTTTGATAGATATTCTCAGCCATATCGTAGAATTTCGTAATGGAGAAAGCGGTCAGCACGTTCAGCACATAAAGATGTTGACCGGATTTCTGTTGGACAGACTGATGCAGAAAACGGACAAATATGATCTGAAATGGTCTGACCAGTACATGATCACAATTGCATCTGCCCTTCACGATATTGGTAAAGTGGGAATCGACGAGAAGATTTTGAATAAACCAGGCAGACTGACAAATGAAGAGTTTGAGGAAATGAAGAAGCATACCCTGATCGGTGCTTCCATGCTGAAGAGTCTTGGGGTATATCAGGATGAGGAGCTTGTGAAGGTGGCTTACCAGATCTGCAGATGGCACCACGAGCGCTATGACGGCAAGGGCTATCCGGATGGTCTGAAGGGGGAAGAAATTCCGATTGCAGCCCAGGTGGTTTCAGTTGCGGATGTATATGATGCCCTGACAAGCAAGCGTGTTTACAAGAAAGCATTTTCCCATGAGAAGGCTATGGAGATGATCCTGGCTGGTGAGTGTGGAACCTTCAATCCGCTGCTTCTGGAGTGTTTGCAGGATATTCAGGGCAATATACAGAGGGAAATGAAGAGAGCAGCAGAGCAGCCTATGCTTGTGCAGAATTCTTATGTGGGGAAGATGATTGAGACGGTGCAGTAGGCATGGATTATTATAATGTAATATATTGCGGTATTGTTCGGCGAAGTGTTTTTGGTAAAAATCGTGAACAGCAGCATTTGCAGGTCGGGGGACCTGCGGGAGTGGGGGTAAGTTTTACTTTATGAAAAAGAAAATTCTTACACTGGCGGCAGTGGTAACACTGCCGTTTATTCTTCTTGTGATGTATCTTCTTGCCTCGATGGCAAGCTACAGCAATACCTACGATGAGATCGTAAGCAACATGACTGTGGCGAACAATTACAATCTGAATTTCAAAGAAGAGATGGATGAGAGCCTGTATAAGCTGGTTGTTGGCTACGTCACTCTGGATACCATCGAAACAGACAAAAGTCTTAAGAATCCATATACTTTAATAGATGAATTACGCAGCGAGTTTACCAGACTGACAGCCATTACTACAGAATCTGAGAGCAAGCTGTGGCTGGAGAGCCTTCTTCGCAATATCGATACCCTGAAAAAAAGGGTGGACGATATTGTGGACAGTATTTCTGCCGGGGGCAGATACAATGAGAATATTGAGAAGCTGGACAATAATATTTACATTCTGACGGAACTGATCCAGGATGATATTCAGTATTATATTTATTATCAGACACGTTATATGGACAAGGTCACAGATACCCTGCAGGATCAGATCGGGCGGTTTATGGTGGTGTGCAGTGTGCTGATCGGCGTGCTGATCATTGTGGTTGCGGTCAGCGCGGTGATGATCGTTTCCGGTATTATACAGCCCATCAGTCAGCTGAACCAGGCTACGGAGAAGATTGCCCAGGGTGATTTCAATGCCAGAGCCCAGGCGGATTCCGATGATGAGGTGGCTGAGCTTGCAGTGAGCTTTAACAAAATGGCAGGAAGCATGCAGTCTCTGATCGATAAGGTGAAGGAAGACGAGCGGAAAATGCGAAAAGCAGATCTGCGCCTTCTTCAGGAGCAGATTCAGCCTCATTTTCTTTATAATACGCTGGACACCATTGTGTGGCTGATCGAGTCCAATGAGCCGGACGAAGCGGTGACCATGGTTGTTACACTGTCGGACTTTTTCCGTGAAATCCTCAGCAAAGGGAAGGAATTTATTTCCATTAAGGAAGAAGAAAAACACATCAGCAGTTACCTCCAGATTCAGGAGATGCGTTATCGGGATATTCTGGAATATGACATTCAGCTGGATCAGGTGATTTATAAATATCAGATTCTGAAGCTGACTCTTCAACCGGTAGTGGAGAATGCGCTTTATCATGGAATCAAGTATAAACGTGCCAAAGGCTGTATTCACATTCACGGGGAAAAAGAGGGCGATATTATCCGTCTGACTGTCCGGGATGATGGTGTGGGCATGGATGAGGAAGAGCTTGAACAGCTTCGCCAGCAGATTGAGAAGCCCTGCCAGGAGACGGAGAAGGGGTTTGGTCTGGCAAATGTAAATGAGCGTATCCACATGTATTTCGGACCGGAGTATGGAATGAAGATCCAGTCACAGAAGGGTAAGGGAACTACAGTGGAGATTGTAATTCCGGCTATTCTGGAAGCTCCGGTTGAGAAAACAGGGAATGATACAGCAAAAGCGGTTGAAGTCGGCAACAGCGTGAATTCTGACGCAAATAAAAAAATAGAAAATAATCCGAAACAGCAGAATGCCAATAAGATAATTGAGGGTGGACGGCCACAGCAGGAGGAGACAGGCGTATGAGACAGTTTATAAGAAAAAACATCTGGGCTGTGGCACCGGTTGTGTTTGTGCTTGTGGCACTGGTTCTTCTGGGAAGTCCTTTGAGCAGCAGTAAAGTGCAGGAAACTCCTGCGGAGGACGACAATCTGATCGTAGTAGGTGTTTCCCAGGTGGGAAGCGAATCTGTATGGCGAAGTGCCCACACTCAGTCCATTCAGGACGCTTTCACCAGGGCAAACGGCTACATGCTGATTTTTGACAATGCCAGACAGAAGCAGGCCAATCAGATCAAGGCCATCCGAAGCTTTATTTCCCAGCAGGTGGATTATATCGTACTTTCTCCTATTGAGGAATCTGGCTGGGACACTGTGCTTCAGGAGGCGAAGGATGCCGGGATTCCGGTAATTCTCATAGACCGTAAGGTTTCTGTGGATGATGACTCCCTCTATGCTTCCTGGGTTGGTTCCGATTTTGTCCGCGAAGGACAGGATGCCGGTTACTGGCTTGAGGATTACATGAAAAAGCAGGGCAGGGAAGATGACGAAGTTAACATTGTAGTGCTGAAAGGAACCAAAGGCGCCTCCGCCACCATCGGCAGAACCCGTGGGTTCAATGAAGTGGCAAAGGTGCAGCACAATTGGAACATTTTGCAGCAGGTAGACGGAGAATTTACCACAGCAAAAGGAAAAGAAGAGATGGCAAGGCTTCTGGATCAGTATGATGACATAGATGTGGTGGTTTCACAGAACGATGACATGACTTTTGGTGCTCTTGAAGCCATCAGAGAAGCAGGAAAAACTGCAGGAGTGGACGGCGATATTACGGTAATTTCCTTTGACGCAGTGGATGCGGGCGTGGAGCTGGTGAGAAACGGGGAGATCAACATTGATGTCCAGTGTAATCCTGACCAGGGAAAATACGTGGAGCAGATCATTCAGGATATGGAAGCTGGCAAAGAAATAGAGAAAGCATATTATGTTCCGGAGCGGGTGTATACCCAGGAGAACGTTGGGGAGGAAGAAAATGTTACGGAAGGTATTTCTGGTTGAAGATGAGACGGTGATCCGCGAAGGGCTCAGGGACAGGATTCCCTGGGATCAGTTCGGATACCGTTTTGTAGGGGAAGCAGCAGATGGGGAAATGGCTTTGCCCCTGATCCGTAAGACGAAGCCGGATGTATTGATCACGGATATTAAAATGCCTTTTATGGATGGGCTTTCCTTAAGTAAAATTGTGAGCAAAGAATTTCCGCGGATGAAGATTATTATTATCAGTGGTTATGATGATTTTGAATATGCAAGACAGGCAATTGAAGTTGGTGTTGACCAGTATCTGCTGAAGCCGGTTACCAGAATGAAGCTGAAAAATGTACTTCTTGAACTGAAAGATAAGATCGAGCAGGATCAGGAGCAGGAGGACTACCGCACCCAGTTTCAGAATGAGATTCAGGAGTATGAGCAGTTTTCCAGACGGCGTTTTATGGAAAAAATACTGGAGGGCGAGCTGTCAGTTAAGGAGATTTATGATGAGGCAGAGCGTCAGTCCATAGAAATTACGGCAGCAGGATATAATCTGCTTTTCCTGTATTTACAGGAGAAAAATAAGGACAAGATGGCAGGTTTTCTTCGGAAACAGGATGAAGTGCTTCATTATTTTCTCCGCTATCCCCAGTATCTGCTTTTTCGCTGGAATGTAAACAGCTACGGAGTTCTGGTAAAGGGGGAATTGTCCCAGCTTCCGGAGCTGACAGATAATTGCGTGGAGTATGTGAAACGGACCTGCGAAGGGGAAGAGCAGATGGACTGGTATGTGGCTGTAGGAAAACCGGTGGAGAGATTGAGCCTGCTTTCCCAGTGTTATCAGAGCGTGAATCATTATTTTGCATATCGTTTTATGGTGCCGGGGCTTCATGTGCTTACAGAAGAAACTTTGGAAAGTTATGTAAACTCGCAGGGGGAGAACCGGCTGGCAGCAGTGGATTCTTCACAGCTGAATCCTGAGATCATCAAGGATTTTCTCACAAAAGGAAGCAGCAGTGAGATCCAGGAGTTCGTTCAGGGATATCTGGGTGGAATGAGTAAGGCACTGGAGTCCAGAATGTTCCGGGATTATGTGGTGCTTCATATTCGGTTTACAACTATTATGTATCTGGAATCCATTGGTGTGGAAAAAGAATGTTATACAGAACGGATCGAGGGAAAATATCAGGATACCAGTATTAAGGCATCACAGGTGGCAGGGTATTGTGTGGACATTCTTCAGAGTGCCATTGATATCAGGGATGAGAAGAATGAGTCTCAGGGCAACAGCGCCATGAGGAAAGTGCTGGATTATATTGATGAGAATTACTATAAAGAGACCATTTCCCTGAATGAAGTAGCGGATGCGGTAAATATGAGTGCCAACTATTTAAGCGCAATTTTCAGCCAGAATATGCAGAAGACGTTTGTAGAGTATATTACCTGCAAACGTGTTGACAGAGCGAAAAAACTCCTGCGCGAGACGGACAAGTCGTCCGGAGAGATCGCACAGGAGGTGGGATATAAGGATCCCCATTATTTCAGTTATGTGTTTAAGAAAAAATCCGGGTGTAGTCCAAGGGAATATCGGAGTAAGGGGACTGCATGATATTCAAAATTAATTATGCGATTTCGGCAGCGACAACTGCCATGGGACTTCCTGTGAAGAGACAGGGAGTCCTTTTAATTTGTTTATGCTCATTTGGGCGGCCAGAGTACCAGGCTGGTGTGCGGAATGGGTCAGTGTTGTGGCGCGGAGCAGACCAGATGTGGTAAGGTAGCTGGTATTGAAGGCGGCTAGTGCTATTGTGGTTTCGAAACTATGGTCGGCGGAAGCAGCTTTGAATCCGGTGTTTTGAAAAGAGGATGAAAGGGGAGCATAGGGTGCTATCCTTTTCTCCTGTCCAAGCGACAGCTCTTCCCATAACAGCCATGCAATAAAGTCATCCTCACAAATAAACGCAGTGCAGTCTGGGGTGATCCGTTCCAGAAATTTTTTCAGGAAGCTGATATCCCGGCTCTGACGGAAATCATCCAGCTCCTGTGTAGTATACCAGCAGATGTTGCGGTCTGGTACAGTCAGCCCCTGATTTTGCATGGCATCCAGAAAGCCCTGGTATCGCTCAAGTCCCCGCTGATCGTCCATCTGGAAAATACCGGCGATAGAAGAGTGGCCTTTTTCCACAAGACTTTGCACCAGAAGACCAGCCCCATATAGATTATCTTCATAGATTACTGGAATCTGAGACAACTGGGGATAAGCACATCCCAGGAACAAAATGAAAGTTCCCCTTTGTATCAGCCTTTGATAAAGCTCTGTATTAGGTGATGGTAAGGCGCTTTTTACAGGCTCCACAATAAGTGCCCGCAGCGGACTTTTCAAAAGAAACTGAAGGATTTGCCGTTCCTGGTCCACATGACTGTGAGTAGGGTAAACCTTGCAGGAAAATCCCTCCGCAGCCAGCGCCACACGAATATCATTTATCAGTGCAGGATATTCATATTGCTGTTCATCGGGAATCAGAATTCCAACTATATTCCGGTCTTCCAGGCTGGAAAGTCCGGTAATGTAAGCTCCGCTCCCTTTAATGCGGCGGATTTCCCGCTCATCTTCAAGAACCGCCAGCGCAGCCCGGACCGTTTGTCGGCTGACACGGTATCTGACAGCCAGCTCCTGTTCGGTGGGAAGCTTGTTGATTCCCTTTTGAATAGAATCTGAAATGATTTCTCTTAGCTGTTCAACCAGCCATTTATATTTGATCGCCATATATTTTAGTTCCTCTTTCTTAGGTTAGAGCGTGTTTGAAAAAGCATTCCTGCAATCTGCCGCGCCACTCTGGTTTTTTTATTTTGCTGAGATAGTTATTTCATAAAATTTTCACATGAATTATTTACGATTTCCAAATAAATCCTCTGCTTTTTCACTTCTAAAACCCAAAATATTATACCTTTTTTCAAATGATCAAACCTTCTTTTCCCAGCTTAGACAGTTTGCCAAATCGAAAAACATAGAAAAAGGTGTAATATTTTTCACAAAATCATAAGAAAACAAACTTTCTAAATGAGAAATCATAAAATATCACCCCTTTTCCTGCCTGAAGTCCATTATAATATAAATTTGTCTGTATTTCACTATGAAAACCAACAAATTTGTATTGTTTGAACTGACGAAACAACCAAAAGACGGGAAAACAATATTGAAATTTATGTTGATTTTCGCTAAATTATAGACATCAAGAAGAACACGGATTCAAAGAACGGACGGAAAGCTAAGACAGCAAACGGATCAGTGTTGAACGAGAAACCAATGGCAGGCGCGACCTGCAAAAGTATTTTTCTAAAAGAAAGAGAGGAATAATCACTATGAAAAAGAAATTAGCAGTTATGGCACTCGCAGCAGCAACACTCAGCATGATGGCTATGCCGGTTTACGCTGACGATCTGGTAACAGTTGGATACGCTCAGGTTGGACATGAATCAGACTGGCGTACAGCAAACACCCAGAACTATCAGGATGTTTTCTCAGAAGATGCCGGATACAGCCTTGATCTTGTAGACTGCGACAATGACAATGCTGCACAGCTTGAAGCAGTTCGTACATTCATTAGTAAAGATATGGATTACATCGTAATCGCTCCGATCCAGTCCGCTGGCTGGGACACCGTCCTTCAGGAAGCACAGGATGCTGGAATCCCTGTAATCATCGCAGACCGTGAAATCGAAGCAAGCGACGATTTATATGATGCATGGGTTGGAACAAACACAACAAACGAAGGTATCACAGCTGGTAACTGGTTAGCTGAGTACCTTGGCGATAAAGACGCTAACATTCTTGTAATCGAAGGTTCCGTAGGAGCTTCCGCAGCACTTGGACGTACAGAAGGATTCAATCAGGTAGCTGGCGAGCATGATAACTGGAAGATTCTTGATTCTCAGTCCGGTGACTTTACACAGGCTGGTGGACAGGAAGTTATGGAGTCCTTCATCAAATCCTACGAGGGACAGTTCAATGTAGTTGTCTGCCAGAATGATAACGAAGCATACGGCGCAATGGATGCAATGGATGCAGCAGGTATCACCTACGGTGTTGATGGCGATGTAACTCTTATTTCCTTCGATGCAACACATGATGGACTTCAGTATACATTAGATGGAAAGATCAACTGTGATGTTGAGTGTAACCCGATCCAGGCTGAAGTTGTTAAGGGCGTAATCGAGAAAATGCAGGCAGGCGAAGAATTTGAGAAGACAACACTTGTTGAGGATCAGGCATTCGTAGCACCTGGAATTGAGAGCGAGTATGCTACAACTATGACAGATGAAGTTCTGGCTGGACGTGCTTACTAATCAGAAAAATCAATCGGAGAGTGTGAAAACAGCAGAGCTGTGAAACAATCCGTAAACATCGAAATTGGTTATCAGCAAGCAGCTGAAAACCGATAAAGATGAACGAATAGGGGAGGAAAGTCCCAATGCGGATTTTCTTCCCCTTAATTTTCGCGAGGTTATGAGCCGCAGAACAGAGGAACCTATGGCAAATAACGCGATAACGAGGAGAATGAAAAATGAAGTTGATAACGGGAAGGGAGGAATCGCGTTGGAGGCAGGAGTAGTATTGAAAATGCAGGGAATCTGCATGACATTCCCAGGTGTAAAAGCACTGGAAGGCGTGGATCTGACATTGAAAAAAGGTGAAATCCGAGCGCTGATGGGAGAGAATGGCGCGGGTAAATCCACATTGATCAAGTGCCTGACCGGCGTAAATAAATTTGAGGCTGGAGAGATTTATCTGGAAGGATTTGATCATCCCATCGTAAATAAAGATACCATGGACGCCCAGAAGAAGGGCATTTCTACTGTATATCAGGAAGTAAACCTCTGTCCAAACCTTTCGGTGGCAGAGAATCTTTACATAGGCCGTGAGCCGCTGACAAAGCTTGGAACGGTCAACCGAAAGGCAATGAACCGTCAGGCAGCTGCCCTTATGAAACAGCTGGAGCTTGACGTTGATGTAACACGTAATCTTGAAGAATATTCACTGGCATTGCAGCAGATGATCGCAATTGCCCGTGCTGTAGATATGGACTGTAAGGTGCTCATTCTGGATGAGCCCACATCTTCACTGGATGACCGTGAAGTAGAAAAGCTTTTTACCATGATGCGCAGACTGAAGGAGAAAGGTGTAGGAATCATATTTGTTACTCATTTCCTGGAACAGGTTTATGCAGTATGTGACGGAATTACCGTTCTTCGAAATGGTCAGCTGGTTGGCGAGTATGAGATCGCAGATCTTCCGAGAGTGAAGCTGGTAGCAGCTATGATGGGAAAAGATTTCGACGATCTTGCTTCCATTAAACCGGAGAGCACAGGAGATAAGAGAAAAGAACCGATGGTAATCGAAGCCCGTGGCTTAAGCCATGCAGGAACCATCAAACCATTTGACCTTGATATCCACAAAGGAGAGGTTATCGGTCTTACCGGACTTCTTGGAAGCGGACGAAGCGAACTGGCACGTACTATTTACGGTGCTGACCGCGCCCAGACTGGTACTTTGAAAGTAAAAGGCAAGGAAGTTAAGGTGAAAAATCCTATTGATGCCATGCATCTTGGAATGGGACTTCTTCCTGATGACCGTAAAGCGGAAGGAATTGTTGCAGATTTGTCCGTAAGAGAAAATATCATCCTTGCAATTCAGGCAAAACAGGGCATTCTGAAAAAGATCCCTATGGCAAAACAGTGTGAGATTGCAGACAAGTATATTGATCTTCTCCAGATCAAATGTGCAAGCCGTGAGACCTTGATCAAACAGCTTTCCGGTGGAAACCAGCAGAAGGTTATCCTTGCAAGATGGCTTGCAACAAACCCGGATTTCCTGATTCTGGACGAGCCTACTCGAGGCATCGATATCGGTACCAAGACAGAGATCCAGAAGCTGGTTCTGAAGCTTGCAGATGAAGGAAAGAGTCTGATCTTCATTTCCTCTGAGATTGAGGAAATGCTCCGTACCTGCAACCGTATGGCAGTTCTCCGTGACGGTCAGAAGGTTGGAGAGATTGATGAGGCAGATATGAATCAGATGAACGTAATGAAAGCAATCGCAGGAGGTGAGCAGTAATGGGTAATTTCAAAAAACTGGCGCAGAAACGTCTGTTCCTTCCGGTTTTCAGTATGATCCTGGTCATGCTGATCAACGTAGTATATGATATTGCAACAGGAAGTGCACCGCTTTCCTTCTTTATGATTTCCATTAAGAATGATGTACTTTACGGACGTCTGATCGACATCCTGAACCGTGGAAGTGAAATCGCCATACTGGCAATCGGTATGACACTTGTTGTATCTGCTTCTGGTGGTACTGATATTTCCGTTGGTTCCGTAATGAGTCTTTACGCAGGTGTCTGCTGTATGATCCTTGCAGGATACGGAAATGTAAATGTGCAGGAATATGCGCAGCCGCTGCTGGTTGGCATTGGAGCCGGACTTCTTGTCACTTTGATCTGTGGCGTTTTTAATGGATTTCTGGTTGCCTATATGAATATTCAGCCTATGGTCGCCACCCTGATCCTATGGTCGGCAGGCCGTGCAGTAGGACTTCTTCTTTGTAACAGCCAGATCGTTTATGTGCGTGTTCCTTCCTTCCAGAAGCTTGGCGCTTACTGCGGAATCATTCCTACACCGATCATTGTGGCTGCTGTGTGTGTGGCAATTGCTTCTATCGTACTTCGCTACACAGCACTTGGAACCTACATCCAGAGTGTTGGTATTAACAAAAAAGCTTCCCGTATCGCAGGCTTTAATTCCGCAAAGATCATCCTTATGTGCTATGCAATCTGCGGTCTTTGTGCAGGTCTTGCAGGTATGGTTGCAACCTCCAGAATCTATTCAGCAGATACCAATAACATCGGTCTGAACATGGAGCTGGATGCAATTCTTTCTGTAGCACTTGGTGGCAACAGCCTTGGCGGCGGTAAGTTTTCCCTGGCAGGTTCCATCATTGGAGCGTACACCATCCAGGCGATTACCACAACTCTGTATGCACTTGGTGTTTCTTCTGCACAGGCACCGGTATTTAAGGCAATCGTAGTTATTATTATCGTAGTAATTCAGGCTGAGCCAGCCAAAGCCTTCTTTAAGAAGCTGACAAAGAAATCCGGAAAGGAGGCAGCTCGGGCATGAAAAAGAAAAAAATAAACAGCAATAACCTGTTGCTGCTGATCACCATTGTATTATTCTTTGTAATGTATGCTGCAGGATGTATCGTATATGCGGACAAAGGCTTTACCCGTTTCCAGACATTCCTGAACATCCTGATCAACAATGCAGGTCTGATCTGCATCACAGCTGGTATGACATGCGTTATGCTTACTGGCGGTATTGATATTTCCGTAGGTTCCC
>OLNY01002480.1_pt1 | contig 12783 bp, 4 predicted proteins | sample 1671981 | NCBI WGS metagenome assembly OLNY01 (sample SAMEA3136632, study PRJEB25190) | human gut metagenome | biome: human gut; feature: human-associated habitat; material: faeces | place: Austria | collected 2013 | reverse complement strand
CTGTTCCTACTGAATTCTGTTGATATGAATATAAAACTTTACTGGTATTTTCATCGGGTTCTATCACATCTCCTCCGCAATACCACGTTCCTGCATAGACATCCAAATCCAGCGGACTTAACTGTACTTGGTCACTCCAAGCCATCACATTATTGGTATAAAAATAATCCAGTTGTTTTGGCAGCGTAACATTTGTTCCAGTATATTTCTGGTATACTTCTCCATTCTCAAAATTTCCATCAAGACCTTGCAACAAGATATCTCTTGGCCCAACAGGTTCCCAGTATGCATATAAGTCTGTGTTCGTTGTAGGGCAGAATCTTCTGTTGATTGGAAGGATGTTCTCACCTTTTGCCCAGCCTACTTGTTCAAACCCCTCTTTTGTTTGGCGATACTCAAGCAGATTATACGATTTTGGGTATTCTGCTTTGTTCAATAAGAGTTCTCGGTCGCCATCAAAAAGCCTCAAGGTGTATTCGTTTATCTTAAGAACTATATTTTTTTCATCCTCGCTCATTTGAACTGTTGTATGTTCTTGATAGTGCCACTCTCGTCCATCTAGGCTAGCAATCGCATAACTGCGGAGTCCATTTCCTCCCCGCATGGTTGCATTCACGATATCGAATTCACACTCCGTTTGGAAGAACACGCCAGCTCCTCCATAAATGCCTGCGCCGCCTTGTAGTATCCCATCTACACCTACATAAACAGAATCAGAATAAACGCCACGTCCTCCATCACCATTTCCACTTTTACCACCGACCACTTCACAAGAACCGTTTCCATAAATCTCAACCGCTTCACTTCCAAACAAGGCATCTCCTCCCGCTTGAGAACCTGCTCCTCCTGTGACCTTCAAATGGCTGTTTTCCCAAATAGTTATGCTTAAATGCCCTGCAACGGAGATGCCGTCTCCCCCATAATAAGTGTTATCATACCCTTCAATTGTAGTATCGCCACTTACATATACACTAAGGTCTCCGCTCGCCGAAATTCCATGTCCTCTATATCCATTGAGGAATAGCTCGTGCAACTCTGCCACATAAGTCCAACCATATCCAGATGTGTCTTTGTTCGATTGAAAGGAAGTGTCTCCCACACAAATATAGTATGAGTCATCCTCTGATGTACTCTGCGTTGCCGCTTCGTTTTCTTCCTGGAGCTGCAGCGTCTCCCCCACTGCAACAGACGCTTCGCTTTGCAGAAGCTCTGTGCGGTCAGCTTGCTCCGTCCCTGCTGCGAAGGCGGGCTGCGCACACAGGAAGAGGAAAAAGAGCGCCAAGTTCAGGCTGAGTAACTTTTTCTCGACCGAAGTCATATTGTTTCACTCCTTTATGTTTTTTGTTCCAGCTGTCCCATCAAAAGCCCCAGGGCCAGCCAAAAATAGGGTGCCGAAATCGGCGAGCTGATGCCGAAAAACGCCTGGATGCTGTAGCAGAGGACTGCGCCGCCGGTGACTGCAACAACCGCGTTTTGGGGTGCTTCTTTGAGCCAGTGATAGGCACAAATTCCCAAGCAAATCAGATAGGAAGCCAAGGCACAAATACCACGGTCTACCAAAATATTAAGATATTCGTTGTGCGCATTGTCCACAATGCTACGGATCGTCATCCCCAGTGTCTCATCATAACGTTCAAACGAAGCGTCAGACCGCAGGCTCAGCGTATCCGGGCCACCGCCGAACCACAATTTTTCCGGGACGAGTTCCCAGCTTCTCCGCCAGATATATCCTCTGCCGGACCCAAAGCGATCCTCCCAGTGCCCATGCATCATGGCCGAAGCTTCGCCTAAGAAGCCGCCGAGCTGTTCGCCAAAGCGATAGATGACAACACAGCCTACAACACAAAGACAGAATACACTGAGAGCGCACAAAATCCTGGTTTTCTTTCTCTCAGCCAGCACCGGGATGGTCAGCAATACACTGCCCACCACGCCAACGACGCCGCCAGCAACAAACGCTTTGAACAGCACCCACAGAGATAAGACCAAAGGAATAATCAAACATATACTCCAACGTCTGTCTCCTTTCAGCAGCCCGATCCAAAAAAGTGGGATCGCAACACACAGCACAGCAGAAAGGATATCTACGTTTCCGATCGTACCAAGGTACTCCCCTGCGTATTTGATATTGGCGTCAAAATAATTCATGCCATCCGGATAAAGGCCAAACGGGGTCCGCCCTGTCATCTGCACCGTCGCCAGAAGGCAGTTGAGGCTGACGGCCACACCAAACATCCCCAAGAGGCAAGGCTTCGGACGGGCATAGTGTGAAACAAGCAAGCAGCACGCGCAGTACATCGTGATTGTCAACAGGCCCTCCCGCCGGGAGCCGCCCCAAAAAGAGAGGGAGACATCGACAGAAAGCAGCGTCGAAACCAGGCTACAGAACCAAAAGGCGATCAGCCACTTTTGCGTGCTGTGCAAGGACCGCCACACGTCCCGCAGTCCAGGACCCGGCAGCTTTCTTTCTCCAACTAAGGCCAGTTCTATCCGCAGAATCAAGGATAATACGAGATAGCCTCCGGATAAAATAGCAAAGGCTCTCCACTTATGGATTGTGATCTCTGCATATCCGCCCGGACCGACATAGAGCAGAAAAACCGTCAGAAGACAGACCAGGTAGCCTGTCGTCACTCGTTCCAGGATATCTGTTTTCTCTCGTTGCAGTCCCCGGCTCATTGATCTGCTTCTCCCTTTTTGTCGCTCGGCCGCCAATCACGGATCGTCACAGTTCCGACAGGCTGATTGTTTTCTCCCAAAAGAAATGCCTGAAAGTTCTCTCCGCTCTGCACATCCACGGCTTGGGAACCATTTCCCCGAACAGAAGTCGTAGTACACGTTGTCATTTTTCCGCTGGCATCATAGCAGGCGATCACCAACTGAGCTTGTTGGCCACTAGGAACAGAGTAAGCAACTCCGCTTGCGCCTTCCGCCATATTCAGCAAAGCATAGCTGCTGAACGAGTTTGCGCGAAATTCAATTTCATTACCAATCACCTTATAATTGACAAGTTCTACTCCACCATTGTCCATAAAGTGGAAGATATATAGCATATCCTCTGGGACATTCTGGGGCTTTGGCAGTTTAACCATGACTGGAGTCAGCGGTTCTTTCTCTTCCCCACCGACCAGCATCGTGAAGTTGAGCCGACAAATCTCTCCGAACTGCGGCATCTCTTCCTGAATCTTTACCGTAACTGTCTTGTCTGCCACGTTCTCACCTTGCGCGATTTTTTCCGTCAATCCCGAAGCCACCGCCGAACCAGAGATTGTCACCTGTTTTGCTTGGTCGCCTTGCGCTTCTTGAATAACGTTGATCCCGTTCGTCTTGGAGAACAGGTCATCGACTTTTTTCAGATTGTCATTGGAGATTTGGCTCACATCATCCGATGTCAACCGCACCAGAGAAATGGCAGTCTGGTTGATCTCATCCTTTGTCGAGCTTTCACTCAAACCATTAACTTTTTCCATAACTTCTTCTTTCGGAACGTACTGCCCCGTGACGATCATCACACCAGGTTTCAAACTCCCCGCCAAGCTTCTCGCATAATCAGCTTGCACAGAGCCGTCCTCACTGGCCGGGACGTAGACATAGCGTAAATTGGGACAATTATACGCAATCATCCGCAATATATCTTGTGGCGCACTTTTCTTCAAAAAAGTAATGTCGTTCAAATCTTCTGAAAAATCAAATGCTTGCGTCCCCATAGTTTCAAATGTTGTCGGGAGCACAATATGGCTGACATGAGAGGCAAAAAATGCTCTTGCTCCGATATAAACTAAGTTTAAGCATTCAAAATCTTCGATATGTGAGCTTGAGACAGCTTCCTCCCCTACATAACAAACCTGATTAAAATCCAATGTTTTTAGTGTCTGATTCGCATAAAATGCATATGGAAGAACGGTTTTTACATTGTCTGGAATGGTGTAAGAGTCCAACATTTTTCCAGATGGAAACGTATGTAACGATATCCCCAGTTCTAATGTATCTTGAACGCCTGGTATACTATCGGGAAAAATCGAATGACTCTCTCTTTGCCCGCTTCTTTCAAAAAGGACACCATCTTCTGCGTAGTACATATCATTTCCAGATTCTACCTTAATTTCTTCAAGTTGTTCTGCCAACAGAAAAGCACCGTATTCGATTCGCATGATACTCTGCGGTACTGTATAGATAGAGTTTTTCTTCCCACTTGGATATAAAATCAGTTCTGTCTTTGATTTATCAAATAAAACGCCACTATCGCTCGAATAATACTGATTATTTTCATCTACGATAATTTCTTTCAATGCATCGCAAGCAACGAACGGCTGCCCCTCAATATTTTCTACGGTAGCTGGAATCGTAATACTTTCCATGGACTGACAATCGATGAAGGCATTCTCCGGAATTTCCTGAATACTTCCTAAATAGATCTCTTGTAACTTTCTGCAATTTTGGAACACATAAGATCCTATTGAAGTCACCGTATCTGGTAATCTCAATTTTATGAGTGAAGTATTGGTAAAAGCTCCTATTTCGATTTCTTTTAGGCCATTTGGAAGTTCCAACGATTTTAAATTTTCAGCGCACCAAAAAGCAGCATTAGAGATAACTGTTGTGCCGTCTTTCACTATATACGAATCAAAAACCGATGCAGGGGCATATAAACGGAATGCAAAACCATCTGTTGTTTTCTCATATAAGCCGGTCCCATCCGAGAAAAAATGAGGATTGTCTTCTTCTACTGTAATAGTACTAAAATTTTCACACTCCAGAAAAACATTTTCAGACAGCTTAGACAGAGTAGCGGGAAGTTCTATCGCTCTCAACTGTGTGCAGTAATCAAAGCTGTGCCATTCTATGGTCTGTAACCCTTTACCTAAGTTGATAGATTCCAACTGTCCACAGCCTTCAAACGCACTATAGCTAATGGTACGCATACTATCCGGCAGCGTGACCTTCTGAACTTTGTCTGCATGGTAAAAAGCCTTACTAGAAATGATGGAAACACCATCCGGAACCGTATAGCTTCTATCTACTCGTCCCTCAGGATATTTGAGCAGTTCTGTCGTTCCTTTGTAACTATTCTTAAAGAAAAGAACACCGTCCACGCTATAGTACACGTTGTTTCCATTTGAGATATTGATCGCCTGCAAAGAGGTGCAATCCTCAAAGGCATACTGTCCAACATCTGTCACGGACTTAGGCAAGGACACAGTCTGCAATTTCGTGCATCCAGCGACTGCATTTTGACCAATCGTTTTGACTCCCTCTGGTATGGTCAGCGAAGTGATGGCAGAGCAGTTATACAATCCGCCTGCTCGGATACCAACCACGGAATAGGTCTGGCTATTATCTGTGATACTGGCCGGAATGACGCAAGTTTGAGAAATATCCGTAGTATACCCCGCTACTTCTGCCGTTTTTTGAGTGCTGTCCAGCTTGTATGTAATGCCGTTTTGGGTCACGGTCGTCAAATCTTCGTCATATGCCGTGGACAAGGGCGTAATCTGCTTCGCTTCCGCGTACTCTTCTAAGTAGTCCGGATAAAGGCCGGTGAGTTCAAGTCCATCCGCCCTGCTGATCTGGAAGGAGAATCCTGCAAAGCCGGGGTTATTGGTGATGGACACAGGGATCTTTACTGTTTCCCCCACCAGTGCCTTTCCGCTGCCGACGGTGATCACTGCTTCGTCTCCCTGCGGCGGAGCGGGCGGGGGCGTGGGAGTGCTGTTGTCGGGGATCGTGATGGTCCCGCTGGCCAGGTCCAAAGCGACCAGATTTCCGGCGATATCGACGGTATCCTTGGCAGAATAGCCGACTTTGATGGGGTAGTCACCCGGCTTGGCATCTTTGCTCACTTCAAAGGTCACAGTGAATAACGTCCCTGTGGCGTTGACGTTGTTTGTATGCCACCAGATGACGTTGCAGCCGTTCTCTGCGCGGTTAGCCAGCAGGGTGCCCTTGTTGGAAAAACTGCCCTGCTCCGGGACATATTCTCCGTCTTCATCCGCTACCAGGGAAAACACGCTGGTGTCGTACTCTAAGGTAATGATAAACCCTGCCATACTTGCCGGGCTGTTCAAGCGGACGGTATACTTCACTTGTTTTCCTGGCTCCGCCGTGACACTGTCCCCCGTCTCGGCCGCACAGACCGGGATGGCCGCGCCCACGGCCAGCAGCAGTGTGAGCGCCAGGGCTTGCAAGCGTTTCCAGCAACTTTTGCGTCTCTTCATAGTCTCTCTCCTTAAGCAGGCACCCCCCGGCCCACGTTTCAGGGCGTGAGTCGGGGGGTGGTTTGGGATGTCTTATCTCTTATGTGTCGTCCCTCACTTCGCCAGCTGGCGGTAGAGGAAGGTCACGATCTGGCCTCTGGTGCAGTCACTCGTGGGGCTGAAGGTCGTGTCCGAAGTGCCGCTGGTGATTCCCTGCTCCTTGGCCCACTGGACGGCGGCGGCGTAGTAGTCGCTGCTGTTCACGTCCGTGAAGCTGCTGCTGCCGCTGACCGCAGGCTGACCGGCGAAGCGGTACAGGAAGGTCACGGTCTGGCCGCGGGTCACGGTGGCGTTGGGGCTGAAGGTCGTGGCAGAAGTGCCGGTGGTGATCCCCTGCTCCACGGCCCACAGGACGGCGTCATAGTAATAAGCGCTCTTGTCCAGGTCGGTGAAGGCCGTGGTGGTCGCCTTGGGTGCGGGGCTGCCGGCGGCACGCCAGAGGAACGTCACCATCTGGGCGCGGGTGCAGGAAGCCTCAGGGCTGAAGGTCGTGGCGGAGGTACCAGTGGTGATCCCCTTCTCCACGGCCCACTTCACCGCATCGGCGTAGTAAGCGCTGGCGGGCACGTCCACAAAGCCAGTGCTGGGCGGCGTCACCGTGGTCTGCTTAAAGGTCGCGCTCACGCTGACCTTCCCGTTGGGCATGGTGAAGGTGAACTTGCCGTTGCCCTTGTCGGTGGTAGAAATGGTCTTGCCGCTGGCATCCGTAACCGTCAGTTTGTCCATCTCATACCCGCTGTCCGGCGTGACCGTCACGGTGACAGCAGCGCCCTTGGCGGCGTTGCTGGGGCTGACAGTGACTTTACCGTTCTTCGGCGTCGTCACGCTGACGGGATAGGTGGAAACACCACTGCCGCCGGAGTTACCGCCGTTGCCGCCATTGTTATTCTTGGTGAAGTCTGCCGTAACCGTAGCACCAGCAGCCAGCGCGGTCAATGCTTCATCAGTCAGAGTAGTATAGACCTTATCGACGATCTTCCAGCCGTTGAAACGATAGCCGTCCTTGCTGTCGGTCGGGAAAGCCTTACCAATGTCCGCAGGACCATAGGTAATGGTCTGGGCGTGGCCATCTTCAAAGGTAAAGGTCACAGCCGCAGTACGAGTGTCGCTGACCAGTTCCACCTCAGAGAAGCTGCTCTGCTGCCAAGTGGCAACACCGCTCTCTGTTTTAACCTTGAGCCACTCAGAACCATGCTTTGCAAAGTTCGGCGCAAAGTTGCTCGGCAGGTTCACAGAGATGGTGACAGGCGCCTTGATGTCGCTGTTGTTGACAGCAACCGTTTTCTTCTCACCAACCTGCTCGTCATTATCCTTCTTGTAGGTATACTCAATTTCAGGCTTGATGTTCAGCTTGAGAGAACCATTCCCATAGGACACAGGCTGGATGTTCAAGATGGCCTTCACTTCAACCTTGGTCGCACCATCAGGCATATTCTGGTCTGCTCTTGCGATCAGGTCTGCCAGTGCATTGTTCAGACCCTCTGCCTTAGTTGCGGCATTGTTAATGGTAGTAACCACGCTATCATCGATGGTCGCACCCTCTGCCTTTTCCACCTTAGCAATAGTATCCTTGACATCGATCTTGCTTGCTTCAATGTTCTTCACGCCGCTGGCGTCGATCGTGTAGGTAACACCGTTGACCGTCAGCTTGTTATCTGCTGCGGTTATATCACCCTTCTTGACCGTCACAGCCGCAGAAGCGTTCTTATAACCAACCAGCTTAATGGTCAGCCCGTCAATGGTCGCAGTCACAGTTGTGGGGTCGATCGTCAGGTCAGATGCGCTCAACGCAGCCTGAATCTGATAATTCTTCGTAACATTTGTAACATCCGTAGGCAAAGCATAGTTGCCAGCCTTGTCGCCGGTCAGGGCAGTGGCCTTTGCGGTGTAGTTACCAACAGCAGTCTCCTTGCCGCCCACAACGGTGACAAAGATAGTGTCGTTGTTGACCAACTCAGTAGCGGTAGCCGTGACATTCTTAGCTTCGCCGTTGTAGTACAGGCTCTCTGTATTACTCCAGGTCAGGCCAACTGTCTTCTTGTTCACGGTCAGCTTACCAGACAGATAGGTGATGTCATAGTTGTCCGCCGTAGCACCCTTGGGGGTAATGGTGTAGTCGCCAACATTGCCGTACCGTTCGTAGTTGTAGTCATAGATCAAGCCACTAACAACAGTTGCGCCGTCCTCGCTATTGACCAGGCCATTGTAAATTACACCGTCGTTATTCGCAGCGTCACCATAGGTAATGGTCTTGTCGTTGGCCTTAATGGTCAGAGGAGCCTTCGTGATCTGGAACTTCACAGCTTCAGAAGTCACTGCGGAGTAATTCGTTGTTGCTGCAATTCTACCCTCAACCCAGTAAGTACCTGCGTTCACAGGAGCGGTTTCCAGAGCCGTACCCTTTGCACCGTTGTTGTCGGTGTAGTAGGTGTAAGTAGGTGCCGTATCCAAATTGCTAGTCTTGGTCAGGTTCTTCTCGTCATAAGCAACGCCAGTATACACAGCGTCCTTCGCCGCCACGGTCAAAGTGGTCTGCGCCTTGTTGATCTTACCAGTTGTCTTGAAGTTCTCGCCATTCGTCAGGTTATAGTTTTTATCCAGTCTTCCACCTGGTACCAAAGCGACCTGTACTGTAGCAGGAGCATTGTCCGACGCATCAGCGGTATCATACTGAGCTGTTGCAGTATAGAGAGGTTGATTTCCACCGGAGCCCATGCTACCAGAGCCACGTGTAAAGGAGACACGCTCCACTTCAGCATCTGTGTTACCATTGTAAGTTTTTTCTTTCAGTATTACAGAGCTAACCTCGAGCGTTGCTTTATTAATGGTATAGGACTGAGTCTTCTCATTTGGCAGAATATAGTTACCTGCTCTCTCACCAGTCAACGCAGTTGCAGTAGCCGTGTAAGTACCGGCATCCTGTTCTCTTCCACCGATCACAGTCACATTGACTGCATCACTGGAAACAAGACCCGTTGCAGTCGCGGTCACGTTGCTCGACTGACCATCATAAGTCCGCGTATCTGCACCATCCCAGGTCAGACCAACTGTCTTCTTATTTACAGTCAGGGTATAGGAAACTTCCGTCTTTGCATACTGAGCAGAAACCTCTGCTGCGGTAGCTGTAATCGTGGTCGTACCTGCACCCTTGATCGTTACCTGACCAGCATTGTTCACAACAGCGACGTTGGCGTTGCTGCTTGCATAGCTGATTGCTCCAACGTTCGTTGTGTGATTGGTAGCCGCGTTGGTAAAGTCCGCATCACCATAGGTCTTAGTAATGGTTGCATTGGTATCAGCAAATGTGACATTCTGCGTCGGCAGTGCGTTGACCGTGTAAACTACGTTACCAGTCTTGGCGGTCGCAACATAGTTCGTTGCGGAGCTGTCCGGGGTAAACTTCCAGTAAAGCGTCTTGCTACCGGTCGCAGTAAAGTTGCCGCTGGTGGCATTTGTGCAATCCGCATCGGTATACCAAGCCAATGTACCGGAAACTGTCTCGCTATTCACGCCCGTTGCAGAAACCGTGCTGCTCGTCGGGAGTGCGGTGCCAATCGTCGCAGTATCCGCGGTCTTACCATAAGTATAGGTATATTCAGCAGGAGTAATGTTGACCTTCACGCCAGAAATGTCAGCCAGCGTGTAGTTGCCTGCGTCGGTACCAGTCAGTTCAGGCTTAGCCACGGTGACAGACTTATTGTTTCCAACATTCGCGTCGGCCATGTTGCCCTTAGTAGGCATCGTGACAGAAACAACTTCTCTGCTAACAGCATCCGTCAGTGTACCACCAGTAAGAGCAACCTCAGTGCTGCCGTCATAGGCCCGGTTCGTTGCCTGCAAGCCAGTAATGCTCAATTCCTTCTGACCAACCGTCAAACCAGAAACCGTAGCTGTCTTGTCGCCAGCCTTCAAAGTAACGGTCGTATCACCCTTCTTCAGGTAAGTACCGTTCGCATAGGAAACCGTATAGTCAGTGAAGTTGTTGTCAGTGCTACCATCGTCATAGGTAGCCTTGACCACCATACCATCCTGATCAAACTGGTCGCCGTGTGTATAGGTCGTCTTGGTCGGCTGGCTCGTAACAGTCAAAGCAGTCAGACTCTTATCATCAGTCTTCCCAAAGGTCTTTGTAGCCACAAAGCTGTTGCCGCTCTTCGTAAAGTTATAGTCCTCCAGCGTCACCTTCGAGCTGTCCGTAAAGACATACCCCGTGTTAGGAGTAACCTTAACGGTAGCAGTATAGGCCGTGTTTGCCGCAAACTTGCCATCAGTCAGAGCCGGACTCCAAGTCACATTAGCAGTCACGTTGGTGCCAGTCAGATTAGAGCTAGCTGTGCCGCCCTTCGTCGGGGTGGTAACAGAGCCGGTCAGAGCAACAGAGCCAAGTTCCTGAACAACCGTTGCAGTAACAGGGCTTGGCGTACCAACAACATAAGAAGTAGTAGTACCAGTCACTTCATGTGAAAACTTCGGGTCGCTCACAGTAAAAGAAATCTCTCCAGGAGTTGCGTTTTCTTTTACTTTAAACTTCACTTCAAGGAGTACAAATTCCGAATTATTAGTAACATTAGAAACTTTACCCTTTTTATTGTGAGCCGTTGCTGCAACGGAAACAGAACCGGAATTGTTTGCGTTTCCATACTCTGTTATGTTAATATTATTCCATCCTTCGCTACTACCAGCTATATAAATTGGGGTAAGATATGAGTTCGCATTGCCGTATAATTCACCGTCTTCTTCGTATGTTGTAACCTCAAGAATATCCTTATTAAAATTCATGTGTGCTTCCACTGCAGATAATGCAATATTAGCAGGAGCCTTTATTCTTGCTGTTACAATATCACCAGCTCTAATCTGGTTTAATGAGCGCGATGTAGCTGTTTCTCCAACTGTTGCTGTTACATCTAGACCTACTGAAAAATCTACATCAGCAGCTGTCGCAACAAACGGAAACATCGTAAGCAACATAGCTACAGTGCATATCCATGCTGTCAGTTTCTTCTTCATAAATTCATCTACCTTCTATTATTGTCTTCCCAGATTTCCATTGCCAACAATATATTTTAAGATTGTGACTGCATCATTCACGTCTACGCTTCCGTCCTCATTCGCATCGGCTGCTGACACACCATTTGAGCTTAGAGAAATGTTGCCAACGATATATTTTAAAATAGCTACAGCGTCGTTGACATCAACATCCTGGTTATCGTCTGCGTCGCCGATTTTATATGCCTGGAAATAATGAAAGGATGCCACCTCTTCATAGGCCATATTGGTACCCGACATATAAATATGGTAGGTGCCGTTCTGGAGCTTACTGGGATAGATGGTAAACTCCGCGGTGCCGTTCTGGTCGATGTAAACGATGTTATCTGCCGTCGGAGTTGGAGAATCATTATTCAGCGCCAGCACCAAATACTGGTTGTCTGCGACTGCGCCGGTATACTTGAGGGACAGCTTTTCTGCGCCGACATAGACCGTCTTAGTAGTTATATCGTTGACCTGAACTTGCGTTGCTGTGCCGCCTTCCGGGGTGAGCGTAACCGTACTTGCGAATTTGGCGGTAGGTGCCGCATCGTAGATGCCGGAGGTGCTTTCCGCTGCCAACGTGCCGACGCAGAGGATGGCGCACAAGACACCGGCCAGCAGGAAGATCTTCCATAGTTTTCTCACGCTTGGTTTCCTCCTTTCTCGGTCATTGGTCCAGCCCGTCCGCGTAGCGCACCAGGATCACGGCGATCTGGGCGCGGGTGGCGTTGCCGGTGGGGGACAGGGTGGTGGGGGTGGTGCCGGTGACGAGGCTTTTGTAGACCGCCCAATACAGCGCCGGCTTGGCCCAGGAAGCGATCTGTGGGCTGTCGGTGAATTGGCTGTCGTAGATGCTGGTGAACATCAGCTCGCCGCCGCTCTGCCCGCCGCTGGTGCGGAAGAGGATGGTCATGGCCTCCTGCCGGGTCACGGCCCCGTTGGGGTCGAAGGTGTCGGCAGACTTGCCGTTGACGTAGCCCTTCTCCGCCGCCCAAGCGACCTGAGGCGCAAACCAGGCGTTGGATGCCACGTCCTGGAACGCCGCCGCCTTGGTCGCCGCCGGGGTGCCGGAGAGCCGCCAGAGCATGGTCACAAATTCCGCCCGGGTCACGTTGCGGTCGGGGCGGAAAGTCCCGTCCTCATAGCCCGCCACCAGGTTCTTCTCCGCCGCCTTCCCGATGTTCTCCGCCGCCCAGAAGCTGGCTGGCACATCGCTGAACTTCTGCGTGCTGCCCTGGTTCGGGGGGATGGGCTTCGGGTCTGCGGGGGTGGATGGGGTGATCGGGCCGGTGTTCCCGCCGGGGTTCGTGTTTCCGCCGGGATCTGTGTTGCCTCCAGGCTTGGTCGGCGTGGACGGGTCCGACGGCTTCGTGGTGGTGCCGGGCAGCTGCTTGGTGACGGTGTAGGTCAGGTCAGTGCCGTCTGCCGCCGAGAACTTATCCTCCGTCAGGCCAAAGCCGGGGTCCCCCGCTTGCTTGACCTGGAAGGTGAAGGTCCCGAT
>OLNY01002474.1_pt1 | contig 12801 bp, 9 predicted proteins | sample 1671981 | NCBI WGS metagenome assembly OLNY01 (sample SAMEA3136632, study PRJEB25190) | human gut metagenome | biome: human gut; feature: human-associated habitat; material: faeces | place: Austria | collected 2013 | reverse complement strand
TTGATTTTGCCATTGATACCAGCATGAATGTTGAGATTATCACAAACAAAGCTGCTTTGCATACGGTTCGCAACAAGAAAAAGGAGCTGAAAGACCTCGATAACCATGCGTGGGAAAACAACTCGGAAACTACCAATCAGGTGGCAGAAGCGTTGGACAGCGTAGACGAACTCGAAAGTGTTCTTGACCAGAGCAAAGAATCCATGTACAAGCTGTCCTATGTTGTGCGCGTTACCGCGCCGGACGTGGAAGAACTCAAACGCCGCTGTAACCAAGTGCGCGACTTCTACGATGACGCAAGTATCAAGCTGGTTCGTCCCATCGGTGATATGATGGGACTGCATAACGAGTTTATCCCGTCCAGTAAGCGGTATATGAACGACTATGTGCAGTATGTCACCAGTGATTTTCTCGCCGGTCTGGGCTTCGGCGCAACGCAAATGCTCGGTGAGCGCGACGGTATCTATCTCGGCTACAATGTCGATACAGACCAGAATGTGTATGTGCAGCCTGCAAGAGCGGCACAGGGCGTTAAGGGTTCTGTTACCAATGCGCTGTCCGGCGCGTTCCTCGGCTCTCTGGGCGGCGGTAAATCGCTGTCGTTCAACCTGCTTACTTACTACGCTGTTCTGAACGGCGCACAGGCTCTTATCCTTGACCCGAAATCCGAGCGCGGTCTTTGGAAAGAGAAGCTGCCGGAGATCGCGGACGAGATCAATATTGTCAATCTGACCTCGGACGAGGAAAACAAGGGTATGCTTGACCCGTATATCATCATGCGGAAAACCAAGGACGCAGAAAGCCTTGCGCTGGATGTACTCACATTCCTTACGGGCATTTCCTCGCGTGACGGTAAACTGTTCCCTGTCCTGCGACGGGCGGTGCGTGCCGTAACCAATAGCGAAACGCGCGGCCTGCTCCGTGTCATTGATGCGCTGCGGGATGATGGCTCGGAAACCGCGCTTGCGATTGCCGATCACATTGAATCGTTTACGGACTATGACTTTGCTCACCTGCTGTTCTCTAACGGCAAGGTGCAGCAGACCATCAGCCTTGAAAAGCAGCTGAATATCATTCAAGTTGCCGATCTGGTTCTGCCGGATAAGGACACCGCGCCTGCGGACTATACCACCATCGAAATGCTGTCGATCTCTATGCTGATCGTCATTTCTACCTTTGCACTGGACTTCATTCATTCGGATAGAAGTATCTTCAAGATGGTTGGTCTTGATGAAGCATGGGCGTTCCTCAATGTGGCACAGGGCAAAACGCTTGCAAACAAGCTGGTTCGCGCCGGTCGTTCGATGAACGCTGCCGTTTACTTTGTCACCCAGAACGCTGGTGATGTGGCAGACGAGAATATCAAGAACAACATCGGCATGAAGTTTGCGTTCCGCTCTACGGATATGAACGAGATCAAGAAAACGCTTGAATTTTTTGGTCTGGATTCCGAGGACGAGAGCAATCAGAAACGACTTCGCAATCTGGAAAACGGTCAGTGCCTTTTCCAAGATCTGTACGGCCGCGTCGGCGTGATTAAGTTCCATGTCATGTTCGATTACCTGTTCAATGCGTTCGATACGCGCCCGCCGGTTACAGGGAACGAGGTGTAACGTGTGACAAATGCCTTAAAAGTTCAGAAATTAGCCATTACAGCCTTTATTACGGTTGTGATGGCTTTTCTATTTCTCAATCTGTTCACGGTGCAGGCGCACGCCGCCGGATTGCTGGACGAAACCATTGATACGGCGCACGAGTTCAGCAGGTATCCGATCGACAACTACCAGCTTGACTTTTATGTTGATTCCTCGTGGGATTGGCTGCCGTGGAACTGGCTGGATGGTATCGGCAAAACGGCGCAGTACGCAATTTACCTGTTCACGAATTTCCTGTGGACGCTGAATTTGTACATTTCAAATGCCGTGGGATACCTGATTCAACAGGCATACGATTTGGACTTCATCAGCAGTGCTGCAAGTGAGATTGGTAAAAACATTCAGTTGATTGCGGGCGTGTCGGCCAGCGGATTGGACAGCACGGGGCTGTTTTCCGGCATGATGGCGATTGTCACACTGCTGGTTGGCGTGTACTGCACCTATGTTGGTTTAATCAAACGCGAAACGACGAAAGCGTTTCATGCGGCGCTGAACTTTGTAGTCGTGTTTGTGGTGTCGGTTGGGCTGATTGCCTATGCACCGTCCGCAATTAGCGGTGTCAACGAGTTTTCGAGTGATATTAGCAACGGCATTGTCAATGTGAGCGCAAAAATCCTTGCGCCGGACGCGGCAGGCGAGAACACCGGCGTTTCTGCGATTCGGGATTGCCTGTTCGGGATTCAAGTGAAACAGCCGTGGCTCATCATGCAGTTTGGCGATTCAGATGTGGAGAATATCGGGGAAGAACGGGTAAACAGCCTGCTCGGCACTTCGCCGGACGAAAACCGCGGCAAAGACAGGGAAGAAGTGGTGAAAACAGAGTTAGAGGACTACGATAACGGCAATCTGACCGTAACAGAGGTGACAAGTCGGTTTGGCTTGTCGGTGTTCTTCCTGATTTTCAACCTGATTGTGTCGGCGTTTGCGATTATGCTGACAGGAAGTATGCTCCTGTCACAGATTTTGTTCATCATCAGTGCAATGTTCCTGCCGGTGAGCTTGCTGATCAGCATGATTCCGGCGTTTTCCGGCACGAGCAGGCGAGCGGTGATTTCGCTGTTCAACACAATCATGCTGCGTGTCGGAACAACACTGCTGACTACGTTTGTGCTGGTGCTGTCCTCGCTGGCCTACACGATTGCCAACGGCAAACCGTTCGTAGTGGTCGTGCTGCTGCAGGTGATCGTGTTCGCGGGCGTGTACATGGAGCGCGATAAGTTGCTCGGCATGATCGGTCTGCGCGACGAGGACACGGGCCGTATTGGCCGCGCCATGACAAACCGGTCGCGCCGGACGATCTCTCGTGCGGTGAGAAAGGCACTGCCGTTTGCGGCGGGTGTTGGAGTGGGAAAGCGTTCTGCACAGCGCCGTGCCATGCAGAGTACCCAGAGAACAGCTTCAACCTCGGCAAGTCGTGAAAACGTTCAGCAGGAGAAGAAGAATCTCGGCCAGCGGGTAGGCGAAAAGGTAGGCAAGATTGCGGATGCGCCATCTCGTGTGCGGGATAAGGCAGTGGAAACCGTGCAAAAGGTCAAGGACGCGCCGACCAATGCGGAATATGCGGTTCACAGCAATATTGAATCTGCACGTCAATCTGTGGTGGAAACCATGCAGAAACGTAAGGAAGCGCGAGCCGCACAAATGGAATCTCGTAGAACGACTACGGCAAGCCGCCGGGAACAGTTAGCTCAGCGCAAAAGGGAACGTAGTGAGGGAAATACGGAGAAACCGAGGACAGAGAACAGCAATTCTGTACAGAGGGAGCGCCCAACTGTCCCCAAACAGCAGAAAGCCGAACCGGAAAAGCCATCTGCGCCGCAGAATCGGCCTCGGTCGGAACGGATTGAACCGACACCAAAACCGCGGGAAGATCGTCCGATGGTCAAGGACAAGCCGCAGACTACGGTTGCAGACCGCAAGCCGGAACGTCCGGCAGAGCGTCCCACTGTACCGGACAAGCTGAAAACACGATATACAATGCCAAAGGGACTGGACGAAGAAACCTTTGGTGCGGAGTTCAAACAGCGGAAAACCGGAAAAATCACGCGCAAACAACGGCGTTCGGAGAGCCGAGGTGAGCGCAAGTGATGAAAAAGGCGGCAATGGCAGGTGCCCTGGGCTTCGGACTGCTGATTGCTTTACTTCTGTCGATGTTTCTGATTATCGCTTCGGATGAGGATAGCGGCGGAAGTGGTTCGGGTTTGTACATCGGTGTAAACCTCTCGCCGGAAGTGCTGGCGCACCAGCCTATGGTGGAGAAATATGCGCGGCAAAACGGTATCAGCAACTATGTTTATGTCCTGCTTGCCATTATTCAGGTGGAAAGCGAGGGCAAGCTGGAGGACGTTATGCAGTCCTCGGAATCTGCCGGACTGCCGGTGAATACGCTCGGCACAGAGGACAGTATCAAGCAGGGATGCAAGTATTTCGCCGAATTGGTGACAAAGGCGGACAAACTCGGCTGTGATATGGACGCTGTAATTCAAGCGTACAATTACGGCAGTAGCTTTCTGGACTTCGTTGCGAAAAACGGCAAGCGGTACACCTTTGAACTGGCACAGGAGTTTTCTCGTCAGCACTCCGGCGGCGTAAAAGTTACCTATAAAAACGAGATTTCCACGCCAATCAACGGCGGCTGGCGGTATAACTACGGCAATATGTTCTATGTCAAGTTGGTACGGCAATATCTGACGCAGACCGGCGGTGACGCGCTGGGAACGGACGCGCAGAACCGCATTGTAGAGGTGGCACGAAATTCAGCGAAGTACGGCATTTCTGCCGCTGGCGGCTATTGTGAAGCGTGGGCGGAAGAAGTGTACCGCAAAGCGGGTGTATCCATCGACCAGCATTGCTGTGCAGGCAAAAATCGTGCGCTGTACACGGTCGGGAAGTCCAGCAAGAATATTCCGTTGGGCGCGATGGTTTACAATGACCCGGCGGTGTACCAGTCCCGAACGAACGACACCTGTGGACGAAATGCCGGTCATGTCGGCATTTACATCGGAAACGGCCAGATTATTTCCAACATCGGTGGCACGACCATTGATACCGTAGAGGGCTGGACGGCCTATTACGGTTTCGGTGGCTGGGGCTGGGGCGGCGCAGTCGTTCCACAGAGATAACGAAAAGGAGAGTTGATTATGTTTCAGAAAAAGACAGAAAAGCAGCGAAAACCAAAGAAACTGCGTGTTTACACGGTGAACAGCCGCAAGCCTGCGGTGATTGTGCTGTGGCTGATGTTTATCTGTGGATTTACGTTTGCAGTGTATAAGAATTTTACCGCAATCGACACCCACACCGTACACGAAAAGGAGATCGTTGAGTGGCGTGTAGAGGATACCAGCGGTGTGGAAGCGTTTGTGCGGAACTTTGCGAAAACGTACTATTCGTGGAGCGGTAACAAGGATTCCGTTGCACAGCGTACCGATGCGCTGACCGGCTATCTGACCGAGGATTTGCAGCGTTTGACGGCTGACACTGTGAGAAGTGACGTTGCGGTTTCCTCGTCCGTGCAGGACGTTCAGATTTGGCCTGTGGAGCAGAACGGCGAAAACGATTTTGCGGTCGTGTTCACGGTAGCGCAGACGATTTTGGACGGCAAGAAAAAGGACACTGTATCCAGCGTTTACAAAACGATGGTCCACAAGGACGATAACGGAGAAATGGTCATTACACAAGCACCGACGATTACCGGCAAGCCTGCAAAATCTGCATATACGCCAAAAGCCGCAGAACCCGACGGAACGGTTTCTGCGGCTGAGAGCGAGAATATTACAGATTTTCTGACCACCTTTTTTACGCTGTATCCGACGGCGACAGAAAAAGAGCTGTCTTACTACGTCAGCGGGGATTCCATGCCGCCGGTCAAGTGCGCGGACTATACGTTCAGCCAGCTTAAAAGCACGGTGCTGAATAAGAACGGCGATACCGTAACGGCAACTGTGGCGGTGGAATATCTGGACAGCGTTACACAAATGACGCAGATTTCGCAGTTTGAGCTTGTGCTGAAACTGGTGGATGAGAATTGGAAAATTGTTGGTTAATTAAGGTGGTTTTATGAAAATTTATTGATGATATTTGAACATGTCATTAAGTTGATTTTCAAGGCGATTGACCGTTGATAGAAAGCACATGCTTTGGTCGTGCATAAAAAATAGTAGCTACCGCGAAATAAGTTTTTTACTTATTTCGCGGTAGCTGCTTTGATCTTTGTGCAGACTTATCTTAATGACATTGACATCGTATATTACAGTGATGTATGACGAATAAAACGTTCAAACTACTTAAGTATTTTTTATATACATCAAAGACTGAAGAAGATTGTGTTGTAGTTCGTTCAATGGAAATAGGGGTGGTCACACCAATTGCACTAGATGTGTAGACCCAAGTTTGAGCTGCAGATATAATACTAGAAATTTGACTAGAAGAGAAAGCACTAGCATCAATCCAATAATACCTGTTTGCTGAACCATAGTTTCCAACTCCACCGTTAAGCGTGTAATCGCCAAAAGTATGATATCTATGAGGGCAAACATGCCCATCGGCGGCCATTGCGCTGGGAAATACGGAGCTGCACAGAGCCAATGCGATTAGAACTCGAAAAAAATTTTTTTCATAAACTTTTACCTTGGACATTGATTAAGATTGTTTATTAAGCTGTTTGGGAACTGCTGGTTGATACATACCATTACATGATGCTGTCCCTACCGAAACGATTGCAGCCAAGAAGGCGCAAGCTGCTAGTTTAGTGCATACCTGATAGATAATTTTTTTCATGTTTTTTCCTCCTTAAATTGGATGAGTGAATATCTATCGCCGGAATCATGCACAGAGACACAATCCAGAGCGTCAAAGAAATTATGGTGCTTTCTATGTGATTATAATAATCTAAGAGGAAAGCACTAGCAATTAATCCTAAGGTTAATATAATGGAAGTTATTCGGTTTCGATTGTATATTTTTGGGGGAAGTGATTTATTTGCGTGAGTAATAGGTGCAAATAGAATTATAGGAATAGCAGCGATGCAATCTCCCCAGAGGAGCATGATACCTTTATCACCAAGTGTATGTAGTAGCACTAAAAATCCAATATATACTCCAATTGTGCATACATGACATTTTAAGTGTGTTTTTGCATGATAACCACCGCATACACTTCGTAGTCCGACAAAAATGGTGAGATATAATACGGTTGGCCACGGTCTGCAGCATAATACACCAATCAATAGAATAGTGGAGAAATTGATGAAATCAGCAATTAGTAAGTCGAAACCATATTCATATACTTCTTTATTTTTTTTAGAGACTATGTTTTGTTCAATCAAAAAAGCAGTTATTTTAGTAGATAAATTCATTTTGCAACACCTCATTGTTGCTATGCTCTATCCGTAAGATAACTGCTTTTGAGTTGAATTGCAATAGGTCGTTCCTACTTGGTAACTATTCGTTCCTACTTTGCATGTTGGACGGTTAAATATCGCATTTGAAGCGATAGTCTTTTTCGAAGGTTTCAATAGATGAAATGGTTTGAAATGTTATGTTGTAGTGGAAAAGTAATAAGAACTATTATTTGATTTTTTTGAGAAATAGACTCATCGTACATATGGGAATAAGAAAAATATCTGAGATCAAATCAGGAAGAATATTTAAATATCTTAGGAGAAGGCAAGCGATAAGAGTGGAAATTAAACAACCACTGATCATACTAGATATTATTTTGATTCTAAAAATTATATTATTATTTTGGCTGATATATATTGACTGTTTGACATTAAGAAATATGAGACAGACTCCACTACAAATCATAAAGAATATAAAAAGATTTTTAATAAGCGGTAAATCAATACCGTGCTGTCGATAATTAAAAATACTTGAGTTTGTATAACAGTCGTAATCTCCTAACTGGTATGAGGATAGCAATTGCTGAATTTGGTGATATATAGTGTCTAACTGAGTTGTTTCGACTGTTATAATACCGCAGGTTTGATTAGCACTATTTAATAAACTGGATGTGTAATCATCACTAGAGAGCGGATTGATATATGTGAAACTAGGTAATATAATGTAGTTGTCTAGAGTTGGATATGTGCGAACGGGATTGGTGATTTGTGAATGGTCTGTCAAAAAACCGATAATATGAAATGTATAATTTGCATATAAATATTGAGCTTGAAATTCATCGCCTAATGAATATAACTCTAAGTATTTGTTACCCATTAAAACTGGTATAGAAGTTCCGTGAGAGTAAATGTAATCACTCTCTTCAAAGGCACGTCCGGATTCTATTTCGATAGGATTATTTTGAAAAGCTTCCTCATTTATTTGGATAGAGTCTATTTGAGAAGTCTCTTGAGAAAATTGATGTGTTAATGAATCGATGAAGAAAAAATCTGTATTTGAGCGATATAGGGGTTGAGAAGAAATAATATTGTAATGGGAAGTTTGATTTTGTAGGGTGTGAGCTAATTGTTGGTATTGCAATATAGATTGGACATAATTGGTGCTTTGCAAAGGATTGTGGGTATATTGCGTTACAATGAACGCAGTTGTATTTTTGGAATGCGTATCTAGTTTTATAATTTTTTGTGTAGTACTATATAGTATGCCGGAAAAGAAAAAAATGCTACTAAGACAGAAGGTAATTGCAAGTAGATATCGTTTAAACATAGAAAAAGACCTCAAAGTATTTATTGATAAAATGTAAAAATAGCCCTGTTATATTTGGAGTGTAACAGGGCTATTTTTATAAATGTTCGACTAATTAATTTTTGGTAGTACCATAATACACCTTATGTGTATAAGAGAACCAAACATCATCGGAACAATATGTTCCGGATGCCGGAACTAAACCAATTCCCCAGACGTGACCAGAATCGCCACGGGGATCTAATTTTGAACCGAGGAAAGTCCTTGTATAGTGTTTAGTGTTTAGAACTGTACTTCCATTCATTTGTTGTGAATATCCATATGGAATGTTATTGTTACGTTCGCCCCATACATCCCAATGGGTAGCACGACTATTGATGTGAGTGACAGGAATTTCTAATGATGCGTTATAACCATTCTGGTTGACTGCAATCTCGATAGGAATATCTTCTCGAATACATACGGCATCAGTACGATTAGGAGAATTGATATAGGTAGCCCCACTAGAGATTAGTGTAGAACTCAACATAATAAAACAATTTGCAATTGCAATAATTTTTTTGTTCATTTTAACATCTCCGTTTCTTGAAAAAATTGTTCGGGAACTTTCGGTTAGCACATTACATAGTTAAGATACTGATTAATTTTTTCATATGCAATTTCCTTTCTTAACAAATGTATTTAAATTGAGCGGGAATCTTCAGTTGTCACATGTTCTGGAAGTTGTACTAACCGAAACAATTGCACTGAGACTGAGAAAATGGAAAGTCACCAATTGGGTGCGCGTACTGGATAGATAATGTCTTTCATAGCTTGTTCCTCCTTAAATTAAGTGCGTGAATATCTATCGCCAGAATTATGCGCAGAGACACAATTCGGAGCGACTGAGAGAGTATGAGACTTTGGGTTCGATTGTAATAATCTGATAAGAATAGTTAGGATAAAATCAGAAAAGCAGTTATTTCAGCAGATAAATTCATTCTTGCAACACATTGTTGTTGCTGTGATCTATCTGTAAGATAACTGCCTTTGAACTAGATTGCAATAGGTTATTCCTACTTGGTAACTATTCGTTCCTACTTTGTATATTGAGCAATAAAATATCACATTCAAAACGATTGTTCTGCTCGAAGAATTCTAACATACCCTGATTACGTTCAACAGCTTGACGTATATTTTTTATGCCGAAGCCATGTTGCGAACATTTAACTTTGGTTGTGGTCAATGTAGGATTATCGGATAAGACAGAACGCGCAATATCATTGATAATGACAATAGAATTGTATGCACCTTGTGGTTGAATGTAGAGGTCAACTGTTTTTCCAATACTATCTTTGGCTGCACGGATTGCATTATCTAAAGCATTGCCGAGTATGATGGTAATATCTTCTGGTGAAATATCAGATAATGGAGTTGTAATAATTGCACGGAGTTGTACACCTACATGTTCAGCAGTGGTACTTTTGCTATTTACAATCGCATCCAGCGTTGTGTTGCCTGAAAAGGTAATTAGCTTGCTGACAGCATTTTGTTGTTGCAGTAACTGTTGTGTGTATTGTTGAATACCTTGTATATCTTTTTCATTTGCCATTGAGGAAATGCAGAGTAGGTGATTTTTAAGATCGTGTCGTAGAGCGCGCACAGTTTCATACATATTTTCGATATCCTTGGAATTCTCTTGTAAACATTCGTTTTGCAGACTAATAAGAGCCAACTCGGTTTGTATTTTACTTACTTGTCCCAATCGAACAAATAGGAAATAAATCAAGATATTAAGAGCTAATATGATACATACCGCATAGAATACGATATTTTGGATATGTGGTTCTTGTATAGCGGCATACATTACCAAAGTAATTGTGATAATAGATAATGCAGGTATTACCACAAGCGGCATAAAATCGAGCCATTTGATTCGACCAGTTTCCTTTATGCGCAGAATAATTCTTGTGATTATAAAAAACAATAGTTTGGTGAGTAAGATAGAGGTAATACGTATTCCACTAAATTGGCTTAGTAAAAAAGTAACATCGCTTTCAGATAACTTTGCAATCAAAAGAGTTGTAAAAGTTGCAATAATTGCTACAAGTCCCATAGTAAATGCAGATACAAATATTTTTTGGAGTAGTGGACCGCATAACAAAACACAACAGAATATGATGTTAATCAGTATTTGCAATGAACTTGCATAGCTTTCATATAGATTGTTCCATGAGAAAAAAGCAATATTACAGAATGATACAAGTCCGATGATTATAGTCCATATGTATTTGGCAGGATATTTTATTCGGTATCCGAAATATTGAACTAAGAAACTCAAAATAAGAGTTACTTCCAAAATGTTAATTGCCATTTCGAAATAAAAGTTCATGGTCGTAAACTCCTCATATATTTCATAAAAATAGTTTGTGTTTCTTCGGCTTTAGCACGGCTGATAGGAATAACTTGACCAGTTATTAAAGTAATACTTGTGCGACTGCATATTTTGATAAAACGGCAATTTACTAAGAAGCCTATATGACACCGTATAAAGGAATATGGCTTCAGTTCGTTTTCTATATCGCTCATCCGAGATTTGAAACGGATGGTTTTTTCGTTCATATGTGCAATGATATAGTGTCCATCACTTTCAAAATATGATATATCTGAAAGTGAAATAGAGATATTATTGCCATTAACATTGATAGTATATTGTATCTGTTGAGATGATAAAAGATGTAATAGTTTTTCGATTATGGTGGGTAAATCCTCCAAATGCGATTTTCGGAGAAACCAAAATGGTTGGAAAGCGAAAGATTGATATACTAAATGATCTAAGCTGGATAGGAAGATGATTAACGGTTTGTTTTCCATGGCAGTTAATTCAGTTGCTACTGAAAAACCATCTTGCTGTGGCATATCAATATCTAAGAATAAAACATCGGTTGGCTGATGAGTGATTTCTCGTAATGCGTCAAGACCAGTATGTGTCAGAATGACTTTAGGGATAACACCGTGTTTTTGAAGAATGGAAAATAATTGTTTTGAAAATGACTGCATGAATTGTGTATCATCATCGCAAAGTATAATACGCATAGTCACTCCTCCGAGCTAAAAGTAATTTTGGAATAACTATATCATAAAATATATTATAAACACAGTATATTCCAGAAAATCAAATATTGCAATACTGGTATTTAATGTTTAGACGCTATTTCGTTCATAATCTTATTCAAAGGAAGTGAACGAATGATGTTTCCAGAACGGATAAAATACCTACGTCAAACGCAAGGATTGAATCAGGTACAGCTTGCAGACAAATTAGGAACTACTAAGCAAAGCATTAGCAACTGGGAAAATGATAATATCGTTCCTTCAGTTGATATGCTTGAAAAAATTGCAGATTTTTTTAGAGTTAGCACAGATTATCTTTTGGGACGAGAGAAAAAGCCTGTGACTGGAGTTCGTTTGATTGACGTAACAGGTTTGACTTCAACGCAGATTTCTCATATTATGGCATTGATTGACGATCTGCGTAATTAAATATCATGTGTTTGCCGATACCGTATGTGGTATCGGCTTTTTTATTATAACAAAAAATTTGTATATTCTATATGCAAAGTAGGAACGAATAGTTACCAAGTAGGAACGATGTGTTGCTTAACCATAGATTCTTTGATAGATTATGTTGGAATATGTTTTCTAAGATAGGTTAAACACTCATATTGTTCCTTGGCAAATCAAATAGATTCAAACATAGTCTTTCATATGGCAAACTTGCTATACGAAGGACTTTATTTTTTTGTCCCAAAAGCAAAAAACAAGGGCCAGTTCGCTCTTTTTTAGACTGCTGGCAAGCCTATATTGCCTGTTATCCATAAGCTCCAATCTCAAACAAAAATTTGGAGATTGGAGCTTGAAAATGAAAAACTGGCAGAAAAACCGCAACTACAAGCGGGTTAAAGATAAGGACGGTAACGTGGTTGCAAACATCATCACCGTGTTCGGACAGGATGTAAAGGTTTCGGACGAGATATTTGCTACATACGCACAGGTAGACCGACGTGCAAGATATGTTGGTGAGGATATTCCGGCGCAGCACGAACTTTCGCTGGAACAGTTTGAAGAAGAAGGTGTATCACTTGAAAAGCTGATTCGTGAGACCGCGCCCAGTGCTGAGGAATGGTTCATGGAACAGGAAGAAAGCAATGCGTTTGAACGGGAATTGTTCAAGGTGCCTGCCGTGTTGGATATGTTAGAAGATTCGGACCGTCAGTTGATCAACGCATTGTTCTATAAAGGCATTTCTGTACGTGAGTATGCACAGCGGCTTGGTATTTCGCACACAATGGTACGAAAGCGGAGAGACCGTATTTTGCGCAATATGAAAAAATATTTTTCAAAAGACTGAAAAAGACGGTTTCCACTGGCCGTTACAGCGGGGGAATTAGTGAGAGGAATAAGTATTTTCTCTCACTGCTCCTTGGCAACTGAACATCAAACATCAGGTACAAATTCTGTGC
>OLNY01002469.1_pt1 | contig 12824 bp, 11 predicted proteins | sample 1671981 | NCBI WGS metagenome assembly OLNY01 (sample SAMEA3136632, study PRJEB25190) | human gut metagenome | biome: human gut; feature: human-associated habitat; material: faeces | place: Austria | collected 2013 | reverse complement strand
TAATGGGCCCTTATAGGGCCTGGTCAAACCTCCGGCTTAGCCGGAGGTTTTGATTCACACGGCTCATTTCTCCAGAACGAAGCGCATTTCCACGGGGTTGTGGTCGGAGTAGGCAAAGGCCAGGTTCACAACGCCGCTGTCCGTTACCGTCACGTTGTCGGACACCAGGAAGCCGTCCACCGTCAGCACATACTGCCCCTGGTGATAGGGACCGTCGGCATTGCGGCAGCTGGGCACGGGATTCTGCGGGTCCAGAGGGGCCACCAGGGAGATATTGTACCCGTTGAAGGTGTCCTCAGGAATGGGCTGGGCCCAGGTGTATTCCTGGTCCGCCTCGCCGAAGTAGGCGGCGGAGTCGCCCAGCAGGTCCTTGTTGAAGTCGCCACCGGCCACGCACCAGTTGCCTGCGGCATACTCCCGCTGCATGTCGTCCAGCAGCAGCTTCAGCTGCTCCATGGCAATGGTGCCATCGGAGGTGTAGGCCGACAGGTGCAGGTTATACAGCACCAGCTCGCCGCCGTCTGCCACCGGGATGCGGTGTACGCTGTAGCACCGGTCCAGGTCCACCAGCTTCATGAGGCTGTTTTCGATGGGCAGCTCCACCCGCCGGGCGCTGTCTACCGTCAGAGAGGACAGGGTCATCAGCCCCGACACCGACGCCCCGTGGGGGTGGCGCAGGGGGTACATCAGGAAGGGGGAATCATAGTTCTGGGCCCAGGTCTCGTCATACTCCGGCAGCACGGACCGCAGCATGGCGGCCTCGTCCACATGGTAGCTGCGGGTGGAGTTCCGGTCCACCTCCTGGATGAGATAGAAGTCTGCGTCCTGCTGGGCCAGGAAGGCTCCGATGTTCCCTACGTTGGCCGTCAGGCGCTCCTGGGACCAGGCCCAGGATTCCGTTCCGCCGTCCATGAAAAAGCCATAGTCCGGCTCATACGCGCCGAAGCCAATGTTGTAGGACAGCAGATGGTATTCACATCCGGTCTGAGCAGGCTGGGACACCTGACGGTCTACCTCCAGGTCCATATCCCCCAGCCGATGATAGTCAATGAGCACATACGCCAGATAGCTGATGACCACCAGCAGCACAGCCGCCAGCACCAGCAGCACGATCTTCAGCGTTTTTTTCACGAAACGCGCCTCCTTGTTTACAAAAGTCCATGCATCCATTATAATCGAAGTCAGAACATTTGGAAAGAGGTTTTTTCGTGAAACGATTTGCCATCCGATTCAACGCACCGGTGGTGCTGAGCTTTGCCATCCTCAGCCTGCTGGTGCTGGTGCTGGACTCCGCCACCGGCGGAGCCTCCACGGCCCGGCTGTTCTGCGTCTACCGGGCGCCCCTGACGGACCCACTGACGTATGTGCGGTTTTTTACCCACGTTCTGGGCCACTCGGGCTATAGCCACTATATGAGCAACATGTTGCTTCTGCTGCTGGTAGGGCCGGGGCTGGAGGAAAAATACGGCAGCCGGAATCTGCTGGCAACGATCGCGGTCACCGCCTTTGCCACGGGGCTGGTGCAGTTCCTGCTGTTTCCCCACTCCGCTCTGCTTGGCGCCAGCGGCGTGGTGTTTATGATGATCGTTCTCTCGTCCTTTACGGAGATGAAGAAGGGCGGCATTCCTCTGACCATGCTGCTGGTGGTGGCCCTTTACTTAGGCAGCGAGATCGCCGACGGCCTTACCAGGACGGACAACGTGTCCCATCTGACCCACATTGTGGGCGGTGTGTGCGGCATTTTCTTCGGCTTCCGGCTGGCTAAGGCGAAAAAGCACTGATCCTGCGCGAAAAAAAGTCCTCCGGCTTATAGCCGGAGGACGCGCTGCTTTCAGGGCTTCAGGGCGCTGACGCCGCCCATGATGATGCCGCCTGCCAGTTGGGCCATCTCATCCGGTGATTCCTGCCCGCCTTCCCGCAGCCAGGCCAGCGCCAGGTTCAGGTTGCCTGACACGATAAACGAACAGAAGCTGTTGAGCCGCTGCCGGTCTCCCGGATAGAACAGAGACAGGAAATCAAAAAGAAAGTTGTCCCGCAGAATGCGGCAGATGCGGTCGGTATAGGCAATGTCCCCGTTGGGACCCAACAGCACCCGGCACAGATCTGCATTGTCCCGGATGAACCGGTACAGATCCCGCAGAAAGGGAAACTGACCCGGTGCGGAGTCCTCGGGCCTGTGGCTCTTGCACAGGTCTGCCAGCCGGTCGGCCATTTCATCCTCCAGGCGCTGCAAAAGGTCGCCAACGTCCCGATAGTGGATGTAAAAGGTGCCGCGGTTGATATCCGCCCGCTCCGCCAGCTCCCGCACAGAGATGTTCTTTGCGCTTTTTTCCACCAGCAGCTCCATCAGCGCCAGACGCAGCTGACTTTTCGTTTTTCGCACCCGACGGTCCGTACCGGACTGTTCCATATCCACATTCCCCTTTGTTGGCTTTTTAACGATCTATCTGACCTGTATTCTAACATAGACGCTGACTGATAATCAACAGTTTGTTGAGCTTTTTGACAAAATATTCCCGTCTATCCAACGCCATCGGTGCATACAGTAGTACACCAGACAAGATGTTATGGAGCAGGAGGAATGGACCATGAATCAGTCCGCATCCATTTATCAGGATATGGCAACCCGCACCGGCAGCAGTATCTATATCGGCGTGGTGGGTCCGGTACGCACCGGAAAATCCACCTTTATCAAACGGTTTATGGAGACCCAGGTGCTGCCCAATATCGACGATAGCTACCGCCGGGACCGGGCGCGGGATGAACTGCCGCAAAGCGGCTCCGGCCGCACCATCATGACGGCGGAACCCAAATTTGTTCCGGAGGAGGCGGTGGAGGTCTGCATGGAGGAGGGGGTCACGTTCTCCGTGCGGCTTATTGACTGCGTAGGCTACATGGTGCCCGGCGCTGTGGGACAGTATGAGGATCTGTCGCCCCGGATGGTCATGACCCCCTGGTTTGACCACGAGATCCCCATGACTGAGGCGGCGGAGCTTGGCACCAGGAAGGTCATCTGCGACCACTCCACCGTGGGCATTGTGGTCACAACCGACGGCAGCGTCACGGAGATCCCACGGGAGGATTATCTGGAGGCCGAGGAGCGGGTGATTCGGGAGCTGCAGGAGCTGGGAAAACCCTTTGTGGTGCTGCTGAATTCCGCCCAGCCCCAGAGTCCCCGGGCTCAGTCTATCGCCGCTGATATCCAGCGCCAGTACGACGTCCGGTGTCTGCCGGTGAACTGTCTGGAGCTGGGGGAGCCGGAGATCACCGAGCTGCTGCGGGGGCTGCTGTATGAGTTTCCGCTGCGGGAGCTGGATCTGTTCCTGCCCACCTGGGTGGAGGCCCTGCCGCCGGACCATCCCATCAAAACCGGCATTTATCAGGCGGTGCGCCGGGAGACGGCAGACCTGGCCCATGTGCGCCAGCTGCGGGATTGCCTGTCTGCTCTCCAGGGGGAGGGGGACATTTCCGCCTCATCTGTCCGCAGCCTGAATTTGGGCGTGGGCATCGCCGCGGCAGACCTGGACCTGCCGCGGGGGCTGTTTTATGAGACGCTCAGCCGGCAATCCGGCCTCACCGTCACCGATGACGGCGACCTGATGCAGCTGCTGACCAGCCTGGCCGCTGTCCGGAAGGAGTATGATCGGATGGCCCCGGCCATGCAGGCGGCGCTGGACACCGGCTATGGCATCGTAATGCCCAGCGTGGAGGACCTGAACCTGGAGGACCCGGAGATCATCCGCCAGGGCGGACGATACAGCGTCCGCATGAAGGCCAGCGCCCCCTCTGTTCACATGATACGCGCCGATATTGCCACCACGGTATCGCCGATCGTAGGCAATGAAAAGCAGTCCGAGGACATGGTGAATTACCTGCTCCAGGAGTTTGAGGGAGACACCAGCAAGCTCTGGCAGTCCAATATTTTCGGCCGCAGCTTCAATGAGATCGTGGGCGACGACCTGCAGGCAAAACTGCGCCGGATGCCCACGGATTCCCAGAAAAAAATGCGGGAGGCGCTGGAGCGCATCATCAACGAGGGAAGCGGAGGTCTGATCTGCATCATTCTGTGATTTTTTCCCGGCAGGGACCGTTTTGCGGCGGTCCCTGCCGCATTTTATACGGAATATATTGCATAAAATGCTTGAATATTTGGAAAAAGTGTGCTAAAATACTTAATTACTGAACAGCGGCGCAGTATCCTAGTCGGATCTGCCGTCTTGTAAGAAGGGCCTAAAAATCCTTTAAAGGGCACAACTGTGAAGTCCCTGGTGCCTGCTGCTTACGCCCAGTTTGGGGTGGGTGCTGGGGGGAGACGTGGGAGCCCCCGCGTCTGCGGTGGTAGGGCGCCCTCCAATGGCATGGAGGACCCGACCCTGCTACCGTGGAGACCTGCTGTTGTGCACAGGCGTACTCCCTCTGTGGTCAAGCGACCTGTGTACGAGGCAGATGATGAACCTGCAATGCGGTGCTACCCGGCTTCACTGCCGTAACGCTGTGTGCAGAGTAGCCTGCCTTGCGTGGGCACGGTGGATAGGGAAGTGGAAGCACCGGTCTCCCCGGCCAGGGAGGCTGTGTTGATTCCCTTGAAACCCTGGCTGCAAAAGAGGCTAAGAGACGGTCTGACCGCTGTGGAAATCACCTAGGCTGTCCTCACGGGACATCGGAGGGATTGCAGTGCGGACTAAGTGGCAATCGGGTCCCATGGCCGGCAACACCATGGCGCAGCGCCTAACGGGAAACCGCCTGACCGGCGACGGAAGGCGCGCTGCGGGGAAATCCAACCCGTACCTAAGCCGTAAGATTAACCTTCGGCGTTGCCCTGTTCAGTGTACTATAACAACAAAGCGAGGGATCTACTCTTGAGCGAACGCGACAGGAGCAAGGACAAAAACGGCGGGAAAAAGAAAAGCGGCCGGGGCTGGGCTCTGCAGGTGTTTCTGCTGGCTGTGGTGCTGTCGGCCCTGCTGAGCTTTTTCTCCTCCACCGCTTTGGAGGGGACCGGCTATATCGTGGCGGCGCTGGTGCTGGCCGTGTTCATCGGCCTGGGCATCGTGTTCGACATGATCGGCGTGGCCGTTACGGCGGCAGACCCCAAGCCCTTCCACTCCATGGCTGCCCACAAGGAAAAGGGCGCGCGGGAAGCCATCCGTCTGCTGCAAAATGCCAACCAGGTGTCGTCCGTGTGCAACGATGTGGTGGGCGATATATGCGGCATCGTCAGCGGTTCCACGGCGGCGGTGATCGTCACGCATCTGCAGCGGGACTTCAGCACCTCGTCGGTGCTGATCTCCATCGGAGCCACAGCGCTGATTTCCGGCATTACCATCGGCGGCAAGGCCTTGGGAAAGACCGTGGCCATCAACCAGTGCACCAGCGTGGTGTACCGGGTGGCCCGCATCATGCACGCCCTGCATCTCTCACGCTGAAATGGAGCGATATACTTGATTTTAGACCGCATAGACAGCCCCGCCGATGTGAAGGGGCTCAACGAGAATCAGGCCCGCCAGCTTTGCAGTGAGCTGCGGGGGTTTCTCCTGGATGAGGTATCCAAAACCGGCGGACACCTGGCCTCCAACCTGGGGGTGGTGGAGCTGACGGTAGCCATTCACCGGGTGTTTGACACCGCCGTGGACCGGCTGGTGTTCGACGTGGGGCACCAGTGCTATGTGCACAAGGCGCTGACCGGACGGCGGGAGCTGTTTGATACCCTGCGGCAGTTCGGCGGCCTGTCCGGCTTCCCCAAGCCATGGGAGAGCGTTCACGATGCGTTCATTGCCGGACACGCCTCCAACTCGGTGTCGGTGGCTCTGGGTATGGCCCGGGCCCGCACGCTCCAGGGAAAGGATTACAGCGTCCTGGCCCTGATCGGCGACGGCGCCATGGGCGGCGGACTGAGCTTTGAGGGACTCAACGACGCCGGAGCCAGCGGCGAGCCGCTGATCGTGATCCTCAACGACAATGGCATGTCCATTGCACCCAATGTGGGGGGGCTGTCCCGGCATTTGTCCCGGCTGCGCAGTACGCCGGGATACTACGAGTTCAAGCGCCGCTATCGCCAGATGCTTACCGGCAGTCAGACCGGTAAGCGGGTCTATGCCATGAGTCACGAGGTAAAAACGGCTCTGAAAAATTCCCTGCTGCCCGGCAGCACGGTATTTGAGAACATGGGCTTTACCTATATGGGGCCGGTGGACGGCCACGACGTGGAGACGCTGACCCAAATGCTGGTGCTGGCCCGGGATATGCGCCGGCCGGTGCTGCTGCATGTGCATACCGTCAAGGGAAAGGGCTATCCCTTTGCCCAGAAGGAGCCCGGGCAGTTCCATGGCGTGGCTCCCTTTGACGTAAAAACCGGAAGAGCCCTGAAACCGTCAGGGGAGAACTTTTCTCATGTATTCGGACAGGAGCTTCTGTCCCTGGCCCGGGAGGATGAACGGATCTGTGCCGTCACTGCCGCCATGGTAGAGGGTACAGGCTTGACGGATTTTTCCAGAACGCTGCCCCGGCGCTTTTTCGACGTGGGGATCGCCGAGGGCCATGCGGTGGCCATGTGCGCCGGTATGGCCCAGCAGGGCATGGTGCCGGTGTTTGCGGTGTATTCCAGCTTTTTGCAGCGGGGATATGATATGCTGCTGCACGATGTGGCGCTGAATCATCTCCGTGTGGTGCTGGGCGTGGACCGGGCGGGGCTGGTGGGAGCCGACGGCGAGACCCACCATGGCTGCTTTGACCCCATGTACCTGTCCCAGGTGCCGGGGATGACGGTGCTGTGTCCTGCCAGCTTTGCGGAGCTGCGGCGGATGCTGCGGCGTGCGGTGGAGGAATTGGACGGCCCCGTGGCGGTGCGGTATCCCCGGGGCGGCCAGGGCCGCTATCAGGATGACGGCGGCGACGGAACGTTTGTGTGTCTGCGTGAGGGCGATGATGCCGCCATCCTGACCTATGGCATTCTGGTGAACCAGGCTATGGATGCGGCGGAGCTTCTGGCGCAGAAGGGAATCCGTGTCCGGGTGGTGAAGCTGAATCAGATTTGCCCGCTGGACAGTAAGCAGGTAAAGGACGCTCTCTCCGGTACGGAGCGGCTGCTGGTGCTGGAGGACTGCATGGCCACAGGCTGCGTGGGTCAGCGCATAGCCGCTATCCTGGCCCAGGAGCGGATGGAGCCCCGCTGTCTGACGCTGAAGAATCTGGGCGGCCGGTTTGCCCCCCAGGGTACGGTGGACCAGTTATACAAAGCCTTCGGTCTGGACGCCCGGAGCGTAGCCCACAGCGTGGAGGAGATGCTGCATGAGCAATAAGACGAGATTGGATGTGCTGCTGGTGGAGCAGGGCTTGGTGGAAAGCCGCCAGAAGGCCCAGGCCGTTATCATGGCCGGCAGTGTGTTTGTTGACGGTCAGCGGGTGGACAAGCCTGGCACGGCGGTGCCCAATACCGCCGCCATCCAGGTGCGGGGCCATGCTTTGCCCTATGTCAGCCGGGGCGGCCTGAAGCTGGAGAAGGCCATGCAGACGTTTCCCCTGACCCTGGACGGCAAGGTCTGCGCCGATATCGGCGCATCCACCGGCGGCTTCACGGACTGCATGCTGCAAAACGGGGCCACAAAGGTCTACGCTGTGGATGTGGGCTACGGTCAACTGGACTGGAAGCTCCGGGGAGACCCACGGGTGGTGTGCATGGAACGCACCAACGCCCGCTATCTTACCCATGAGCAGATCCCAGAGGAGCTGGACTTTGCGTCGGTGGACGTGTCGTTTATCTCCCTGCGGCTGATCCTGCCGGCGCTGGACGGACTGCTGTCCCCGGAGGGAGAGGCCGTGTGCCTGGTGAAGCCCCAGTTCGAGGCGGGCCGGGAAAAGGTCGGAAAAAAAGGCGTGGTCCGGGACCCGGCGGTGCACCTGGAGGTGCTGGAGGCCTTTCTGGGGCATGCAAAGGAAAGTAACTTTACAGTGCTTGGAATTACATACTCGCCCATACGGGGACCCGAGGGAAACATCGAATATCTGGGCTATCTGCGCCACGGACAGGGGACACCCGGCGTATTTTCCCTGCCGGAGATCGTGGAGGCGTCTCACAGCCAATTGAAGGACTGAGGTGAGCGGCATGAAACCAAAACGCGTGATACTTTGTCCCAATCCGTACCGGGACAGTGAACTGAAGGTCTGCAAGCAGTCCCGGGATATGCTGGAGAGTCTGGGGATGCAGACCTCTGTGTGCCTGCCCTTCCAGCGGGAGGGGTATGGCGAGGAGCTGGGGATCCCCATGCGGCTCTTGCAGCAGGAGATCCGGTCGGCTGACCTGCTGATCGCCTTCGGCGGCGACGGTACCATTCTGCATCTGGCCCGGACCGTGGCGCTGCACAGCGTGCCGGTGCTGGGGGTGAACCTGGGAAGTCTGGGCTTTATGTCGGAGCTGGAGGTCAACGAGCTGGACCGGCTGCGGGATCTGGCCGAGGGCCGGTTTACCGTAGAATCCCGGATGATGCTGGATGCGTCGGTGCTGCGAGAAGGACGGCAGGTGTACAGCAACATCGCCCTGAATGACGCGGTGATTTCAAAGGGGTCCATCGCCCGGGTGGTGCGGCTGGATATCTTCACGGAGGAGGGACGCCTGACCCGGGTAGGCGGCGACGGCATCATCGTGTCCACCCCTACCGGCTCCACCGGATATTCTATGGCCGCCGGAGGCCCCATTGTGGAGCCCACCGCCAAAAACCTGCTGCTGACCCCGATATGTCCCCATTCCACCCGCTCGTCCTCCTACGTGCTGTCACCGGACCATGTGATCACCGTGGAAGCTGCGGATGCCAACCGGAAATTCGTCTATCTTTCCGTAGACGGCGGCAAAGCGTTTTCTTTGAAAAACGGAGACCAGGTGCGGGTGAGCACCTCAAAATACACCACAAAGCTGGTTCGTCTCTCCAAAAAGAGCTTTTGCGAAATACTGGACAAAAAAATGGGAACGGAGGCTTCTAAAAAATGAAAAACGACCGCCAGAACCAACTCCTCCAGATCATCAGCGAGGAGATTATCGAAACCCAGGAGCAGCTGCTGGAGCGGCTCCAGGCCAAGGGCATCAAGAGTACCCAGGCCACGATTTCCCGGGACATCAAGGAGCTGCACCTGATCAAGGAGCCAGCCGGGCAGGGAAAATACCGCTATGCCGTTTCCGCCCACCGCACCAAGCTGAATTTTGCCGACAAGCTGCGCACCATTTTCCGGGAGAGCGTCCTGACGGTGGACAACGCCCAGAATATCGTGGTCATCAAGACTCTGCCGGGTCTGGCCAATGCCGCGGGATCTGCTGTGGACGGTATGGACGTGCCGTATCTGGTGGGGTCCCTGGCCGGCGACGACACGGCTCTGCTGATCATGCGGGACACGGAAAGCGCCGTGGATTTTACGGAAGAAATCAAGGAAATGCTGCGCTGACAGCCAGAAAATCGCGCAGGACAGCGGAGGGATACGCAGATGCTGCAATTGCTCCACATTGAGAATATCGCCATCATCGAGTGCGCGGACATTGCGTTCCGGCCCGGCTTCAACGCCCTGACGGGCGAGACCGGCGCCGGTAAGTCCATTGTCATCGACTCCATCAGCGCCGTGCTGGGCCAGCGGACGTCCCGGGACCTGATCCGTACCGGGGCGGATATGGCCTTTGTCAGCGCGTGCTTTGCGGATGTTCCGCCCCGGCTGGGGGAGGACCTGGGCATTTCCTGGGAGGGGGAGCTGCTGCTGCAGCGGGAGATTCACGGCGACGGCAAAAACGTCTGCCGGGTCAACGGCCGCCCCGTCACGGTGACCCAACTCCGTACCCTGGGCAGCCGCCTGCTGAACATCCACGGCCAGCACGACGGACAGCAGCTGCTGGATGAGGAGCAGCACCTGCTGTATCTGGACAGCTTCGGCCGGACGGAGGGCCTGCTGACGGAATACCGCGAAAAATACCAGGCCATGGCCGCCTTGCGCCGCCAGATGCAGGCTCTGGAAATGGACGAGGCGGAGAAGGCCCGCCGGGTGGACACCCTGACCTATCAGCTCCAGGAGCTGGAGCGGGCCAAGCTGCGTCCCGGCGAGGAGCAGGAGCTGCAAAGCCGCCGGACACTGCTGCACAATGCGGAAAAATTCATTTCCGCTGTATCCGGGGCGGATTTCTGCCTCAACGGCGACGACGGCAGTGATGGCGCGGCCAATCTGGTGCGTCAGGCTCAGGAATCTCTGGCATCGGTACGGGGGCTGGACCCCGAGCTGGGAGAGCTGTACGACCGGCTGGATGCCGCGTACAGTGAAATATACGACCTGGCGGATACCATCCGGGACAAGCGGGAGGATTTCGACTTTTCGCCCCAGGAACTGGACCGGGTGGAGGGACGGCTGGATCAGCTGTACCGCCTGAAAAAGAAGTACGGCCCCACAGTGGAGGAGATGCTGGAGTATCAGACCCGCTGCCGCCGGGAGCTGGACGACATACAGGACGCGGGGGACACCCTGCTGCATCTGGAAAAGCAGCTGAAGAAGGCAGAAAAGGCCGCCCGTCAGGCGGCGGAGGCCCTGTCCCAGGCCCGGCATGAGGCTGCCGGACGGCTGGAGGAGCAGATTCTCACGGAGCTGCGGCAGCTGGATATGGGGAAGATCCGCTTTGCCATCTGCTTTACGGAGCAGGCCCTGGCGGAAAACGGCGCCGATCAGGTGCGCTTCCTGATGTCCGCCAACGTGGGCGAGGAGCTGCGGCCTATCCACAAGATCGCCTCCGGCGGTGAGCTGGCCCGGATCATGCTGGCCATGAAAAACGTGCTGTCGGAGCAGGATCAGGTGGGCACCATGGTATTTGATGAGGTGGATACCGGTGTGTCCGGACGAGCTGCCCAACGGGTGGCGGAGAAAATGGCCCGTATCAGCCGCACCAAGCAGGTGCTGTGCGTGACGCATCTGCCCCAGCTGGCCGCTATGGCGGATACGCACTTTTCTGTGGAGAAGGGAGAGCAGGACGGACGCACCTTTACCCGGGTGGTGCAGCTGGACAGAGCACAGCGGCAGCAGGAGCTGGCCCGCCTTACCGGCGGAGCGTCCATATCCGCCACCATGCTGGAGAGCGCCGGGGAGCTGCTGGACCAGGCGGACAAATTCAAAAAAACCTTGGCCTGACCCGTTGACAACGGGGAGAAGGAACGGTATAATACAAAGCAACTTCATATGCAACAGCGATGAAGGGAAGAAGTATCCGGCCGATGACGCCTGCAAAGAGAACCCCTGGACGGTGAGAAGGGGAGAGGCGGCGGCAGGAGAATACATCCCGGAGCAGCCTTCTGAACGGTCTCTCCTATTAGGAATGTGTCGGGTTCGCCCGTTACAGCGATAGGGTGTTGCTGCACCCGATGAGGCCGCATGCCGTGAGGCGGCGGCGAAGCTGAGGTGGTACCGCGATTTACGTCGCCCTCTGTCAACACGACAGGGGGCGTTTTTCTTGCCCCCTGGAAGCCAAAAATATCGGAAAGGAATCAGAAAACATGGGAATTTATGAAGAACTGGTGGCCCGCGGCCTGATCGCTCAGGTCACCAACGAGGATGAGATCCGCGAGATGATCAACAACGGCAAGGCCACGTTCTACATTGGTTTTGACTGCACGGCGGACTCCCTGACGGCTGGACATTTCATGGCCCTGACCCTGATGAAGCGCCTGCAAATGGCGGGCAACAAGCCCATCGCCCTCATCGGCGGCGGCACCACCATGATCGGCGACCCCTCCGGCCGCACGGACATGCGCAAGATGCTCACCAAGGAGGACATCGACCACAACGCCGCCTGCTTCAAGCGGCAGATGGAGCGGTTCATCGACTTCGGCGAGGGCAAGGCCATCATGCTCAACAACGCCGACTGGCTGCTGAAGCTGAACTACGTGGACCTGCTGCGGGAGGTGGGCGCCTGCTTCTCCGTCAACAATATGCTGCGGGCCGAGTGCTATAAGCAGCGCATGGAGAAGGGCCTGAGCTTCCTGGAATTCAACTATATGATCATGCAGAGCTACGACTTCTACTATATGTTCCAGCACAACGGCTGCAATATGCAGTTCGGCGGCAACGACCAGTGGAGCAATATGCTGGGCGGCACGGAGCTGATTCGCCGGAAGCTGGGCAAGGATGCCCACGCCATGACCATCACCCTGCTGACGGATTCTCAGGGCAACAAGATGGGTAAGACCGCCGGCAACGCCGTGTGGCTGGATCCCAACAAGACCAGCCCCTTCGAATTCTATCAGTACTGGCGCAATGTGGGCGACGCCGACGTGCTCAAGTGCATCCGGATGCTGACGTTCCTGCCCCTGGAGCAGATCAATGAGATGGCCGAGTGGGAGGGCGCAAAGCTCAACGAGGCCAAGGATATCCTGGCCTATGAGCTGACGAAGCTGGTTCACGGCGAGGAGGAGGCCGAAAAGGCCCGTCAGGCTGCCCGGGCACTGTTTGGCGGCGGCGCTAACGCTCAGGATATGCCCACCACCGAGCTCACCGGCGACGATCTGGGCAGCGGCGAGATCAACGTGCTGAATCTGCTGGTCCGGTGCGGTCTGTGCGCCAGCAAGGGCGAGGCCCGTCGGTTGGTGCAGCAGGGCGGCATCACCGTGGGGGACAAGAAGGTGGATTCCATCGACGCATCCTTCGGCTGCCAGGAATTTACCGGCGACGGCCTGATCATCCGCAAGGGGAAAAAGGTGTTCCACCGGGCGGTGCTCATCTGAGATATCTGTCAACAAGAGAGTATTACAAGATAAGAGAGAACGGCACAGCCAACGCTGTGCCGTTTCGCTTATTTATTCGATATTCTGTGCGCA
>OLNY01002466.1_pt1 | contig 12826 bp, 7 predicted proteins | sample 1671981 | NCBI WGS metagenome assembly OLNY01 (sample SAMEA3136632, study PRJEB25190) | human gut metagenome | biome: human gut; feature: human-associated habitat; material: faeces | place: Austria | collected 2013 | reverse complement strand
CGCCCCGCCGGCGGGGGAGGGCGGCCGGGTGCTGCTGCACTTCGGGGCCGTGGATTATGCCTGCGCCGTGCAGGTCAATGGGCATCTGGCAGGCGGCCACCGGGGCGGCTACTGGCCCTTCACACTGGACATTACCGACCTGCTCAACGGCACCGGCCGCAACAGCCTGTGGGTGGCCGTGCAGGACCCCACCGGCCACGGCACCCAGGCCCGGGGCAAACAGACGTTGAAACCCGGCGGGATGTTCTACCCGGCCCAGAGCGGCATCTGGCAGACCGTCTGGCTGGAGCGGGTGCCGGACAACTACATCCAGACCCTGACCGTCACCCCGGACTACGACGCCCGCACGGTGACGGTGCGGGTGCACACGGCAAAGCCCGGCGGTGCGGTCAACCTGTGGGCCATGGTGCGGGCCGGGGGCGTGACCATTGCCGAGGACTGGGGCAGCGACGAGGCCGACCAGGACGGCGAAGTGACCCTGAACATCCCGGAAGAGCATTTCTTCCCATGGAGCCCGGACACGCCCTTCCTTTACGACCTGACGGTGGGCACTAACCAGGGGGAGGAAGCCGAGTTCGACACGGTGCACAGTTACTTTGCCCTGCGCAAGTGGAGCTGTGCACCGGACGCCCACGGGGTGCTGCGCTTCTGCCTGAACGACAAGCCCATCCTGCTCAACGGCCTGCTGGATCAGGGCTACTGGCCGGAGGGCCTGTATACGCCGCCCTCGGACGCAGCTGTGGAGCGGGAGCTCAGCGAGGTGAAAGCGCTGGGCTTCAACCTGCTGCGCAAGCACGCCAAGATCGAGCCGCAGCGCTGGTATTACCACTGCGACCGTCTGGGCCTGATCGTCTGGCAGGACATCGTCAACGGCGGCAGCGCCTATAATTTGTGGTTCGTCACCTACCTGACCAACGCCCTGCAGCCGCTGCTGCGCCGCTTCCCGGACGGCAAAGCCTGCCGCCGCCTGCTGAGTCGGGCAAAACCGGCCAGCCGGGAGGAGTACGCCCACGAGCTGGCCGACACGGTGCAGGCGCTGCGGTGCCACCCCTGCATTGCCTGCTGGGTGCCCTTCAACGAAGGGTGGGGGCAGTTCGATGCCGGAAAAGCCGTGCAGGCCCTCCGGACGCTGGACGGCACCCGTCTGGTGGACGAGGCCAGCGGCTGGTTCGACCAGGGCGGGGGCGATGTGCACTCCCTGCACAATTATTTCTATCCGCTGCGCATCCGCCCGCAGAAGCGCACGGTGGCCCTCAGCGAATACGGCGGCATTGCCTGGCCCATGCCCGGCCACGAGCCGCCCCGCAAGACCTACGGCTACGGCACGGCCAAAGACCGGCAGGAGCTGACTGCCCGCTACAAGAAGCTGCAGCTGAAAACCGTGCTGCCCCAGCTGGAAAAAGGCCTTTCGGCGCTGGTGTACACCCAGCTCACCGATGTGGAGGACGAGGTGAATGGGCTGTTCACCTACGACCGTGCCGCCGTCAAGCCGGACGCCAACGCGGTGCGCTCGGTGAATGCGGCACTGGCCGCCGAGTTTGCAAGAGTGACAAATCCCGCGAAAAAATGAGCAAGATCCCCGGTGCAGGAAACAGAGAACTGCACCGGGGATTTTTTTACCGGACAAGATTTTGTTTTTTGTTTACAAATGGTTGCTTGACATGGAAATATCCATTTTGTAATCTGAAAGGGTATTCAATTTACATGAAATGCCGCTGGAAACGCGGGCCGGTGCACCGGCTGCGTCTGCCAGCCTCCGGGGAAAGGAGCAACACACCATGGACTACCTGCAGAACGTGATGGGATATTTTGACCAGCAGCAGCCGCTGTGTGCACAGCATGATAAGATCAGCAAGGATCTGTATCAGGAATATGGCGTCAAGGCCGGTCTGCGCGACGAGAACGGAAAGGGCGTGCTGGCGGGCCTGACCAACATTTCGGACATCCGCGCCTTTGAGTATGTGGACGGCGTCAAGCGCCCGGCCCACGGCCAGCTGCTCTACCGCGGCTACGACGTCAAGGACCTGATCAACGGCAGCCGCGGCGGCCGCTTTGCCTTTGAAGAGGCGGGCTATCTGCTGCTGTTCGGTGAGCTGCCCACCCCGGAAAAGCTGGAAGAATTCTGCCGGGTGCTGGGCGAGTGCCGTACCATGCCCACCAATTTTACCCGTGACGTGATTATGAAGGCCCCCAGCCACGACATCATGAATTCCATGGCCCGCAGTGTGCTGACCCTGGCCTCCTACGACCCCAAGGCATCGGATTTGTCCATCCCCAACGTGCTGCGCCAGAGCATCCAGCTGGCCAGCATCTTCCCCATGCTGGCCGTGTATGCCTACCACGCCTACGACCACTACGAGAAGGACGGCAGCATGTACATCCACCGGCCGGACCCCAGCCTGTCCACCGCCGAGAATTTCCTGCGGATGCTGCGGCCGGACATGCAGTACACCCCGCTGGAAGCCCGTGTGCTGGATGTGGCACTGCTGCTGCACGCCGAGCACGGCGGCGGCAACAACTCCACCTTTACCACCCGCGTGGTCACCTCCTCCGGCACCGATACCTACTCGGCCATGGCGGCGGCGCTGTGCTCTCTCAAGGGCCCGCGCCACGGCGGTGCCAACCTGATGGTGATGCAGATGATGCAGAACATCCGCGAGAACCTGCACGACCAGGAGGACGACGAGGAGCTGGAAGCCTACCTGAAAAAACTGCTGCACGGCGAAGCCTTTGACCACAAGGGCCTGATCTACGGCATGGGCCACGCGGTCTACTCCCTCAGCGACCCCCGTGAGGTGGTGTTCAAGGGCTATGTGGAACAGCTGGCCCACGAGAAGGGCCGGGACAAGGACCTGGCCCTGTACGCCAAGATCGAGCGCATGGCCCCGCAGCTCATCGCCGAGGAACGGAAGATCTTCAAGGGCGTCAGCCCCAACGTGGATTTCTACAGCGGCTTTGTGTACGATATGCTGGGCATCCCCATGGAGCTGTACACCCCGCTGTTTGCCGTGGCCCGCATCATGGGCTGGAGTGCCCACCGCATCGAAGAGCTGCTCAGCGCCAACAAGATCATCCGTCCGGCCTACAAGAGCCTGGGCGGCACCCACGACTACATCCCGCGGGATGCACGATAACAGGAGGGCTGTGCCATGAAACAGGAAGCCATGCAGAAGCACCCGGAAGAATGGTTCTTCTTGCACAATTTTGACGTGGACCGGGTGTTCAGCACCATCCGGCGCACGGATTATCTGGTGCTGTTTTACATCAAGATGCGGCAGGAGAGCCACCCGGACGAGAAACTCTATCTGGCTGATCTTGCCGCCGAGATGGGCGTGAAGGTGACCGAGCTGTCCAAAGGCATCGAGAAGCTGCAGGACCAGGGCTATGTGCGCTGGCTCACCGACCGGGAGGCCGGCCGCACCTATGTGGAGCTGACCAGCAAGGCCGTGGAGCTGATGGCCGAGGAACGCGATCTCATGAAGCGCTGCTATGCCCGCCTGCGCACCGAGCTGGGGGACGAAGAGCTGCGCCGCACCGTGGACACCCTGCAGCACATGCGGGACATCCTGAAGGATGAGCGGGAGCGCGGCGCGTAAGCTCCGCTCCAAAATACAGCGCCGAAAAAGGCCCCGCTTCCGGGTGTGGAAGCGGGGCCTTTGTGCGTTTGGGGGCAGATCAGCTGTTGCTGGAAGAGGACGGGTTCACGATCTTGCTGGCGGGCATCTTGTTCATGGCAGAGGTGCTGAGGTTATTCTCCAGCGTGCTGCCATAGGCGGTGAGGGCATCTTCCAGCTCGTCGCCCTTCATGTCACTCAGGATCTGGGTGCGCAGGGCGTCCAGCGTGGACACCTGCAGCGGGTCAATGCGCATCATCAGGATGATGGAAGCGGCATTGTACTGCACGGCAGCGGCCTCGCCGTATACAAGGCCGCGCACGGCGTCGGCGGCACCGTCCTGGGTAAAGGCACCGGTCAGGTCGCTTTCGGTCAGCAGTTCGGTCTGCACGTTGGAAGCATCCTCGGCGGGGGTGGAGTCCAGCACGGCGTAGATGTCCGGCAGGGCGGCAGAAGCGGCAGAATGCAGGGCGCTGACCTGCTCGGACACCGAGCCGTCCTGCGTTTCGCTGCAGCTTGCGGCGGCTGCCTGTGCCAGCTGCAGCATCTGGGCCTTCTGGTCATCGGAGGCGGACACAAAGGTGCTGGTGTTGTACAGCGGGATGTTCACATAGGCCAGCTCGTACATCTGGCTGTCCAGATGCTCGGTCAGGTCGCTGTCATCCACGGGGCTTTCGCCGTCCGGGCCGTACACCAGCGTCAGCAGCAGGGTGTGCTTGAGCTGGATGCGCTCAAAGGCCTTGAGGGTCTCCAGGCCGATGCCGTTGGCGGTGTAGGTGCTGCCGTACTGGTCCATCAGCTGCTGGGCGTAGTTGTCGGCCACCTGGGTCTGTTCGGCGGTCAGCTCCCCGCCCAGTTCGGCAAAGCGGGCGTCGATGGCGGCAAAGGTGCGCAGGGTCTCCAGCGTCTTGTCGGCCACATAGTCCTGGACCACGGCGGTCTCGCCGCTGTCGGCATCGGTGGTGATGGTCTCCTTCAGGAAGGCCTTCACGTCGGTGGCGTCCTGGTCGGTGCCGGCCAGCTGGGCAGCCTGCTGGTAGGCGCTGAACTGGGCCAGCAGATACAGGCCGGAGGACACTTCAAAGTCGCCGACCTTGCCCACGGTGTCCGGGGTGGACAGGCCGCAGCTTGCCAGACTGAAGATCATGACGAGTGCGCATACCAGCGCAAGCAGTTTCTTTTTCATGTGTAATGCTCCTGTTGTTGTGATTGTATAAAAAACTCCCTCAGCCGCTGACGCGACAGCTCCCTCTACGAGGGAGGTGGCATTGCGAAGCAATGACGGAAGGAGTTATTCAGCGGGCTTTAAAATCTCCGCCATTGCCTTGAGGATGCTCTGCAGCAGTTCCAGCGGCTTTTCGTCGGGGTGCAGGGTGACCGAAAGGTAAGGCTTTGAGCCTGCACCGGCGGTGACGCGGCCGTTGAAGGCCACCAGCAGGCCCCGGATCATGGGCACATCCAGGTGTTCCAGATTCAGCACAATGGTGTCCTTCTTCTGGGTCACCTCGTACACGCCCACGGCGGTGGCCTGCACCCGCACCAGCGAAACGTTCACCAGATCGCTCACCGAGGGCGGCGGGTCACCGTAGCGGTCGATGAGCTCGTCCAGCACGTCGGCGGCGTCCTCCGGGGTCTGGATGGCGGCAATGCGCTTGTAGGCTTCGATGCGGCCCGGCCCGTCGGCGATGTATTTCTCCGGGATGTAGGCGTCCACCCGCAGGTCCACCAGGCATTCGCTCTTGTCGCGCTGCACCGGCTCGCCTTTGGCGCGGGCGATGGCCTGCCCCAGCATCTTGACGTAGAGGTCGTAGCCCACGGCCTCCATGTGGCCGTGCTGGCTGTGGCCCAGCAGGCTGCCGGCACCGCGGATCTGCAGATCGCGCATGGCGATGCGGAAGCCCGAGCCAAAGGCCGTGAACTCCCGGATGGCCGACAGCCGCTTCTGGGCAATGTCCGTCAGGGTCTTGTCCCGCCGGAAGGTGAAGTAGGCGTAGGCCTTGCGGCCGCTGCGGCCCACCCGACCCCGGATCTGGTACAGCTGAGCCAGACCCATGCGGTCGGCGTCCTCAATGATGAGGGTATTGCAGTTGCGCACGTCGATGCCGGTCTCGATCAGGGTGGTGCACACCAGAATGTCGATCTCGCCGTTGAGCAGGTGCTGCCACACGGGGTTCAGCTCCTCCTCGGTCATTTTGCCGTGGGCAATGCCCACCCGGGCACCGGGCACCATCTGGCTCACATGGGCGGCACAGGCCTCGATGTTGTCCACCCGGTTGTGCAGGTAATACACCTGCCCGCCGCGGGCCAGCTCCTTTTTCATGGCCTCGGCCAGGATCACGTCGTTGTACTCCAGCACAAAGGTCTCCACGGGCTGGCGCTCAATGGGCGGCTGCTCGATGGTGGAAAGGTCCCGGATGCCGCTCATGGCCATGTTCAGGGTGCGGGGGATGGGGGTGGCCGACAGGGTGAGCATGTCCACCCCGATGAAGTTCTCCTTGAGCTTTTCCTTGTGCTTGACGCCGAAGCGCTGTTCCTCGTCGATGATCACAAGGCCCAAATCGTGGAACTTCACGTCCTTGGACAGCAGCCGGTGGGTGCCCACCACGATATCCACGCTGCCGGACTGCAGGCCCCGGAGGGTCTCCTTCTGCTGCTTGGCGGTGCGGAAGCGGGACATCATCTCCACCTTCACGGGGAAGGCCTCCATGCGGGAAAGGATGGTGTTGTAGTGCTGCCAGGCCAGCAGGGTGGTGGGGGCCAGAATGGCGCACTGCTTACCGCCCATCACGCACTTGAAGGCGGCCCGCAGGGCTACTTCGGTCTTGCCCACGCCCACGTCGCCGCAGAGCAGCCGGTCCATGGGGTACCCCTTTTCCATGTCCTGTTTGATCTCGGCGGTGGCGTTGAGCTGATCGTCCGTCTCGTCGTAGTCAAAACGGGTCTCAAAGTCCCGCTGCCAGTCGCCGTCGGGCGGGAAGGCGTAGCCGGTGGCCTGCCGACGGCGGGCATACAGCTCGATGAGCTCCTGCGCCATCTCCTCGGTGGCCTTTTTGACCTTGGCCCGGGTGCGCTGCCACTCGGCACCGCCCAGCTTGGCCAGCTTGACCTTTTCTTCGTCGCCGGGGGCGGTGTAGCGGCTCAGCAGGTCCAGCTGGGTGACGGGCACATACAGCACGTCCGAGCCGGAATACTGCACCTTGAGGTAATCCTTGATGGCGCCCTGCACCTCCAGCCGCTGGATGCCCGCATACATGCCGATGCCGTGGCTCTGGTGCACCACATAGTCGCCGGGCTTGATATCGGAAAGGCTGGACAGGGCGTTCTTGTTCTTTTTGCGCTTTTTGGTTTCGGCGGCGGTCTCTTCGTCCAGACCGTGGCGGCGGGACGAGAGCACGGCCGCGTGAGCAAACGGGAAGGTGCACCCGGCGGTCAGATGGCCCGGCAGCACCTGTACGATGCCCTTGGCGGGGCGCACATCCCGGCTCATGCTCACCGAGTAGCCCTTGTCGGCCAGGTCACGGGTGAGGGCAGCGGCACCCTTGGGGGTGCCGGAAAACAGGGTGATGGCATACCCTTGGGCAAGGAGCGGGTCCAGGTCCTCCCGCAGGGAGGCAAGATCGCCGTTCCAATTGGGGGCCGCAAAGGCCTCGGCATTGATGAGGTCTTTCAGTTTGAACTCGTTCATGCCGCGCAGAAAGTTCTCGCACAGCAGGGTGCTCTGCTTCTGGGCGGCGATGACCAGATCGTCCATGGTCTGGTACAGCACATCCAGCCCGGGGCAGAGCACGCCCTCTTCCAGCAGGCCGGTCAGCTCCTCGCTGCGGCGGAACTCGGTGGCCTTCTGGGCATCGCGGATGCCGCCCACCTCGTCCAGAATGAACAGGGGCGCGTCCAGATGATCCAGCAGGGTGGCCGGTTCCGGGTAGCGGATGCCGTAATACTTGTCCATGGCTTCCGGCATCAGGCCGGAGTCCAGCTGGGACAGGTCGGCTTCGGTGGCCTTTTCCAGCGCGGTGCGGTGTTTGCCGCGGGCCTTTTTCACAGCGGCACGCAGGGCCTCGGCAGTCTCTTCGGTGCTGCCGAACAGCACTTCGCGGGCAGGGGAAAGGTAGATCTTTTCCAGTGCGCCGTCCCGTCGCTGGGTCAGCAGGTCAAAGGAGGCCATGGAGTCGATCTCATCGTCCCAGTATTCCACACGGGCAGGCTGGCGCATATCCGGGGCATAGATGTCCACGATATCGCCGCGCACGCTGAACTGGCCGGGGCCGTCCACCTGACTGCGGCGCACATACCCGGCGGCAAACAGCCGGGCCACCAGCGCTTCGCGGTTGTACACCATGCCGGGCTTCAGGGTCAGGGTGTTCTGCAAAAACTCCTCCCGGGGCACCGTGTACTGCAACAGGGCTTCGGCAGGGACGCACACGGCCTGCAGCCGCCCGCCCGCCAATGCACCCAGCACCGAAAGGCGGCGATACTCGTATTCGCGCCCGGCACCCTCCACCGGGCGCAGCATGAAGTCCCGGGGCGGGAACACCGCCGCGGCAAGGCCCAGCGCCTTGAGGTCATCTGCAAAGTGGGTGGCCTCGGCTTCGCCCGGGGTCACGATGCAGAGCACCCGGCCCAGGTCCTTCTGCAAAGCGGCATACAGCAGGGCCCGGCCTGCCGGGGGCAGACCGAACAGCGCTGCCGGGCCGGGCTTTGCAAAGCTGGCCGCGATCTTCTGGTATTCCTGGGTCGCTTTCAACAGGGCTTCGTACATGGAAAACCTCCTTTCCTGTTGGGATGACCATTTGAAATTGCCGCCGCATTCGCTTTGGCAATGGCAGAGGAATGATTATTTTTATTTGCAGCAGAGAAAAGCCTGCGGGCTTTTCTCTGCTGCTTTTTCACGAGAGGGGTCGTGACGTCAAAATGCATCAAAGAACATAAATGCAGTTCGCCAGTGCTGCCCCACTCGGTGAAAATGTGTTTGGAGCGGCCCGCAGGCCGCGACAAACACGAACAATAAAAATAAAATTCCGTTGAAAATGCCCAGAGCGCAAGCGGAGGGCAGTTTAAATGGGGTTCTTACCCGTTATACTTGCTCTGTGCCAGCCCCAGCTTGCCGTCCATGATGAGCTTGGCGGCAGCTTCCAGATCGGGGTAGCGGTCGGCCATGGCCTTGGCGTCCTCGGCCGGAAATTTGCCCAGCACCCAATCCGCCAGGTCGTAGTCCGGGCGGGGCTTGGCTCCCACACCGATGCGGATGCGGGGGAAGCCGTCGCCTCCCAGCCGGGCGATGATGCTCTTCAGGCCGTTGTGGCCGCCGGCCGAGCCGGAAGGCCGGATGCGCAGCTTGCCGGGGTTCTGGGTGATGTCGTCGCACAGGACGATGACATGGTCGGCCGGGATCTTGAAAAAGCCCGCCAGCGGCGCGATGGAATCGCCGGAAAGGTTCATGTAGGTCAGGGGCTTGAGCAGCACCACCTTGTGGCTGTCCACTTCACCCTGGCCCCACAGGCCCTGGAATTTGGTCTTGCTCACGCTGATGCCCCATTTGCCGGACAGGTAGTCCAGCGCGGCAAAGCCCGCGTTGTGGCGTGTGCCGTCGTATTTGGCCTCGGGGTTGCCCAGGCCGGCGATCAGCCAGATATCGTTTGTGTTCATGTTGTTTGTTTAACCTTTTCTCTGAAAAATAGAATGGGATACAGCTATTCAGTATAACATACGCGCGCGAAAAAAGAAACGGATTCCGGGTGAAAGAACCGAAAATGCCCCCGACCATACAGGGGCCGGAGGCAGAAAATGCTTATTTCAGGTTCAGCGTGAGGTCAGAGGCCTTCCACGCGCCATCCTCTTTTACCATGGTGATGGTGCCGGTGACGCTGGCCGTGGTGGTTCCGTCGGCGGCCTGCAGGTCTGCGGAAAAATCATAGCAGTGGTCGGCACCGGAGCGCTTTTGCAGGGTGAGCTCCGCGGGCTGGCCGGAAAGCGAGGCAATGCGGGTGGGCAGACGGTTCGCAAGGAGCTTTTCCAGACAGGTCTGTGTCATGCAGTCCCCGAACTGTGCCTGATAGAAAGCCGCAAAGCCGCCGTCATCCACCTGCACAAGGCCCGGCTCGCTGGCGGTGTAGGAATCGTCCGCCGCCGGTTCCACGGCATTGGAGCTGGAAAGCAGCTGGGTCAGGATGGTCTGCGCCTGCTTCCCGGCGGGGTCGCTGCGCAGGCGGGTGAGCGCGAACAACGCCGCAATGGCCACGAAAAAGACGATCAGGCTCAGGGCCTGCTTACGGAACGTCTCAGACTTCATACAATGTGCCCTCCCGGAAGGAAATCACTTGTTCTGGTCGGCTTCCAGCTTCTGCTTCTTGGCGATGTAGGCTTCCATCTTCGGTTCAGCCCAGCCCTCCAGATTGGTCTGGCGCTCCCGGGCGATGCCCAGCGCCTGTGCGGGCACATCCTGAGTGATGGTGCTGCCGGCGGCAGTGTAGGCACCGTCGCCCACCTTGACCGGGGCCACAAGGTTGGTGTTGCAGCCGATGAAGCAGTAATCGCCGATCTGGGTGCGGAACTTATCCTTGCCGTCGTAGTTGCAGGTGACGGTGCCGCAGCCGAAGTTGCAGTACTTGCCCACGTCGCTGTCGCCGATGTAGGTCAGGTGGCTCACCGTGTTGCCGCGGGCAAAGTTGGAATTCTTGGTCTCCACATAGGCACCCAGATGCACACCGTAATCGGTGACCGTGTTCACCCGCACATGGGTGAAGGGGCCGATGTTGTTGTGAGGGCCCAGGTGGCTGCCGTAGACCTGGCTGGCGTTGACGGTGGTGCCCTCGTCCACGATGCTGTCCTCGATGAGGGTGTTGGGGCCGATGATGCAGCCTGCCCCAATGATGGTATGGCCCCGCAGGATGGTGCCGGCCAGGATGACGGCACCCGGTGCGATCTGCACGTCGGGTGCGATCTGCACGGTGCGGCTGTCGATGATCACGCCGTTGGCGATGTGCTGCAGCAGGATCGTTTCACGGGCGGCCTCGGCGGCGTCCAGACGGGTACGCGCTGCATCCAGTGCAGCGGAAGAAACACAATTTTCCATGGTTCAGGAGCTCCCTTCCGGTACGGCTCCCGCGGGACGATGCGGCCCGGTGCACCCGGATGCGGATGCAGCAGGAGCTTTGTACCGACAAAAAGAATGTTTGAAGTTTCAGGGATAGAAAGTTGTATCCAACAGACAAAGAAATTGCGTCAGAAAAAGAAAAACCTCTCGAACTTTCTCCCATTTTATATTACCGGAAAACTTGGTAAAATTCAAGTGATTTGCATAAAAAACACCAAACAAATTCGGGATTTTGCATGGTGGCAACCCTTGGATTTTTTGGTATAATAGTTTAGCATTCACGAAACAATGTTCATCGCCTATTGAGACAAAGGTAAACGATGAGACGGACGGGCCCTTCCGGCACGGCCGTGAACTATGGGAGGTAAACAACGCATGAGCAAAAAGTATCTGTACTACTTCAGCGAAGGCAACGATGCTTTCGGTGGCGACAAAGTCACCATGAAGAACACCCTGGGCGGCAAGGGTGCCGGCCTGGCTGAGATGACCGCCGCCGGTATGCCGGTGCCTCAGGGCTTTACCATTACTACTGACGCCTGCACTCAGTATTATGCAGACGGCCGTCAGATCAATGACGCCATCACTGCTGACATCTTTGAGCACCTCAAGGGCCTGGAGGAGATCACCGGCAAGAAGTTCGGTGACAACACCAACCCCCTGCTGGTGTCTGTCCGTTCCGGTGCTCGTCAGTCCATGCCCGGCATGATGGACACCATCCTGAACCTGGGCCTGAACGACGAGGCTGTTGAGGGTCTGGCTAAAAAGACCGGCAACGCCCGCTTCGCTTACGACTGCTACCGCCGCTTCGTGCAGATGTTCGCCGACGTCGTCATGATGGTCCCGAAGAGCCTGTTCGAGGTCGAGATCGACAAGATGAAGGAAGCCAAGGGCGTCAAGAACGACGTGGACCTGACTGCTGATGACCTGAAGGAACTGGTGGGCACCTTCAAGAAGATTTACGAGGAGAACGAAGGCCGTCCCTTCCCCCAGGATCCCCGTGATCAGCTGATCGAGGCTGTCAAGGCTGTGTTCCGCAGCTGGGACAACCCCCGTGCCAACGTCTACCGTAAGATGAACGAGATCCCCTACGAGTGGGGCACCGCTGTCAACGTGCAGCAGATGGCCTTTGGTAACTCCGGCGACCGTTCCGGCACCGGCGTTGCATTCACCCGTGACCCCGCCACCGGCGCTAAGAAGCTGATGGGCGAGTACCTGATCAATGCACAGGGCGAGGACGTTGTTGCCGGCGTGCGCACTCCTTCTCCCATCAGCCACCTGAAGGATCAGATGCCTGAGGTGTACGATCAGTTCGTTGAGATCGCAACCCGTCTGGAGAACTACTTCCGCGATATGCAGGATATGGAGTTCACCATTGAGGACGGCCACCTGTATATGCTGCAGACCCGTAACGGCAAGCGTACCGCACAGGCTGCTCTGCAGATCGCCTGCGATCTGGTGGACGAGGGCATGATCACCGAGCAGGAGGCTGTCCTGCGCGTGGAGCCCAAGCAGCTGGATACCCTGCTGCATCCCCAGTTCGATGCTGCTGCCCTGAAGGCTGCAGAGGTCGTCGGCAAGGGTCTGGCAGCTTCTCCCGGTTCTGCCTGCGGCCAGATCGTCTTTACTGCTGAAGAGGCAGAGGAGATGGTCAAGTCCGGCAAGATGAAGAAGGTCGTTCTGGTCCGTCTGGAGACCAGCCCCGAGGATATCGTGGGCATGCAGGTCTCTCAGGGCATCCTGACTGTCCGCGGCGGCATGACCAGCCACGCAGCCGTTGTTGCCCGTGGTATGGGCACCTGCTGTGTTTCCGGCTGCGGCAACGACAACGAGGTCAAGATCGATGAGGAGGCAAAGACCTTCGAGATCAACGGCCACAAGTTCGTCGAGGGCGACTGGATCTCCATCGACGGCTCCACCGGCAACATCTACGGCGAGCAGGTCGCAACCGTGGCAGCTACCGGCAACAAGAACTTCAACCGCTTCATGGGCTGGGCAGACGCAGCTCGTCAGCTGCTGGTCATGACCAACGCTGATAACCCGCGTGACGCACAGCAGGCAGTGGATCTGGGTGCTGAGGGCATCGGCCTGTGCCGTACCGAGCACATGTTCTTCGCTGAGG
>OLNY01002459.1_pt1 | contig 12847 bp, 10 predicted proteins | sample 1671981 | NCBI WGS metagenome assembly OLNY01 (sample SAMEA3136632, study PRJEB25190) | human gut metagenome | biome: human gut; feature: human-associated habitat; material: faeces | place: Austria | collected 2013 | reverse complement strand
CCGCAGCCGCCGGAGCGGTGCTTAAGCCGTTAGGCGGGAATTGTGCGGTGTTGCCCTAAATCACACGCACGAATAAACAGCGAGGAGAGGGCTGAAACGGCTCTTTCCCCGCTGTTTTGGTGCATCGTTTCCCCAGCATGATTCCAAAAAAGTTCGGAGGTTTTATTCATGGGATTCTTTGCTTCCCTGATCAACTCAATGCCCAGTGCTGTGGCCCAGGGCCTTATCTGGGGCATTATGGCCATCGGCGTCTACCTAACCTACCGCATCCTGGATGTGGCCGATTTGACGGTCGACGGCTCTCTCGGTACCGGCGGTGCGGTCTGCGTTGTTATGGTGCTTAACGGGGCGCCGGTGGGGCTGGCTCTGCTGGCGGCTACGGCAGCAGGTATGCTGGCGGGCCTTGTTACGGGCCTGTTCCACACGGCCTGCGGCATCCCGGCTATTTTGGCCGGTATTTTGACCCAGCTGGCGCTGTATTCGGTCAACCTCCGCATCATGGGCTTCGGCACGGGCGGCGGCAAAGCCAACCTGCCCATCAGCGTGGATAAGTACAGCCTGCTGGTCTCGGCCCGTTATGTCCGCAATGTGGCCTTCAATAACCCCATCCTGATCCTGGCCATCTTCTGCGCGGTGCTGATCGCTGTGCTGTACTGGTTCTTTGGTACTGAGCTGGGCTGCTCTCTGCGTGCCACCGGCGCTAACCAGAACATGGCCCGTGCCCAGGGCATCAACACCAACGTCACCAAGGTGCTGGGCCTGATGATCTCCAACGGCCTGGTCGCGCTGGCCGGCGGTCTGCTGGCCCAGTATCAGGGCTTCTCCGACATCAACATGGGCCGTGGTGCTATCGTCATTGGTCTGGCGGCGGTCATCATCGGCGAGGTCATCTTCAGCCGTATCTTCCGCAACTTTGCCCTCAAGCTGCTGTCCGCCGTTATCGGCGCTATCATCTACTACATCGTCATGGTCTTTGTCCTGCGCCTGGGCCTGTCTACCGACGACCTGAAGCTGCTCACTGCTTTGGTAGTGGCGCTGTTCCTGACCATCCCGTACTGGAAGGGCAAATACTTCACCAAGACCTCGGTGAAAAAGGGGGAGAAGAACCATGCTTGAGATCAAGAACGTCTACAAGACCTTTAACGCCGGCACAGTCAACGAGAAAGTGGCCCTGCACGACCTGAACCTGACGCTGGAAGACGGCGATTTCGTTACCGTCATCGGCGGCAACGGCGCGGGCAAATCCACCATGCTCAACGCGGTAGCCGGTGTCTGGCCTATCGATATGGGCAAGATCCTCATCGACGGGCAGGACGTCACCCGCCTGTCGGAGCATCAGCGCGCCAAGTACATCGGCCGTGTCTTTCAGGACCCGATGATGGGCACCGCCGCCACCATGGGCATTGAGGAAAACCTTGCCCTGGCGGCCCGCCGCGGCGTGACCCGCTCGCTGAAAGTGGGCATCACCAAAAAAGAGCGCGAGGAATACCACGAGCTGCTTAAAACGCTGGACCTGGGCCTGGAGGACCGCATGACCAGCAAGGTCGGCCTGCTTTCCGGCGGCCAGCGCCAGGCGGTCACCCTGTTGATGGCCACCCTGAAAAAGCCCAAGCTGCTTTTGCTGGACGAGCACACCGCCGCCCTGGACCCCAAGACGGCCGCTAAGGTGCTGGCCCTCTCGGAGAAGATCGTGCAGGAGCACCACTTGACCACCCTGATGATCACCCACAACATGAAGGACGCCATCAAGTACGGCAACCGCCTGATCATGATGTACGAGGGCCATGTCATCTACGATGTGCGCGGTGAGGAAAAGGCCAACCTGCAGGTCAGCGACCTGCTCCAGCGCTTTGAGCAGGTCAGCGACGGCGGCTTTGCCAACGACCGCATGCTGCTCTCCTGATCGGCAATAAACACCATACAAAAACCAGCGCGGCGGCTTTCCCGGCAAAAGGGGAAGGCCGCCGCGTTTTCGTTTGTCTGTGCTGGGTAAAACTCGAACTCACCACTGCCGCCGGTACTCGCCGGGGGTGGTGCCCTCAACCTTTTTAAACAGGCGGGAAAAATAGTTGGCATCGTTCAGTCCGCACTCCTGGGCCACAGCCTCGATGCTGCGGTCGGTAAAGCGCAGCAGCCGCTTGGATTGGGTAATACGCAGCTGCACAAGATAGTTGGTGACCGATTGACCGAACTGCTCCTTAAACACGCGGGTCAGGTAGAACTTGTTGATGTAGAACCGCTCAGCCAGCGCGTCCAGCGTGATCTTCTCGGTGTAGTGGGTGTCCAGATAATCCTTGATCTCCTGCAAGTTCTGCTTTTTGCTGCCCGGCGCGCGGGCGATGTCCGGGTGCCAGCTTTCTTCCATCAACAGGGTCAGCAGGGCAATCAGCTTTTCGTAAATCTGCATGTCCCGCACGTAAGTGTCGGATTCCGCCAGCGCGTACAATTCGTCCAGCAGCGCCGCGTATCCGCCGGGGTCAGCAGCGCGGAAGCAGGGCAGGCCGCCCCGCTCCTGATACTTTTTGTAAATGGCCGCCATGTTCGGCCCATAAAAATGCACCCAGTGCAGCTGCCACAGATCGTCCCCGGTGCGGTGCTGGTAGGGGCGCTGGCAATCCAGAAACACGCAGTCCCCGGCGTGCAGCTCGTGCCAGACACCCTCGTACTCCAACTCACCGGAGCCGCTCTCCACCCAGAAAAACAGGTAGGACGCCAGCCCCTTGCGGGTGCTGGTGTGGGGCTGCCGCGCCTGCAAACTGCCCACCTCCTGCAGATGGATGAGGTTCGACCGCGCAAAAGGGGAGGGCGTGTAGATCACGCGCCGGGAATGTACCAGCTTGCCGTCAAAAAATGGTGTTTTCATGATGCCCTCCTGCCAAAGTTCCTTGCAGGCATCATACCACAGCAGCATACAAAAAGTCAATATAATGCTACTGCTTTGCAAGATTACCCCTACAACAACAGGAAAAAATCCGCTACAATAACAAACAAGGCTCGATCAAAAGCATTTATATGCCGCATAAATAGTGCGGTAGAAAGGATATACAGTTATGAAAAAGGCACTCATCACCGGTATCACCGGCCAGGACGGCAGCTATCTGGCGGAGTTCCTGCTGGAAAAAGGCTACGATGTCCACGGCATCATCCGCCGTTCTTCTGTCGATTACCGAGAGCGCATCGCCCATCTGGAAGGCCACCCCAACTTCCACCTGCATTACGGCGACCTCAGCGATTCGATGAGCATCCTCTCGGTCGTCGGCAAGGTCCGCCCCGATGAAATTTACAACCTCGCCGCCCAGAGCCACGTCCAGGTCAGTTTCGATGTGCCGGAGTTCACCGCCGATGTCGACGCTACCGGCGTGCTGCGCGTGCTGGAGGCCGTGCGTCTGTGCGGCCTGGCCGACACCTGCCGCATCTACCAGGCATCCACCTCGGAGCTGTACGGCAAGGTCGAGGAAGTGCCACAGAACGAGAACACCCCGTTCCACCCCTACAGCCCCTACGCCGTCGCCAAGCAGTACGGCTTCTGGATCGTGAAGGAGTACCGCGAGGCCTACAACATGTTCTGCTGCTCCGGTATCCTCTTCAACCACGAGTCCGAGCGCCGCGGTGAGACCTTTGTCACCCGCAAGATCACCTTGGCTGCCGCTCGCATCGCCCAGGGCAAACAGGATAAGCTCTACCTGGGCAACCTGTCCAGCCTGCGCGACTGGGGCTACGCCAAGGATTATGTCGAGTGCATGTGGCTGATCTTGCAGAACAAAAAGCCGGAGGATTTCGTCATCGCCACCGGTGAGCAGCACTCGGTGCGTGAGTTCTGCCAGCTGGCCTTCCACAATGTGGGCATCGAGCTGGAATTTGTCGGCGAGGGCATGAATGAGAAGGGCATCGACAAGGCTACCGGCAAGGTCGTCATCGAGGTCAGCCCCGACTTCTACCGCCCCACCGACGTTGTTAACCTCTGGGGCGATCCCAGCAAAGCCAAGCGCGAGCTGGGCTGGAACCCCACCAAGACCACCTTTGCCGAGCTGGTCAAGATCATGGTCGACCACGATATGAAGAAGGTCGCCGTCGAGCGCGCCGAGGAACATATCCAGACCAATCTGGCTGAATACCTTGAAAAAGGTGTCATCAAATAAGTATAATTACTATTATCACTATCCTATTCATTCTATTCATCCTATTCATTACATTCGCCGCCTTTCGCCGCCTAATGAATAAGATGAATAGGATGAATGTAATGAATATAATGAATAGGATAGTAATTTTACATTAGGAGTATAGTAACACTCCAAATTTTGCCGCGCTGAAGCGGGAGGAATATGCAATTATGATGGAGAAAAACGCAAAGATCTATGTAGCCGGGCATCGCGGCATGGTGGGCAGCGCCATCGTGCGGGAACTGCAGCGCCAGGGCTATACCAATATCATCACCCGTACCCATAAGGAGCTGGACCTCTGCCGCCAGCAGGATGTGGAGGATTTCTTCGCCGCCGAAAAGCCGGAGTATGTCTTTTTGGCAGCGGCCAAGGTGGGCGGCATCGTTGCCAACCAGGAGGCCCTGGCCGACTTTATGTACTACAACATGACGCTGGAGATGAACGCTATCCACTCCGCCTGGCAGAACGGCTGCAAAAAGCTGGAATTCCTGGGCTCTTCCTGCATCTACCCCCGCATGGCACCCCAGCCCATGCAGGAAAGCTGCCTGCTGACCAGCGAGTTGGAAAAGACCAACGAGGCCTACGCCCTGGCCAAGATCAGCGGCCTGAAATACTGCGAGTTCCTGAACCGCCAGTACGGCACTGACTATATCAGCGTCATGCCCACCAACCTCTACGGCCCCAACGATAACTACCATCCCACCCACAGCCATGTGGTACCCGCCCTCATCCGCCGCTTCCACGAAGCCAAGGTCAACGGCGTCGAGAGCGTCACCTGCTGGGGCGATGGCAGCCCGCTGCGCGAGTTCCTGTATGTGGACGACCTCGCCAACCTGTGCGTCTTCCTGATGAATAACTACTCCGGCAACGAGACCGTCAACGCCGGCACCGGCAAGGAGCTGACCATCAAGGAACTGACCGAGCTGGTGGCTAAGGTCGTCGGCTACACCGGCGAGATCAAGTGGGATACCTCCAAGCCCAACGGCACGCCCCGCAAGCTGCTGGACGTCAGCAAAGCTACCAAGCTGGGCTGGACCTATAAGACCGAGCTGGAAGACGGCCTGCGCCTTTCCTACGAGGACTTCCTGCACAACCCGATGCGCGCCGAGCGTTGAAAAGGAGATTGCATGAATATTATCCTGCTTTCCGGCGGCTCCGGCAAACGCCTGTGGCCGCTGTCCAATGACATCCGCTCCAAGCAGTTCATCAAAATTTTCAAGACCGCCGACGGCTACGAGTCGATGGTCCAGCGCGTCTACCGCCAGATCACCGAGGTGGACAAGGACGCCAGCGTTACCATCGCCACCAGCAAGACCCAGGTGTCGGCCATCCATAACCAGCTGGGTGACTCGGTGGGCGTCTGCGTTGAGCCCTGCCGCCGCGATACCTTCCCGGCTATCGCCCTGGCCACGGCCTACCTGCATGATGTAAAGGGCGTCGGCCCGGACGAGCCTGTCGTCGTATGCCCGGTGGACCCCTATGTCAATAACGACTACTTCGAGGCTCTCAGGCAGCTGTCTGACCTGGCTGAAAAGGGCGGGGCCAACCTCTCCCTGATGGGCATTGAGCCGACCTATCCCAGCGAGAAGTACGGCTACATCATCCCCGAAAGTGCTGGCTCCGTCAGCCCGGTGCGCACTTTTAAGGAGAAGCCCGACGCCAAAACGGCGGAGCAGTACATCGCCCAGGGAGCACTGTGGAACGGCGGCGTCTTTGCCTACCGCCTGGGCTACGTGCTGGACCGTGCCCATGAACTCATCGACTTCACCGACCATCAGGACCTCTTCAATAAGTACGAAACGCTGAACAAGATCAGCTTCGATTACGCCGTGGTCGAGCACGAGTCCAAAATTCAGGTCATGCGTTTTGCGGGTCAGTGGAAGGACATGGGCACCTGGAACACCCTGACCGAGGCGATGGAAGAACCGAAGATCGGCAAAGCCATCTTGAACGACGCCTGCGAGAACGTGCATGTGCTGAACGAGCTGGACGTGCCGGTGCTCTGCATGGGCCTGAAAGATGTGGTGGTCTCTGCCAGTCCCGAGGGCATCCTCGTTTCCGACAAAGAGCAGTCCAGCTACATCAAGCCCTTTGTGGACAAGATCGACCAGCAGATCATGTTTGCCGAGAAGTCCTGGGGCAGCTTCCGCGTGCTGGACGTGGAGGAAGAAAGCCTGACCATCAAGATCACGCTGAACCCCGGCCACCGCATGAACTACCACAGCCATGCCCGCCGGGATGAGGTGTGGACGGTCATCTCCGGCCGCGGCTATGCCATCGTCGACGGCGTAAAGACCACCGTGCAGGCAGGGGACGTGGTGAAGATGCCCGCCGGCAGCCGCCACACCATCGTGGCCGACACCGAACTGAAAGTGATGGAAGTCCAGCTTGGCCGCGACATCAGCGTCCACGATAAAGAAAAGTTCCCGTTCCCGGAAGTGTAAACCGTTAAACCCGGCCAAAACCGTAAATTTTGCCGTGGGGCACTTGACTTATGCCGAAAAATCAGTATAATAGTCTTGTTGCCCTTGTGTGCTGGTATGGCTCAGTTGGTAGAGCAGCTGATTCGTAATCAGCAGGTCGCCAGTTCAAGTCTGGCTACCAGCTCCAAGTGTAAAAGTCTGCGACAGGTTTCCTGTCGCAGGCTTTTTGTGTATGAGGGAGAGACACTGCAAAAATTAAACAAAAACAGCAAAAATGTTGCTTGAACTTAAACCTTGGTTCCATGTTATAGTTTTATGGCAGGTTGAAGACCTGCGGCCTTGACAAACCCGACGGCTGCATGTATGATAGAGCAGTTGATTTTGCAAGCATACTAAAAAAGTAGGAAATAAAACCCCAAGGAGGGAACATCCCCATCATGACAGAACGCCTTGCCCAGATATTGGCGGATTCCTTTTTTAAGATCCTGATCCCTGGCATTACCGTCACCATCCCGTTGACGGCGCTGTCCTTTTCTATTTCTCTTGTCATCTCCGTGGCGGTGGCGCTGGTGCAGTTTGCCCAGGTGCCGGTACTTACCAAGCTGGCCCGCCTGTACATCTGGATCATCCGCGGTACGCCCATTCTGGTGCAGCTGTTTGTAGTGTTCTACGGCCTGCCGGGCGTCGGCATCCTCATCGAGCCATTCCCTGCGGCGGTGCTGGTGTTTTCCATCAACGAGGGTGCTTACGGTGCCGAGACTATCCGCGCGGCGCTGGAATCGGTGCCCAAGGGCCAGCTGGAAGCAGGGCAGTGCGTGGGCATGAGCTACATGCAGATCATGTGGCGCATCATCCTGCCGCAAGCCCTGCGCACGGCGTTCCCCACGCTGGCCAACTCTCTGATCGCCATGGTCAAGGATACCTCTCTGGCGGCCAATATCACCGTGACCGAAATGTTCATGACCACCCAGCGCATCGTCGCCCGCACCTACGAGCCGCTGGCCCTCTATCTGGAGGTCGGCCTTGTCTACCTGCTGTTCTGCACGGTGCTGACCCGCGTGCAGGCCTGGGGCGAGAAGCTGCTGAACCGCCGCGGCGCACAAAGGAGTTGATATGATGCTGGAAATCCATGATCTGCAAAAATCCTTCGGTGACCTGCATGTCTTAAGGGGCATCAATCTCAATATCCAGAAGGGTGATGTCGTGGCCGTCCTCGGCTCCAGCGGCAGCGGCAAAACAACGCTTCTGCGCTGCATGAACTTTTTGGAGCATGCCGATGCGGGCACCATGGTCTTTGACGGCCAGCAGGTGGAGCTGAGCCGCATCACCCACGCCCAGATTCACGCCCTGCGCCGCCGCACCGGTTTTGTGTTCCAAAACTACAACCTGTTTGCCAACAAGACCGCGCTGCAAAACGTGACCGAGGGCCTTGTAATTGCCCGCAAGATGGACAAGCACCAGGCCGACGAGATCGCCCGTGCCGCGCTGGATAAAGTCGGCATGGGGGAACGCTGCGACCACTATCCCAGCCAGCTTTCCGGCGGCCAGCAGCAGCGCGTGGCCATTGCCCGCGCCATTGCTTACGACCCGGAGATCCTCTATTTCGACGAGCCGACCTCGGCCCTCGACCCCGAGCTGACCGGCGAGGTGCTGACCGTCATGCGCCGTTTGGCCGATGAGGGTCGCACGATGCTGGTCGTCACCCACGAGATGGACTTTGCCCGCCATGTGGCCAACCGCGTTGTCTTTATGGACGCCGGCGTCATCGTGGAGCAGGCCGACGCCGAAACTTTCTTCACCAACCCGCAGCAGCCCCGCACCCGGGAGTTCCTGCAGAATTACAAACAAAGGAGTTTTACCTGATGAACCGTAAAAAGATCACCGCCCTGGCCCTGACCGCCGCTATTTCCGCCGCCGTGCTGGCTGGCTGCGGCAGCTCTGCCGCTTCTTCCGCTGCCCCGGCTGCTGATTCCGCCGCCGACAGCGCCACCACCGATACCGCCGCTTCTGCCGACCTGCTGAGCCAGATCCGGGAGCGCGGCACCATCACCGTCGCCATGGAGGGCACCTGGGCCCCCTGGACCTACCACGATGAAAACGACAACCTCGTCGGCTATGACGTGGAAGTTGCTACCCTGATCGCCGAGAAGCTGGGCGTTGAGCCGGAGTTCATCGAGGGCGAGTGGGACGGCCTGCTGGCCGGTCTGGACGCTGGCCGTTACGACATCATGGTCAACGGCGTGGACATCACCGAGGAGCGCGCCGAGAAATACGACTTCTCCGAGCCGTACGCCTACAACCGCACCGCCGTCATCACCAAGGGTGATAACGACACCATCAACAGCCTGGAAGATCTGAAGGACAAAAAGACCGCCAACACCATCTCCAGTACCTACGCCCAGTTGGCTGAGCAGTACGGCGCCGACGTTACCGGCGTGGACGACCTGAACCAGACCTTCGAACTGCTGAACAGCGGCCGCATCGATGCTACCTTGAACGCTGAGGTTACCTTCTATGACTACACCAAAGAGCATCCCGACGCCAACGTCAAGATCGCAGTCCTGACCCAGGACGCCAACGAGGTTGCTATCCCGCTGCGCAAGGGCGACGAGACCGCCACCCTGCGTGAGGCTATTAACACCGCCATTGACGAGCTGCGTGCCTCCGGCCAGCTGAAAGATCTGAGCGAGAAGTACTTCGGCACAGACATTTCCTCCAACGACTAACAGGAAACCGGCCGCCTGACAGCCTACAGCAACCCCACCGCTCTGCAGAGTTCTCTGCAGGGCGGTTTTCTTGCGAAAAAACGCAAAATTTGCATGGCTTCACCCCTTGATTTTTCCGCCGCGCGTGCTATAATAACAGCCGCGGTATTTATAAGGGCCGCAGTGATAGAGAACGCATTTTGGAAAGCAGAGAGTATAGAGGGAATAAACGCACTATGACAAAAGACCTTACCGGCGGCAGCCCGCTGAAAGTGATCCTGTTCTTCACCCTGCCGCTTGTGCTGGGCAATCTGTTCCAGCAGTTTTACGCGCTGGCAGATACCATCATCGTAGGCCGTTTCTGCGGCGTCAGTGCGCTGGCGTCGGTCGGCTCCACCGGCTCCATCAACTACCTGATCCTGGGCTTCGTCATTGGCATCTGCAATGGTTTTGCCATCCCCATCGCTCAGTTGTTCGGCGCACGGGATTACAGCGACCTGCGCCGCCATGTGGCTAATGCCGCCTGGCTGTGCATCGCATTCAGCGTAGTGCTTACCATCACCACGGTGACCCTGACCCGCCCGCTGCTGGTGCTGATGCAGACGCCTGAGGACATCCTGGACGGCGCGGTCATCTATATTGGCTGGATCTTCGCCAGCATTCCGTTCATCTTTTTGTACAACATGGTCGCCAGCATCATGCGCGCCCTGGGCGACAGCAAAACGCCGCTGTACTTCCTGATCCTGACCAGCGCCCTGAACATCGGCCTGGATCTTTTGTTCATCGTGCCGTTCAAGATGGGAATCCTCGGCGCAGCGCTGGCCACCGATATTTCCCAGGCCATCTCCGGCGTGGTCAGCTTCGGCTTCCTGTGCCGCAAGTTTGAGGTGCTGCATATGCAGAAAGGCGAGCTCGCCTTCAGCAAGCGCGCCTGCACCCGCCTGATGGGCATCGGCGTGCCGATGGGCCTGCAGTGCAGCATCACGGCCATCGGCAGCGTTATCATGCAGTGGGCCGTCAACGTGCTGGGCAGCACGGCTGTCGCCGCCGTCACCGCCGCCAGCAAGACGATGAACCTGCTGACCGTCCCGCTGGAGAGCATCGGCACGGCCATGGCCACCTACTCGGGCCAGAACCTGGGTGCCGCCCGGATGGACCGTGTGCGTAAAGGCGTTACCAGCGCACTGCTGATTGCCACCGTCTACAGCATTGCTTCGGCTCTTATCCTGCATTTTGTCGATGTAGCCGTCATGTCCCTCTTCCTCGACACGACCACCGAGGTGGAGATCGTCGCCATGGGGCGCGAGTACCTCTTCTGGAACAGCGTGTTTTTCGTGCCGCTGGGTGCGCTGATCGTCTGGCGTTACAGCATCCAGGGCCTGGGCTTCTCCACGCTGGCCATGATGGCCGGCGTGGCCGAGATGATCGCCCGTACCGCCGTGGCCATCGTGATGGTGCCGATGCTGGGCTACTTTGGTGCCGAGCTGGCGAACCCCGCCGCTTGGATCGCGGCCTGCATCTTCCTGTACCCGGCCTACCGCTGGACCTGCCACCAGTTGGACAACCGCCTGCTGACCGCCCGCCTGCACATGCAAAATCCCAGCCCAGACCACGAACCGGCCTTATAAAACATTCAGCCGCCCCACCACGGGACGGCTGTTTTGCATATTCCTGTATATTTTTCCATGCCTATTGCCGAAACCCTGCAAACGGCGTATAATAACAACATCATAGTTGGGAAAGGAAAGAGTAGTTATGCCGCAGAAAAAGCCGTTTGTCACGCTGGCCCAGGCACGGGCCATTGCTGCCGAGATCCCCACGCCCTTCCACCTGTACGATGAGGCCGGTATCCGCGCGAACGCCCGCAAGGTCAACGCCGCGTTCAGCTGGAATAAAGGCTTCAAGGAGTACTTTGCCGTCAAGGCCAATCCCAACCCGGCGCTCATCTCCATTCTCAACGAATACGGCTGCGGCTGCGATTGCTCGAGCTATACCGAGCTCATGATCGCCCGCTCGCTGGGCATCACGGGACACGACATCATGTTCTCTTCCAACGACACGCCGGCTGCCGACTTTGAGCTCGCCGACAAGCTGGGTGCCATCGTCAACTTTGACGACATCAGCCACATCGAGTTCTTTGAGCGCGTCGCAGGCCCCATCCCCAAGACGGTCAGCTGCCGCTTTAATCCGGGCGGCCTGTTCCAGCTCTCCAACGGCATCATGGATAACCCCGGCGACTCCAAATACGGCATGACCACCGAGCAACTCTTCGAGGCCTTCCGCACGCTCAAGGCCAAGGGTGCCGAGGACTTTGGCATCCACGCATTCCTTGCCAGCAACACCGTCACCAACGACTATTACCCCAAGCTCGCGCGCATCCTCTTTGAGCTTGCCGTGCGCCTGGAGCGCGAGACCGGCGCACACGTCGCCTTCATCAATCTATCCGGCGGCGTCGGCATCCCCTATCTGCCCGAGCAGCAGGCCAACGACATTCATGCCATCGGCGAGGGAGTGCACGCGGCATACGACGAGATCTTGGTTCCTGCCGGCATGGACGATGTGGCCATCTGCACCGAGATGGGCCGCTTTATGATGGGCCCCTACGGCTGCCTGGTCACCAAGGCCATCCACGAAAAGCAGATCTACAAGGACTATATCGGTGTCGACGCAAGCGCCGTCGATCTGATCCGCCCCGCCATGTATGGCGCCTACCACCACATTACGGTAATGGGTCAGCCGGGTGGCGCCGACAAGACCGCGGCGCCTGTCACAAACACGTACGACATTACGGGCAATCTGTGCGAGAACAACGACAAGTTCGCCATCGACCGCGAGCTACCGCAGATCGACATGGGTGATGTGCTCGTGATCCACGATACCGGCGCGCATGGCTACTCCATGGGCTACAACTACAACGGCCGCCTGCGCTCCGCCGAGGTGCTGCTGCGCCCCGACGGCTCGGCTGACCTTATCCGCCGCGCCGAGCGCCCGGGCGATTATTTTGCCACGCTCGACGTGCTGCCGTGCGGCCGTGAGCTGCTGGCCAAATCGCGTGCCGAAAGCGCTCGTCGTCGCGCCCAGGACGAGAGCCTGGCCGTCGCCGCCCAATGGAACAAACGCATCCAGATCGCGGAAGCGAAGGAGAAGAACATGGATATCCGCAACCTCGAGGGCTCGATCGTCGCCCTCGTCACGCCGTTTAAAAAGGACGGCAGCGTCGACTTTGACGCACTCGAGCGCCTTATCGATTTCCACCTGCAAAACGGCACCGACGCCATCCTCACTCTGGGCACCACCGGCGAGAGCGCTACGATGACCGACGACGAGGACAACTCCGTCGTCGCCGCCGTGGTCAAGCATGTTGCAGGACGCGTCCCCGTCATCGCCGGCTCGGGCTCCAACTCCACGCAAACCATGCTCACCAAGTCGCTCACCTACCAGGGCCTGGGCGCCGACGGCCTGCTGCTCATTACCCCCTACTACAACAAGTCCAATGAAGAGGGCATCTATCAGCACTTTAAGACCGTCGCCGATGCCGTGGACATCCCCTGCATCCTGT
>OLNY01002451.1_pt1 | contig 12868 bp, 8 predicted proteins | sample 1671981 | NCBI WGS metagenome assembly OLNY01 (sample SAMEA3136632, study PRJEB25190) | human gut metagenome | biome: human gut; feature: human-associated habitat; material: faeces | place: Austria | collected 2013 | reverse complement strand
TACATTCTTAAGAAGGATCTCACTTCCAGGAGTAAGAAGTCCCGCTGCAATAAAATAAGCAGCAGAAGAAATATCTCCGGGAACTTTGACTTCCCGTCCTTCAAGAACCGGCTCAGGCTTTACAGAAGCAGTAGTGCCTTTGGAGTGAACTTCTGCCCCAAAATAATTTAACATAATCTCTGTATGGTTTCTGGAAAGAAATGGCTCTGTAACACTGGTAATGCCGTCACTGTATAATCCTGCCAGAAGCACGCAGGATTTTACCTGTGCAGAAGCTACCGGTGAATCATAATGGATGGCATGAAGAGGCTTTCCCTGAATCATCAGAGGAGCACAGCCATTGTCTTTTATGCTTCTGATGTCTGCACCCATCATGGTAAGAGGAGTCATAATTCTTTTCATGGGGCGGGTACGGATCGAATCATCCCCATCCAGCTGGCAGGCAAAATCCTGTCCTGCCAAAATACCGGAGATCAGCCGGGTAGTTGTGCCACTGTTACCTACATCCAGGATCTCAGATGGGGTAATAAGACCATGCAGTCCCCTGCCATGAACCAGAATTTCGTCATGATTTCTCTGGATATCAATACCCATTTTGTGGAAGCAGGAGATTGTTGAGAGACAGTCTGCACCTTCCAGAAAATGAGAAATTCTGGTGGTTCCGTTGGCAAGAGCCCCGAACATAACTGCTCTGTGAGAAATTGATTTGTCTCCGGGAACAGAAAGTGTCCCCCTGAGAGATGTCTGTTTTTTGATTTCCATATTTTTACATCCTATCGTTCATAAACTATATAATTACGTTTCTTAAGAAGTGTACAGCCCTTTTCCATGGCATTCTGTTCATAAAACTCAATTTTAAGAACGCCCTGTTCAAATTCCCTGTTGTGAATGATTCCGATGTTCTTGATACTGATTCCTTCCATAGCCAGAATCGTAGCAATGGTAGCGATTCCACCTGCTTCATCTACAATGTCAATATAAAGCACATAGGTTTTGTTAATGAGACCACTGGAAGTAGCATCAATAGAATCCCGGTAATCTCTGGAACTTGCGAACATTTCGTAAAGATTTTCTGCCTCCATGTTGTCAATGGAACAACGGATCTGGATCAGCATACGGATAAATTCATCCAGAACTGTGGAAATGTTTTTCTGATTTTCCAGACAGATCTGCTCCCACATAATCGGAGAGGAAGAGGCGATACGTGTGATGTCGCGGAAACCACCGGCCGCGATCATTTTCATATACTGGGCATCGTTGTCCAGAAGGTTTACAAGATTGACAAGAGCGGAAGCCACGATATGAGGGAGGTGGCTGACTCCTGCCGTGATGAAATCATGTTCTTCCGCAGTGAGAACAAGAGGGATCGCACCAAGAGAGGAAACCAGTTCCGTAAAATCGGAAATCCGATCCAGAGCAACTTCTCCTCCGGGAGTAATGATATAGTAAGCATTTTCCAGGAGATGATCACTGGAATTGGAAAAACCGCTGCGCTCGGAGCCTGCCATTGGATGGCCGCCGATAAATTTTCCCTCGAGTCCAAGTTCGGTTACCTTTTCGTGGATGATACTTTTTACACTTCCCACATCGGTGAGAATGCAGTTTTCTCCAAGAGAATCCTTGATCTTTTCCATGTACTCCACATTGAATTCTACAGGGGCACAGAGAAAAAGATAATCGCAGTTGTATAATCGCTCATCTTCAATATCGCAGATCCCGTCGATCACATTTAAACTGACTGCCTCTGCCAGAGCGTCTCTGTCTTTGTCAAAGGCAAGCAGGCGATAATCCGGGTGAAATTTTCGTATGGTTCTGGCAATGGAGCCGCCGATCAGCCCAAGGCCGATAAAACCTATGGTTTTCATAGTACTTCAGAGTCCTTTCCGGTTACATTTTACTTTTATTCTTTAATAGTGTAAATCACGACTATATTGTAAAAGAAAGTACGAAAAATGTCAACAAATGTTAGAACGTGTTTGAAAAAGCATTCCCACAATCTGCACGTTCCATTTTGCGGTATATTTTGCCCGAATTCGGTTGTCGTAGCCCGAAACGGGAATATTACCAATGAACAGTAAAAATAATTGGACAGTAATATAAAAAGACTTGAGAAATCAGGGATTTCGGACGTATAATAAGAAAAAATAATGTAGGGTACAGAGGAGAATTTATTATGAAATATCAGTCAGTAATGGATCTGCACACACATACTGTAGCCAGCGGACATGCATACTGTACGCTTCGCGAGATGGCGAAAGCAGCTTCCGATAAGGGGCTTGAGCTTCTGGGAATCACAGAACATGCACCGAAGATGCCCGGAACCTGCCACAAGTTCTATTTTCAGAATATAAAAGTAGTGCCCCGTGAAATGTACGGAATCCAGCTGCTTCTGGGATCAGAGGTAAATATCCTGGATGCTGCAGGAACGGTGGATCTGGCTCAGAAAACCCTGGAAAAGCTGGACGTGGTCATTGCAAGCCTTCATGTGCCATGTATCAAACCGGGCAGCAGACAGGAGAATACAGAAGCCTATCTTAATGTTATGAAAAATCCGTATGTCAATATCATCGGACATCCGGATGACGGAAGATACGATATCGACTATGAGGCGCTTGTACAGGGGGCAAAAGAATATGGTAAAGTTCTGGAGCTTAATAATCACTCCATGGACCCGGACTGTACCCGTGAGAATGCGGTAGAGAACGATACCATTATGCTGAATTACTGCAAAAAATATCAGGTACCTGTGGTTATGGACAGCGATGCCCATTTTGATCTTCTGATCGGAGAATTTGACCTTGCCAGAGCCCTTCTGACAAAACTGGATTTTCCGGAAGATCTGGTACTGAACCGTTCCGTGGATGCCGTGAAAAAATATGTAAACCGTACATTCTGACAGGGGGGACAGAATGTACAGGCTTTTCTCTTAAAAGATATAGAAGATACAGAAAAATAGAAAAAATCCTGAAAGAATACCTGATTTTGCAAAATGCTGAGAAAACATATCCGGATTCTTTCGGGATTTTTTTATGTAAAAATCAGATACTTTCGCCATGTACTACAACGAATTGACGGTATAACTAAAAACTTTCTGAAAAAAAGTTGTCAAAATTGAATAAAATACTTGAAATTTGCATGGAAATTTAGTAAAATGTGAACATATTAAGTAAGACAAACAGGGAGGTATTACATATGGACGTTTTCAGAACAGACCGAATCAGAAATGTAGTCCTATTAGGTCATGGTGGCGCAGGTAAAACAACACTGGCTGAGGCAATGGCTTATCTGGCAGGTATGACAAACAGACTCGGACGTGTTGAGGATGGCAATACTGTCAGCGATTATGACAAGGAAGAAATAAAGAGACATTTTTCCATCACAACTTCTTTGATTCCGGTACCATGGGATAAGATGAAGGTAAATGTACTGGATACTCCCGGATATTTCGATTTTGTGGGAGAAGTTGAGGAAGCAGTCAGTGCAGCAGATGCAGCGATCATCGTTGTTTCCGGTAAGGCCGGTGTTCAGGTTGGAACACAGAAGGCATGGAATCTCTGCGAGAAATATAAACTTCCGCGAATGATCTTTGTTACCGATATGGACGTGGATGATGTCAGCTATCGTGAGGTCGTGGAAGAGCTGACAGAGCTGTATGGCAAGAGGATCGCTCCTCTTCATTTCCCGATCCGTGAAGACGGTAAGTTTGTAGGTTATGTCAATGTTGTGAAACAGGCCGGAAGAAGATACATTGACAAGGCCGGTAAAGAAGAATGCCCGGTTCCGGACTATCTGACCGAATATCTTGAGAAATATCATGAAACTCTGATGGAGTCTGTTGCAGAAACAAGCGAAGAGTTTATGGACCGTTATTTTGAGGGAGATACCTTCTCCGTAGCAGAGGTTTCTGCGGCCATTGCAACTAACGTACAGGATGGAAGCATTGTTCCGGTATGCATGGGTTCACCGGTAAATCTTCGTGGTGTATCCAATCTTCTGGATGATATCTGCGGTTACTTCCCGAGTCCGAGCGGACGTTCCTGCAACGGTATCGCACAGAAGACCAACGAGATCTTTGAGGCGAATTATGACTTTGCCAAGGCAAAATCCGCTTATGTATTTAAGACCATCGCAGATCCGTTCCTTGGTAAATATTCTCTGATCAAGGTATGCTCCGGTGTGCTGAAATCCGATGATACACTTCTCAATGTAGAGAAGGGAACAGAGGAGCGTGTAAATAAACTCTATGTTCTGGAAGGTTCCAAACCGATCGAAGTTCCGGAGCTTTTTGCAGGTGATATCGGTGCCATTGCCAAACTTGGCAGCGTACAGACCGGTGACAGCCTTGCAACTAAGGCGAACCCGATTCTTTATCCGAAGGCTGTACTTTCCACACCATATACATATAAGAGATTTAAGGCAGTGAAGAAGGGCGATGAGGATAAGATCGCACAGTCCCTTGCCAAGATGATGACAGAGGACAGAACGCTTAAGGTTGTCAATGACAGTGCCAACCGTCAGAGCCTGATTTACGGTATGGGCGATCAGCATCTGGATATCGTTGTCAGCAAGCTGAAAGAACGTTATAAAGTGGATGTGGAACTTTCAAAACCAAAGGTTCCGTTCCGTGAGACACTTCGTAAGAAGTCTGATGTAGAAGGCAAACATAAAAAACAGTCCGGTGGACACGGACAGTATGGTCATGTTAAGATGCGTTTTGAGCCATCCGGTGATCTGGAGACACCTTATGTATTTGAGCAGGTAGTTGTAGGTGGCGCAGTTCCGAAGAATTACTTCCCGGCAGTTGAAAAAGGACTTCAGGAATGTGTCCTGAAAGGCCCTCTGGCTGCATATCCGGTAGTTGGTGTGAAAGCAACCCTTTATGATGGATCTTATCATCCGGTAGATTCTTCTGAGATGGCATTTAAGATGGCAACGATCCTTGCCTTCAAGAAGGGCTTTATGGAGGCTTCTCCTGTACTTCTTGAGCCGATCATCTCCATGAAGGTTACCGTTCCGGATAAATATACCGGTGATGTTATGGGTGATCTGAACAAGAGACGTGGCCGTGTTCTTGGAATGAATCCGGATCACGAAGGAAATACCATTATTGAGGCAGATGTTCCGTTGCTTGAGATTTATGGTTATTCCACAGTACTTCGTTCCATGACCGGTGGAAGCGGAGATTTCTCCTATGAGTTTGCACGCTATGAGCAGGCTCCGAGTGATATCCAGGAGAAAGAGATCGCGGCACGCGCAAGCAAGGTTGACAGTGCTGACGAATAAACAGAGATATTTTTTGAGGGCAGAATAAAGAGTTGACAGGCTGCAGCATTTGCTGTAGCCTGTTTTTAGATGTATTCGTGAATAAGCAGTCAGAGAAACGAATTGCGCTCATACAGGTTATTGAAGTATGAGCAAAAAAGAAAAGAGAGAGGACAAAAAATGTTGGTATGTGATTATATCGTGGAACAGATTGACGGAGATTATGCACATTTGAAGCGTGTGGATCAGCCGGAGGAGGAACTGAAAGTAGTTGCCAGAGCATTACTTCCGGCAGAAATCTATGAGGGCTGTGAGCTTCATTATGAGCTGATGCAGTATTCAATGAAATGATAAGGCTGCAGGATATCGCGGATATGGCAGGTGTCAGTCGTACAACAGTATCCAATGTGATCAATGGAAATACAAAACGGGTTTCACAGAACACTATTGACCGGATCACGGCGATCCTGAAGGAGCAGAATTATGTTCCCCACATGGGATCTGTGATGCTATCCGGACACGGCTCAAGGATCATTGGAGTGGTTCTTGGTTTTTCCTTCATTCATGGTATGCAGTCTCTGCAGGATTCTTTTGTGGGAGAGATCACCGGAACGCTGCAGGTCGAAGCAGAAAACAGAGGCTATTATATTATGCTCATTGGCGGTGAACGGATCGATAATGTGGTAGATATGGCATCCCGTTGGAATGTAGAGGGTCTTATCATTATAGGGTATAATGAAGAACAGTATCATCAGCTTTCCAGAAAGCTGAATAAAAAAATGGTATTGATCGATGCCTATCCGAAAGGCGAATATAGCTTTCAAAATGTAGGAGTAGATGATTATTCCGGAGGATATCAGATCGGGGAATATCTGTATTCCTGTGGATACCACCGGGCACTTTTTGTTGCGGAAACAGAGCAGGACAGTGATTATGCCAGATGGCTTGGATTCAAACAGGCTATGGAAAAAAATGGCGGCTTCTGCAGCCGCTCCCGTTATGTGGTGGTTCCCCAGGAACCCCGGCGCAGACTGAAAAAATATGAAGAGCTGCTGCCACATTTTCTGGAGACAAAGGCACTGGCATTTTCTTCGGATTACACAGCTGTGGAGGCCATCAATTTTTTTACAGACAGGGGAATCCGGATTCCGGATCAGATTTCCATTACCGGCTTTGATGATAATTTTTATGCGCAGATCGTCAGGCCAAAGCTGACCACCATTCATCAGGATGTTCATCAGAAAGCAGTTCTTGCCTTACGGAAGCTGCTTCTTATGGCAGAGGGAAAGGAACCTGCCGAAAAAAATGTAAAAAGCCCTGTCTGGCTTGTAAAGAGAGATTCTGTAAAAGAGTAGCAGGATCTCTTTTTTTATTTTGTGACGACTTTTCCTGGGACATCATCGGGATACGGTGGAAATTCTTTCACCGGACAGTAGTGACTTATTGTTAAAACTGCATAAAAAAAACAGAAAAGTTTGGCAGATATTTAAGTTTCACGAGAAACCTGTTGATTTTAAAGGGCAGATAGGATATGCTGATTTCAGGATCAAACAGAAAAAAGGAGGCCGTTTACCATGAAAAAAAACTGGTGGAAAGAAAGCGTGGTATATCAGATTTATCCGAGAAGTTTTAAGGACAGCAACGGAGACGGAATTGGCGATATTCCCGGAATTATAGAAAAACTGGACTATCTGAAGGAGCTGGGAGTAAATGTTCTCTGGATCTCACCCATGCTGGAATCCCCGCAGGATGACAATGGCTATGATATTTCCGATTACCGCAGGATCTATAATGAATATGGAACCATGGAGGATTATGAAAAGCTTCTTGAGGAAGCACATAAACGTGGCATTAAGATCCTCATGGATCTGGTCGTAAACCATACTTCCGATGAACACAACTGGTTTATTGAAAGTAGGAAATCCAAAGATAATCCTTACAGGGATTACTATATCTGGAGAGAGCCGGTGAATGGAAAAGAACCGAATAACTGGGGAAGTGCGTTCGGAGGCCCTGCATGGGAATATGATCCTCAGACAGAGATGTATTATCTTCACCTGTTTTCCAGAAAGCAGCCGGATCTGAACTGGGAAAATGAAAAGGTTCGTCAGGAAGTTTACGATATGATGAATTTCTGGTGTGAAAAAGGAATCGACGGTTTCCGAATGGACGTGATCAGCATGATCTCCAAGGATCAGTCATATCCGGATGGAGAAATGAATGGAGGATTATACGGTGATTTTGGTCCTTACTGCGTCCATGGTCCGAGGATCCATGAGTTTCTTCAGGAAATGAACAGAGAGGTTTTATCCCGATACGATGTGATGACAGTTGGAGAAACCTCCGGTGTGACTATCGAAGAGGCACAGAAATATGCAGGTGAGGACAGAAATGAGCTGAACATGGTGTTTCAGTTTGAGCATGTAGAGGATCAGGGATCAGACCATGGTAAATGGACTACCGAGAAATACGATTTCCAGGAATTTAAAAAGGTTATGATCAAATGGCAGGAAGAGCTTGCCGGGAAAGCATGGAACAGTCTGTTTCTGGGAAATCATGACCAGCCAAGAAGTGTTTCCAGATTTGGAAATGATAATCCTGCATACAGGGAAACTTCAGCCAAGATGCTGGCAACCTGTCTTCATATGATGCAGGGAACTCCTTATGTTTATCAGGGAGAAGAGCTTGGAATGACCAATGCTTATTTTACAGACCTTAAGGATTACCGTGATATCGAGAGCATTCAGTATTTCCATGAATACACAGAAGCAGGTATTTATACACCGGAATATATGATGAAGTGCCTGATGCTGAGAGGACGTGACAATGCCAGAACACCGATGCAGTGGGAGGATTCCCATCAGGCTGGCTTTACGGAGGGAACGCCATGGATCAGGGTAAACTCCAATTATAAGGAGATCAATGCGAAGCAGCAGCTTTCAGATCCGAATTCTATTTTCCGTTATTACCAGAAGCTGATCCGTTTAAGAAAAGAAAAACCGGTGATCGTTTACGGTGTTTTTGAGGCACTTTACAGAGATCATGATCAGATTTTTGCATATACCAGAACCCTTGAGGGAGAGAAGCTTCTCACAGTCTGCAATTTCAGTGAGCATGTGGTAGAAATGGAAATTCCGGAAGAATTTCAGAAAAATGCAGAATGTCTGATCACAAATCTTGGAAGAAAGGATTTTGGAAAGAAAGTGGTCTTGAAACCTTATGAGGCATTTGTTCTTTACAGAAATCTGTAACAGGAGAGTGAAAAATGATAAAAAAATATGTATATGGAGAGCCCTTTGAGACTGAGGCACTGACAGAAAACATTGAGACAGCAGAAGGAAAGCCAGGATATGGAGAAATCTGTGCAGAAGATGGATTTTCTTTTACTTATATCATGGATGAAGAGGATATCGTCTACGGATTGGGAGAATCCAACCGCGGTATCAATAAGAGAGGATTCATTTACACCAGTAACTGTACCGATGATCCGGAGCATACAGAGGATAAACATTCCCTGTACGGTGCACATAATCTTATCATTGTGTCCGGAAAAGAAACCTTTGGAATGTTTTTTGACTATCCGGCAGCGATTACCTTTGACATTGGCTATACCAGAATGGATACCATGAAGGTAACCTGCGAAAATGCAGACCTGAAGCTTTATGTGATCGAAGGGGAGAGTCCCTATGATATTGTAAAGCAGTTCCGTCATGTGATCGGAAGAAGCTATATCCCGCCGAAATTTGCCTTTGGATTTGGCCAGAGCAGATGGGGCTATACTACAAAAGAGGATTTCCGGAAGGTTGCAGCTGGATATCGTGAAAATCATATTCCTATTGATATGATCTATATGGATATTGATTATATGCAGTCTTATAAGGACTTTACATTAAGTGAAGAGAATTTTCAGGATTTTCCGGAATTCGTAAAGGAACTGAAGGATCAGGATATCCGTCTGATCCCGATCATCGATGCCGGCGTCAAGGTAGAGCCAGGATACGATGTTTATGAGGAGGGTGTCAAAAACCGCTACTTCTGCCAGAGAGAGGACGGCAGTGATTTTGTAGCTGCTGTATGGCCGGGGGATACTCATTTTCCGGATGTATTGAACAAAGATGCCAGAAAATGGTTCGGTGACAAATACCGTTTCCTGATCGAGAAGGGAATCGACGGTTTCTGGAACGATATGAACGAGCCGGCAATTTTTTATTCCACAGAGGGAATGAAAGAGGTCAAAGAGCTTGCCGGGGAATTTGCAAAAGATACAGAGGGAAAGATCCATATCTGGAAGATGCAGAGTGCCCTTCGTGATGCTGCCAACAATCCGGAAGATTACCGGAGATTTTATCATAATGTAGATGGTAAAAAGATCCGCCATGACAAAGTGCACAACCTGTTTGGCTACAATATGACCAGGGCAGCGGGGGAAGCTTTTGAACGGATCGATCCGGAGAAACGTTTCCTGATGTTCTCCAGATCATCCTATATTGGTATGCATCGTTATGGTGGGATCTGGACCGGCGATAATAAATCCTGGTGGGCTCATATCCTTTTGAACCTGAAGATGATGCCATCTCTGAATATGTGTGGTTTCCTGTATGCAGGAGCAGATCTGGGTGGATTTGGCGCTGATACAACAAGAGAACTGCTGCTTCGTTTCCTGGCACTTGGAGTATTCACACCGCTGATGCGTGATCATACAGCAATCGGTACCAGAGAGCAGGAATGCTACCAGTTTGAAAATGTGGAAGATTTCCGTCATGTGATCGGTGTAAGATATCGTCTTATTCCATATCTTTACAGTGAATATATGAAGGCGGCTCTGAACGACGATATGTATTTCCGGCCGTTGGGCTTTGTTTATCCGGAGGATAAGATTGCTGTACATGTGGAAGACCAGCTGCTTCTTGGAAATGAGATCATGATCGCTCCGGTTTATGAACAGAACGCAAGGGGCCGTTATGTATATCTTCCGGAGGAGATGAAGTTTGTGAAATTCCTTCCGGATGGAACCATTGCAGAGGAGATCCTTGAAAAGGGTGTTCATTATGTAGAGGTGGCACTGAATGAGATTCCGTTGTTTATCCGGAAGGGAAAATGTATTCCGGTTGCAGAAGCAGCGGAATGTGTGGCAGCTCTGGATACGGAAAATATGCAGCTTCTTGGATATGAGGGTGCAGAGTATACCTTATATGAGGACGATGGAATCCATAAGGATTACGACAGTGAAGAAAATTACCGTGTTCTGAAAAAATAAAGCAGACAGCAGGATGTGAACAGCTGATAAACAGAAAAGCCGTAAGTATATGTGAAAGTTTCTTAAACATATATCTTACGGCTTTTGTTACTGGTGCTTTACATAAAATATTTTATGTAAAGTAATTTTGTATTCTGTTTAAATAACACTTCAGAAAGATCTTTTTTTATACTTCTTCCTCAACCTTGATAACGTTTTTCAGTACAGAGCAGCATGCCATATCACCGATAACATTGACACAGGTGGCACCCATATCACAGAGGGTATTGATGCTGATATAAACACCAAGAACTCCTGCAGGAAGTCCGGCCATAGTTGCCAGCGCTGCGAAGGATGCGATAGCACCGCCGGGAACACCAGGAGTACCAACGGAAAGCAGTACGTTTGCGAGAAGGATAATGATCATAAGAGAAATACTTACATGGATCCCGCAGGCGTTTGCAAAGAACATGATCATAAAGGACATCAGGATAGATACAGCATCCATGTTAACGGTAGCACCAAGAGGAATGGCAATGCTGGTGATCTGGTTGGATACGCCCATTTCTTCTTCCATACACTGCTTGCTTAATGGAATGGTTGCGGAGCTTGAGCAGGTTCCGAAGGCGTTCAGTGCTGCTGGCAGGATCGCTTTCAGGAATTTCAGCGGGCTTTGTTTGCCGATCAGCTTTACAGAGAGACCGTACACTACAATAGCGAAGCCAAAGAATGCCACATATAGAATGACAAGCTGTGTTGCAAGGGAAATGATCGTTTCAGTTCCGTTGGCTTCCACAACTGGTACGATGGTACAGAAAACACCGATGGGTGTAAAGTACATGATGGTTGTGATGATTTTCAGGCATACTTCATTAACGGAATCGATCAGATTCAGGAATGGAGTTCCTTTTTCATCGACTGCGATCAGTGTGAAACCGATGATCAGGGCAAATACCAGAACCTGAAGCATGTTTCCGTTGGCAAATGCAGCGATGGGGTTGGACGGGATCAGGTTTTTCAGTGTGTCCAGGATGCTGCTCATCTCTGTAGCCTGGATATCTGAGGTTGCCATCTCGAATTTTACGCCTTCACCGAGGTGAATAAGGCGAGGGATGATCAGTCCGCACAGGCTGGCAAGAGCAGTTGTACAGAGAAAGAAGATCATGGATGATGCAGTGATCTTGCCGGTAGTACGCGCGTTTCCGATGGAACAAATTCCAATGACAATGGAACAGAAGACCATGGGAAAGATCATCATGTTCAGGGCGTTCATGTAGATACTTCCGATCAGACTGGTCACAGTGAGGACAGGTTCAAACCGTCCGGCCAGGAAAAGTCCTGTGAGGATACCCAGGATCAGTCCTGTAAAGATCGCACCGGTAATATGCTTCCGGTACCAGGAATAAAAAGATTTCATTTATGCGTTCCCTCCTAAGATAAATATGTATGGTATGTATAATATAGGAAAATACATGCAGGAAATTATATCATGTGAAAAAAGAAGCGTCAACTAAACCAGGCCAGGATTGCAGGTGCATGTATATTTTGATGGAAAAAGGCTGTTTTTGGATTTCTGTTTGACAAATACATCATAAGTAGTTAAAATTAAAAGCAGTGTGTGAAAGCATTAAAGTATTAATACTGAGTAATTTGTCAGGAGGAATAAAAAAATGGCTGCACCTTATAACCATAGAGCCATCGAAGCGAAATGGCGCACAAACTGGGAAAAGAAGCCGGTAAATGTCAATGACGGCAAGAAACCGAAATATTACTGCCTGGATATGTTCCCGTATCCGTCCGGAAACGGTCTTCACGTAGGACACTGGAGAGGCTATGTTATCTCTGATGTATGGAGCCGTTATAAAATGCTTCAGGGTTATTACCTGATCCATCCGATGGGATGGGACGCTTTTGGACTTCCGGCTGAGAACTATGCCATCAAGATGGGCGTTCATCCGGCAGTATCCACAGCAGCAAACATCAAGAACATCAAACGTCAGATCAACGATATCGCAGCAATCTATGACTGGGATATGGAAGTAAATACAACAGACCCTGATTTCTATAAATGGACACAGTGGATCTTTGTAAAAATGTTCAAAGAAGGCCTTGCATATGAGAAGGAGTTCCCAATCAACTGGTGTCCTTCCTGTAAAACAGGTCTTGCAAACGAAGAGGTTGTAAACGGATGCTGCGAGCGTTGCGGTACTCCGGTTACCAAAAAGAACCTCCGTCAGTGGATGCTCCGCATCACAAAATATGCAGACAGACTTTTAAGTGATCTGGATAAACTGGACTGGCCGGAAAAAGTTAAGAAGATGCAGACAGACTGGATCGGTAAATCTTACGGTGCAGAAGTAGATTTCCCGG
>OLNY01002441.1_pt1 | contig 12892 bp, 10 predicted proteins | sample 1671981 | NCBI WGS metagenome assembly OLNY01 (sample SAMEA3136632, study PRJEB25190) | human gut metagenome | biome: human gut; feature: human-associated habitat; material: faeces | place: Austria | collected 2013 | reverse complement strand
AAATTGCCGGGCATGGATTTCGTATTCTGGCAGAGGCAATGGAAAAGGATCTGCCATATGAAATCAAATGTCCTTCCCTGTTGATATCATGTGGCTGCAGCTATCAGAAGCTATCAGAACTGTACAGATCATGTGCAGAAAGACTGTGGAACGAATGATCGATCTTCTGGAGAATGAATCTCAAATTGAGAAGAATGTGTGTTCTCTGTGAAATAGTTCGCAGATGTACTACAGATTATTAAAGGTGAATCAGATAAGTCCCCGGCGGAGCTGCAACAGGCATACGCAGGGGACTTTGTTTTATTTGGCAACTGGGAGTTTCTCAAAAGCATCAACCGGAAGAAGGTAGCGCATAGTGCAATTTCCTTTGTATTTTGGTGTATTTGGGTATTCTCCCAGAGGTACATATTTGTTTCCGTATTTGTATCCGGATTCGATCAGCTGCTGGAGCTTGTCCAGGGTCATGGTATATACGTCGGTTTTGCGATCATCTTTATCTACGAAGATGATTTCATAATGGGACAGATCAATACCGGAACGGCAGGCGAATTCGATCATCAGGAAACAGAGGTCTTTGTTGAAGAGAAAGCTTGAACAGCCATAGGCCGGGACATGAATGGTACGACGGAATTTTGATTTATCCGGGTTCTCATACGTTATATAGCTGTCTTTTCCGGAAATGGTGTTGGTAAAGAGTGAGTTTGTACGAAGCGTTGCCTGCATCAGTTTATCTTCCGTATAAATCGCACAGTCAGGATGTCCGATCATCCAGGGGTTAGCTGAGTTTCGATCGAGGCGGAAAGGCATTTCTGAGTCGTAGAAGTGAAGCTGGCAGGAGGTGCCAATCTTGCCGGAAATTGCATTACAGATTGCCTGTTTGAGTTCTTTGTTTGCCTGCATTGATTCTTTATCTGTCTTATGCTGGTAGTAACTTGTCATAGGCCTGGAAACAGATTCATTTAACTGAACGGAAACGGCATATTCGCAGATTTTTCCGTTTTTGTTGATACTGTTACCTTTTCGGATATCTAAGGTAACAATATCACCAAGACTAAGAGAGTGACAGCCAGGATCACTGGTAGAGAAGTTGATGTCGCCATGTTCGCGTCCCGGGTCTTCACATAATGAAATGTATCCAAAACCATGTTCTTTGTTTAAGTATTTAACTTTTCCTGTATATTTATCCATAATAAAATTCTCCTTTACTTTACATTATATTTTGTATTTTTATGATCATTGATTTGTTGTAAACTAGTATGCTACATCTGTTAATTCAGTGTTTTCAGAACGGTTGTCTTTTGTATGGATAACCGGGGTTCTGTCTGTTATGGTATCAGCCGCCGAAGCGGAGACCAGTTCGAGATACAGAGGGTCTTCTTCCAGACTGTATTTCGTAACCTGCTGAGGTTTCTGGCCTCTGACGAAAAGCAGAGCGGCATCAATTGGAAGTGTGAGGATAGTGTCTGCGGTTTTGTTTGCTTTTACGGCGATGTAGCGGGCAGTCTCCACATCCTGTCCGCCAAGGTACAGGCAGGAATCACAGTTGTTGATGATGGTCATGGCACGGTCTTTTCCATACATGGAGTCAAGCTGTGAAAGACTCTGAAGGATAAGGCTTACATAGATTTCTCTGGAGCGGATAACAGAGATGACCTTATCAAAATCAGGGATTACTGCATTGGCTGCGAAGTCATCCATGATAAACCGTACCGGCACCTTAAGTCGTCCATCAGGGGAGCAATCTGCGCTGTCACAAAGCTCATGGAGGGCCTGAGAGTAAAGCAGATTCAGCAGTTTATCGTTGGAACGATCGGTATCGCTTACATTGATGAACAGGGCGATTTTTCGACGGCCCAGGGAACGGAAGTCCACCTGATGTGGATTGGAGAACATTTTAAGTGCTCCTTTTGAGGTATAGGAACTGAGCTTTTCTCCTACGAACATGCGGATGCAGGCGTGGGTTTTGTCGGCAGAATCCGTTCCTTTGTAGAGCTTCCATTTCTGCAGGGCATAGCTTTCCGGAAATGCGTCACCCCATTCAGTTATAAGAGTTTTGAACATGGATTTTGCCATAAATTCCTGGATCTCTGCCACTGAGCCAAGGTGCTTTTCGTTCTCAGGGAGTGCTTCCATGACATAGGCGATCAGTGTTGCCATGAACATTCTTGCCGAATAATCCCAGAACGGATCTCTGTCACATTCGATAGGGCAGAGATATTCAGCAAGCATTTCGATGTCCTGTGTATTGTAAGGATAGGACTGGTCTGTGTAACGCTCTATGAAGGAGAGAGGGTTATATCCCATGGGAGACTGATCCATTTTTGCAAAGTTAAGGTTCCAGACTTCATAACCTTCTTTCTTCAGATGTGGGGACAGCCTTCGGGAAAGAGTATTTTTTGTGTCTACGATGACCATGCTTTCGTTGGAATGGAGGATATTGGGTATTACATATCCTCTGGTTTTTCCGGCGCCGCTGACGCCGATTATCAGGTCATTGTTGTTGAGGCCTGTCTGCCAGGTATTGTTGTTTATGTAGCGGCCCTGTGCCAAGATGCGGTGATTGTCGTTCAGAGTAGTGCTTACCGGTTTCTTAAGATTTGTAGTTTTATTAGTCATTGTTCTGATCTCCTTTTTCTTCTGATGATTTTGTTGTGGATTTTGTTTCTGCTGTTTGAATGATCGTGTCGGCCAGGCCGTAATCGACTGCTTCTGAGGCAGTAAACCAGGTATCCTGCGCTGTTTTTTCGTAGATTTCCTCCAGTGTTTTGCCGGTGTGCCGGGCCAGAAGTTCTCCAAGGATCTGTCTGGTTTCCATGAGAGAATCTATTTTTGTGTGCAGAAGCGTTGCGCTTCCGGTCAGCCCCTGGCCTGCAATCAGAGGATCGTGGATCATTATTTTTGAATGGGGAAAAATCTCTCTGGTGTCACCGGCCGTGAACAGCAGTGCTCCGAAGCTGGCAGCAGTTCCCATACACACAGTGCGTATCGGACAGGGTATGGTCTGCATGATGTCATAGAGAGCCAGTCCGTCAGCGACAGATCCTCCGGGACTGTTTATATAAAGAGTGATTTCTGCTTCCGGGTCCTGGGCTGCAAGGTACTGGAGCTGCAGGATCAGGCTGCCGGCAGAGTCTGCGTCTATTTCTCCGAGGCAGTAGATTTCCCTTTGAGAGAGAAGGTCGTCCAGTACGGAGAGATGGAAGTAGCCGTCGCTGGTTTCTTTGATGATCTGTGGCATATTGTAAGGGTTCATTTTCATAGTGATATTCCTTTCTTTTGATGAGTTTAAGTTGTTACAAGTATTCACCCGCTAACCCCGCAGGGGTTTTATCTGATTTTGTTGAAATCTTTTTTTATCAGTGCGGCATATACCTGTGCCATAGGATAGATGAAGAGTGCATAAAGGCCCTGTTCAAAATAGGTTCGGTCAAAATCTCCACAGGCATAGTATTCCAGGATAGTGGCATCCTGACCATAGCCGCTGTGGGACTGTTCCAGTCTGTTGTAAAGGTTTTTTGTTGGAGTGATTTTTGTCAGAGACATACTTTTCAGGCACTCAAAGTAGTCATAGAATGTGGTATTGTTCAGAAACAGGCAGAATGAATATCCAAGTTCTGAAGGAATCATGGCAGGAGGAGTATTTGCCATATTGTAACAGTAGAATTTGGCCTTGTATTCCTTGGAGTTTTCTATACGTTGTATCCGTTCATGAAGAGGGATTCCCTCTTTGTTGCCATAGACGATATGGGTAGAACGGCAATGATTTACATATCTCCAGGCAGACTTCTGAAGCAGATCTTCTGGTGTATGGATTGAGCCATGAAATGGATCACCAGGGTCATAAACAGCCATATCGAAGATATCCAGAAATGGCTGATAGACAGCATTCAGAAGTTGCTTCCGAATGATCGCCTCTTCTCCTGTTGTAATACGTGCGGATGGCGACATTCCTGTCTGTTCTGCAACAAACTGAAATGCCATTCCTGTTGGGATTTCCGGAAAATTCCACTTTTGTTTGTGATTGGTAAATTCTTCCATTACAGAGACATATTCTTTCGGATGGCAGAACATGAAATCCGAAAATGGCATCAGGACAATCTTTTCTATGATGTTGCAGATCGCCAGAGGTTCTGTTGTATGAGCGTTGCGGATATTCTTTTTTCGCTGTTTGAGTGGAGTTTGTGTCAGAGTTATAGTTTTGTTGTTCATAGAGTTTCTCCTTTTCTGTTGAATTTTTTTTGTTGATTTTAATGTGTTGCGTACCATACCATATGCAGACAGCGAGAAACTGTTTTTTACAGAAGACTTTTACAACATCATCACTTTGTATCACATATAGGAGTTATGGAAAATTATGAAGTACAATAAATAAAATCAATAATCAAGAAAGGGATTTGATATGTATTGATTTTCAGTTCCTGTTGTCTGCATATGGTGTGGTACGCTTTATTCAGTTTTTTATTATCATTGTTTCTCCCGACAGAGCAGCTGCGCTGCGATTTAGCTTTTTGTGTTTTCTGTTCTGTTGGGATTTTTGTTGTAAAAGGGCAATGCAATGCCACAGCAGCAGGGACCGACGTGTCCGACTTCTTCACATACTGCGGATACCAATATCTGTACAGACAGCTTTTACCTGTGAGTTAAAGTGAGCGAAAGCGGGCCGAAGTGCCCTTTTTTGTTGAAAGAGAAAATTTAATGAAAAATCAAACACATTGTTTTATTTTTGTTGTTCAGGATGCAGGTCTTACTTTTCTTGGCGCAAGGCCGGGAATGGGAAAGAGTACCTTTGCGTTGCAGATCGCTTCGGAAATTGCAGCGGCTGGTTCGCCGGTACTGTTTTATTCCCTGGAAATGCCATCGGTCCGTATGGAGGCAAAAATATTAAACCGTGCCATTCATATGCGGTATCCGAACAGCTCCCTGACCGCGGACTGGTTTCTCAGAGAAGAAAACAATACAGGGAAACAGAAAGACTGGAAACTGGTAGAAAAGGTGGGAAAAGAGATCAGCGGCAGTTTTGACAAGATGTACATAAAAGAGCGTAAAAAGCTTTCTGTTTCGGGCCGGGATATCGTTCAGGATGTGGAAATGTTCATGAACGAAAAGAAAGAAAAACCGGTGGTTTTTGTAGATTACCTGCAGATCCTTTCTTCCTGCACAGGAAACAGAAACGCTACAGAGCGGCAGAAAAATGATGAAAATATCAATGAGCTCAGCGGCCTTTCCAACAAGTATGACCTAGCGGTTTTTGTGATCAGTTCCCTGAACAGAGAGTCTTACCGGGAGGAACAGAGATCTCTGAGAATGGATTCTTTTAAGGAGACGGGAGGAATCGAGTACTCTGCAAGCGTGATCCTGGGACTTCAGCCAAGAAATATCCGACAGCCTAAATTTAATTATGAACAGGAAATGTCGAAAGAGATCCGGGAGCAGGAGATTGTTTTTCTGAAACAGAGATATGGTATATCCGGGATGAAGGCGAATGTGAGTGTGGATTTCCATGCTGCGAAGGACCTTTACACAGAAAAAGGAGCATTCGGGAAAAAATCAGCTCAAAATGTTTCACGTGAAACAAAAACGGATAAGAAAAATACGGAGAATGCAAATGCTTTACCGAAAAAGAGCGGGAGTGCTTCAGAAAACACAACATTGCAGGATGTAAAAGCCAATGCAGATTCACTGAAAAATACAGAAACACAAGCCCTGGAAGCAGAACGCCCACAAACTCAAAATGCAAATCTGGAATATCCGGATGATCCGAGAGCACGTCTGGAGGAAGAATTTCGAAGTCTTTTGTAATATTCCGGGAACCGCAACAGAAGAGAGGAAAGAATAACCATGAAAATACCTGATAATATTTACATGAACATATGCAAAGTATTTCAGGAACTATATAAAAATAAATTTGTACCGAATGAACTGAATATCGCCGAGGTAGGCAGCCGCGGAAAAAATATGACATGCAGATACCGCATTACCGTTCCGGAAGAAATGGAGAGCGTGACATTTTCCTACTATGACGCGGTTGTTTATGATGCGGTCTACACCCTGTACAGAGCAAACTGTTCCAAATTTGCGCTGACAGATTTACTCCGGGTAATGTCCGGAGACGAGAAGGTACGTTTTTACAGCACAAAAGGCAGGATACAGAAAAGAGAGCAGAGGCTTCGGGATTCCCTGGAAAAACTTCGGAATACTACCATCGCCATTGACTACAGTGAAGAGGTACAGATGCGGGAGCTGAAAGATGACAAAGGGAAGCCACTGGAAGGTTTTGTGGCAGATTATCTGCTTCCTGTAGCAGTGGAAAAAAACGGGAAAGCATACTGGTTTCTGGAAGGCAGAGAGCTCCCGGTCTATAAATATGCGGAAGATATCGGACAGATGATCTGTGTGTTCCGGGAACTGCTTGATCCGGCAGCTCTCCTTAAAACAATGTTTCCGGATCAGGAATTTCAGGACAGTGAAGAAGGGAAAAAACTTCTGGAGAATGTAAAGTTTTCAAGTACAGATGAGATGATACTCCTGAAAAGGATCCTGATCCAGCGTCTTGAGATCATGAGAAACTCCAGAAATAATGCAGATGGCAGGCGAATTCGCTACTATGCCATGAAAGCAGATGAGGGAATCCTGCCCATGGCAGATATCCGCAGAGAAAATTTTGAGCAGGATATCCGGTTTGTCAGCGACAGGGGAAAAGTACGGTTCGAGAGCCGGGGCTGGAAGAATAAAGTACATGCGGTAAACAAAAAACTGTGCGCGATCCTGGATATCTACAAAAAATGCGGTTATGTGACAGAATACGAGCTTTTACGAAATGAACCGAGATCTCTGGTGAGAGGGTTGGAGATCCTGGGAGAGATCAAAAAGGTAGAACTTAGAAAAAAACGGGAAACGGAAACATCTGCGGAAAAAACTGCAGAACAGAAATGATTTGTGATATAATCTCCACAGCAAACAAAAGAAAGGAGAAGGGAAAGGGCGGAGTGTGTAAGGGAAAACACTCCGGAGAGTAACTGACAACAGTATAAGATAAACGAAGGAGAAAAAATGAGCGAAAAAACAAAACCCCAGGTAACTGCGGCAGATGACGATTATTCCATGGAAGCAGTGCCGGAAAGTGCGAGAAAAGGGTTCCGCAGCATGTTTTTTGTAATGCTGGGATTTACTTTCTTTTCCGCAAGTATGAGTGTCGGCGCGAAACTTGGAAACGGACTGGATCTGAACGGGTTTGCGGCAGCCTGCGTCATTGGTGGCGTGATCCTGTCCGCATACTGCGGAATTCTCGCGTATATCGGCTCTGATACAGGAATGAGCATGGATCTTCTGTGCAGAAGAGCTTTTGGAAAAAAAGGTTCTTATCTTTCCTCACTGGTACTTGGCCTCACACAGATCGGATGGTTTGGTGTCGGTGTTGCCATGTTTTCCATTCCAACTGCAGAATTACTGGGAATCAATAAATGGGTTCTGACGATCGTGGCAGGTCTTCTGATGACCATTACCGCAGCAACAGGAATGAAAGCGCTGGAGATTGTAAGTACGATTTCCGTACCGCTGATTGTGATCTTGGGGGTATATTCCATGGTAACAGCGGCAGCAGACGGCGGTGGCCTGGCGGCAGTATTTAATCAGTCTGCAGGATCAATTACTTTATTTACCGGTGTGGGATATGTAATCGGGTCTTTTATTTCCGGTGGTACGGCAACCCCGAATTTTATCCGTTTTGCGAAGAATAATAAAGTTGCCGTATGGACAACCGTGATCGCATTTTTCCTTGGAAATACCCTGATGTTCTGTTTCGGAGCTATCGGCGGCGCGTTTACAGGAAAAGATGATATCTTTTATGTTATGATTGCACAGGGCCTTGCGATTCCGGCAATTATCGTGCTGGGAGCCAATATCTGGACAACCAACAACAATGCACTGTACACCGGCGGTCTTGCAATCTCGAACATCACCAATGCAAGAATGAAGATCGCTACCTGTATTTCCGGTGTGATCGGTACAGCACTTGCGATCTGGTTATACTATAACTTCACAGGATGGCTGAATATCCTCAACTGTGCCCTGCCGCCCATCGGCATCACAGTGATCCTGGATTTCTTCCTTCGCCGTGACAAATACAGAGAAAAAAATGTACCGCTGCAGACAGCCAACTGGTTTAATCTGGCAGGTGTTGTGGCGGGTGCGGTAGCTGCCAACCTGATCCATGCAGGAATTGCGGCAGTAAATGCCATGGTAGTGGCAGCAGTGTTCTATCTGATCGGATTTGCGGTAACAAAACAGAAATAATCCTCAAAAACAGGCGAATGTATCTTTTTGAAAACATCTATTGAAATGTAAACATGCACTATAGTAACAACGTAGATACTATAGTGCATGTTTTTTTGCTGCTCTGCATTCAACGCAGAGCAGCAGTCAGGAGCAGAAATGCAGAAAATAAAATACGATAAAGTACGACAATTGGATAAAATCGTATTCCTTGCGCTGGGGCTTATTCTGGTAGCTTTGGTTATTCAGATGGCGATTCTGAACTGGATCAATAACAGGAATATATCGAAAATGTCAGAGGTATTGCTGGATCGTGTAGTCAACGTGATTGAGAAGAATGAACAAGACGAGAAGGATATGATAGCTTCTCTGAAAGAGGACTATATTGTGCGTGCCAAGGCAGTGGCCTATATTATCAATGCGAATCCGGAAGCAGATGGAATATTTCAAACCAATGCTGGAAGATAAAACTCTTACCATGTGTCAGGATGTCACGCCGAATACCTCCGAGGGAAAAAAGATCATGTATGCCATTACCTGGGATGAAACCGGTACCCGTATGATCCAGGTTGGGATTGAACCGGTGCGGCTTCTGAATGAGGTGAAGCAGACATTCGAATGTATGAAGCAAAAGAAAAATATTATAGCGTAGAAGGCAGAGACAGAAGAAAATAAAAATACCGGCAGGTGAATGAGTACATAAAAAACTCATTTATCTGCCGGTATTTTGTTATTAAGGCTGTTTTTCGTCGATCATGGAGAGATATTCATAAATCGGATGAAAATCGCGGTCGCTGCACTGGCGGTAATATTGCAGGAAGATCCTTTCCATGATATTGGGAATCTGTGTTTCAATCGGCTCGAACAATATGATCAGATATTGCATGGAACTGTAGCGGGTACAGATATCCACGCGGCGGATTTTTTCACAGATGGCCTGCTCCATGCATTTCAGAGCGTGCTCAATGGCTTCGATGTTAGGCAAGGTATCAATGACTGTCTCCATGGTAACCATGACGAGGTAACAGCGGCAGTTACTGCGGTTGACAAGCTGGCTCATGTATTCATAATGGCGGGCAAAATCACGGTAATTCAGATCAAGTGCACCACGGTAGCTGCCACTTTCACGGAGAGAGTTCGCGATCAGCTTCAGATCTTTTCCAACGCTTGAGCTGGAAAGATCTCTGCGGTCCATCTGCTGATAGAAGAAAAACTGATTTTTACCATTTTGTTTTACGTAGTACAGTGTCTTATCTGCCTTTAGGTAGCAGCTTTCGAAGGAGTCCTCACAGGTGCACATGCAAAGGCCGGCAGAAAGTGTTGCGCACTGGATTTCCACATCGTTTTCGATAATGGAATGAAATTCCTGAAAAAGTTTGTGCATCTGTTCTGCAACTGTTTCATGAGAAACATCCGGCATGAAAATGAGAAATTCATCTCCGCCAAGACGGCTGGCAATGCCATGTCCTGTGTACTTGGCGAGCATATTGCCCAGAAGTTTCAGTGCCCGGTCTCCGGCGGTGTGGCCATAAATGTCATTGATCCGTTTGAGATTATCCATATCAAGGAAGATCAGGCAACCATTATGTTCCTGCATAAGTTCCGCAGCGAGACGTTCACCGAGGCTCCGCATGGGAAGCCCTGTGAGAAAATCGTAATTCTTGGTATCGGCCTGTGCCTTGATAGTAGTTACTACATCAGAGATGAACTTGCTGACGGTAAGCTGCATATCAGGAAAATTGTAGGAATCCGTATCTTCTGAATCGGAATCCCATTTTGGCAGCCGGTTTTCATCCATCAGTTTCAGGAATATATCGGTGATTTCAGGATCAAACTGAAGACCGCGGTTTTTGCGGATCTCTTCGTAAATGACATCACGGGAAAGTGCACTGCGGTAAATACGCCGGGAACTCATAGCGTCATAGCTGTCAGCCATGGCAACGATCCGTGCGTGAACAGGAATCTCTTTTCCGGCAAGTCCATCAGGATATCCATTGCCATCGTAACGTTCGTGATGGCCGCGGGTAACTTCGAGAACATGGGGAAGAAGAGTAACGTCTTTCAGGATCTCAGCACCAATAACAGGGTGCTTCTTAATAAGGCTGTATTCGTCATCTGTAAGCCGGGATGGTTTATTCAGGATTGAATCCGGAATACCGATCTTGCCGATATCATGTAAAAGTGCAGAATGTTTCAGTACCTGTATCTCTTCCGGTGACCAACCCAGTTCAGAGGCGATCAGTGCGGCGTATTCAGCAACCCGGTAAGAATGTCCACGGGTGTACTCATCTTTGGCTTCAATGGTTGTGGAGAGTGTCTGCATCATCTGAAGAGACATTTTTTCGGTTTGTTTTCGCCTTTTTTCAAGTTCGATCTGATGTCGCTGGATTTCTGTATCCTGGACATTTTTTAAGGTTCTTATAATGTTGACAAAAAGCAGGATCAGCATTCCGATTCCCATAAAAATTCCGGACAGGGATGTTACAAAATATACGGAGATCCCTTCAACGCAGGTACATATGATGGAGGTAAGCAGACCTAGCAGAAGAATACGGTCTGCCTTATTCTGCCCGGCCCGTATATATTGAAAAAGATGTATAAATATAAGGATAAGTGTAAATGCAAGGAGCAGCTGCCCAACGGGAAGCGTTTCCATATAATCTGCTTTTTTCGTTACAGCCAGAACAGAACAGGCTGCAAAATTGGCAAGTGCGATCCAGCCGAGACATGCGTAAGAACGGTGGTGCTGCTCTTTCTGTATGCTGTCCGCATAAAGGATGATCGGAAGCGGGCTTAACAGGATCATAACGAAACACAGAGATCCCAGGGCGGAAGCGTTGGGAACCAGGAGCTGACGCATTTTTGATTCTCCAAGCATCCATATGGCACCCATGACCATACACCATCCCAGATATTCCATATCAAATCTTTTTTTGTATACCATTCCAAGGGCAAAGCTGAACAGAATGGAAATAATCCCGGAAAACAGAATAAAAAAGGCAATACCGGTGGACAATCCATATTCAGCGAAAATGGAAAGCCAGATATCGGATTTATTTCCACAGTAAATGGTATTTACAACCCCGGAATAATTGGAAGTATATGTAGTCAGCTCAATGCGGAGCTGTTTTCCGGCATCGCTGGAAGAAACCGGACAGAATATATAACGGCTGGCAGAATTTTTGCCGGCCAGCCGGGTTTCACGTGTACTGTAACTGGTGCGGAGTTCATTATTAATATAGACGTTTACATCCTGCAGGGAAGAACGGATGGCGATGTCCGTTTCCTGGAGAGTGTCCGGAAGCTGTGAGATGAGGACCATTGTTTCACCGGCAGGAACTTTGTATTTTCCGGGAACAGTAATTTTCTCGGAAGTTCCGTCAGATTTCTGCCAGATAAAGGTACCGGAATAAATAACGGGACCGGAAGACATTTCCTGAGAACGCTCATCTGCACCAAAAAACTGCATGAAAAGGAACCAGCCCAAAATGGCGATCATCAGGATATAAAAAAGGTATCGTTTTCCTCTGTCGAGGGTAAAGGCTTTTTCTTTCATAGGATATCCTCCTTGCGTCTGGGAGTTCAAAGTATGAGGGATAGTCACCTGATTATAGCTTTATTATAACAGAAGAAGTATTATAGCGGTTGTAATATTTGAGGTTTCGTACTAAAATAGTAAATAAGGTATAAATTGCCGTATAAACGGCAGAAAATGCACTATGACATAATTAAATGCACATAAGCACCCCCTGTTTTAACCGAATCAAGTAAGTCCCCTGCTTCAATTGCGAAAAGCAATAAGCAGTGAGTGGGGATTTGCACAAAACTGCAGGACAGGGGATGTGACTGTGTTTATGAGCATGTAGCATAGCGGAATGGAATGTCCGCTTTATGAGGGATTATGGAGTGAATTATAGCTATGATATATGCGGTTTTACTATGCAATAAAGAATGGAACATCGTGAAAATAAAGCAAAACGTATCGGGGCTGTCTTTGAAACCGGGTGACTGTCTGGCGGATGTGGTGCAGGATGCAGATGAGCTTACAGAAAACGATGAGAAGCAGTATTCGCTGTTTCTGACATTCAGAGAAAACGGGATGACATTATCAACTCTTGTACGGAGCTTTCAGGAGGGGAATCTGGTCATCCTTTCTCATGTCCGGAGTGATGCGGATTTTGTAGAATTTAATAATGAATACCTGGATTTTGTGGAATGGGTGGAGAATCATCTGGAAGGCTTTTATCATAGTGAATATTTTCAGATCCAGAAACTGAATAATCAGCTGATCGATTCGCAGAGAGCTTTGATCCGAAGTAAGAGAAATCTTGAAATGGCACTGGAAGAAAATAAAAAGATAAACCGGAAAATATCCGAAGCCAGACAGGCTGCAGAACAGGCGAGCCGGTCAAAAACGCAGTTTCTGGCAAATATGAGTCATGATATCCGGACTCCGATGAATGCAATTGTTGGATTAACGAAACTTATGCAGTATAGTCTGAATGATCCGGAAACTCTGGACAGTTACATTCAGAAGTTACAGTCTTCCAGCGAGTATCTGCTTGGACTGATCAATGATATTCTGGATCTGAGCAAGATTGAGAGTGGTTCCATAGAATTA
>OLNY01002428.1_pt1 | contig 12934 bp, 10 predicted proteins | sample 1671981 | NCBI WGS metagenome assembly OLNY01 (sample SAMEA3136632, study PRJEB25190) | human gut metagenome | biome: human gut; feature: human-associated habitat; material: faeces | place: Austria | collected 2013 | reverse complement strand
CCTTCTCATCACTGTAAGTAATTCCACCATGATCAAATCCAAAATCCATCCAGACCACATCTTCTGTCAGAAGTCCCTTTTCATAGGCATCATTCATAAAATAGTATTTCATCATCCACAGGTAATCATATTTTGGATTATTCGATGATGCTTCCGGCAGATATCGAAAATCCAGAAAGTCCTGATTTCCGGATGCTTTCTCCATTCTTGCAAGCAAATCCCCTTCTAATTCAAAGAGATTGTCCGTTGCCACGATAACTGTCTTATCTAATAAACCATACTCTGCACGAATTGCCTTGATTGTCTCTGCACTCTTTGAATCCGTATACACAATTAATTTATTCTGTATTCTTGCCCAACGTCTGAACTCATCAAAATACTTTGACGCTGTCCTTCTCAACTCTTCATTCTTATCCTGCCCTCTGCCAATATCAAAGAAGTCTGTTACCAGTGTTATTTCGCCCATTTCTGTTCCTTCCAAATTTAATTTATTCCTTAAGCCCCTATAACAATCATACCAAGAATTGGTATCTGATGCTCCCTGCATCGGATCACTTCCTGATACATATTATTGTATCTGGACTTTCTCATTTCTTCAATAAATACAACCTGTCCTATCTTCGCCAGTTCTTTAAGTGCCTCTGCATAATAACAGATTTCTCTGCCTGAAACTACCGTCAACCCTCTCTTTTCACACTCTGCCTTAATTTTTTCCAGTATTTCTGTCGAAGTTCCGGACAAATCACTTCCTGTAAGGTATACTTTCTGATTTTCTTTACAAGCAATTTTCATATTGGCACAGATTAATTCAACTTCCTGCTCCAGAGACATTTTACCGGATTTTCCATATCTCGCTCCAACGTACCACTTGTCAATTTTACCGCGTTTTCCATCTACACTGCTTCGGATTGTTCCAAGCACATCATTATGATAGAGTGCCTTAATTTCCGCTTCAGAACGCAAATTTCCGGAAAGCAGATATTTTAACAATATAAAAATAATTGCCAGTGCTATTCCAATTATTCCACCAATTATAAACTTTGATACACTAATGTGTACACTAATCTGCTCCGGCACATCTGATCCATTTGTTTCTTCTTCATTGCCTGTCTGTTCTGCACTATCCTCATTTTGCTCTGGCTGATTCTCTGTAAGTTCCACATAAAGCTCCAACTGATTACCATTCATCTTACTTTTAATTGTATCCAAGTGTTCGCCAAGATTCTTGATTGCCAATGCCGTATCATCCTGCAGCTGTGCAAGTTCCTGATCTACAATAATATTTGAACTTTCATTCACAAGTTCTAATTCATGTGCAGTAAAGTTTTCATCCATCCTCTGTGCATATGCACTAAGTCCCTTCTTCACATTCTCTGCAAGTTCTTTACAATCCGCTTCCCTGCTTCCACGAATACGTACTGTAAAGCCAGTCTCATAAGTTTCCTTCGCATATATTGTTTCATCTTTCCGGCTGTCACAGTCAATCATTTCCGATGCCAGTTCACCATACATAAGATAATCCTGATAAATTGCTGCAAGTTCTGCAGCATTTCCTTCATCACTCTGCACACGATACTGTAACAAAATTAAATTCTCTGCATACGGATTAACAGCCATTAATGGGGAGTTATCTGCATAATCGCTTTTCTCATCCAGCTGCTTTTTAATTGCGACTGCACCATAGACTTGATCCAAATCCTGTGCCCCAAGAGCTTCTTTCATTTCATGCACTGTTTTGGAGTATTCTTCTACAACTTCATCCGCTGTTGTATCTGCATTCCTGCTGTCTTTTATATACTGATAACCGCATAATAAAACGGCTCCTATTATCAGACAGATTGCAATAACTCTCCAATTTCTTACAATTTCCCATAAAAAATCTGTAATTTCCAGATCAACCTCTTTTCGCCTTGTCATATTTTGTTCATTCATTAATATTCCTCACCTTCTGCTCATATACCATGTGCCAAACCAACCCACAATACACGCATATTATAGCATATTTTGCCGGCAATACAAATTAGTGCCGGTACATACTGGAGATTATTTTCACTCCCAGATTATTGGAAAGGATTTTCGCAAGAATCCGTTCTTTACTATTGAAACCTGTCTTTACAGCTTCCTGTGGCAGTTTTCCTTCATATTCTTCCCCTTTTATATGAATATCTACTTTTTTTGCAATATCTGCGATATAATCATCCGACTGTTTCCTAAGATTTTCATTTTTTCTTACAGTCTGCTGCATTCCTGTATTACTCCGGCGATACCAGAATCCAATTATCGGCACATGAACCGGATGTTTTCCCGCTCTTAACAATTTCAGATAGAGTGCCCAGTCCTCATCGTAATGCTTCCATTTTTCCGGGAAGCATCCAACCTCCTCTAAATCACTCTTGCGAAACAGTGCTGCATTCACCAGTGTATTATTAAACGTCATTCGACCTGCCGAAAAGGGCTTACACCAGATATATCTCTGACTGCCAAATCCAACAAGATCTGTATAACTCCAAGCTGCATCTGGATACTCGTTCAATGCTTTATATAAAATTTCCAGATAAAACGGTTCTATTAAATCATCAGCATCCAAAAATGCTATGATGTCTGCCCTGCTGTTTTTTATCCCGTTGTTTTTTGCCACGGACTGTCCTTGATTTTTCTGATGAATTACACGGATACGGGCATCCTTTTTCCCATATTCCTCTAACAGCTCAACTGCAGATGGTCTTGAACTTCCATCGTCTACAATTATCCATTCAAACGCCTCCATACTCTGATTGACCACACAATAATATGTCTGTATGAAATTCTGCTCTGCATTGTAAAATGGTGTCACAATAGAAATATTTGGTTTTTCCACAGATTCTGTAATATTTGATTTCACCTGTGTTTTTCCCGGTTCTTCATCAAAAGAAAATTCTTCTATGACTCTCATTGTTCAATCCCTTTCTTAAGATATTCAACAGACTGCCTTCTGTAATTACAAAGTTTATCCCCCACATGAGTATAATCAATCCCATCTGCGTAGTTCATTGCATCTTCAGCCGTTATATGCCTTTCTTCCAAATTCAGAAATGTAAGCAGATTGCTGATACGTCCATTCTCTTTGTATACACTATAAAACTTTTTTTGAAAGAGAATGGAGAAAACCGTTCCGTGAAAAGAATTGGTAAATATCATTTCTGCATCACGAATATACGTCAGAAACTCTCTCGGTCCCGCATCAAAAATCATATTCTCACTTTTCATTTTCGGTGTTTTTTTATAATGTAACTCAATCAGTCGATATCCGAGCACTGCTGCCGCTTTTTCTGCGCATTTGCCCAACAACTCATCCTCTACCACAAAATAGGCAAATATGTATTTTTCCTTTACCAACGGCTCTTCATATAATAAATCCTCATAATCTGCCCTCTCTAAAAGAAGTGTCGGATCCACAACTGTAGTAACTTCTTTTCCTGTCAATTTCTCAACTACCCGTGCAAGTTTCTCTTCCCTTACGGATATATGTGCAAGACTCTTTAATGCCTGTTCAAAATAAGCCTGCTCCGCCTCAGGTATACTTCCGTTTGGCACACTCGCTGCATAGGAGATTTTCTTACATCCCGGTGCAAATTGTCCAAAATATGCCGGGTCAAAACCATGTGTCAGTTCCCTTGCCCATATCTGATCACTTCCCAGAATATAAACATCGCACTGCTCCTTTGCTAAGTCATCCAGTGTCAGTTTCTTTTCCTGTCCGTCTAGCAGTTTCTCTCCTATAAATTTTTCAAATGCCGTCCACTGATTCTCCCATTCCCTCAATCCATAGAGGTTCTCACCCACTTCGTGAAATACCTTGCCCCATCTTGATGGCAGAATATCTCTCTTCCAAAAATCAACATGAATGCCTTTTCGGTATAATCTCGCAATATAAGGATTCTGATAATTTAAAATCTTTGCCTTATATCCCATACGGTTCAATTTTGTTTTCAATGCATACGCCTGTAATACTGCCCCATAATTATGCGCGTTATGAAATGTCAGAATTCCAATTTTTTTCTTTTCATCCATTATTTTCTTACCCTCGCCATAATTTTATTTTTCATAATACTTCTTTCCGTATGATTCAATAATACAAAAAAGTTAACAATACATCCAGCAAATCCTGCGATCACACATACTACAAAAAATGTTATCCAGTTAATTGGCAATACATATAGCCTTTTAATTCCAAAAAATACGATCATCATAATAAATGTCGTTCCAATATACCTGAAAATAATTGGATAGAATGTATTCCATTTTATTTTCAAACATTTGCATGCATATAGCGGAACAAAAATCAGGTTACCAAGAATTCCTGTTACCTTGCTGACACCTGCCACTGCATAAATTCCAAGTGATGTTGTATTCAAGAAAATAAATACAAGAAATACATTGGTAAAACTTATGATCAGCCAGAAGATAGAATTTACCTTCAGACGGTTCGTTATAAGAAATACATTGTTTAAGGATGTCGTCACTCCTGATACCATCAGACTCATCATAATGACTACAAGTAATGAATAAATCAGATTCACATCCTGATTTGGCACCCAAAGTTGTACAAAATATGTTCCAAAAACAACAAGTACACAGAAAATAATATTGACAAAAAATGAGGAAAATTTCATGGAAAGTTTCAGTTCCTTTACCACCGCCTCTGTATCATCCTTCGCATAGTACATTGTAAGATTTGGACTAAATAAATTAATGAGTGTATTCGTCAATGTCGAAATATACGTTGGGATCTGCTGTGCAATAGACAATTCCCCCATCAGGTATGCACTGATCCAGATATTCGTAATTACCAAATCCAATCCATCCGAAAGGACCTGCGATAATCTGGAAATGGAATTCCAGATTCCGGCACTGATAAGTTCTTTTACCTTGACCCAATGGACATAACACTTTTTCAATCGTATATCAGGTACAAGCAATCTGGTATAATACATGTTCATTACCAGTCCTACAAACGTACAAATACAGGTTACGATTCCAATATAGGCTACATTTGGAGGCAGCATACCAAATAACAGACACATTAAAAACACTCGCAATAATGCTGTCACAATATTGGCAATACTGCTTAAATATAATCTATTGGTAATAAAAGTTGCTACATTATATACCGTACTAATCAAAGTAATAATAAAATTAAACAGAATGAAGAAAAATAAAAGCTTTACAGAAGCTTGCAACTCAACCGGAATATCCAATAACTTCTCAGCATTTAAAATTGCCGGTACTGCAACTGCAAGAATTACTGGTATGATTGCTATATTAGCCATTAATACAGACGAGAAATACTCATTCGCTTCTTTCTTTTTCCCCTGATGATATTCGATTGTGATAAATCTTCCCGCTACTGAGTTCAGCGCTACCGTGAGAATTGTAATATAGTTAATTACATTATTTCCAAGACTCACAAAACCATATGCCTCTTCCCCTACTGTATCTGTCAAAAACGGTGTAAAGAAAAACGCTATGCCAAGTCCTACAATAAATGTCACAAAGCTTGCAATTGTATTTATAATGAGTGCCTTATCTTTCCCCAATTCTTTCATATTCAAAAACCTCTATATAATCTTCGTAAAATTTCTTTTTCGGAAATTCTTTCGCCTGCTCCAAAGATAACTCACTCATCTCTTTCCGCTTTTCTTTATCATCTGCCAACTGTATGATTGCAGCTTCCAGATTCGGAATAATATTATCTCTATCTATCCATACAGCCACATTTGAGGGGGCATACTCTATCATTCCACCGGATTTCGTAATAATAAGGGGCAGTCCGGAAAGCATTCCCTCAATAGCAATCAGACCCGCTGCCTCTTCCCACAGAGATGGAATAACCTGGATATCTGCCGACTGATAGTACCGATATAATTTCTGATTCTCAATATATCCGGTAAACTTCACACGCTCTCCGGCTTTCTCCACCAGTTTCTGTACTTCCTGCACATAAGGTGTCACCACATTACCGCCAAACCCAGCACTTCCTATCATGAGAAGTTTTATATCCGGCCGCTTTAAATTAATAACTGCCTGAAGTAACTCTCTCACACCTTTTACCTCTATAATTCTTCCACAGAAAAGCAGGATAGTATCCTCCCTCTTAAATCCAAATTCTCCCCGGATTCTTTCCCGCTCTTCCGGCGTGATCCTTTTCTTAAATTTATCCTCATTCACACAATTATATACTGTGTAAGCTTTTACATCTTTATCCTCAGTTGTCCGCATCCACTCTCTTGTTGCAAACTGACTGATTCCAATCACACTTCCGTAAATATGATCAATATATGGCTCGCACAAAAGGTGATGGTGAATATGAAGATATACATTCTCTTTTCCGAATTCCTGTGCAAAACGTTTGAATTCATGATATAATCCACCTTCTGCAACAATTGCATCCGGTCTGTATTCTTTCAGATAACGAAATACTCTGCGATAATAAGCAATATCAATCCATGTCTTGTTCTTAATAATCCGATTACTGTAACGTATCACACGATTGATCAGACGATCTGCCAATGTTGTCTTTGGAAGATATATAATTTTCGAATACTTATACTTCTCTGCAATCGCCCTCGCCTGCTCATTGTCCGCACAAAATACTATAAACTGTACCCGGTGTTCTATTTCGTTTTGTTCTACAAGTATGGTCAACAGTTCTTCAATTGCCCCACCCTTGACAGCTGGTACCGGACCTGCTTCCGGCAATACTAATGCTATTTTTTTCACTCATTTATCCTCTCATACGTCGTGATAATGTCCACAAATAGAAATCTGGTATATATACTTTCAGCCATCCTGAAATCTTCCGATGCCTGTCTTTTGTCTGCAAAAGTGCATTCTTATGTTCTCTTGCAAATTTTTTGCAATATTTGAATTCAGCTTTGTACTGTTTTTTCTTCTCTGGAGACAATGCAGCATATTTTTCAAATACCCTGCTTACACTGCACCCTATCAGATTAATATCTGCAAATTCCGGTGAGATTTTCGTTAATTTCTCATAACACAATTCTTCCACTCTCATAGCTTCCAGATATTTATCCTGAAATTCCTGCTTCATCGCACTTCCAGCATAAATCATATAATGATAAAATGGATATTGAATCAATGAAGCTCTCTCAAATTTTTCGGAACAAACCACATTCGTGTTAAACAATAAGTCCTCTGCCACTTTATATTCTTCAAACTGAATATTTTCAATTAAATCTTTGCGATATAACTTACACACCGGTCCCCACACAGTAAGCAGTGCAAGACCACTCTCTGTTTTGTTTTTTCCATGAATAATTGTACGTTCAGTTATAGTGCAGTTATCCTTTTCTTCCAGTTGATTTTCTTCCCGAAGCAAGCAGCATGCTACATCTGCATGATCTACCTCAGCCAACCGATACAGACTTTCCAGCATATCTGCTTCAACCCAGTCATCTGCATCCAGAAACATCACATATTTTCCTGTTGCCAATTGTATTCCTTTATTTCTTGTCCTTGCAACACCTTGATTTTCCTGCTCATAAACCTGAATTCTGTTATCCTGTCGTGCCCATTTATGACAAACTGCAAGACTGTCATCTGTAGAACCGTCATCTATCAACAAAATTTGAAGATTTGTATAAGTTTGTCCACAAATACTCTCCAGTGTATGGGGCAGATATTTTTCAACATTGTATACAGGCACAACAATTGTTATTAAATCATTCATATATTTTCCTCATCTATCCGATCTTCTACACTCTTTCTCTTTGTAAAATGAATATCACCACTGCCATATCCATGAAGTACTACTCCAATCCAGTGTAAGAAAATGGAAAAAGCAAAAGCCAGAATACAAGTTGCAATTCCAAAAATCATATTATTAATCGTACCACCATCAAATAACAATTTGGTATATGGAACAGATAAAATACAAAGTGCCAATACATTTCTTTTCTTTAAGAAATATGTAAGACTTCCTTCTGCAATTGCAAATGGAATCAACATATTTATCACCGCACCAACTACTCCGAAATTTGCATAGCCTTCTGCAATAAGTCCAGGCTGTGCATAAGATGCTGAAATATATTTTGCCGAAAGAAGCGGCAGACTCACATATTCGAATCCGAAATATCCCGCAAAACTCTTCACGTAAGTAATTCCATGGAAAAAACCGTGTACTTTCACATGCTGGATAATATTACCTCCAAGCTCCGTCCAGACACCAAATAGCCTGTAAACCTGTCTTACACATGAATCATAAATACTTTTGAAATTTGTAATCTCACTTAATATATTATAGCTCCTGTCATAATAGAGATTTAACTTCACCAATTCAGATACCATTCCATATGCCATAACAATAAAAATCCCGAAAATCAATAACGGAACTATCTTTTTTCCTTTTTTATAATTATCATTCACTGCCGCAAAGAGAAAGAAGATTAATAACAGTGGCATGATATATTGAATAAAAAGGAATCGATTAGTTCTTACCTGATAAAGGCAATATAAACCTCCTAAAAGACCACCCACTGTATACAAATTAAGGTTTCCATGTGTACATAAGAATCGGACCGAAAAGTAACAGAAAACCGGAACATATAGCACAAGTCCAGCTGTCCCCAATCTAAAATTCAAAAACAAAATAACAATTCCCATTAAGAAAACAGTGATATCATCCGTTCTCTTATACCTTATAAAATCACTCTGTTTCACTTCATCTGTCGTCTGTTTCACACATAACAGATATAGGAATATTACTGCCATAATAATAAAATATACTCCCAAATAAAGTAGGAAGAAATCCTGTGGTTCCTGTACTCCCTCTCTTTCCATCTCCCTTAATCTGCTATCTGTAAAATACCCCGGGCATAAAACTCCGTCAATAAACACGTTAATCAGTATAAACAAATACCCTACACTGAATATTTTTCGCTTTTTCTCATAAAAAACAGACACTGCTAAAAACACCACTAACGATATCAAAAGCAATGCACACCTCTCCCAGATATGTCCATCTCCAACCATAACTTTTTTATCCAACAGAAGATTCAGACAGATAAATATCGTGACTGCGACCATCCCGGCTCGTGTCACCTGAAACATTTTTTTTGTCATACATACCGCTTTCCTAAACTCTTATCATTCATTAATACCATCACACATTTCACTGCAAGTTTCATGTTCTCTTTCAAATTATAGAGATATGGCTTTGCAAAAATTTTCCAGAAATACTTTCGAATATCTTTTTTCAATAATCTTTTTTCCGGTTCTTCCATAACTTGCCCATTCATTGCAAGATAAAGCACATTCCATGCCAGACAGCTCTGTATCACAGGTGCCAGAAGTTCTCTGTCTTCTTTTGTCTGAAAATAATCTATCCGCTCATGCCACATTTCAAAATAATCCATGCAATCCTGTTTTTTATAAGTAACTCCCATAATGGAATCTGCACGTTGTAGATAGTAGTATATATTCTCCGGAATACACACCACACATTCCTGATTCTCAAAAACAGATACAAACACATACTCATCTTCATAATGTCTTCCACATGGGAAACGCAGTTCTTTAAAAATTTTAGCATCATACAAAGCCCCCCATGCTGTAACTAGTACCCATTCACCCTGAAGCTCTTTTTTTATAATCTCTCTTCCCGTATAAAGCTCCTGCTTCTTATCCTGTGTCACACATATTTGCTCTGTAACTTTATTACTCTCATCTATTATTTGAATTCCGCAAACTGCAATTGATGCCCGATTCTGCTGTAATGCATCATACAGTTTACAGATATAATCCTCATCAATAAAATCATCTGAATCAACGAACGCCACATACTCTCCCTGCGCAATATCCAATCCGGCATTTCTTGCATCAGACAATCCACCATTTTTCTTATGTATCACTTTGATTCGATTGTCTTTGTTCTGATATTGGTCACAGATTGCCGGACACTCATCCGGAGACCCGTCATCTACCAAAATAATTTCCAAATTTCCATAACTCTGACGGAGTAACGAATCAACACAGATTGTAAGGTATTTTTCTACTTTATAGATTGGCACAATCACACTGATTAATGGTTTCATTTCATCTCCTCATACATTTCTTCTAATCGTCCTGCCTCCACACGGATATCAAATCCATGCTCTGCAAGCTCCTTCTCAAAACTTCGTCTTATCTTTCCGCTTTCTTTATAGCGTCCTGCCGCTCTTACCGCTGTCTTCGCCCATTCTGCCTTACTTTCCTCCAGCGACAGGAATGGACTGCCCATCACATCCACTTCTCTGGTGATCGTATCAGAAAACACACATGGCAGACCGCATGCCTGTGCTTCTACACCAGTCATTGGCAGCCCTTCGAATAAAGATGGCATGACCATGACATCCATTGCCTGATATAACTCTCCTGTGTTATCCACCATTCCAAATATTTTTACTGAATTTATCAACCCAAGTTGTTTTATTTTCTCCTCAATCTGTGGTCGAAGTTCGCCATCTCCCACCAGCCATAATACACTGTCTTTGTGGATTTTTCGTATCTCCGAAAAAATATCTACCAGATACATCTGGTTTTTCTGCTGACTGAAACGGCCTACATTTCCAATAACCAGTTTATCTTCTGCCTGATACTGTGTTCTGATCTTGCTTCTTGTCGCCTCGTTATAAGCATATTCTTCACAGCAAATCGCATTTTTCAACACAGTATAATCTTTTTTGCCAAAAAGAAACGCTCCTGCTGCCTGAGAGCATCCGATCCGATTGGTAATGTACTTCTGGGATATACTCCAAAGCATTCTATTCCGCACTGCTTTTCCTTTACTTTCCGCATATACAGTTGCATGGCTATGTACAATACGATGACTGATTCCATACTTTGCTGCAACCGGCAGGCATAAAAAAGCAATATAGGGTGCATGGAGATGAACAATATCATATTCACTGTGATGTTCCGAAAAAAACTGTTCAAAATATTTCCTTGTCTGTCTCATCTGTCTGCCGGACAATGCCGGATAAGTATAGACTCTTGAGCCAAGTTTTTTCACTTCTTTATCAAATGTCTCTTCCTGCTCTCCGAAGATCAGATAATCCATCTGGACACGTTCCATATTCATATGTCTCTGATAATTGAGCATCACTGTCCCGACACCGCCCACCGGGCGTTTTCCAATGATCTCCAGCACATGGGCTTCACGCATGATTTTTTTCCTCCATTTATGCCTTACCCTTTAAGCATTTATAGCATAATTTTCTTTACACAAAAGAATTTTTCTATGAATTTTTTCTTAGTTATTCAGATTTGCGCAAAAATCTCTTATAAGAGTACTCCTTCATCCACCCCGGCATCATGAGTACAACAAAAGTTCCAACCTGCGCCTTTATATATTCAAACGTATTTGTAATTCCCAACTCGTGCTGCTGTTTTCTAAGTTTTTGAAAATCCTTGTAATAAGCCCATCCACTTCTTCGCTTTACTAATCCCATGCTTGTTCTCGCCCGGACAAGTATATCTTCCATGTTCCTGAACTGATATCCCTGTGACAACATCCTGCTCCATAGCGAATAGTCCTCCAGAAATGGAAAATGTTTATAATTTCCCGCTTTTAAAATAGAATCTTTCCTATACATAACTGTCATGTGATTTAATGGATTACGCACTTTCACATACTCTAAAATTTCTTCCTGAGTCTTTGGCATATTCTTGACGCGGTCTATGGTTCCTTCATCATTAAATTCCCGGATAGCACCACCTACCACATCCACTTCAGGATGTGCTTCCATATATGCCCCCTCTTTCTCTAATCGATGCGGCATCGCAATATCATCTGTATCCATTCTTGCGATCAGATCATATTGGCATAATTCCACTCCTTTTGCCAGTGCACGACCAAGCTGAACATTCTGTTCCATAGCATGCACATGGAGATAATCACATTTTTTCTGATACTCCGCCACTACCTGATATAATTCCTGTGTCAGAGGTCCATCTTCGATCAGAAGGATTTCATCTGCAGTCCTCGTCTGAACTAATATACTTTCTAAGGACGCTCTTAAATATTCTGGATTTTCTTTTTTATAAACAGACATCAATACAGATATCTTACTCTTTTCCTGCTTCATTCTATCCCCTCATATTTTGATTTCACGCAATATCACAAAACTATATTATTTTTCTTCATTTTTACTTTCTATAATACTTTCAAGAAAATCAGTGACTTCATAATCTCCCAATTCTTCTGGGAATGACATTTTCCAATCGTAGGTTAAACTTCCAAAAACCTTTGCAAAAATATTAATCTTCTTTGCAAGCAGTGTGATAATTCCCTGAAAACCTGGAACAAGCCATACTTTACGATCATAGTTTTCTGCGATTCGAACCACCATATCAGAAGTATTCACATATTTTCTGTTTTGTGGACAATAAATACCTCCAAGTTTGCTTTCCGTGATACGATATAAAAATTCAGACAGGTTATCAATGTAAAGCATGCTTCTTTCATTCGCAATTTTGGGAAAAATCGGAGTTAATTTTGCAAGTTTTTCCAATGATATATAATTACCTGTACAGTTTTTTCCATATATCATCGGTGGTCTGACAATGGACACCGTGAATTCTTCTGTTTTCAATTTCAGTAACTGTTCCTCAGCCTCAAGTTTACTTTTTCCATAAAATGTTATTGGTGAAGGCACTGTATCCTCTGTAATATTCCCCGTCACAACTCCGTAAATACTCATAGTACTGAAAAATATAAACTGTGGAACATGTTCTTTTTTTGCTTTTTCTGCAAGTTCTACCGTAAGTTTTGTATTCACATTATAATATAATGTTTCCATATCCGGCTGCTCTTTCTGATGTACAATTGCAGCCACATGGAGAATCGTATCATATTTTGAAAAATCCATTTTCTTCCATTCTGAATTTCTCACAGAAA
>OLNY01002418.1_pt1 | contig 12963 bp, 8 predicted proteins | sample 1671981 | NCBI WGS metagenome assembly OLNY01 (sample SAMEA3136632, study PRJEB25190) | human gut metagenome | biome: human gut; feature: human-associated habitat; material: faeces | place: Austria | collected 2013 | reverse complement strand
CGTTCCCTTCATGATGGTAATCAATTCCTCCAGAATGGTGGCCGCCTTAGTATTCTGCCCTTTGCCAAAGTAACTTTTGGCCGCTTCGTACTTGTATTCGTAGTCCGTGCTTTTTAAAACTTTGTTATACTCTCCACAAGACGTTAGAACCGTACCGGAGACAAGAGCTATAATGATATATTTTTTCATCTTATTCAAATAATTGCGCAAATTTACGCCTTTCCACCGAATAATGCAATATTTCCATGTTTTTAAATGCTAAAAAGTCGACAAGAGTCTATTTTTTAGAGATGAATAGATAATATCTAAGGAAATAACTGTATTTTTACATCTCATTAAACCAAACATGCTATTATGAATTTTGAATTGATTTCCGAATACCAACCCACCGGCGACCAGCCTCAGGCAATCGAGAAACTGGTCAGGGGATTTAAAGAAGGCAACCAGTTTGAGACTTTGCTTGGTGTCACCGGCTCCGGTAAGACCTTCACCATGGCGAATGTCATTGCCCAGTTAAACAAGCCAACTCTGGTACTTGCCCATAATAAAACACTGGCGGCACAGCTTTACGGCGAGATGAAAGAATTCTTCCCGGAAAACGCAGTGGAATATTTTGTCTCCTACTACGACTACTATCAGCCGGAGGCTTATGTCCCGTCCACAGATACCTACATCGCTAAGGACGCATCCACTAACGATGAGATCGATAAGCTCCGTCTCTCCGCTACAGCAGCCTTATGTGAGCGCAAGGATGTGATCGTGGTTTCGTCGGTATCCTGTATCTATGGCTTAGGTGCACCTCAGGAGTTTTTTGATATGATGATCTCTCTTCGCCCTGGAATGGAGAAGGACCGTGATGAGGTTATCAAACAGCTGATCGATATCCAGTACACAAGAAATGAGATGGATTTTCATAGAGGAACTTTTCGGGTGCGTGGCGATGTGCTGGAAATCTTTCCAGCTAACTCTACAGACCGGGCAGTGCGTGTGGAATTTTTTGGCGATGAGATCGAGCGGATCACAGATATCGATGTGCTTACCGGTGAGATCAAAAGTGTGGAAAGCCATGCGGCGATTTTTCCGGCGTCCCATTATGTTGTGCCTCAGGAGCAGATCCGCCGTGCGGCAGATGCCATCCTGAAAGAGATGAAACATCAGGTGGAATATTTCAAAAGTGAGGACAAGCTGATCGAGGCCCAGCGAATTGCCGAGAGAACCAACTTTGATGTGGAAATGATGAAGGAAACAGGATTCTGTTCCGGAATCGAGAATTATTCCAGACATCTGACCGGGCTTGCACCGGGGCAGCCGCCGTATACACTGATGGATTACTTCGGAGATGATTTTTTACTTATTATAGATGAGTCCCATAAGACAGTTCCCCAGGTTGGCGGTATGTATGCCGGTGATCAGAGCCGTAAACAGACACTGGTGGATTACGGCTTCCGACTTCCGTCTGCCAAGGATAACCGTCCATTGAGCTTTGATGAATTCGAGAACAAGCTTGACCAGGTAATGTTTGTATCTGCGACACCGGGAGAATATGAATATGACCATGAGCTTCTCCGCGCAGAGCAGATCATCCGTCCTACAGGGCTTCTTGATCCGAAGGTGGAGGTGCGTCCGATCGAAGGACAGATCGATGATCTTGTAGCAGAGGTAAATAAGGAAATTGAAAAGAAAAATAAAGTCCTGATCACGACCCTGACCAAACGTATGGCAGAGGACCTTACCGATTATATGAAGGATCTGGGAATCCGTGTCCGATACCTTCATTCAGATATTGACACTCTGGAGCGTGCGGAAATCATCCGCGATATGCGCCTGGATGTGTTTGATGTGCTAGTCGGGATCAACCTTCTGCGAGAAGGTCTGGATATTCCCGAGATCACACTGGTTGCGATCCTGGACGCAGATAAAGAGGGCTTTCTTCGTTCGGAGACTTCCCTGGTACAGACTATCGGCCGTGCAGCACGAAACAGCGAAGGCCATGTTATCATGTATGCAGACAATATGACAGAATCCATGGAAAAAGCAATCTCGGAGACAGAAAGAAGGAGAGCGATACAGGAGGCTTACAACAGGGAGCATGGCATCACTCCAACCACGATCAAGAAGGCGGTCCGTGATCTGATCGCTGTTTCGAAGAAGGTGGCAGAGACAGAAGTGAAGCTTAAAAAGGATCCGGAATCCATGAACCGAAAAGAACTGACGAAGGTGATCGCTCAGGTAGAGAAGCAGATGCGTGCTGCGGCAGCAGACCTGAATTTCGAGCAGGCTGCTGAGCTGAGAGACAAGATGCTCGAATTAAAAAAGAATTTGGAAGAATTAACGGAATAGGCTGCGAAGCAGCTGACAGTACAACACCCCTGGCTGTTACAGCCAGGGGTGTTGTCGGGTATGCTCGATCTGTTTTTAGGAAAAGCTTATTTTGTAGTTGAAAAGCCCAGGGAGCGCAGGGTGATGCCGGAGCCCTTGAGAAGATCAGCCCAATATGGAACAGCCATATCCAGAGTGTGGTTGGCAAGCTCGGAAGCATCTTTTTGTGTCAGGACCTCATAAGGATCTGTAAGCTTCTGGAAGTGGAAGGATAAATTAGAGGATTCATTCCTGATGGCGGAAAGCGGAGCGGAGCTGCTCATAGTGGCGATCAGTGTACCGGATTCATCATCAGGAAGTATGCTCATGTAAAAATAAAAGTTTAAGGAAGCCGCAGTAGAATTCATCGGGAAAGTCAAAGTAATATCACTTTTTAAATCATCATGGCTGGAAAACCGGAAATAGAATTTAAAACTGTTGTTTTTTGGAATGTATGTGATACTTCGATATTCATCTACGGAAACCTGCATAGAAGAAGATGAACCCAAACCGCCTAAATCCATATCGATTTTTTTTGATTCATCGTGTGTGTTAAGCTCGATTTTTACGCTTCCATCACTGGCCTTTTTGCCTTTGCTCAGAATGTGGTTTTTTAATTTTATGCCGGGCTTCGGAGCTGCGGTAGGGGTTGGTTTTGCCGGAGCAGCAGTAGGGGCTGGTTTTGCCGGAGCAGCTTTTTTCTGGATTTTAACCTTGCAGACAAAGCGGATCCCGTTTACCTGAGCAGTAATTGTAGCATTTCCTGCAGATTTTGCAAAAAGCTTGCCAGCTTTGTTTACAGTGACGATTTTGGAATTGCTGCTCTTCCAGGTGATCTTCTGATTGGTACCACTAAGCTTCAGCTGGTATGTCTGACCAACTTTCAGAGTTATTGAGGTTTTGTTCAGTTTCGGGGCCTGTACAGTGACTTTGCAGGTGTATTTCCTTTTGGAAACGGTTCCTGTAATGGTGGCAGAGCCTTTAGCCTTAGCCTGAAGCTTGCCAGCTTTGTTTACTGCGACGATCTTGGAATTGCTGCTCTTCCAGGAGATCTTCTGCCCTTTTTTGAGACCGGTGATCTTCAGTGTTCTGCTCTGCCCCTTGATCATGGTAAGCTTGGAAGAACTGATCCTGGGAGCGGCCTCTGTAACACAGACTGTGCCAGGCAGAATTGCCGATTCTGCCGGAAGCATGGCCAGTACAAAGACTGTTATCAGAGATATCAGGATTTTTTTCCATTTTTTCATAGCGATCCCTCCTTCGAAAAAATATGATGGTTCTCTTTATTGATTGATTATAAGTAAAATTCCGGAGAAGGGCACTGGCATTTGTGCCAGTAACTTTGTTATAAAGAAGAGAAGAAGTTATGTATGCTGTTCCCGATAGGCGGAAGGTGTGATCCCCATTTTCTTTTTGAAGCTGGTGCTGAAATAATATTGATTGGCATAACCACATTTCAGGCTGATCTCCTTCAGACTCATAGTAGTCGTTGTCAGGTAACGGGCGGCTGCGGAAATTCGCTGAGATGTGATAAAGTCACTGAGACTGATTCCCTGATTTTTTTTGAAAAGAGCACTTAAATAAGCAGGGCTTACATTAGCAGAGGCAGCAATATCATTGAGGCAGAGCGTATTGTCAGTGTAGTGTTCGTTGATATAGGAAATCACCAGTTCACAGAGCTTCTGGTGATAATCATTCATGGAGGAATCAAGCTTCCGACATAAAAGATGGCACAGATCCTTCAGCCATTGACATAGCTCTTCCGTATTATGAAACTCATTTATGTGGTTGTAAACATACAAAATTTTAGCTTCAAGGTCATGCGTATCCAGATTTAATTCATAGAAAAATTTCAGGATCCGGCCAAGAAGAGAATAAATCTGTATGAAAGCGAAATTCTTTGTGCGAAATTTCTGAGTGAGCCAGTCGGAAAAATTCTGAAACCAGAGATCTATGGCAGCGGTATCCTTTTTGCAGAGAAGCCGGATCAGTTCATCCTCCTTTGTATCTGAAAAATCTGCAACAGACAGATCGGAACCCAGAGCCTCTCTTCCGTCAAAGATATTCTGATGCGGGAAAAAGAATCTGTATTCCAGTGCATGTACGGCGCTTTTATAAGAATGGTTCAGGTTCCAAAAATCCTGGACAATTGTTCCAATACCTGCGTTGAGAGAAAGTCCCAGTGGCTGGCAGGCATCTGCGATTGAGGAAATAAGTCCGCTGGTAAGCTGGCGGAAGCTGTTGGACTGACAGCCGCTGTGTCCCAGAATGCACAGATAGCCATCCATATCCGGGAGAAGATACACAAAATCAAGAGAAGCGGTTTCCTCAGTTATCAGATCCTGAAGGTTGAAAAGCTCCATCTGAAACTTTTCAATCCCGTAAACAGCTTTTAGATCCGGAGCATTTTCAAGCTCCAGAATAACAACTGTATAAAAATCATAATTCAGCTCCAGGTTCAGATACTTAAGATAAGGCTTCAGTCGGTAGGCTGCTTCAGAAGACGGAAGGTGTGTGATCTCGCGGAAAAATTTTTCCGTAAGAAGAGGCCTGCTTTGTTTCAGAAGCTGGAGATTTTTCTGTTCCTTTTCCATCAGTGCAAAAGCGTTTTTTACCTTCTGGATAAGATAGGCATAATCCAGAGGCTTTTCGATATAATCCAGAGCACCGAGGAGCAGAGCGCGTCTTGCATATTCAAATTTATCATAGGCACTGATCAGGATGATCTTCACCATAGGATTGATCTCAAGAGCTTGACGGCTCATGGAAATGCCGTCAAGATCAGGCATTTCAATGTCAGAAATGATCAGATCTGCCGGTTCTTTTTTCATGGCTTCGATAGCAGAGGTTCCATTGTAGCAGACATGGATGATCTCTGCATTCAGTGTTTCCCAGTCTATGTTTTTTTCGATACCTTCTGCAGATAAGTAATTATCATCTACGATCATTATTTTTTTCATCGATATCTTCCTCCATCTGTTCGAATTCAATGGTGACGTATGTGCCGTTTCCGGGGTTGCTGCGGATCCTTACGGAACCGTTTCCGTATAATGGGTTGGAAATACGGGAACTTACGTTGGAAATTCCAAAATGCTTCTCATAATCAATAACATTATGCTCAATAGCATGGCGCAGCTGTGCAAGGGTTTCGGAGTCCATGCCGGCACCGTTGTCCTCAATGGAGATCACAACCGTATCATCGCCATAAAGAACATGGATCGAAATGAAAACAGCTGGTGTGCCCGAAGAAATCCCGTGCAGAATGGAATTTTCGAGAAATGGCTGAAGTGTAAACTTGCAGATCAGGAAATTTTCGATTCCATCTTCTGCTTCGATCTCCCAGTCCAGATTATCTTTATGACAGAGCTTTTCCATTTCCAGATAAAGCCGGGCAATTTCCAATTCATCTTTAATAGGAATAAGTTCCTTTGATTTACGCAGGGTAAGACGGTAAAAGGCAGTCAGATTTGCAATCATCTGATCAGCAATGTCAAGCTTTCCAAGGGACTGGCAGGTACGGATCGATCCCAGGATATTGTAAAGAAAATGCGGATTGATCTGTGACTGGAGCAGCTGGTATTTCAGACGTTCTTCGTTTACGGAAAGATTTACAATGGACTTCAGGTTTCCGGCTATTGTGTGCTGCATATCTTCAAAGGTGATGCCCAGTCTGTCAATCTCATCATACCTGGAAGGATCATCCGGGTGGGGAACAGTAACGATAGATAGATGTTCCGGGTCATATCCCAGCTGAAAGGCTTCCATTGCATAGGAAAGTGCAGTGATCTTCCGGGTAAGATTTTCGGAAAACAGGATAACGATGATAACAGTAAGGAGCAAGAAAATAAGGACAGTGATCAGTAAGGCACGGATCAGGATGTGCGTGTTGCCCTGAATATAGCTTTCCGGGATTTCGGTAACATGAAGCCAGCCATTGCTTAAGGTGCAGCAGTTATAATATTTGTCGCCGCTGTGAAAAGAAGAATCTGCATTTCCTTTGAGTTTCTGAAACTGTGCTTTGGAAATTCCGGATAAATTCAGTGAGGATGTATTTTTTGCTGCAATCTCTCCGTGATCTGTGAGAATGTAGCTGTATATGCGGGAATCCAAAGCAGCAGGCTGCAGATAAGTGGTAAGCTCTGAGGTGTCCAGAGCAATGCCGTAGGCGTATTCCAGAATACCGGTGGCCTGATTTTTCAGTGCCCGGACGCAGAGGATCACATCGGCAGATGATTTTTTTGTGGACAGTATTTTAGGCAGAGGCATATTGGAAACCGGTATCCAGACAGAGGAAAAGCCTGAACCGGAAACAATATTTTTATCCAGACCATATGCAGAAAGCTCATCTGTGGAAAAGAAGTACAGGCTTTCTTTTGAACCGAGCTGATCGGGCTGCAGAAAAACATATATATGGAAGAAATCGAATGTGGATTTATACAGCGAAATATTGTTTTTTACAGTGGTGAATTTTTTCAGTGCATCTACCTTATTAGAGGAAGGCTGATTTAGGGAGTACATTTGAAACTGTATGGTATCTGCTACATTTTCAACCTGACCGAGGCGGTCGTTCAGCTGAGAGACCAGCTGCTTGTCAGTCATTACGGCAGAATCGATGATACGATCTCTGGCAATGTTATAGGAAATGTGATAGCTGATGAAGGTCAGGGAAATCAGAGGTACCATAGTTGCGATCAGAAATGCGAGCAGGAGCTTATAGCGAAATGAGGAAAAACTGGGTGGGATACATTTGTGGAATTTCATAGTACATATTCTCCTTTATGTCAAAAACAAATTAATGAAACCGAATTCAGCTGTGAAAAAAGCCGTTACAAATATAGATTATATAAAAGGATTATAAAAAATTAACAACAAAAATACAAGAGAACGAAAAATAATATAAATAAATCATAAAATATTGTATTTAGAATGAGGGGGCTCTCTGGTATCCTTAAACCATCAAAAACAGGTGTGGACAAACACGAAAATGTCCAGAAAGGAAGAAAGATATGAAGAAAAAAGTAATGAGTGCAGTTTTGGCAGCAGCGATGGTTGTGGGTATGGCAGGTAACGTGGTTACTGTTTCCGCAAAGGAAAAATATGATCTTACCTTATACAGCGTCAACACCACAGACCCGGATTTTGAGGACTGGCTTGCAAATGTGGAAGATGCCACGGGCCTGAACATTAATGTAATTGCGGCACCTACAGATACAGATACCCGTCAGCAGAAGATCACCACAATGCTTTCCACAGGAGATACTTCCGTGGATGTCATTGAGATCAACGATGAGATGAGCGCGGCATTTAAAAATTCCGGATGGCTGGAAGGACTGAATGATACAGTAATGACAGATGATATCGCTGATCAGTTTGCCCAGGGATATGTAAAGGATATGATCACAGATAAGGACGGAAACATCGTCGGTGTTCCAGGCTATACAGGATATCTTGCATTCTGGGTAAATCAGGAGATCATGGATGAGGTCGGAATCAAATCCATTGATACAAAAGAGGATTTCATGAAGTATATGAAGGCTGTTTCCAAGGACGGAAGATTCGGCTACGGCGGTTCCTGGGAGAAAACCTATGCATTTAACGAGCTTGCACAGTTTGTAAACATGTTCGGCGGCGATTATTTTGACTGGACCAAAGAGGAAAACAAGGAAGCAGTTCAGTTCCTTCACGATCTGGTTGCTAATAAAGAAACATCCATCGAACAGATTGCAGATAAATATGACCAGATGAATCCGAAGATCAATGACGGAAAATACGGATGCTGGTTCATGTGGGGCCTTGGAACAGATTATGCAAAGGCAGATATGCTTGGCGCAGATAAGATCCACATGGAAATGGTACCGGATTTCAGCGGCAAGGGAGAGCGTGCGATCTTTACAGATTCCTGGAGCTATGTTCTCAACAAAGCATCCAAGAATAAAGATGCAGCTGTGAAATTCCTCCAGTATATGGCTGATGAAGGCGGAATGGAAGCTTCCTATAAAGCATTTGACAGATATCCTGCAAGAAAGGATGTTGCAGAGAAGGTAGTTCCGGATTCTGACCCGGCAAAAGAAATGTACAGCAGATATGCAAATGAATGCAATGTACAGGGACGTCCGATGGTGGCACAGACAATGGAATTTATCAGCGATATGGGAACAATCTTCCAGTCCTGTATGAAAGACGAGATTACAGTTGATGAGTTCTGCAAGAAGGCTCAGGATGTGGTAGATATGTATAAGTAAAAGATATAAAAAAACAGCAATGTAAAGCAGAGGTAAAAGTCTGCTTTACATTGCTTGATGAACAGGGAGGAAAGTTCCATGACAATAAGCAAAAAAAATATGAAGTGGATACCATGGCTTTTGATCCTGCCGGTTGTACTGATTCGAGGTTTTACAACAGTATATCCCATTCTGATGACTGTGAAAAACAGCTTCTTTAATATCAGTATCCTTGCAGGTATCAATGAATTTATAGGCTTCAAGAATTACCTGAAGGTATTTTCTGATCCTAAAGTGCTCACATCGATCAGCTTTACGGCAATATTTGTGGTTGCTTCCATGATCTTTCATGTGATCCTCGGAGTTATCCTGGCACTGATCCTGAATATGAAATTCAAAGGCCGCCGTTTTCTGAGGACCATCGTGCTGATCCCGTGGGCTATGCCTGCAGTAGTAGCCGGTATGGCTGCAAAATGGGCATTTAACAATGATTATGGTCTGATCAATGATTTTATCCGCTGGTTTGTACCGGGTTACCAGAACAGCTGGCTGATCAATACAGGTACTGCAAGAGCAGCGGTAATTGCAATGGACCTGTGGAAGGACCTTCCGTTCTTTGCAATTCTTGTACTTTCCGGACTTCAGTTTATTTCCGGCGATATCTATGAGGCAGCAAAGGTAGACGGTGCAAACGGGATCCAGAGCTTTTTCCGGATCACACTTCCGCTGATCGCAAAAAATGTCCTGACTTTATGTATTCCGTTCACACTCTGGAGACTGACAACCTTCGATCTGGTTTATTCCATGACATCTGGAGGCCCTGGAGAGGATACTGCGCTGATCGCATACAGAATCACAACAGAAGCATTTACAAATCTAAACGTAGGATATGCTTCGGCGCTGGCTATGCTGCTGTTTGTTGTAATGGCGATCTTCAGCTGGCTGAATATACGTGTTATGAATAAGTTTGACAGTTAGGGGGAATTATCGTGAAGAATACAGGAAAATATAATGTTTATCATGGAGTGGTAGCCGTTGGAAGATGGGTTCTGTTTGCAGTTGTGGCTTTTCTGATCCTGTTCCCGGTTTACTGGATCTTTATTTCTTCGATCACACCGTCAGGAGAATTGTTTAAAACACCGATCGATTATCTTCCGGATCATCCCACACTGGAAAGCTATAAATTTCTGATACAGAATGTAGGACTGCTTTCAAAGATCGGAAATACAGTTCTGATCGTAGGCATTACACTTGTGATCAGTACCGTGCTGTGTGCAATGGCTGCCTATGGCTTCTCAAGATTTAACTCAAAGGGAGTTTCTGTTGCATTTGCGTTTGTTCTGGCTACCATGCTGATCCCTGAGGTTGTCACAGCCCGCCCGCTGTATGAGTTTATGCAGAAGGTAAAGCTGTATGATACATATCCGGGACTTATCCTTCTTTATATCAGTACCGTTATACCGTTTACGGTTCTGATCCTCAGAAACTTTGTCGGTGAGATCCCGATCTCACTGGAGGAGGCAGCTGCTATTGACGGCGCATCTTTTTCACAGAGACTGTTTACGATCGTTCTGCCGCTGATGAAGCCGGCAATCGCTACGGTTTGCATTATCAACTTTATTACCTGTCTGAATAACTTTTTCACACCGTTGTTTTATTCAAATGGTATTCAGGTACTTTCTGTTTCCATCGTACAGCTTCCGTTACGTGACAACATGTATGGAGTTCCGTGGGATCTGGTCAGCGCCATGGGATGGATCATCCTTCTTCCGATCATTATCTTTGTAGCTGTTTTTGAGAAACAGATCATGGATGGTATCATGGCAGGTGGAGTAAAAGCGTAAATATAATATTTTTAATTTCCAAAAGAGAGGAGAAAACAGATATGTATCAGGCATTTACAGGCGGACTGGGAGGGATCGCACTTGCAAAGCATGGAAAAAGCCGTGCGATCAACGCAGAAAATCCTCATGGAGAAAAAGGCAGAGGCGGTATGGCTGCAAGTCATCTGGGACCGTCCAGAAAAGGAAGCCCGTGTCTCAGGGATATTGAGCCGGGAACTGTGGTAACTCTGGCAGAAATGGAAGGACCGGGACAGATCAATCATATCTGGATCACCGTTGATAACAAGACTACAGAGGCAGATTGCTTTGTACTGAGAGATCTTGTAATCCGTATGTACTGGGATGACGAGGAAACTCCTTCCGTGGAAAGTCCTCTGGGTGATTTCTTCTGCTGCGGATTCGGAAGGGAATGTTTTGTAAATTCTGTTCCGGTGGCTGTTGTTCCAAACAGGGGATTTAACTGTTATTTCCCGATGCCATTTAAAAAGAAAGCAAAGATCACACTGGAAAACCAGCATGCAAATAAAATCCCGGCTTTCTTCTATCAGGTAGATTACTGTCTCTATGATGAGCTTCCGGATGATATTGCGTATTTCCATGCGCAGTGGAAACGGGAACGGTTGACAGAAAAAACAAAAGATTATACAATTTTGGATGGAGTAAAAGGAAAAGGCCATTATATAGGAACCTACATGGCACTTACCACACTGGAACGTTACTGGTGGGGCGAGGGAGAAGTGAAGTTTTATATTGACGGAGATGAGGAGTATCCGACCATCTGCGGAACAGGAACGGAAGATTACTTTGGAGGTTCCTGGAGCTTTGCCAAACAGGTGGATGGAAAAACCGTGGAACAGAATTATAACACACCGTATCTGGGATATCCGTATTATTCTGCCCATGACGAACTGATCCACAATTTTTATCATAATGATGACTGCCCGCCAATGAGAGGCTTTTACAGATGGCATTTACAGGATCCGATCTGCTTTGAAGAGGATCTTCGCGTTACGATTCAGCAGATAGGCGTCGGATACCGTGGCCTGTTTGAACGACAGGATGATGTGGCAAGTGTAGCATACTGGTATCAGACACTTCCTCATGCACCGTTCCAGCCGTTGATGTCAAAAGAGGATAGATGGCCCAGATAAAAAGGGTGGTAGAGATTGAAAAAACAGGTATTTTGCGGGGCATTTGCCCTGGCTCTGGCAGTGACAGGATGTGGCGTCCAGAAGAAGGAGGCTGCATCTGATATTGTGCCGGAGAACAGACAGGAACTGACGATCCTTCATGTGGATGCAGGCACAGAAGGCTTTGATTCTTTTATCAGCCAGGCGGAAAAAGATCTTGGAATAAAGATCCATATCGAAAAATGTCCGGCTAATGCGGACAACCGCCAGGCCAAAATAGCAACTCTTCTGACATCGGGAGATGATTCGGTGGATCTGATCACAGTAAATGATGAGATGATATCCGAATTTAAACATAAGGGATTTCTTCTTCCGTTGGAAGATACGGTTATGACAGAGGAGACAGCGGCGAATTTTCTGCAGGAATACCTGAAAGAAATATGCATGTCAGACGGACATATTTTTTCGGTACCGTTCAGGATGGATATCATGGCATTCTGGGTGAACCAGGAATTGCTGGATCAGGCTGGTCTGGACAGACTCTCCTGTCTCAGTGATCTTGAGATCCTTCAAAAAAAGCTTCAGAATACGGGAAAATATGCATATGGGGATGCATGGGAGATTTCTTACATATATAATAGTATCAGCGAGTATGTCGATTTTTTCGGAGGAGATTATACAGACTGGACGGATCCGAAAACAAGAGAAGCGGCAGAATATATGAAGCGAATGCTGGATACAGGGATGATATCAGAGGAGAATCTGATCGACCAGCATGACCAGCTGAATGAAAAATTTATAAACGGCCAGTATGGATGTATGTTCATGTATACCGGTGCGTTGAGGACCTTTCAGAATGCAGGCGTATATGGAAAAGATAAGATCCATATGGCACTATTGCCGGAATTTGACGAGAAGGTGACCAATATCGCAACCTGGCAGTATGTACTGAATAAAAATTCTGATCATAAAGAAGCAGCTCTGAAGTTCCTTCAGTATGTGTCCGGATATGAGGCCAGTAAAAATTACGGACAGCTGACAAAAATGTGTCCGGCAAGACTGGATGTGATCGAGGATAAGAATTTTGATCTGGATGGCATTGAAATGATCCGGCAATATCTGAAAGATTATAAGCTGAAGGCAAGACCACTGTGTGCCGATTCCATAGAAGCTGTTTCGTCCATGGGAACGGAATTTCAGAAATATGTGCTGGGACAGAAAACAGAAGCGGAATTTTTTGCCGGGGCACAGAACTGCATAGACCAGTATTACAAAAAAGCATCGTACTGATGCTTTTTTTGTTTTGAAAAAATAAGAACTTTTTTTCAAAACATATTGACAAATATTTTACATGGTGATATCTTAAAGACTGTAGATGTTAGCACTCCACTAAAATGAGTGCTAACAGAT
>OLNY01002410.1_pt1 | contig 13003 bp, 7 predicted proteins | sample 1671981 | NCBI WGS metagenome assembly OLNY01 (sample SAMEA3136632, study PRJEB25190) | human gut metagenome | biome: human gut; feature: human-associated habitat; material: faeces | place: Austria | collected 2013 | reverse complement strand
TACCGATTTCTCTCCGCCCGCCACTGCCGTTATGTTTCTTTTAACAATTCATCCCTCCACTTTAGAAGCGGGGGACTTCTTGTCTACTGGTGTTAAAAACAGATACCAGAACGTTCCGGCGCAGATTACGGCTTCGAAAAAGATGAACATCCATGCTCCTGCCGGCGCTTTTTCTGTCATCCAGGATATAAACTGGCTCCGATAAAGTCCCCAGATATTTTCTGCCATGTGCGCAAGAACCGGGGCAAGGAGTGTTCCGCACCGCTCATAAATAAGGATCAGAAGCACACTTACCACGGCTGCATAGACAAACTGCGTCACATTGCCGTGATATGCACCGAACAGCAGACATGATGCTGCGATGCCCCAGCCGGTTCCCCAGAAATCTTTTGCCCTGCGGTAAATCATGCCGCGGAAAACAATTTCCTCTGCGGCCGCGCTCAGCACACCGACGGACAGGATCAGAAGCAGCGGGTTCTGTCCTTCATAAATCTTTGATGCCATGTCCTGATAGCCGGAAAAGATTCTGGTAAAGCCGGTCACGTTCATGACAGTGTTCAGGAGATGGCCGAAGGTCATAACCAGCAGAATACAGGCGGCTGCCTCTGCCGCACTCCACCGTTTTTCCGGTTTCGGGAACATGCCTTCATCTTTTTTGTACTGTTTCCAGAGAACCGGGATCGCCGCCAGACTGCCGATTGCTGATGCAAGAACGGATGTCGCGTGCATACGCTCTTCCAGATAACCGCCGGTCGTAAACGTCATCAGGATCAGCGCCAGAAGTACGGTTGCTCCGATCAGAAACAGTTCGTACGTCAGAAGCGGTTTTAAAAGACGCCATAGCTTCCGCTGGATAGGAATTACGATTTCCTCCGTTTTTGGCTCTGTTTTCGCTGTCCTTTTTTCTTTTATATTCTCTGCTTTTTTCTCTTTCGGCGCAAAGATTCCTGTTCCACTTTCTCCTCTTGTCAGCCACGGGATACGCTCCGGCTTCATTTTTTTGATGCGGTCGCGTCTTTTCTTCTCTTCTTTCGGATCCTCCGCCAGCAGTTTCAGTTCTTCCGGTGTATCACATACCTTTGCGGCACCTGCTGCCTCGAGTTCTTCTCTTCCGCCGTACCCATACGATACGCCGACACAGAGCAGTCCGTTTTCTCTTGCCCCGATTACGTCATAGCTTCTGTCACCAACCATCACCACGTCGGAACGGCTGTCTTCTGCTCCGAGTCGGCGCAGCGTCTCTGCGATGACTTCTCCTTTGTCGGTTCTGGTTTCGTTCATTTCTGAACCGGTTACTACGGTAAAATACTTTCTGATTTCGAAATGCTCCAGGATCTGCTCCACGTATTTTTCCGGTTTGGACGATGCTACCGCCAGAATTTTTCCCTGCTCTTTCAGATACGCCAGAACCTCCGGGATTCCCCCGTATACTTCATTTTCAAAAATGCCCTCTGCCTCGTACCGCTCCCGGTATTTTGTGATGGCCTGCTGTGCTTCTTCGCAGCCAAGGCCTGCAAAATTCATAAAAGATTCCAGAAGCGGCGGCCCCACGTAACAGTTCAGTTTTTCCAGATCCGGCTCTTCGATGCCAAAGGATGCCAGCGCATACTGTACACATCTTGTAATTCCAGGACCGGAATCAGTCAGGGTTCCGTCCAGATCAAATAATATCATATCTGACATACTCTTATTTCCTCTTTTACTTTTTTATCGTATGACATGTCTTTTATTCTAGCATATCGAAATTAGAAATACAAACAAAACCGGATCAGGCTATTTTCTGCAGAGTGCACGCAGATAGCGGGTGGTCTGATTCTGAATTTCGGCAATGGCACGAATCAGGTTCCAGAGGCGCCTCAGGGACTGCCAGAGGCGGGTTCCTTTTGGTTTCTGGCTGGTTCTTTGGCTGACAAGTGTGGAAGTTTTTGGTTTCACGTTGACTTCCCACGGTTTCATGGTTCGAACAATGCCGTCTGCACCACGCACTTTTACAGTGATGCGGTTGTAGCCTTCGGAAAGGCTCTCGGCTTTCAGACAGATTTTGTTTTCTTTCCATTCATATTCGGCTTCGGAGCCATTTACCATGCAGGAAAGAATTTCAGCCGTGTCGGCGGCTCCCTCGAGCAGAATTTCCGGGGTATAACCGGGATCTATTTCGACGCTGGTGTCGGCCGGGCGGATAATCAGGGGGATCGGCGCTTCGAAATCTTCGTCTGCTATCTGTGATAATATGAAATCGGCGATGATCTGCGGCGGTATTTGAGATGGCTCCTCCCCGGCACTCTCAGATAGAGTTTCGGCAGGCGGAGGACTGCTTTCTTCTGTTTGTAGCGGAATATCATCTGGATCTTGGGTCACCTCCTCGGGCGTGGCTGCAGCAACGGGCAGCTGTTCGTCTGTTTTGAGTTCTTCTTTCTCAGGAGACGATTGCCCGGGCTCCGTTTGTTCCTGCTTTTCTGTGTTTGACTTTCCGGCATCTGGCATTACGGCAGGCTCCTCTTTTTCTGGTGCTTTTGTTTCCGAGGTTTGATTTTCTGACTCTTTTTCGGTTGACGGAGATTCCTGCTTCGTTTCTTCCATATCAGGCTTTTCCGGTTCCGGATCTTCTGGCATCAAATTTTCCGTTCCGGATTTTTCTGAACCTGTATCTTTATAATCTGGTTTTTCTGTGTCCATTTCTCCAAAATCCGTTCTCTCCGAATCTGACTCTTCTGTCTCTGATTCTTTTGTATCTGTTTCTTCACATCCTTCCTCTGATTCCGATTCCCCGGAACCCATATCTCCTGCCTCCGGCAATTCTTCTGGCTTCCCCGATTCTGAATCTTCCGAAATTTCTTCCTCCTCTTCTTCCCACCTTTCCGCTGGTTCTTTCTCCGGATCCGGAATTACCGTCGGGGGAAGCATTTTTTCTTCTCCTTCTGTCTCTTTCTTTCCGGTCTCTGCCGGATCTGTTTTCTCTTCCGGCGGCTCTGGTTCCTGCTCTGGTTTCTCTTCTATAGGCGGTTCTTCTTCTGACTTTTCGTCCGGCAGCAGTTCCTCCGGTCCGGCTTTCCCGTCTGCATCTGTCACATCACTGTTCTCGATGATTTCAGCTTCTAATTCCACGCTTTCCACCGCACTTGCGGCCTCGCCTATCGTCTGCTGTGTCTCCGCGTGGACTTCGATTCCCTGGATGGCCAGGAATCCTGTCATCATTGCGCATATGGTCTTTTTTCTCATCCTGCTTCCTCCCATCTTTTTCTGATCTGCTGATAAAAAATGTCCTCCTCCATTCCCGGAATTTCTGCTGCCTCGTTGAGGTACTGTTCTGCTTTTTCCTGCATGTCGAACTGCAGTGCCAGCTCTGCGGCCCGGAGCAGATTTTTCCGCCGGTTTCCATCCTGTCTGCTGCACAGAAGCCGTTCGTAATAGAGAAAGCTCTCCTGGCACCAGTCCTGTTCTCTTTCCCCATCCCCGGATTTTCCGCCAAGATAGCACGCATCCGCCAGTCTCTGCCAGATGACGTTCTCCCACTGCCCCTCCATATTCTCGCCTGCGGCCTTTTCCAGCACTTCGATTCCTTTCCGCATGGCGTCTGTGTCATTTTCACGCGCCAGTTCTTCGGAAAAACTGAAATACATTCCTGCAACAGCAAGATATCTGCGGCAGCGTTTTTCTTTTTCCGGCTCCTGCTGCGTGTCATCATAAAATTCAGCCAGCAATGGCTCCATCTGCATTTTTTCCCTTGCCGCATCATCCGCCAGACAGTATTCCACAAGTTCCTGCTCCACACGCCCCGCCTGACTGAGATGATCTGCCTTTAAGAACGCTTCCCGCGCTTTCTGGTAGTTCGGCAGACTGCCTTCTTCCACCGGATTTCCGCAGAACCAGAGATCTCCCTGCTCCTCCCATTCGTCTGCCGCCGGAAACTGCCCCCATGGCATCCTGCTGGCAACTGCAGCCGCTCCTCCTGTCAGAAAAGCAAAAACTGCAAAGATCCGCAGAGTCTTCCTGCCTTTTCGCTTTCTTTCCAGCCGCCGCAGTGCCTTTTTGACTTCTCCGGCAGACGCATACCGCTCCTCCGGCTTTTTCTGCATACACTTTTCCATCACCCGCCAGAGTCCTCTTTTCTGCCGCTTTTTCGCATGCTTCGCCATTGCCGCAAGCAGTGCGCCGAGTGCATAAAGATCGGAACGGGCGTCACACTTCCCGTCATACTGCTCCGGCGCTGCATAACCGCGGGTTCCATAACGGACTTCCACACCCGTTTCTTCTGTTCCGGCTGCACCGAAATCCACAAGGTATATTTCACCACGCTCTGTTATCATCACGTTGTCCGGCTTCAGATCCCGGTAGAAAACCGGCGGGTTCTGTGCATGGAGATAACAAAGAATCCCGCTCAGGGCAATTCCCGTTTTCAGAATTTCCCGGCTGGAAAACCGTTCTCCCTTACGCATACGCTGTCCGATAGATTTTCCGTTTACAGCTTCCATCACCAGAAAGCTTTTTGTCCTACTTTCCAGAAGTTCCACCGCACAGGGAATCCCGGGATATGAAAACTTCTGTAAAAGAAACGCTTCCCGGCGCAGTTTTTCCCTGTCACATATACTTACCTTGACTGCATACCGCTTTCCGGATCCAGTTTTCTCTGCAAGATAAACGACAGACGTTGCCCCTCTTCCGAGCACTGACAGCAGGCGATACTTCCCTCCCGGAAGTTCTACTTTTCCAATGATCCCGCCTCCTCTTTTTACGTCAAAGTGTTTGTCAGTCCGATATTCTGTTTTTGTACATGGATATAAATTGAGCCGAATGGCTCTTCGATAGAGTAATATAGAATCGATTTTTCAGGACGAATGTCCAAGCGGATGAAAAATCGTGATGTAAGTATAACACAACAGCCGCCGTTTCTGCAAGAACTACAGAAGCCGACGGCTGCCAAAAAAATCGCCTGTTTTTTATCTATTTTTTCCCTCTTGGCGAATCTTACATCCGTTCCGGTGCCGAGAATCCCAGCAGGTCGATGCAGGTCTCAAGTACCTCGCGGACAAGATCCAGCAGTGCCAGGTAAGATGCTTTTCTTGCCTCATCCTGCTCACTTAAGATCTTGGTCTCGTGGTAGAAATGGTTGAACTCGTTTGCAAGCTCGTAGATATAAGCACAGATCTTATGCGGTGCTTTCTCCTCGAATGCGTTCTCCACAACGCCGTTGAAACGGGATACGGAAAGCATCAGAGCTTTCTCGCTGTCGCTCTTCGGTGCCAGAAGTGCGCCTTTCTTCAGTTCATTTCCCTCTTCTTTATATTTTCCGAGGATGGATTTTGTACGAACGATCGTGTACAGGATGTACGGACCGGTGTTTCCCTCGAAGGAAGTAAATCTCTCAACATCGAATACATAATCTTTCGATGCCTGGTTGGACAGGTCACCGTATTTAATAGCAGACAGTCCGACAATCTGTGCCGTTCCTCTTGCATCCGTATCTTTTACGCTGCGGTTCTCCACGATCTTCTGATACATCTCATCGTTGATCTCGCCGATCAGACGCTCCAGACGCATAACGCCGCCCTCACGGGTCTTGAACGGTTTTCCGTCTTTTCCGTTCATGGTACCAAAGCCGATAAAGGAAAGAACGGTATCATCATTCACCAGTTTTGCTTTTCTTGCACAGCGGAAACACTGTACGAAGTGAAGCTCCTGACGTTTGTCTGCCAGATAGCAGATCTCGTCCGGCTTGTACAGTTTCATACGCTGGATGATGGTTGCCAGGTCTGTCGTATCATACAGAGCTGCTCCATCGGATTTTAAGATCATGCACGGCGGGATCTCTTTTGTGTCTGTCTCTTCTTTGACATCAACAACGAGTGCGCCCTGGTCATAATGTGCATAACCATTGTCTTTCAGGTAATCTACCATGTCCGGAATGTACTCCTGTGCATCGGACTCACCCATCCACAGATCGAAATGAACGTCGAGGTTTCCATAGTTCTTTTTCAGATCGGCAACAGAAACGTTCATAATGTGTTTCCAGATCGCACGATATCCTCTTCTGCCCTGCTGCAGCTCTCTCGTTGCCTCGAGTGCACGTTTCTTATAGTCCTCGTCCTCTTTCGATTTGCCGCTTGCGCAAGGATAAATCTCCTCGAGCTCGCTGATCGTAAACGGTGCTTCCTCCGGGTACTCTCCCGTAAAGGACTCATCAAAATAAACAAGCTCCGGATGGCGCTCCTGCAGCTCGGTGATGATCAGTCCCATCTGCAGACCCCAGTCTCCAAGATGAACGTCACCGATCATGTTGTGGCCCATGAAGCGTCCCATACGCTTGATGCTCTCGCCGATGATCGCGGAACGGAGATGGCCGACGTGAAGCGGTTTTGCCACGTTTGCTCCGCCGTAATCTACGATGATGGTTTTCGGATTTTTTGCTTTTTCTACAGAAAGATCTTCATCGTTCTGCATTTTGGAAAGATAATCTGCCAGAAATTCCGGGTTGATTTTCAGGTTGATGAATCCCGGTTTTACGGCTTCAATTTCACCGATCACGCTGTGATCGGTCACTTTTTCTACAACTGCTTCAGCCAGCTGGATCGGTGCTTTGTGGTATGCTTTTGCAGCTGCCATTGCGCCGTTGCACTGGTATTCGCACAGATCCGGGCGGTTGGAAACGGAAACCCTTGCATAGGACGGGTCCATCTCCGCAGCGGTAAAGGCTTTTACCAGCTCTTCCTGGATAAGATCGATCAGTTTTTTCATAATGTTTCCCTCATTTTCTTCTTTACTGCAGAATCATCTGTTCTGCGTTTTGTTTCCGCACGCTGCGCCGGGCTTCTTCCTCTTCTTTAATGCCGCTTTTCTGATAACAGTACTGGATGATATCTCTTCTTCGGATGATGCCGATGAAGATTCCCTCGTCATCCACAACTGGAACGAAATTCTGCCGCATGGACATTTCGATCAGGTCCTCGATGTTGCTGTTGATGTTGACGGACTCATAATTCCACCGTTTCGGAACCTGCCAGAGCGGGATATCCTCTGCTTCATGGTAATTCAGCAGATACCGTTCTTTTATGATGCGGAGCAGATCTCCTTCCGTCAGTGTTCCCACGTAGCAGCCCTTTTTGTTCAGTACCGGAACCGCCGTGTATTTATGATATTCGATCTTCTCGATGGCCTGCCGAAGTGAGCAGTCGTCATACAGATAAGCCGTTTCACTTTTCGGTGTGATAAAAAACAAAATATTCATTCGCGTATACTCCTTTTCGTTGGTCATACTCTTGTTTGATTATACCATAAACGAATGTGAAATGTCTTTGAATCTTTCTTATATTTTCATAAACATACCGAATCTGAAACTCGAATGCCTCTTTGCTGCGCCGCAAATTGCGCTTATTTTCCAGTATAACCGACTTTCCGCAAAAAGTAAAGATCTTAAGTTTCATCCGCACACGCCGCACAAAAAATCCGCACGGATCCAGCACCTACGCTGTACCCGCACGGATTTTTCAACTCTTTTTTGTTCTATTCTCTTCGTAGCGCATCGATCGGATTCAGGTTCGCTGCTTTTACCGACGGCAGCAGTCCGAATACGATACCGATCACCATGGAGAAGACCACGGAGAAAATGATCGCCGGAATACTGATCGCCACAGGCGTCTGCGATACCCTCGAAATCACCTGTGCCATGATAATGCCGCCCAGCACGCCGAGCAGTCCGCCGATGCTGGTGAGCACCGCCGCCTCGGTCAGGAACTGGAACAGAATTCTGCGTTTTCTTGCTCCGATCGCCTTTTTCAGGCCGATCTCGCTTGTACGTTCCGTTACAGATACCAGCATAATATTCATAACACCGATACCGCCGACCAGAAGCGAAATGCTCGCGATCCAGATCAGCTGCTGGTTCGTGCTCTGGCCTAACTCCTGCAGACTCTTTGCTTTCTCCAGCAGATCCTCTGCCTGATAGGAAAGAGAATCCGTTGTATTGGTCACGGATTCGTTCATGATATCCGCTGTTGTCTTTCCCACCGTACTCATATCCTCGGTCGTTTTTGCCATCACAACGGCATTTTCCGGTTCATCATACTGGAATACGATCGGCCAGCAGACATCCGGCATCAGCACCAGCGGATAAGATTCCTGATTGTACGTATAGTAGTCATCTCTGGAATTGATGACCGGCTGGAACGAATCGGCTTTTTTGATCACGCCGATCACCGTGAACGGCTCTCCCATGATCTCGATCGTTTTGCCGACCGGCGACTCATCCGGGAAGAGTGTCAGCACTGCGGTATCGTCGAGGAGGACAACTTTGTGGGTCTTCGAGAAATCGCTCTCCACAAAGCCGCGTCCCTGATAAATCTGATATCCGCACGTCGACAGATAATTTTCATCCACGCCAAGCGCCTTCGCACTGTCCAGTGTTGTGTTTCCTTTTGCGATGCCGCTCACATACGTTCTTTCGGTGTAAAACGATGCATTTTCCACCTGATCCTGCTCGCGGATCCGCTTTTTCTGATCATCGGACAGTTTCGACACGCCGCTTGGCAGTCCGTTGTCCATCCAGTAATCGCCGTCGCCCTGCTTTAAGCTGACGGTCACGTTGTTGTTTCCGGCTCCGATCAGGTTCTGTTTGATCTGCTCATTCGTTCCCTTGATCGTGGAGACAATTGAGATGATCGATGCAATTCCGATGATAATACCCAGCATCGTCAGGAAGGAACGCATTTTGTGTGACCAGATTCCCTGAAAGGAAAGTCTTACATTTTCTAACATAATGCGCCTCCTTAACTGTTGTAATAATCCGATGAACTGGATTCCTTCGTGTCTGCGCCTTCCACCACGGTTTTGCCGTACGGAAATGCAATGTAATCCTCTTCGGAAAGACCGCTCTTCACTTCGTAATAACTGCCCCACAGAAGTTTTCCGGTTACCACATTCTGTTTCTTTAATTTATCATTTTCATCCCGGATATAAACGAATTTCTGTCCGTTTTCCTCGCGGATGAATTCTTTGCTGACGTACAGGCCGTTGCCGTTTTCTACATCGTTTCCGACAGTGATTGCAATCTCGATCCAGTCACCGTTTTCAAAACCTTCTCCGCCTTCCGGGATAACGGCTGTGAACGGATAGAAGGAGGCTGGTGTCTCGCTGTACGACATGTAGCTTGTTGTCGGGTACGGAGAAATCTCGGTTACGGTTGCCGCTGCAAAAGCACCCGAAGACCAAGAAGTCACGTTGAGTTCATCGCCGACTTTTACCTGATCGAGATACGTCTCGCTTAAGTAGCCGCGCACGTACAGACCTTCGTTTCCACTGACCTGGATAAAGGCGCTTCCGTCGTTGGACGGGTTTTCTGCATTTCCAACCTTCTTTACCACACCGCTGATCGTCGCTTTTACGGTCTGGGAATCCAGGGATTTCTGCGTATTTTTGACTTTGAGTTCCTCTTCCTTCTGATCCAGCTTCAGATTACGGATCTGGCTTTCTTTTTCGCTGATGGCTTTTTTCAACTCATCTTTTGTGTAGGTCATCTGGGTATCATCACCGGAAGAAGTATTGTTATTTGCGCTGCTTCCTGTGGATGATGTAAAGAGGGACTGTACCGATTCTTTTTCACCGTAGAATACGGTTTTTGCTGTCGTCTGCACTGCTTCCGGCGCATCTTCGCTCTGCGGTTCCGCTTCCGGTTCTGCCGGGGCTTCGGTCGGCGTCGGCGTTTCCGTCGGAACTGGGGTCTCGCTCGGCACCGGAGTTTCTGTTGGAACCGGCTCTGTGGTCGGAATCGGTGTTGTACTTGGTTCCGGGCTGACGGTCGGCTCTGGAGTTACACTCGGTCCCGGCGTAACGCTCGGGGTCGGAGTTACACTTGGTGTCGGGGTAATCGTTCCTTCTTTTACTGCCACATTTGCAGTGCTGACTGCCATGGAAGTACCCTTGTCATTTTTCGCTGTCACTTCTACTGTATAGATTCCGGCATCCTCTTTTGTGATATTTTCTTTTGTGTAAGTATCCTTAAAATCTCCGTCGATTGTCTTTCCGTTGTGTTTCCAGACGTATGTGTAAGTGACATCCGTTTCGGTGTTTTCCGTGGAATCGTCTGCCTCACCGCTTCCATTTCCGGCTTCACCCGGCTGTGTCACATCGTCCTCGGACGGACTCTCGGTTCTATCATCCGTTTTATCGTCGGCTTTCTCATCCGGCTTCTCTTCGGTATCTTTCTTCTCATTGATTCCGATTTTCAGCTTCAGCTCGCCGCCCTCTGCCACCTCTGTGTTGGCAAGCGGCGTGGTGATTTTTATTTCCGGTGCATCCGCCGCTTCGGATTCTTTCAGACTCAGGACTGCTTCATACGAAGTCTCGTATGCTTTCGCAATCTTCGTTCCATCCTGCTCCCACACGGTTTCCAGCGCCTCTGCGGCTTTGTTTTCTTCATGAATCTCCAGGCGGAACCAGTATCCTTCGCTGTCCTCTTCTTTTTTCGTTCCCTTTTCATCCGCGTATCCTGCCATCTGATTCAGGAATCCGCCTGTCAGGACTGTTCCCGGTGCGCAGAGATAGGTGTATGGGTCTTCCTGCGTTCCTTCTCCTTTGTATGGTTTGGAACCAAATACAAGCTTATTCGTACTGCTGTACAGAACAGCATCCTCATACGTCGGCTCCGGTTCCGGGGTCGGAATCGGTTCGTCCGGGAAATCCGGATCGATGGGTTCATCTGGAAAATCCGGGAAATCCGGCTCCACCGGATTCAGCGGCGTATCCGATACCGGTTTTGTCTTTTTCAGCTTTTCCAGTTCTTTTTCACTCTGCTGGATTTTCAGCTTTGTCTGTGCAAGCTGTAACTGCTGCGTTTCCAGATCCAGCTCGATCATGCTGGTATCGTATGTCATCAGCGTGTCTCCGGCATTTACCACATCGCCCTCTTTGACGAGAACCTGGGAAATGGTCTGGCTGTCGGAAAGATAGATGTTCTGGGAAGCCGTCGAGGTGATCTGGCCTTCCATGTTCATGCTGTCTCCCCAGTAACCACTCGTAAAGTCACTGACCGGATACACTTTTACGGTCGTCTTCTGCGCCTGGCGGATGCCGTAATAACCGCCGACACTGACACCGCCCACGGCAACTGCGGTCACAACTGCAATCGCGGCTTTCTTTGCTGCTTTTCCTTTTTTCATGTTTCGGCCACCTCCTTCGATTTCATCATTCCGTCGCGGATCTCCACGGTGCGCTGTGCCATCGATGCGATCTCCGCGTCATGTGTAATCATCAAGATGCTGACGCCCTCGTCGTTCAGGCTCTGGAACAGCTCCATGACCTGCTCGCCGGAATGGGAGTCGAGCGCTCCGGTCGGCTCATCAGCCAGCAGAATTTTCGGATGGTTGACAATCGCTCTTGCAATCGCCACACGCTGTTTCTGTCCGCCGGAGAGCTGGGTCGGTTTGAAACTCATACGGTCGCCGAGCCCCACCCGCTCGAGGGCAATCGCTGCCCGCTCTCTTCTCTCTTTTTTCGGCACGCCCGCGTACGTCAACGGCAGGCATACATTTTCCATTGCGCTCTGTCTTGCAAGGAGTTGGAAGTTCTGGAATACAAAGCCGATTTTCTGCAGGCGGATGTCCGACATCTGATTGTCACTGCATTTGCTGATATCCTGTCCGTCGAGGATCAGCCGTCCGCTCGTCGCCTGGTCGAGACAGCCGACAATATTCATCAGTGTTGTTTTTCCGGAACCGGAAGGACCCATGATCGCAACGTACTCGCCTTCTTCCATGGAGAAGTTGATGTTTTTCAGAACCGGAACCGGGATTTTGCCCTGCATATATTCTTTACAGATATTCTCTAATTCCAGAATCACGGCTGCACCTCCCCGTCATCTGCTGATCCGGCTTCCTGTGTTTCTGCCGGTTCTGCCTCACCATTGTCGGCGCCGCCGATCACGTTCGTTGTATCTTCCTCACCGCTGTACTCTGCGCCGTCCATGGTATTGTCGACCATGCCGTTTTCATCCTGCGTCATACCATCGTCGACCATTCCATCGTCGTTGTCAAGCATACCGTCATCCTCCATTCCGTCATCCTCGCCGCCGGCCGGATTGCTCTGTCCCAGCGAACCATCGGTACTAACAACGGTCTTCATGCCCTCTTCCAGTCCATCCTCCGGGAAGGTGATGGCATCCTCCTCTTTGAGACCATCAGTGATCTGATATTCCATCATATTTTCATCGTGTGTTCCCAGCGTTACGCTTCGTTTTTCCAGTTTGCCGTTTCCATCATCGGCCCAAACGTAAGGGTTGCTGTCGACATCGTTGATAAAGTAATCGGACAGCCAGATTCCTGTTTTGACTTCCTGCTGGCCGATATCCGGCTCTACGTAAACGTGCTGGCCGAGCATCAGGCCGTTCGTTCCGTCGAGCTGCACATAAAACGGATAGTTGCTTGACTGCGTCATACTGTCTCCTGAACTGCTGTAAACGTTATTGCTTCCTGTCCGTGCATTTTCCCGATCAATCTTTGTCACGGTTCCAGTCCAGGTCTGATTCTCATCTACACGAGAATGCACGATCACCTGGCTTCCTTCGGTAATCGAACCGTCGCTCATATTCTGTTCATTGATCTGGCCTTTTACACGGAAATCTCCCGTTGCAAGAACGGTCAGGAAGGAATTGTCGGAGTTGTCACCGGAGTAAGCGCCGGCGCTGCTGTCATCGTTGTTGATTGATTTTACAACACCTGCGATTTCGCTGATCACGGTCGCATTGGTGATGTTATTGTTTAATTTATCAATCTCCGCCTGTTTTGATTTTCCTTCATATTCTTTTTTCTTTAAATCCAGCTCCGCTTCCTGAATTTCCAGTGTGATGCTTGCCTGCTGGTCTTTTGATGCCTGCTTTTTGTCTTTGTAAAGCTGGTTGATATTGGTATTCATACTTGAAAGTTCATTGTTTATGCGTTCCAGATCCAGCTGCGCCTGCTCGAGGTCACTCTGGAATTTCTCGGTATCGTAGGAGAACAGCGGTGTTCCGACCTGAACC
>OLNY01002406.1_pt1 | contig 13016 bp, 9 predicted proteins | sample 1671981 | NCBI WGS metagenome assembly OLNY01 (sample SAMEA3136632, study PRJEB25190) | human gut metagenome | biome: human gut; feature: human-associated habitat; material: faeces | place: Austria | collected 2013 | reverse complement strand
TTCACTTGGTCCGATACAGGTCTGCATGATCGGATGCTCACGGTGTGTCACTGCCGTAACTTTGATCAGCCAGCACTGGTCACTTGCAGGTCCGGTATATCCAGGAAACTCCGGCATAGCGTATCCGGTGTTGCTGTTCTGATCTTCTTTTACACGCACACCAGGGATCACTTCTCCCTCAATTACATATTCCGCATTGGCAATGGCTCTCTCATTAACTGTCACACATTTACAAAGTTCCACCGGCTCTCCACGCAGCGCACCGGCTACAGACAGTTCATCATATCCCAGTGGTGTTGTAGGCGGCTCAAAGCAGGAACCGATCTCAATGGCGGGATCAACTCCGATACTGATAGAGATCGGAAGCTTCTGTCCCAGTTCCTCAGCACGCTCCGCCATTGCTCCGATATGTCTGGCCCCAGGTGTAAAGAAAATCGAAAGCTCATCTTTTCCCTGAATACAGAGACGGTGAATCGTCACATCATGTACACCAGTATCCGGATGTGTGGCATAACACATACCAAGTGTAATGTACGGTCCAGCATCATCCGGTGTATTGGTCGGTGCCGGAACCAGCTTGTACAGATCAAAATCCGGATCTGTTGCTTTATGGATCACCTGCTGACACGGTACATCCCCTTCAAAATCTATCGGTGGAACAGGATTCTCCACACTTTTACAAAGCATCTTTCCAAGATTTTCCAGCTGGGTATCAAGTAAAGCAGCAACTCTTTTCCTGCTTGCGAGAAGACCGATGGCTACTTTTGCATCCGGATGTCCTTTCACATGATTAAAGATCATGGCCGGTCCCTCTTTTGTAGGACGCTTTACTGTTCCACCGGCTCCTACATAACGGTATACACCTGCAAGCTCTGCCATCGGATCTACTTCCACATCTGTCTCGATCAGCTGATCCGGCATCCGTTCCAGAAGTGCCAGGGCACTTCTTAAATCTCTTACTTTCTCTGCCATAAAAACCTCCTGCATTCTCTTTATTTCCTGATGTTATTTTATCTCTTTTTCACGTGGTCAATCAATTCTTTCTATGGTATAATTGTTTCCAATATGGAATGATTCGGTTAAAAATCAATATCCTATGAAAGGCAGGTGTTATCATGACTCTCGAACAGATCGACTATTTTATCTGCACGGTCCAGTCCCGGACTTTTTTTGATGCAGCGGAAACCATGCATATCTCCCAGTCCTCTCTTTCCAAACAGATCATGAAACTGGAAAAAGAACTGGACCTCACCTTATGGGATCGTAGTAAACGGACTGCTGTGCTTACTCCTGCAGGGGAATTTTTTTATAAAGAAGCACTTAAGATTTCCAGACAGTATCATCGTTCCATGGAATCAGTGTCCCATTTTAAGGACTGTGAATCCCAGACCCTTCATATCGGAACCCTTCCTTTTCTCTCCCAGTACCATCTCACTTCTGTGATCCACAGTTTCTGTGCCGCACATCCGGAGCTTTCTTTCTCTCTGAAGGAGGTGGAAGATCAGGATCTTCTCTCCGGCCTCGAAAAAAATCTTTTCGATCTGATTTTTGTACGGAAGCACATGCTGGATCTGAAACTTTATACTTTTCACGTTCTCACAGAAGACCGGTTGGTTGCCGTACTTCCCAAAAATCATCCTTCTGCGTCCAAAAAAACGGTCTCTCTTACTGAACTGAAAAGGGAAATTTTTATCCTGATGCCCCCACACACTTCCATTTACCGTTTCTGCATGCAAAGTTTTCATGATGCAGGGATCCATCCTCAGATCCTGCGTACTGCCCGTGCAGAATCCATCGTCAGCGCAGTGGAAATTGGTGAAGGAATCAGTCTTCTTACAGAAAGCAGCTTTCAGCTTTTCCGTCAGCCTTCTCTTGCTGCAGTCCCGATTAACGGACTGGAAAAATTATCCGTTGGAGTTGCCCATAAAAAAAATATGGCTCTCACATCTTCCGCAGAATGTTTTCTGCAGTATGTGAAAAGCCATATATAAAATATTTTTTCTATAATCCAAGCATCATTCCCACACCATGTACAACAAATGCAACGATCCATGCAGTGGCACACTGCATCAGTGCAATACCTGCTGCGGCCCTTACGGTTCCCATCTCTCTCCGCACAGTTGCAATAGCTGCAACACAAGGTGTATAGAGCAAAGTAAAGATCAAAAATACATAAGCAGTAAACGGAGTAAACAAAGTCTGAAGCAATGCCGTCTTTCCGCCCAGAAGAACTGTCAGCGTTGACACAACACTCTCTTTTGCCATAAAGCCGGTAATCAATGCTGTGGATACTCTCCAGTCACCAAAGCCCAGTGGGGCAAAAAGTGGTGCCACAATACTTCCGATCTTTGCCAGAAGGCTCTGATCTGCACTGGAAACCAGATGCAGGCCTGCATCAAAGTTCTGCAGGAACCATACGATCAGCGTTGCCGCAAAAATAATGGTAAATGCTTTCTGAATGAAACCCTTTGCTTTCTCCCAGATCAGCTGTCCCACGCTTTTTGCAGAGGGAAGACGATAGTTTGGGAGCTCCATGACAAATGGTACCGGCTCACCTTTATATTTGGTTTTCTTCAGGATCAGCGCATACAGAATACCACAAAGGATACCTGCAAAATAAAGACTGATCATCACAACGCCTCTCCACTGTTTCGGGAAAAAAGCACTGGTAAGAAGTCCGTAAATTGGAAGCTTGGCACTGCAGCTCATAAAAGGAGTCAGCAAAATCGTCATCTTCCGGTCACGTTCACTGGACAGTGTTCTTGTTGCCATAATAGCAGGTACGGAACATCCAAATCCGATCAGCATCGGCACAAAACTTCTTCCGGAAAGTCCGATCTTTCGAAGAAGTTTGTCCATAACAAAAGCCACCCTGGCCATATATCCGGTATCTTCCAGAATTGACAGGAAGAAAAACAAAGTAACAATGGTGGGAAGAAATCCAATTACACTTCCGATACCACTTAAAATTCCATCTACAACCAGGGACTGCAGTACTGAGCTGACACCTGCTGCTGCCAGTCCCTTGCCGATAAGAGCAATTACCCAGTCCACAGCCATGGTCATTCCATCCGAAAGCCAGGCTCCCAGATAATTAAACGTCATCACAAATACAAAAGCCATAATTCCCACGAAACAGGGAATCGCTGTATATTTTCCGGTGAGGATACGATCTATGGCTACACTTCGTTTATGTTCCCGGCTTTCTGCCGGTTTTACCACAGTTTTTTCACAGAGCTTTTCAATAAAATCAAAGCGCATGTTCGCAAGCGCTGCCTCACGGTCCAGGCCCCCATCTTTTTCCATGACATGTACCAGCTCACCAAGGACCTTTTTTTCCCCTTCAGGCAAAGCCAGACGTTCTTCGATGAGCGGATCTTTCTCCACGATCTTTGTAGCTGCAAAACGCACAGGGAGTCCTGCTTTTTTTGCATAGGGTTCGATCAGATGAACGGTTGCATGGATACATCTGTGAAGCGCACCTACCGGATCCTTCGGTGACTGATTGTCCGTACAGAAATCAATTCTTCCCGGTGCTTCTCTATATCTTGCAACATGAATCGCATGATCGATCAGCTCATCGATTCCCTCATTCTTTACTGCTGAGATTGGAACAACCGGTATACCCAGGATCTCCTCCAACTCATTGATCCGGACAGAGCCTCCATTTGCCCTTACCTCATCCATCATATTTAACGCCAGCACCATTGGAATTCCGAGTTCCATCAGCTGCATGGTAAGATAAAGATTTCTTTCAATATTGGAAGCATCTACTATATTAATGATTCCTGTAGGTTTCTCATTCAGCAGAAAATCCCTTGTTACGATCTCCTCGCTGGAATACGGAGAAAGTGAATAAATTCCGGGAAGATCCGTCACTGTCGCCTCCGGATGTCTCCGGATACTGCCTTCTTTCTTGTCAACAGTTACACCTGGAAAGTTTCCAACATGCTGATTGGAACCAGTCAGCTGATTAAAAAGTGTTGTCTTTCCACAGTTCTGATTACCTGCCAGGGCAAACGTGATCGGTTCTCCCTTGGGGATCGTGTCCCCAATCCGGTTCTTACGGTAATCACGGGCCTTTCCAAGCTCTCCAACGCCAGGATGGGCAATTGGCTGATGCCGTTCGCTCTCTTTCTTCGTTTCTGTCATCGATTCGATCCCAACGATCTCAATCTTTGCAGCTTCTGCCAGCCGCAATGTCAGCTCATATCCACGCAGCACAAGCTGTACCGGATCTCCCATAGGAGCGGTTTTACGAAGGGACACCTCTGTCCCTGGTGTAAGCCCCATGTCCAGAAGATGATGTCTCAGCTCCCCCTCGCCACGAACACTGATAATTCTGCCACATTCTCCAGTCTTTAATTTGTCCAGTGTCATATCGTCACCTCATCATAAGTACAATTTATATGGTAATACAGCTGTCTGTATTATCCACTGGTATAAATGTAACACACTTCAAGTTGTTTGACAATAACTGATTAATCTGATAAGTTTTATATAAATAACATTAATTTATGAGTTATTTATCATTAACATTTTTATTTTTTCTCATTTTAATTTAATTTAAATTTAACAGACAAGAAACTGTATCTTTTCAGCAAACATCTTCTAACATATTCTCCTCACTAAAAAAGCACAAACGACATATTACCTGTCGTCTGTGCTCTCTTATTACTTTGAATTTGTTTCAAAAAATTCTTACTCACCAATCAGCCAGTTATACATCTCTTCATACTGACGTGCGGAATTATTCCAGGAGAAATCTGCTGCCATTGCACGATCTACCAGTTTATTCCATTCACGCTTCTTATCATAATATACACTCTCTGCATAACGGATCGTAGCAAGCATTTCATGTGCATTGTAATTCACGAAGGAAAATCCTGTTCCTGTTCCCTCGAATTCATTGTATGGAATAACCGTATCCTTCAGACCGCCGGTTTCTCTGACGATCGGAAGAGTTCCATAACGAAGGCTCATCAGCTGACTTAAGCCACATGGCTCAAACAGTGACGGCATCAGGAATGCGTCAGATGCTGCATAAATTCTGTGAGACATTGCCTCATCATAGTAAATCTGTGCAGATACCTTGCCGTGATATTTCCAGTCAAAGTGACGGAACATATTCTCATAGCGTTCTTCACCGGTACCGAGGGCAACGATCTGAACCGCATCCTGGCAAAGCTCATCCATGATGTAAGCGATCAGATCGAATCCTTTCTGATCTGTCAGGCGGGATACGATACCGATCATCATGGCCTTTGGATCCTGCTCAAGTCCGAGATCTTTCTGAAGCTGGATCTTATTCTTGATCTTTTCCTTGCGGAAATTCTTCGCATTGTAGTTTCTGGTGATGTTTGGATCTGTCTCCGGATTGAATTCATTGTAATCAATACCATTTACAATACCTCGCAGGCTGTTGGCCCTTGCATTGAGAAGACCATCCAGCTTTTCACCGTAGAATGGTGTTTTGATCTCCTCTGCGTAAGTATTACTTACTGTGGTGATCGCATCTGCAAATACTATACCGCCCTTCAGGAAGTTGGCATCCTTATACGCCTCCAGTTTATCCGGTGCAAAATAGTAATCAGAAAGCCCTGTAATATCCTTAACAGTCTTAACATCCCATACACCCTGGAATTTCAGGTTATGTATTGTCATAACTGTCTTGATTCCTCTGTAATATTCTCCAAAGAAACGGAAATTATCCAGATATACCGGAATCAGACCTGTCTGCCAGTCATGACAGTGAATCAGATCCGGACGGAACCCAATGACCGGAAGAATACTTAAAACTGCCTTACAGAAGAAAGAGAATTTTTCAATATTCCACTTCGGATCTCCATCATATGGAGCAAATCCTGAAAAATAAAATTCATTATCAATGAAATAAAATGTAACTCCATTTAATTCTGTCTTAAAGATTCCGACATAGCGATTCTCTCCTGCAAAATCCATGTAGAAGTTTGTGATATACTCCAGGCGCTCTACCCACTCCTGTTTCATACACATGTACTTAGGTAAAACTACACGGCAGTCATATTTCTCTTTATCAAAATCTTTTGGAAGTGAACCTACAACGTCAGCAAGACCCCCGGTCTTTATAAATGGTACACATTCTGATGAAGCGAACAAAATGTTTTTCATACTTAGATCCTCCACTTTCACTTGCCCTCTTTCGGCAATTACTTATAAAATATTATACCGCATTTTTATCATAATGCAAAGGATTTCTCATTGTATTTTACTTCTTATTTCCCATGCCTGTATTCCAATTGTATTGTATCTGCGATCAGAGCAATAAATTCAGAATTTGTCGGTTTTCCTTTTCCATTGCTTACTGTATACCCAAAAAGTTCATCCAGAGTGTCCAGCTTTCCTCTGCTCCATGCCACTTCAATCGCATGTCGGATCGCACGTTCTACTCTGCTTGATGTTGTCTGATACTTCTTTGCAACGGTTGGATACAGGATCTTTGTGATTGCATTGAGCACATCCATATCATCTACCGCCATCATAATCGCATCTCTCAGATAATGATACCCCTTAATATGAGCCGGTATTCCGATCTCATGCAGCATATTTGTCACTCGTGTCTCCAGACTTTCTCCTCTGTTATCAGCTGCCGCCTCAGAGCTTCTTGTTTCCATACCGTGTGGCATCCGTCCCGCACTTCGGATTCGTTCTAACAGCATCTCATTTTGAAACGGTTTCATCATATAGTAATTTGCACCTTTATTAAAAGCATCTTCTGTAATCTTTTCTTGCCCAACTGCTGTGATTACGATAAAATACGGATGCTTGCTGACAGTTTTGTCATGATTGATCCGATCCATGACCGTCAATCCATCCATTTTCGGCATAATCAGGTCGAGAAGAACAACATCCGGCTGTTTATCTTTGATGATCTGACACATCTCTTCACCATTTTTCGCCTTTCCGACCAGATTCATGTCTTTTTCCATCCCGATCACACGATCCAAAAGATCCAAAATTTTCTGGTTATCATCAGCAATGGCTATTTTCAAATGTTCCATCTTCTTCTCTCCTTTTTCTGAGAACGTTTGTCTTGTTACACCACTCGTGTATTATATTCCAACTTTTTTGTCGTATTCAAGAAAATCTTGCAGTAGTATTTCGACATCCTTTTCGACCCTTTTCACGATTCTTCCTCTTTCAACATATTTTCAATAAAAATACCGTATCCTTTTGTCGAATCCTGTACAAACACATGCGTTACAGCTCCGATCAGTTTTCCATTCTGAATGATGGGACTCCCGCTCATCCCCTGAATAATGCCCCCTGTCTTTTCCAGCAATTCCGTATCTGTCACCTGAATTACCATTCCTTTGTTCACCTGGTCGGATTCTTTGTCAATTTGTGTTATACAGATTGTGTATTCTTTCACCTCACCATCAATGTAGCAGCGAATCCTTGCCTCCCCCGTCTTTATTTCCTCTTTTTTTGCTACCTGTATCAGGACTTCCTCTCCTATCCAGCTTCTGTCTGAATTTAATTCTCCATAAATACCCGCATCCGTATTTTTCTCAATCACTCCAAGCTGATGAAACCGATTATAAACAATAATCCCTTCCATTGTTCCGGGATTCCCTTTGCTTCCCTTTTGCACTTTCTGAATACTTGTTCTATAAAGCGTTCCTCTTTTGATCGTAAGAAGTGTACTTGTATCAATATCATGAATACCATGTCCCAGTGCTGCAAACCTGTTATTTTTTGTCAAAAATGTGATCGTCCCAAGTCCCTGTACATTATCTCTTACCCAGATTCCAAGGCGATAATTTCCTTTTGAAATCTGCACAGGAGTCAATTTCTTTTCTAATATCGTATTTTCACGTCTGACTGTCAGAAGGACCTTCTCTCCATCCAGATGTTCCACCAGATCCATCAACTGTTTTTTCCCTTCAATCTTCTGGTGATTCACTTCCGTAATATAATCACCGGAACTCACTACACCCTGTGCAGGTGTATATTCCTTCCCATCCATCCCCGTCATTTTCTCCGTGTCTAAAACCAGTACACCATCCGTTTCCATATAAATTCCAACCGGCATTCCTCCAAGTAGAACCGTATCGTCTTCCTTTTCCGCAGCCAGACTTTCCACTTCCCGGCCACTGACTTCCGTATTTTCCATAAATCCTGTAATCTGTGCACAGCCACATAACATCAATAAGCAGAACATAAACAACAGACCTGTCCTGCTCATATTCCTTTTCCTGCGTTCTTTCATGATCCACACTCCTCTCTTGCAAATATTAAAAGCAGATGCTGTTTGCATCTGCTCTTAGTATGTGTGGATCTTCTTCTTTTCACACTGGTATTATTTTTCTCTTTTTGCCAGTTCTTTCATTTCTCTGGCACTGTCTATAATTCCATCTGTTACATTTGCTCCACCAAGAAGCCTTGCAAGCTCTGCAACAGAATCTTCCTGATCAAGTCTCTCGATCTGTGTTCTCACAGAATTATCTTCTGCCTCTTTATGAATGCAAAAATGAATATCTGCTGCCGCTGCGATCTGTGAAAGATGTGTAATACAAATCACCTGACGGCTCTTTCCGATCAACTGCAGTCTCTCACCGACACGACCTGCTGTGATTCCTGATATTCCACTATCAATCTCATCAAATATCAAAGTCGGTGTATCTTCTTCATCTGCAAGTACGGTCTTGATTGCAAGCATAATACGGGATAGCTCTCCTCCGGATGCGACATCCCCCAGTGGACGCACAGGTTCTCCCGGATTAACCGACAGATAAAACTCTGCATCATCTTTTCCTTGTGCAGAATAACTTTTTGCTTCTGTCAAACGAATTTCAAAACGTGCATCCAGGAAATTCAGTTCCGACATCTGATGAACAATTTCCTCGGCAAATTTAACTGCGTTTTGTTCACGCACTTCATGCAGTTCCATCGCAGCCTTTTCCATCTGCTTTTCTGCTTTTTTCTGTTTCTCCAAAAGTTCCTGCATAAAAGAATCGTAATCTTCCAGTTCTGATAGTCTCTGTCTTTTTTCCTCACAATATGCAAGGATATCACTGACAGTGTTTCCATATTTTGCCTTTAAATGATTCACTTCATTCAGGCGGGACTCAACTTCTGAAAACTCTTCTTCCGAATATTCAAAACTCTTTGCATATTCTGCCAGATCCCGGTTGAAATCATTCAGCAGACTATCGATCTCCACGATCTGATCATAAAGCTGGCTTCCCTTTTCATCAAAAGATGCTGCTTCCTGAAGGCTTCGGATTGCACGGCTTAAGTAATCACTTGCATTTCCACGTTCGTCCTCTGCAGTATACTGATACGCTTCTGCAACTCCTTCTGTGAGTTTTCTGCTATCTGTCATCTTGCGATACTGTTCTTCTAAAAGTTCATCTTCACCTTCTTTAAGAGCTGCTTCTTCAATCTCATTCACTTCAAATTCAGCAAGAGAAAGTTCTCTTCTTCGGCTCTCTTCATCCAGCGAAGATTGTTCCACCTTCTTACATACTGCCTTCCATTCCTGATAGCAGGAAGCCATTTTTTCTTTTAACGGATCCGTCTGTTCTTTCCCATAAAGATCAAGCAGTGTTAAATGATTCTTTCGATGAAGCAATGTCTGATTATCATGCTGTCCATGAATATCGATCAAAAGACTGGCTACATCTTTAAGGACGCTCATATTCACTGTCTCACCGTTAATCTTACTGACACTTCGGCCTTCTAAAAGGCGGCGGCTCAATGTCAGATATCCGTCTTCCGGATAAATGTCCAAGGCCTCCAGCTTCTTTAAAATCTTTTCTTCTTTGATGTGAAAAGTAAGTTCTACCAATCCGCTTTTTGCCCCGTTTCGAAGCATCTGTGCATTGTATTTTCCACCCAGTGCAAGCGTAACAGAGCCAAGAAGGATTGACTTTCCTGCTCCGGTTTCACCGGTCAGAATATTCAATCCTTCCCCAAACTCTACTTCTGTTTCATCAATCAAAGCAAGATTTTTCACATACAGATTCTGTAACATATATCACCTATGCTTTCCTTGAAACCAATTTCCTTATATTCTCCATTACTACAGCTGTATCTTCAACTGTACGAATTGCACACATGATCGTGTCATCTCCCGCAATACATCCGACCACTTCATTCCATTTCATTGCATCTACTGCAGCAGCAACCGCCATTGCCATTCCGGCAACTGTTTTGATCACAAGGATATTCTGTGCCATATCCATGGAAACAAATCCGTCACGAAGCACACGGATATATTTTTCGTTCATTCCGTCATCTTCCTGTCTATGGACAATATACTTCTGACGCCCACCGTTTACAGACAACTTTGTCAGCTTCAGATCTCTGATATCTCTGGAGACAGTTGCCTGTGTGACCTTGAAGCCGGCATTATTCAGATATTCTGCCAGTTCCTCCTGCGTCTCTATGTCATACTGACTGATCAATTCAATTATCTTTGCATGTCGGCTCACTTTCATAGTATCAATTTCCTTTCATCTTCTCGCGCATTGTTATCATAAAACTTTCTTCACTTAATTTTACAAGATGCGCTTTGGCATCTGATTTTCTGATCTTCACTCTGTCTCCGCTAACCAATTGTCTCTGTACAGCGCCGTCATAACATAAAGCTACTTTCTCCTGCCTTCCATAACGGCCCTCGCAAATCTCAACTTCAACATCATCCTCTGCTGAAAGCACCACACTGCTCGTGTTAAGTGCATGGGAACAGATTGGAGTGATAACTATCAGACTTGCTGTTGGCTCTACCACCGGCCCACCTGCGGAAAGATTATATCCTGTACTTCCCGTCGGTGTACAGATGATCACACCGTCTGCCTGATATGTATTCAACAATGTCCCATTCACATATACATTAAACTGAACAATACGAAGATTCCCTTCTCTTGTCAGGACGATATCATTTACCGCCAGATCTTTTTCACCGGATGACATTGTCCCCTCCAACATCATACGTTTCTCAACTTTAGGCTCTTCCTCGCAAAGTCTGTCAATCGCAGATTTATAATCTTTCAATTCTACATCTGCCAAATACCCCAACGTTCCGATATTGATTCCAAGAAGCGGAAGTTTATTTCCTTCAAGGTCACGTATTGCACGGATCAGAGTTCCATCCCCACCTAAAACCAGTCCGCAATCAACGTTCTCCGGAATCGTTCCCGGAACAATAAATCCTTCCCCGTCCTTTTGCGCAAGAATAACATGTTTGCCTTTTCTCTCAATATAATCTTTTATCTCAATCGTAACAGAATAATCTCTGTCTTTTAATTGATTTGTTATGATATAAAAAGATTCCATACCATCACCTTTTTACTTTGCCAGAGTAGCGAATGCTTCATCCACTACCTGATCCAGTTCCTTTGTCTCAATCTTTGCTTCCTCTTCCGGACATTTCTTCAAATGTACAAGGTATTCGATATTTCCTTCTGGTCCCTTGATTGGAGAGAATGTGATCTCAAGTACAGAAAATCCGATTGATACCGCAAATTCTGTCACTTTCTCGATTACTTCATGATGTGTACTCTTTTCTCGCACAACACCTTTCTTTCCAACCTTCTCACGTCCTGCTTCAAACTGTGGTTTGATCAATGCTACGATCTCTCCATCATCTGTCAGATACGCTCTGATTGCACCAAGCACTTTTGTGAGAGAGATAAACGAAACATCAATCGACGAAAAATCAACAGGTTCTCCAAGATCTTCCGGAGTCACATAACGGATATTCGTCTTCTCCATACATACCACTCTCGGATCCTGACGCAGCTTCCAATCCAGCTGTCCTCTTCCCACATCGATAGCAAATACTTTCTTCGCTCCATTCTGAAGCATACAGTCTGTAAATCCACCAGTGGAAGATCCAACATCTGTACAGACCTTTCCATCTACTGTCACATGGAATTCTTTCATTGCTTTCTCAAGCTTAAGACCTCCACGGCTCACATAGGGGAGAACATGTCCGCGTACCTCAATATTTACCTCCTCTGGAAATGTTGTTCCGGCCTTATCTTCTCTCTGACCTTCTACAAATACATTTCCTGACATAATAATTGCTTTTGCTTTTTCTCTGGAATCCGCCAGATTTCTCTTTACGAGCAATACATCCAAACGTTCTTTCATGTTACTTTTCTTCCTTTATTCTCCGATCATCTGCAATGACCTTTTTTACAATACTCTCTCTGTCGAGACCAACTTCTTTTCTTAAGACATCTACATTTCCATGTTCAACATAATCATCTGAAATACCGATTGTGCGAACTTTCAATGGGATATCCTCACGCATTACAAAATCTTCTACCTGCTCACCAAATCCACCTGTAAGCACATTTTCCTCAATTGTCACAAGGATCCTGTGATTTTCTGAAATCTTCCGGATCCTTTCTGTATCCAGAGGTTTCACAAATCTTGCATTGATCAGACTACACTGATACCCTGCTGCCTTAAGATCCTCACGCACCTGTTCTGCAAGGAAAGACATATGTCCGACAAACATTACCGCGATCTCACTCTCTTCATATAGAAGTTCGCTCTTTCCATATTCGATCGGAGCACGGAATTCCTTCAGTCCTTCATATGCTTCTCCTCTTGGATAACGAAGTGCAATCGGATACTGGAAACCTACTGCAAAGCGCACCATATCCGCCATCTCCCAACGGTTCTTTGGTGACAGGATTGAAAGATTCGGGATCAATGATAAAAATGATAAATCAAAGACTCCCTGATGTGTCTCTCCGTCACTTCCAACAAGACCTGCGCGGTCTACTGCGATCACAACCGGCAGATTCTGAAGACAGACATCATGAATCGTCTGGTCAAACGCTCTCTGTAAGAAAGATGAATACACCGCAAAAACAGGCTTCATTCCCCCAGCAGCAAGTCCTGCTGCAAATGTCATCGCATGCTCTTCTGCAATTCCTACATCAAAGAATCTTTCCGGAAATAGCTTTGCGAATCTGGAAAGTCCGGTTCCGTCTGCCATCGCTGCGGTAATCGCA
>OLNY01002401.1_pt1 | contig 13033 bp, 11 predicted proteins | sample 1671981 | NCBI WGS metagenome assembly OLNY01 (sample SAMEA3136632, study PRJEB25190) | human gut metagenome | biome: human gut; feature: human-associated habitat; material: faeces | place: Austria | collected 2013 | reverse complement strand
TTTGTGATATACTTTTATTAGTTTACTTTTTAAAATTGAGCGACAAATCGGAATTCCACGGAGGATATTATGGCTTTTGATTTTAAGAAAGAATATAAAGAATTTTATATGCCGAAGAACAAGCCGGAGATTGTGAATGTTCCAAAGGCAAACTATATTGCTGTCAGAGGTAAGGGGAATCCAAATGAAGAAGGTGGAGCATATCAGCAAGCCATTAGTGTGCTGTATGCAGTAGCATATACGCTAAAAATGAGCTATAAGACAGATTACAAAATTGAGGGATTCTTTGAGTATGTTGTTCCACCGCTTGAAGGCTTTTGGTGGCAAGATGATGTTGATGGTGTAGATTATGCAAACAAATCTGCTTTCAATTGGATTTCTGTTATTCGGCTACCTGATTTTGTTACTAAAGCGGATTTTGATTGGGCAGTAGAAACAGCAACGAAGAAGAAAAAGTTTGATTGTTCGTCAGCGGAATATCTCACAATTGAGGAAGGTCTGTGCGTTCAAATAATGCACTTAGGACCATTTGATGATGAGCCCGCAACTGTTGCAATTATGGATGCTTATTTAGAGCAAAACGGATATGCTAATGATATGAGCAAGGAAAGACTGCACCATGAGATATATATGTCGGATGCAAGAAAGGTTGCTCCTGAGAAGTGGAAAACAGTTATTAGACATCCAATCAAGAAAGCGTAAAATTTCAGTTTGTCTAACAGTTACAACAAAATATTATTGAGCACAGTCAAGCAACCAACCGCTTGGCTGTATTTTTATGTAAGAACGGAGCGTGATAAAAATGAAAACCTACATCTACCCCGAAAACTTAAGGGCTACGGTAAAGCTATGGTTCTGGAACGTCCGTGATTTTATCATAATCTGCGGCGGAATAATTCTGTCGGTCGTGGTTTTGGTAAACCTGTGGAACGTCCTGCCTTTTGCGGCTACCGCCTGCTTTGCGTTTCTTTCGCTTCGGGTTGACGAAACGGCGATTATGGACTATATTTTTAATGCTGCGAAGTTTTTTCTGACCTCGCAGCAGTTGTTTTTATGGAGGAAAATTAAATGACAAAAAGGAAAAATAACGGCGTTCAAGGTCTTATCGACTTTGAACGCTTTTCTAAATACGGAGTGAAAACCGACAAGGCTGAAATAGCATTTTTCAGCGTTGAACCTACTAATATTTCTGTTTTGTCAGCGGCTAATATTGACGTGAAGATACATCATCTTATGATGCTGTTAAGCACGATACCGGACCTTGAAATTCTTGCTTTGGACTCTTGCGAGTGTTTCGATACAAACAAGGTGTACGTCAAAAAGCGTTTGCAGACCGAGCAGAACGAGGAGGTCAGAAAACTGCTGCAAGCGGACTATGATTTTCTTGACGAGATTCAGGTGGAGATGTCTTCCGCAAGACAGTTTTTGTTTGCGGTACGGTTCAGGCGTGAAAAGGACGATCAGATTTTTAACATCATCAACCGAGTGGATAAAGCGATTTCCGAACACGGATTTACGGCTCGTAGAATGAGTAAGTCTGACATAAAGCGTATGCTTGCACTGTACTTCGGGACGAGCATATCGGGCGAGGAAATCCCCGATATTGAGGGAGAAAACGAATTTGATTTGGAGGGAAAAACAGATGAAAAGTAGAAAGCAGAAGAAAAAAGAACTGTCAGAAGAGCAGCTTGAAATAATCGACACGAAAGATTTCTTTGACCGCACTGTTCCGGGAATAATCAGATTTTACACTGACCACTATATCTGCGGAAACTTCTACAAGTCCTGCTGGGCGGTAACGGAATATCCGACTTCAACAGAAGAAACGGCTATCCTCGCTCACCTTGCAGACAGGAACGGAGTAACGCTTCGCATTTACAACCGCCTTGTGACAAGTATGGAGCAGCGGAAGATCGTTCAGCAAGCGATGCGTAAAAACCACATGATGACTACCACAAACGATGTGAACGAGAGCATAAAGGCTCAGGATAACATAAATGATGTGGTGGAGCTTTTGAGTGAACTTCGCCGCAATAAAGAACCGCTCCTGCATACGGCTGTATTTATTGAACTGAAAGCAACAAGTGAGGAAAAGCTGAAAGAATTACAGGCGGATATACAAATGGAGCTTACCCGTTCAAAAATCAGCGTAGACCGTCTGCTCCTCCGTCAGAAAGAGGGATTTCTGTCTGTTCTTCCTACGGGAAATAACGTGTTCGCAAGTCAGTTTGAACGTGTTCTGCCTGCAAGTTCTGTAGCAAATCTATACCCCTTGAATTACAGCGGAAAAACGGACGAAAACGGCTTCTATATCGGCAGAGATAAGTACGGGTCTAATGTTTTGGTTGACTTTGATAAGCGAACAGAGGACAAGACAAACAGCAATATCCTAATTCTCGGCAACAGCGGTCAGGGAAAGTCGTACTTGATGAAACTTTTGCTGTGCAATCAGCGTGAGGCTGGCAAATCTATCCTTTGCTTAGACCCTGAGCATGAGTACGAGGACTTGTGTTTAAATCTCGGCGGCACATACATTGATATGATGTCGGGCGAATTTATGATCAATCCGCTTGAACCTAAAGCTTGGAGCGACGGCGAAAAGGCAGATATTGAATCTCCCGAAGCGTTCCGCAAGGTCACAAAGCTCAGTCAGCACATCAGCTATCTGAAAGACTTTTTCAGAGCATACAAGGACTTTTCTGACAGCGAAATTGATACAATTGAAATTATGCTGATGAAGCTGTACGCAAGATTTGGAATTGATGATTTTACCGATTTCAATACGCTGGACAGTGATGACTATCCAATTATGAGCGACCTCTACGAACTTATTGAAAAGGAATTTTACGCATTCGACAGCAGTAAGAAACAGCTTTACACAGAAGAAATTTTGCAGAATATCTGCCTTGGACTTCACTCCATGTGCAAGGGTGCGGAGTCAAAATATTTCAACGGCTATACCAATATACGGGACGGCGAGTTTATCTGTTTCGGAGTGAAAGGCTTGATGGATACAAACAAGCGGCTGAAAGATACTCTGCTGTTTAACATTCTATCGTATATGTCCAATCAGCTTTTGGGCAGAGGAAATACAGTAGCCGCAGTAGACGAGCTGTATTTGTTTCTCACAAATATGACGGCGATCGAATATATCCGCAACGGAATGAAGCGTGTTCGTAAAAGGGAGTCCTCATTTATTCTGGCAAGTCAGAATATCGAGGACTTCCTGCTGCCTGAGATCAAGGAATTTACCAAGCCGCTGTTTTCTATTCCTGCACATCATTTTCTGTTCAATCCAGGAAATATCTCGCCAACGGCATTCATTGACACCTTACAGTTGGAAGAGTCAGAGTACAGTCTTATCAAGTATCCAGAACGAGGTACTTGCCTGTATCGGTGTGGTAATGAGAGGTATCTGCTGCAGGTCATTGCTCCTGCTTACAAGGCGGGTTTGTTTGGTTCGGCTGGGGGAAGATAGATTTTTATATGGGATAAATTTCTTGACTTCATAACTGAAATTTGATATACTATCTTTAACGAACTGATCGATAAAACGAAAGATATTTGAATGGAGTTATAGTGCTATGGAAATAAAAAAAGCCGAAATCAAAGATTTGGATATTGTTATTAAATTAAAAATGGATATGTTTAAAGAAGTAGGTTCAATAGTTTTGTTACAGGACAATGCTGAAAAACATATATATGAAAAATATAAGGAACTGTATCAGCAAGAGAAATGTTGTCATTATTTAGTGTATGAAAACGATAGTGTTATAGCGTGCGGTGGTGCAGTGATCAAGGAAGATGTTCCGTTTTGTTTCTTCAAAACTCCAATGTATGGATATATAATTGATGTATATTGTATTCCTGATAAAAGGAGAAACGGTTATTCTTCAAAAATAATAGAAGAGCTGATTAAATGGTTGAAGAGCAAAGGCGTTCATAATATAAAACTAAAACCATCAGCAGCAGGAAAACACTTGTACGAAAAATTTGGCTTTTGCGATTCTGGAGAAATGGAGTTGTGGATTTAATAATTGAATTGTTATTTGATCTATCAATAGACTAAAACTATATGTTTAATATACGAGTCGCAGTAAATTGCGGCTCTTTTTGGTGCAGAAACGTAGGCAGATAAAAATGCAAAAGTAAAAATACGGCATATGGAAAACACGTTATGCTGAGAACAACAGAAATATATTTGAGGATTGGGTTCGTCATAGTGGCGAGCCTATTTTGTTTGCAACGGAACGTGGTGCACTTGAATATATGCACGGCATAGAAATGAAAACGCAGGGTGCATTTACTGAATTTGAAGTTCGTGAGGTGATCTGATGTCGGCAGCAGTTGCAGCGGCGGTGAAAAAGATAGCCATATATATTCTCGGAGATGAAAACAAGCGTGGCAAGCTGTTTGTGGCAGTCGGCAGTATCATCGCCGGCTTTCTGGGGCTTATGTTCCTGCCTATTGCTGTGATCTCAAGTATTGGAAGTATGAATATTGAACAGCCTGACATAGACAAAAGTCTGTTTACGGAGTCGGCTTTGTTTGAAAGTCTGGACAGCGAACAGCAGGCGGAGATAACAAATATCCAAAATCAAGGACAGGCAATAGAGTACGCTATGGCAAATGCAGGGGTGAGAGATCAGACGATCAAGGCTCAGCTGATATATATGTCATACTTTGATGAAGTGCAGAATTTTAATGCTGAGTCATATGCTGATCTGTTTGTCGTTGCTCCAAATGACAGTGATTTAATTGCGGCGATAAACTCGACTTACGGCTTGGAAATAGACTACGACGAATATATGCTCAGCTATACTTGGGTAATGAACTCCACGATTAACGAGTATATGTTTACAGACACAAGCACTAAAAATTGTGTTGATCTTGCGGCTTGGGCTGATAATGCTTACATCTCAGGCTGGGGATATATGAATGGTTTTATGGGTGAAAGAAACGAAAATGACAGAATACGCTATGCGGATAACGCAGGGCTTGTGCTGGGGTATTTAAACTACAATCCTATGGAAAAGGTGTTTGATTCTGCTTACAGCACATTGGTTTATACCGAACAAGGCGGTATAGATACTATGCCAGAAGTTATCGGGATAGGGGTGTTTGACGGAAGTCAGCACGGAATTTATGTTGGAAACGGAGAGGTTGTTTACAGTTCTGAAAGTGTTGGTTATGTCACAAAAGAGTCTGTTTCAAATGGCAGCTGGACAAGTTGGTGTACCTATGAGGGGATAGAATATCCTCAGGAGGTGGAGGACGCTATTGAAAGTTTGAGCGGTGAAAGTTCATCAGACGAATAGAACGGAGGCAGATAAAATGAAAAGAACGTTAGCAATTTCGGTGCAGGAAGAGAAACTATCTGCAATGGAGATGTATTTGGAGCAGAAAGGCACTTCACTTTCTGCCGAGGTTGAAAAACACATTGAACAGCTTTACGGCAAGGTCGTTCCGCAGAATGTGAGAGATTTTATTGATATGATGTCAGATAGAAAGCCTGCGAGAAAGCCGAAGAATCTTGCTCCTGATGAATCGGAAAAGCAGTCCGAGCAGTAATTCGCCACGGTTCGCACCGTGTGCCCTCGTGTGGCGTTTTCAGAGCATGAGTGGGGTAACTTTACCCTAAAGTCAATCGAGGCAGATTTGGGGCGATTTGTTGCAAAGTTTGAGAATGGCAGGGATCAGATGATTTCGGGTGGGTTTGAGGGGCATTTAATATATTGCAGGTTAAAATTTTGGCGTCAAAGCCGCCAAAATGCTTACAACGGACGAGCAAAGCTCGCCGTATTTGCGAGTGTTTTGAGATATCTGCAAAATGGAGTCAGAAAGCGAGGGTTGAGTTTTTTATGGAGTCAAAGAATAGAAAATCATCAGAAAAAAGCGAACGTTCAGGCATTTGTGATGATGTCAAGGTGAAATTTCCACTTTATGTTTTCCCAGAGACAATGCAGAAGATCGATATGCTTTATGAGACTGACAACTGCAAGTCAAAGACGGAGTTTATGGAGAAGGCGATACGTTTTTATTGTGGGTATCTGCTGAACAAGGACAGCGTGGCAGCGGAATATGCCGCTCCGCAGATCACTGCAATAACCGAGGGCATAGTAAAAGGCACGGAACAGAGGTTGTCCCGTGCCTTATTTAAGGTTGCTGTCGAACTTGGTGCAGTATCACATATGCTTGCGGCAATCAATGATATTGATGATGAAACAATGATGAAGCTTAGGGCTATGTGTACTGACGAGGTCAGGAAGATAAATGGGGTTATTAATTTTGAAAGGGCGGTGAGGTATCAGAGAAATTGATGATAAAATTAGCTCATTGTATCTTTTAAATTGATACGATGAGCTAATTTTTTTATCAAGTGGTGATAACTTCAAATTATCGGAGGGAGAGATTAAATGACAAATAATAATTCTTTAGATGATTTTTTAGAAATATACAATAATATAAGCATGAATGAATTAAAAACACTTCCCTTATGTGCGGCGGAAAACATTTCATCAGATTTTGTTAAGATACCACATAGTACCTTTCTTCAAGAAAAATATGTTTTGGGTGGAATAATGAAGTATCTTGACACAAATAATTTTCATGGAAGTGATAAATTATTTGATATATATATTGAATTACAGAACGAATGTGGTAAATTGTTTAAATGCAACTACGCTGATGCTAGAACTTTATCAGGTCTTAATGCAATAACTACTCTTCTGATGGCTTTATTTAATATTGGGGATACAATATTAATCACTTCACCAGAATATGGCGGACACTCGTCGATGAAAATTATATGCGAACGATTAGGTTTGAAAGCTGAATTTTTGCCCTATGATTATGACGCAAAAGACTTCGACTATTTGGCAATTAATAGTTTAATCTCTAAATATAATGTTGATGGAATTTTAATAGCTTTATCTGATATGATAGAACACCCCCAATTACATAAAATTAACATAAAGAATACAACATTAATTTATGATGCTACGCAAATCTTAGGACTAATTGCAACAAACAATATAGAAAATCCATTCAACTGGTTTTCTGATGAAGATAATTTCATTTTGATGGGAGCAACACATAAAACAATACCTGGTCCTACATGTGGATTAATAATGACTAGAAATATAAAATTAGCAGAAAAAATTGATTTGAAAATTAATCCAGATTATTTGAGAAATGTTCAACTTAATAATGTGACATCTTTATTATTTTCATTATATGAATTAGATGATTTTGGAAAAGAGTATTTTGATGTTATGCGGTCTTTTATGGATACTGTCGCAATAAAATTAGAAAATAACAAAGTAAAACTTATTAAAACACGTGATGGTCATTTCTCAAATACACATCAATTATGGTTATCTTTACCCGAAAAAACAATTGATATTTTTGAGAGAAATTCGCTTATGTCTGACGTTTCTTTGAATATCAGAAGGCGAAAAATTTATGATTCACAAGGGGTAAGGTTAGGTTTCCAACAAATTGCACGTTTTAACTGGGGAAATGATGAAGCTGAAACAATTGCAGAAATACTAATTTTGTTAATGAAGTCAAAATGTAACTTTAAACAGATTTCAGAAAAGATAAAGAAACTACCTCCAAAAGAAATACATTTTACATATGACAAAGCTATAACCGACAATGTAAAACAGGTATTACATAACAGTAATATACATTGAATTTACATCTTTCGATTCTAACACTTGTAAATAATGAAAAAAATGTTGTTTCTCAAGTTGTTTGCTAATATCAGTATTGTTTATTATTGACAAAAGAGTTAATATGCAATAACTAATAACTTGTGAAATAGATGCTTCTGTCATCAAAAACTCTAAAGATTTTTTTAATCGATCTATACGTCTATCGTTTAAATAGTTTAAAAGAGCTTTTCCAATTTGAACATTAATCTTAAGATTGATATCGTGGTTAAGTTCTGCAAACAATAAGGCCTTATTATAATATGTTAAGGCAAAATTATAGTATGCTTTATTATTTTTACATTTGATTCTGTAACACTCAGCTAATTCAAAATAATAATCCTGTAAAATACGCAATTGTGAAATTTCCAAATCATTTATTTTTTCTTTTAAAAATTTAATGGCTTGATCCAATGTACTGGACTGCCGTTTGTAAATATTTGCAATATGTCTGTATACATTATATTTTACAGTTTCATTTGCAATTAAAGGTTCTAACTTATGTAACGCCTCTTCTGGATCAAAATTATTATTTTCGAAAATATCAATTGAAACTATTGAAGTAACAGCACGAACATAGTACTTGTTGCTTATGTCGTTTATAGTCAACAGTTCGTTGAATATAAATTTTGCTTTTTCTAATTCTCCTTGATGTCTTAAATTATGTGCTAAATAAAATTTTAATTCATGTATATTCTTTTGTCCCCAATCAGTATTTATCAATAATGTTTCAAAAATTAAATTTGAATTATCATACTGACTTGTCAAATGATAATAATCAGCAATTAAAAGATTCACCTGGAAATCTTCATAGGACATATTTTCAGTAATAGGAACATTATATTTTTGGTATAATGAATAAAAAAGGCCGTATTCACCCAATTCCAATAATGATTTCATAAAAATAATTATTATTTTTCTATCAATAACATTTTTATAATCAAACTCCATTAAAAACTTATTATACAATTCTTTAATTTGTATATATGATTTTTGCTTTTCCAAATCTCTCATATAAATAAGTAATTTTTTAGAATCCTTACATATTAATACGTCGATTTTTCTCGCTTTATTCGGGTTTAATTGTATCTTTCGAGATATTAATTCCATTTGATGCAATAGATCACTTTTGTAATTATCTGAAATCAGAAGAGTATTTATAAGCCATGCCGGCACGTAATATTTTTTATCATTAGTGACAACCAAAATCTTCTGAGCAATTAAGAAAGAAATATTGTAATCATTTAAAATTGATTTAACAACTTTTTTTTAATTTTTCCATCCATAAGCGTTAAAAGACATAATTTAAGAAAGTCGCCTTTTATTTCATCATTTAATTTAAGGTATTGTTCCAACCAATTAGTTTGTTCAATAATGTTTTTAGTTTTATTATATTGCTCACAAATAAATTTAATTGTAGCAGGCAATCCGTTAGATATTTTGAATATATCATTAGGATTTATGTCAGAATTTCTTTTTAACAGCTTGTTTATAAACTTTATGGAATCTATGTTGCCTAATCTTTTTAATTCATATTCAAAAATGTATGATTGATTTTTTAAATTTGATATAGAAGAATTACTATCCAACGTAATAAAAATTAATTTGTGTTTATTGTGTATTTCGTTATTCCAATCCGATAACATTTCTGTTATTTGCAAATCTATATTAACATAGTTAGCTTCTATTACAACAAATGTTCTTTTGGACTTTGCTAGTTTATGTAAATAAATTTTTTCGTTATATATTTCGTTTTTCAACGGATACTTATTATTTATTTGATCTATTATTTTGATTTTATCTTCGCTGCCTAAAAAGTAAAATTTATTTAATGGATATTTGTACTTTTGAAATAATTTTGAAACCAATGCTTTTTTTCCTATTCCATCTTCTCCAAATAATCGTATCCACATCACAGCTTCTTTTGTGATTTTCAATGTATCAATCTGATTTGTAATTTCACGATAAATTTCTTTTCTATCTACGAAACTTTTGTTATCATAGTTATAGACGTTAGGATCAATTTGTGAAGAATCAATTGATACTACACGAAAGATAAATGGAATCATAAAAACAAATGCATCTACAAATGCTGCTAAACCCGAAATAATTGCCAAAACAATAGTATCCATATTTAAAGTAGATAGTATTGCTGCTAAAATAAAAATAATCATTCCAAATATAGAAAGAACAAGTTTTACAATGTAGTTCATTACTTAACCCTCCGATAATTTGAAGTTATCCTTCAATAATCATCTTATACATAACACCATATCACGTTCTTACATAAAAGTCAATCACATCCCAAGATTTTTGTAAATTCTCACAAATTGTCGAAATTTGTCGTTTGCGAACAACTCTGATATAATATAAGGTAGGTTTAAAAGCAATTTTATTCGCAAGCCTTTGTGCTTTTTGTGAATGTTGACCAAATTGCTTTGCCTCATAAAATTTTAAGGAGCTGTTTTGATGTTTGAATATAGACCTTTTGTAGACCAATTTCTTGATTATTGCCGTTACCATAAAAAACTTAGCGAGAAAACTGTTCGTGCATACAAAATTGACCTTTCGCAGTATGCACTGTTTTCCGATACGCTTTCAAAACAAGCATTGTGGGATTACATCGAGTGCCTGAATAAAAAGTACAAACCAAAAACCGTAAAGCGTAAGCTTGCTACTCTAAAAGCTTTTATCCACTTTCTTTTGCTGCAAGACTACATAGAATTTAACCCATTTGATAAGCTTGAAACTTCGATCAGAGAACCTGTGCTGCTGCCAAAAACGATACCTCTCGACGTGATCGCTAAGATAATTTCTTTTTCTTATCAGCAGATAGGTTCAGCCCAAAGTGCTTACCAAATGAAATGTGCCGTCAGGAATGCCGCTGTGATCGAATTGCTTTTTGCCACAGGTGCAAGAATAGCTGAGATATGTACTCTTAAACCGGAAAATGTTGATCTATTGGGACGCTCCGTTAAGTTTTACGGCAAAGGTTCAAAAGAACGCCTTATACCCGTGGAAAATATGGCTGTTCTCAGTATACTTAAAAGGTACAGACTGCTTTTTGAAGATAAGATCTCAGTGTCAGGGTACTTCTTCGTCAATAAGCTCGGCAGAAGAATGACAGAACAGTCCGTAAGAAATATGCTGAGTTTCTATTGCAGTCAATGCGGTGTTGAAATGCACATAACGCCCCATATGTTCCGTCACTCGTTTGCGACTCTGCTTTTGGAAGAGGACGTGGACATTCGTTACATACAAAGAATGTTGGGCCACAGTTCAATAACCACGACACAGATCTACACGCACGTTACATCGTCAAAGCAAAAAGAGATCTTAAAGACTAAGCACCCAAGAAACAAAATGGATTTTCCGTGATAAGTGATATATATATTATTGCACAAGAAAATATTTTGTGTTGCGAAATGTAAAAATTAGATGGGGAAATGTAGTGAGCGGTAATTTATGGGTGATTTTTCATCATAAAGGAGGGGGAAAATGTCGCAGCTTATCGTTACGAGCCGTTATCTGAAAAGCGGAAATCAGAAAAACAAAACTAAACGAAGAAACTATACAAAGTATATTGCTACCCGTGAAACAGTCGAGATACGAAGTCAAAAATTTGTTGACAGAAATGCCAATGCAACTAAAAATCAAAAGCAGCTTATTAACGATCTAATAAATGACTTCCCTGAATCCAAAAGATACCTTGAGTATGAGGACTATGAAAGAGAGCCGACCATTGAGAATGCCGGTGAATTGATAAGCACGATAGTAGAACGCAATGCAGACGTGGTTGGAAACCGACAGAATTTTGTCGGATATATGGCTATGCGTCCGGGCGTTGAAAAGAGAGGTTCGCACGGCTTGTTTAACGAAAAGAACGAGCCTATAATTCTGAATCAAGCGGCAAATGAGATAGCTGAACATAAAGGCAATGTTTGGTCACACGTTGTTTCACTTCGCCGTGAAGATGCTGTAAGGCTTGGCTTTGATAATTCAGACGCCTGGCGTGAGCTTGTCAAAAGGCATATTTCAGATATTGCCAAAGCACAGAATATCCCACTTTGTAATTTGAAGTGGTACGCCGCTTACCACGATACTACTCATCATCCTCATATCCATTTGCTTGTTTATTCAACAAATCCAAAGCAAGGATTTCTGACAAAGGCGGGTATAGATAAGATACGTTCAGCATTTGCAAACGATATTTTTCACGATGATCTGCAAAGCATATATCAGGAACAGACAGTAAGCCGTGATGAATTGAAAGCGGTTTCCAAAAAAGAATTTGAAAGCATTGTAAATATGATCGCAAGTAATGATCATACAGATCCACAGCTTGAAGAACTTATCAGAAAACTATATATTCAATTACAGAATGTGAAAGGCAAAAAAGTTTACGGCTATCTTCCAATGGAGATAAAGGAAACCGTCAATAAAATATTTTCAGAGCTTGCAAAAGATGAGAACATACAGCAGCTCTATGACAAATGGTGCAGTCTTGAACGATTGAAATACAAGACGTATACTCAGAAAGAAGCGGAACTTCCTGAATTAGTCGATAACAAAGTTTTTCAGCCTGTGCGGAATATGATAATTCGTACAGTACTTAATATGAAACCCTTTGATGTAAATACTGAAATTAAAGGATCTGAACCAAATGATGAATACTTTGATAATACACCTCAGAATATGTCACCTCTGTTTGATGAAGCAGAACCGTTGGCAGAGACAGAAACAGACGAATCGGCTGCGGCAATAAAATACTATATCAAATGGAACAATCAATACAAAAAAGCCTGTAAGCTTATCTATGGCAAAGACGCTAAGCTCAATGATTTTAAGGAAGCAGAACAGCTTTTGTTATCTGAATCACAGCGTGGAAATGTTTTGGCAGTTTACGATCTCGGAAAGCTTTATTCTACCGACAAGCTTGGCGAAAAAAGCGAAGAAATATCTATTGCAAAATACACACAGGCTTTGCAGGGCTTTTTGCAAATAGAACCAAACTCAAAGAAATTAAAGCCATATGTTCAGTATCGTATAGGCAAAATGTTTTGTTATGGTCTTGGTACGGAGCAGAACTATCAAAAAGCCTTTGAGTGGTTTGAAAGATCGGCAAAACAGAAAAACAAGTTTGCTCAGTTCAGTCTTGCCAACCTATATTACTATGGCAACGGCGTGGAGAAAGATCTGTCGCAGGCATTTTTGTGGTATCAGAAATCATCTGCACAGGGACAGCCATATGCTTCCTATGCTGTTGCACAAATGTACAGCAAAGGTGAATATGTAAGTCAAGGTGGGGAAACCGCTCA
>OLNY01002397.1_pt1 | contig 13040 bp, 14 predicted proteins | sample 1671981 | NCBI WGS metagenome assembly OLNY01 (sample SAMEA3136632, study PRJEB25190) | human gut metagenome | biome: human gut; feature: human-associated habitat; material: faeces | place: Austria | collected 2013 | reverse complement strand
AAAAAGATAAAAATCGAGTACATCGCGGTCGCCGCGTTAATCGTTGTCGTCGCGCTGATCGCTTCTTCGTCCTTTTCCTTTTCGAAAATGATCACATCTTTATGCAGCGGCTTCTTGTTGCGGTTCAAAAATGGAATGAACTCGCTGATGCCGTTTGGATGGTAGAAGGTCTGTTCCTTTTCTTCGCCAGGACGTTTGTCATAAAGGGTCAGTTTGATGCCCTTGTTGAGGAACGCCAGCTCCGACAAACGCTGGGAAATCACCTTGAAATCGTAAACCGTGCCTTCTTTGAAAATCTGTTCGTCCGGCTTGAAATGGATCACCGTCCCAGTCTGATCTTCCGGACAGGTGCCGACCACTTCCACCTCGCTGGTGATCTTGCCGTAGGCATAGGTCTGGCGGTAGACCTTGCCGCCGCGGCGCACTTCGGCGCTCATTTCTTTGGACAGCGCATTAACAACGCTCATCCCAACGCCGTGCAAACCGCCGGACACCTTGTAGCCGCCGCCGCCGAATTTCCCGCCGGCGTGGAGCACCGTCATAACGACTTCGAGAGTCGGTTTGTGCATCTTTGGATGCATGTCCACCGGAATGCCGCGGCCTTCGTCGCGCACGGTGATCGAATTGTCTTCTTCAATGGTCACATCGATGACCTTCCCATAGCCAGCCAGGGCTTCGTCGATGGAGTTATCAACAATCTCGTTGACGAGATGATGCAGCCCGGCGCTGTCGGTTGTGCCGATGTACATCCCCGGACGCACACGAACCGGTTCCAGCCCTTCCAGAACCTCGATCTGCTCGCCGGTGTACTTTGAGTTAACTTGCGTTTCTGACACAGACAATCTCCTTTCAATGGTTCATGACAAATAAAAAACGGGCCTGAAACGACCCTTTTTCATTCAAGAATATTTTTCAACAGTAAAATTATACCATAAAAACGCCCTTATTTCAAATTTAAGGCACATTTTTCGCACGAGTAATGATTTTCTATTCTGACCATAAACAACCGCCATCAGCGACCAACAAAAAAGCAGCAGACCATTGCCTGCTGCTTTGATTGTTCATTTTCCAGAGACCGTCAATCTAACGGCCACTCTTTCATTTTTTCTTTGTCGACGACCTTGTCCACAGAGTGTCGGCCAAAGAACCAGAGGATGCTCGTCCCAATGAATAAAACCACCATTGTTTTCACAAGCGACCAGACAAAAAGATCGGACAGCACCACCACAATCACGCTGCACCAAAGAACCGCAGCCACACACAACGCCAGTGCCTTTCGCACCTCTTTTTTGGTGGCTGATGCTTTGCGACAGCGAAACATGCGCGGCCACACAAAGAGAAAACAAATAAGGCCCGACGTGACAGCAATGAACAGATCCCACCAGTCAATCGTTCCTGGTGTCGCTCCCAGCAAGGTCATAACTGGATCACGCATCCTCATGCACCTCCCTTGTCACAGAGAATCGCTACTGAATAAACAGCAGATACACAAACAGGCAGGCCGTGATCACCCAAAGAACCACACTCACTGCATACACACGCCGGCTCGATTTCTTACGTTTCTTCGCTAAAAATTGCGAAGCAAAATAGCAGATAAAATACACCTGCAGCAGCGCCAGCGCAATCAGCGACAAATTCCAGGAACCATCCAACATGATAATCACCTCATGTATCACTCACTGCTCATTGACCAGTCAAACCTGATCGGCACATAGCTATCACTGAAAACGCCATCTGTCATGGTCTGCTGCGCTGCCATGCACGAACCCATATCAGAAACTGGATGAATCATTCTGATCGCAGTTTCCCCTTCCTCAATCAGTCCATAAGGAATGAATAGCAGTGGACCATTGTTGTCGTTGGCCGTGTCATACACCATGCCCGTTTCCAAATCAACGATCGGCATGTGATACCCACTGCCATCATCAACGCTCACCGTCATATGACTTGCATCCAACGCAATTGGCATATTGATGACACGATTTTCGCCAATGAGCGCCAGATGATTGTCCACTTTGAAAGACCAGGCTTCTTTTTCCAGGTCATAGACCCACAGCTCAGTGCTGATCACATTTCCTGGATGGTCCAGATCGGGCATGAAATTGTTGCCTTCTGGGTTCATGCGAACGATCAAATGGTCGCCAATCACATGCGGACTCAGCAGATTGTAACCTTGCGACAGATTGTCGACGCTGCCATCTGACAGATGCATCCGCTTCAATGTTCCATACTGACGCATGCCTTCCATGAGGCGGCTCCGTGTCCAAAAAGCGTCTTCGTCGCCCAGCTCAACTTCCAGCGTTTCATTCGACGTGACAGAAATGCTGTCAAGCACCGTCGTTTTGCCGGTGTCGTGCTGATAGAGACGCGCTTCGATCTGATCACTGTCCTTATCGCCGCGCAGCCAAATGATGTTGCCGTTTTTAAAGCTGCAATTTCCCAGCACATAGTCGGACGGCAGGGCTTTGTAAGAACCACTGTCCACACAAACAGGCGCTGCACCGTCCCTGCGCTCCTGAATATAGAGGTACCACTGCGGATCACCAGCCATCAAAATCGCTGGATCTGGCTTCTCTATCCAATATAGATAGTCGTCCTCGACCGCATAGCTTCCGCCATGCAGCACATTGCCCTCATGCTGCGGTGCGATCAGCACCTTGCTGCCCAACCGAACAGCGGCCAAATAATTTTCAGCGTTTCTTTGCTCTATCATCATTCCTTTGGACGTCTCATAAATTGGCACATCGTTTTCATCTGGCACAATACCTGAATTCATTGGAATGTCATAGCGCATCGGCGCTTCGGCCAGCTGTGCCTGTGGAAGATTCAGCTGGTCGTTGTAATCAAACCGCGCGAAAACTACCTGCTCATTGCCATCCCAGGCAATCTCTCCAAACCACTCCATCAACGGGCGCAGCGGCACATACAAGGTGCCGTCGATATTTTTCGCTGCTGCTGTCATTTGCTTTTCGTCGTCATTCAGCCGCAGCACCTTTGAACCAACCGCCCCTTCCAGCGTGAAATCTTCATACGCGTTGGTCAGTGTAAAACGCGCGTCCTCTTTGTCCAGCGTCAAAAACATCTCGTCCTGCAGGAATGCCTCCGACACCCAGGTCGTGCCATCCTGCAGCAGCACTTTTCCTGACGGTTCAATGGTCAAATTTTCACCGTTCACATTCAATATCGCCGCTTCAGCCATTGTCGGAGCATTCATCCATCCTGCCAACACCAATCCTGCAATCATCACACAATAACGCCACATCTTTTTCATTGTTTTCGCCTCCTTTTTATTTAACGTCTTTTTCAGAATTATACCATAATTTATACTTGAAATGTTGAAAAACCACGCAAACGACTGCCAAAACAGCGTAAACGACCTTAAAAGCAAAAAATCCCTGACCTACTTAACCATCAGCAGGTCTGAGATTTATTCATCGTGGTTCTTTCTTTTCAGCAAGCAGCACCTTACTCATTGTCCTGCACATCCACAACCACAGCGCGTCGCAAGGTTAAATCGTTCAGCTTATGCAGTTCCTTTTCAATCGCGTCCATTCGCTGCATCATATTTCTGCGAATGAGCAGCAAAATGACAGGAAGCGCAATCACCGACACATACAACAAAATGTTCAACACCAAAAACACGCCAACAATGAAAGGTTCTGAGGCCGTCACGTTTAACATCATGGTTCCCCCCTTTTCGTCGTTCGATGCATCTTTTACTCTATAATAACAGATTTCTTAGGCATGATTTTATTTCTGGCACAAACAGCATGCAGCCTGACACAAACAGCATCACAAAAAAACCGACAGCAAATGCTGTCGGCAGATCATGTCTATTCTTTTTCATGGTTCTTTTTTCGCTGCAGCCATCGCTTGCGCAGTGACAGCACCAGGCGCGGCACCACCAAGGCTGAGGCGTAAAAGAGCAGGGAGAGGCCCACGGCCAAACCGATCAACAACGCTTCTGAGAACATGTCCTCACTCCTTTGTATGCTTTTTGTCGTTGCACGCTCAGCTGTCCGCCGGGTCCTGAGCATCGATGAGCGTTTCGGCGACGACGCAGAGCAGGATGATGGCAGCACCGATGAGGCCCGCGGTGGTGAGGCGTTCACCGAGAAGAAAGAAGGAGAACACCGCCGTCAGCACCGGTGCCGTGCATTGGAGCAAAGCAACGGTGCGGGAAGAGATGCCTTCGAGGGCCTTGTTCTGCAAAAGATAGCCCAGCAAGGTGCAGGCAAGGGCGAGGTAAAAGATGGTGGCCCAGTTTGTGGGCGAGGCACCGCGCAGGGTCAGCCCGCCTTCAAAGAGAAAGGCGCAGACAAGGGCCATCATCATGCTGACCGCGGCCTGCACAGCGGTGAGGGCAAGGGCGTCCATTTTCTGCATGGCCGTGCCGCTGGCAACGAGCGAACCCGCCAAAAGCACCGCCGAGCCAATCCCGACGATTTCGCCGAAGCCAAAGCCAGAGAAACCGCCGCAGAAAAGATACAGCCCCACCACAACGAGCAGCTGCAAAGGAATGTGCACCCAGCGGTAGCGCGTGCGATGAATGAGAAAAGCGAGGATCGGCGTGAGGATGATTGCCATCGAGCGCAGAAACGTCGCCGAGGTGGCGGTGGTGAGATTAAGGGCAATGTTGTTGAGCACATAGCCGCCAGCAATGCACAGCGACGGCACCAGCCAAAGCCGCACCGGCACCGCGCGCACGCCGCTGACAATGCGTCGGCCAAAAATAAGCAGCAGCGCCGCCAGCGCGATGGTGTAGCGCACCGTCATCAGCGAATACACACTCATCGTCTCATAAGCCGCCTTGGAAATCGGGTCACCAAAACCATAAAGCACACTCTGCAGCAAAATCAACAGGGCACACCCCCCCACCGATGTTGTCTTCATCCTTCATCCCCCTTACTTGGCGCCAAAGCGCCTGTCGTTTACTGCCAGTATAACAAATCGCTGCTGCCAAGGGCAACGCAGCGGCATGTTGATAAAGAATCGTTATTCGGCGGCATAAAAAATGCGGCGGAAAAAACCGCCGCAGCAACGTTTTACAAACTATCTATGATCTCAAAAAAACGGCCAGTGCTTTAATTTGTCAAAATCAATGACTTTTTTCACATACCGCTTGCCAGGCAGCCACACAATCAAGGCCCCAACAAGAAAGATCACTGCCGATTCAACAGTCGTCCAACCAAAAATAGTCGATAATACAAACATTTCAATATCCATCCAAACATAAATCACGCCATAAACAGCCAGCGCTTTATACACATCTTTTTTACTTGCATCATCTTTTCGGCATTGATAAAGCTGCACAGAAAGCAGCACACAAAACAAAAGCGTTCCACCGCCAAATGCCAACAAACTCCACCAATCAGGCTTTCCTTCATTCTGCTGCAATGCATCCATCGTTGCCAGTAAATTAAATAGTATTTCTTTCATTTTCTTTTACCTCAGATGTGAATAACAATAAGCCTTTTCTGACAAATTTCTGCCAGAAAAGGCTTATCTTTTAGCCTATATCATCAACTTAATGGTTAGGTACAATAGCATAGTAATCATCAATATATCCCGTTTGATTTGGTCCAGAGTAGAAGAAAATATCTACCTGCATAATACTAAATCCTGTATCCCATCCATATTGCTTCCAACCAGCATAATAAACTATCGGAAACGCACCATCTACAACTTTTTTCGCAATTCTCTTTACTATTGCGTAAGCAATTGTTCCGCTTGGAATCCCAAATACTCCAGCAATTACCGCTGCTAAAAGCGATGTTACAGTAGACTCAAGAAATTGATAAATATGCGTACTTCCCTCAGACCAAACAGGGTCCCCGACCCAAGTATAAGCCATAGGAGATATACCATTTTCTTTTTGTCCAACAAGATTAGCTACATCACTGTCAGATAACGTACTTTCTGCTAAAATATTACCATTTATATCGTAAACAATAAAATCATTACCATCTTGAATAACCTTATTTAAAAAATTACCTTCCTGATCATAAGTTTCTGAATAATATTCCCCTGTTCCAGCGCCATAAGCATAGATAGTATAATCTTCGCCACCATTATTATCTTCAAAATCAATAATACTATCCGTTGAATTTAATTTCGTTACTTCAACTTGAATGCCATTTTCACTATATACTTCATTTGGAAGAGTAGATTCAGCAGCAAAAATTGCACCTGCATTCGTACTAACAATCAACATAACAACTAATATAGATGAGACAAATTTAAACCATTTTTTTCCTTTCATTTTTTTTCATCCTTTCATAAAAACACCAATAAATATAACCTTCAACACATTCTTTACTTTTCCTCCTTTCATAATGTTTTTCTAGAAAAACATATAACCTATGCACTAACAAAATTTATTTTTTCTTTTTAAACGTTTCAGTTCTTCCGGCTGCTTTGGCTCATAAAAAGGTGCACCACAAGCACTATTAGCAGACAATACAGCAAATGCCATTGCACATGCTGCAACAATATTTGCCCCTTTTTGAGTCATATGCGACATCATTTTTCCTATGATCATTGAAGCTCCCCCCTTTCAAATCAATGTAATAAACACTTTGTCACCAAGATCGAGCACGCTTCCCCCAAAAAACCAAGTGCAAAGGCGAAAACCCCAATGGATTGATAATACAAACAGCCAATAATAATCAGCGCTGTCTCAATCACTGCAACGAAACGGCTGATTTTTTTACAACTTACAAGATCTTGAGCACTGACTGACTTATTTTTGTGAATCACAGGTGCCCAAACAAAAATGATAATGAGCGAAAACAACGCAGCACCTAACGACCATTCTGCAAACCACCGCACAGATACTACATTCAAACACAAACTAAACACACCATATACAACCAACGAAAGTAGATAGCAGCGCAGGCGGGTGGTGGCATGGTATCCACCGGCAAAAAGCCTGAGTGGGATAAAGGCTAAAAAATATAAAAATGTTTCAACAAAATTACCAACAAATGCCGCAATCATCAGAACGCTCGCCACTTCTGCTATAGTGAGCAACATCATTTCCAGACCATAACGAAAAATAGCCGCGTCGTTTTTATCAATCACACGCAGGGCAACCAAATACTCTGAGGCTTGCATCATCATCCCATGCATGGCTCGCACCTCCTTGCTTGTTTTGATTGTACGATTTATTTCAGTGTTGTGCCGCGAAACAGCGTAAACGACCGCCGCACAGCATAAACGACATGATGTTCTCTGAAAAATACAAAAATGCACGCACAAAGCCATGATTCTTGGCTTCTGCGTGCATTTTTTCTGAGAATAAATTATAAAAACAGGAGAAATTCCAGCGTGAAGAGGGTGCCATTTTGTGCAATGTTCAGCGTCACATCGTAGGTTTCCAGGGCTTCGCGGATGTTGCTTAGGCCGAAGCCATGGTTTGTGGGGTCGATTTTGCTGGTGGTAAAATCCGAACTGTGCCGAAGGGGCGCGGTGTTGGTGATTTTGCAGTAGAGGGTTTCGGTTTCTTCCATCAGAAGAAGGTCGATGCGTTTTTCGGCCTGCGGCGGCAGACGGTCGCAGGCTTCGATGGCATTGTCAAGCGCATTGCTAAAGATGATGCAGAGGTCGCGAGGAGCGATGGGCAGCGTCTGTTGAATGCGAATCTTCGTGGAAAAGGCGATGTTTTTGCTCAACGCCAGCGACTGCTTGGCGTTGAGGATGGCATCCAGCGCATTGTTGCCGGTGTGAATGGAGGGCGCGGCTGCCTGGAACGTATCGGTCAGATCAGCGAGGTAGCACCTGCCGCCCTGAATGTCGCCAGTATCCAAATAGCCTTGTAAGGCCGTAAAATGGCCATTGATGTCATGGCGGATGCGGCGCAGCTCATCTTGCTTGAGGATGATTTCATCCAGATGTTTAAGCTGATGCTGCATGTGCTGCTCGGCCTGCTCTTGTCGATGAATGATCTGAGTTTGCTTCGCAGAGCGCTCATAAAGATAGAGCGCTAAAAACATGCTAATAAACAAGCCAATTGTACAAATAACTGCCATTAAATTATAAGCTGGGTCATCCAAAACATAGACCATTTTTAAAATAAAAAACACAGCAATGATAGAACTTATAAATAATAATACAAAGATAGCCCAATAAGTTCTTCCTAATTCAAAATTTTTTAATTTACTTTTTACACAAATCCCGTAACAAATTGCAAGTCCTAAAGATTTTGAAACGATAATGCCTAACACCACATATACAGGCACACCAACAACATCATTTGCAGAAATACCAAATAATAACCCCGTCACATTAAGAACAAGTATCTCTATAATGCCAATCAATACAACCCAAGTAAAAAGCAAAACAAATATTCTTTTACTAAAAGAAGTATTATAAAAATACCACGAAACAAAACCAGCAACCGCAATCATCCCAATCGCATTGTCTAATCTAAACATCAAATAAGTATTAACGATTCTAAAAATGATTGCCAAAATACAAACGCCAACCACATACTGCCAAATGGCAAAGGACTTTTTCTTTTCAAAAAAGGCATCGAACATCATAAAAAACATCACAGCCTCGACGGGCGCAGTGAGGCCATAGGCAACATCAACAATACTCATAGGATAAATTTCTCCTCTTGAAAGCGCATAAACGCCTCAACAGCGTTTTTCTTATAAGCTCGGCCAACAGGAATAGACACCGCGCAGCCATCAAGGGTGATCATCGTGCGGCCAAGTTTGCGTGTTGCTTGCTTGCCTTGTTCGTCGATGAAGCGTTCTTCGCTGCCCATTCTGCGGATGTGCTGCATATTGACCAGAAACGAATCGTGCACACGACAGAAAGCGCCAGCGAGTTCCTGTTCAATGCCTTTGAGATTTTTATAAATGGTGTAGTCCTGGCCTGTTTTTGTATGAATGATGACCGAGTGTCCCTGCGCCTCAACATAGAGAATGTCTTCACAGCGCAGGCGCACACTTTGGCGTTTGTCGCTGAAGGTGTAGGTGCGGCGGCGCTTGGCAAGCCTTTTTTTCAAATGAGCCAGCGCCTCGTCCAGGGCATCCACTGAGACAGGCTTGTGCAAAAACCACACGCCGCTGAATTTGAACCATTCTTCCACATATTCACGATGGCTGGTAACAAAGACAATGAGCACGGTGTCGTCGATGGCATAGATGATGTCGGCGGTATGGAAGCCGTCGAGTTCTTCCAGTTCAATATCGAGAAATACAGCGTCATAGCGCTGCCCCTGATCGCGGTAAGCGGCGATGATCGCTTCACCACTCTCGTAATGATCCACTTCAATATGCTGATTTGTTAAGTAATCTTCGATCATTTTCACTTCCATGTAATGATCGTCACACACAGCAACATGCATAGCGTTCCCTCTTTTACGCAAAAGTAATTATGATTTTGTATTATACAGCATAATAGATAAAAAAAGAACCATTCCACCATCCTTTGCGCCTGCAAGGAATGATGAGAATGGCTTATTTTTGTTCAACAATATGCCCTTCATTGATCCGGAACACTGGGTCATAGCCAAAGTTCTTGAAAGTGAAGTCGAGGCCGGTGCCGGTGATGAAGGTTTGTATTTTCTTTTTGATGACGATTTCCATGACGGCCCGCTGGCGGTCGAAGTCGAGCTCGCTCATGACGTCGTCCAGAAGGAGCAGCGGTTTCTGGCTCAGATGCTGCTCGTAGGCATCGATGGCGGCCATCTTCATAGAGAGGATGGCGGTGCGCTGCTGCCCCTGGCTGCCATAGGTGCGCAGGTCGATGCCGTTTTCGTAAAACACAAGGTCGTCGCGGTGAGGCCCGATGAGGCTGGCGCCGCGGGCAATTTCTTCGTCCTCCACTTCGGCCAGAAGATCGAGAAAGTGGGTCTTCATGGCGGCATCGTCTTCGTGCAGCACCTGGCCCAAGGTGGATTGGTAGGTGACGTTGAAGCTGCCTTTGTTTCCGGTGAGAAAGGCATGCACACGCCGTGCCTGCGGCACGAGAAAGGCGAGCAGGTCCATGCGCCGGCGAATCATGCGCACGCCCAACTCCACCAGCTGGAGATTCCAGGGCACGAGCAGGCTTTTGTCGGCACGATGGCGGCGAATGTCGCGCAGAAGCTCGGCGCGCTGGCTGGTCACCCGTTCGTAGGAATGGCGGGTGGTGTCGTAGTCAACATAGAGGGCGTCGAGCTCGCGGTCGATGAAACGCCGCCGCTCCGAAGGCCCGCCTTTGATGATACCGAGGTCGTCAGGCGTGAAGAGCACTGCCGACAGGCGCGTCGGCAGACTGCGCAGGCGGCCGTATTTGACGCCGTTGAGCTTGATGGCTTTGCGGCGCACAGCATCGTAGTAAATTTCCAGATGGTGGGTGCGGCTGGTTTCGTCGAGCATGAAAAGGGCCTCGAGCCGGAAATACTGGCGGTTCCAGTGTACCAGCTCGCGGTCCTTGTTGCCGCGGAAGTTTTTGCCGTAGCAGAGATAATAAATGCTTTCGAGCAGATTGGTTTTGCCCTGGCCATTGGGGCCGAGGAAAATGTTCAGCGTCGGATGGAGCGCGAGCGTCTGCTCGTCGTAATTGCGCCAGTCTTTGAGGCTGAGTTCCTTGAGGATCATCTTACTGTCTCAGCGGCAGCAGCAGATAGAGATAGCGTTCATCGTTCTTTGGCTTGAACACGCAAGGGCCGAGGTCGCCGCTCATTTCCACATCGAGGGCGTCGTAATGCATCTTGGTCAGCGCATCGGTGAGGAAGTTGGCATTGAAGAGGATGTTGACTTCGTCGCCTTCCATGTAGATGTTCAGGGCTTCGTTGACCTGGCCGCGTTCGGACGCCGTCTTGATGGTGAGTTTGCCGCCTTCGATATGGAGACGAATGACCGAGGTGCCGTCGCGGTCGCGCCCAAAGAGGGTGGCACGATCGATGGAGGAACGCAGCGCCGCACGGTCGATGTCGAAATGGGTGGTATGAGATTTTGGCAGTGCCGCACGATAAGGTGGGAACTCGCCCTTGATGAGCTGGCTGGTAATCTGCACGTCGCCGCTTTCAAAGAGGATCTGATTGTTGGTCACAGAAATGTGGATGATGGCGTCTTCTTCCACCACGCTGATGACTTCCTGAAGCGCGCGCACAGGGATGACGACATGGAAGTCGCCGCCGCTTTCGTTGTTGACCTTTTCTTCCATCATGGCCAAGCGGAAAGAGTCAGTGCCCACAACGGTGAGGTCGTTGCCGCTGACTTCAAAGAGCAGGCCGGTGAAAATTGGGCGCAGGTCTTCCTTGCGGGCAGCAAAGGAAGTCTGGCGCACCAGATCCGACAAGGTCACCTGAGAAATGCTCATGCAATGAAGGATGTCCATTTTTGGTGGCTTTGGAAATTCATAGCCTGGCCAGCCGATCATTTCGGTTTCGTTTTCTTCATAATGAATGGTCATTTTATCCTGACCATTATAGGATGTGTTTTCAAATAAAAGGTTGGTGTCTGGCAGGCGCATGACAAAGTCGCGGAATGATTTCCCGCTGACAACGGTATCGCCTTCCTCAATCACATCGACGGGCACCGTGCATTGAATGCGCAGCCCGGCATTTTCGATGGTATCGGTGGCAACCATGGTGAGGTGGCCGTTGCGGGCGGAAAGATAAATACCGCTGAGAATTGGCTGTACGCTCTTAGCAGACAAAGCACGCTGAACGATGTTTAAACCCGTCGTCAAGTTGTCTTTTATGGCGGTAAATTTCATGGTGGTCTTCTTCTCCTTCTATAATATATTTATAGTAGTCGTAGTAGTAGTGCCTGTGGATTCGTTGAAAACTGGGTCAAACCCGCTCTGGGCGCGGGCTGTTTCCTTTCTAAAAGCCTTTGGATTGAGAAGGGCAGTTTTCAACAACTTCCACAACGCGATGCGTTTTCCACGCTCGTCCACATGTGGAAAACATTTTGGTGGAAAAACTTGTGCATTGAGAATGAATAAAAATTCAACAGAAACGATGGACCATTGACGCTGCTGACCAAAACAGACCGTTTGTCTGTGGATTTATCCACAATAAAACCGGAACTGTGGAAAAAACTGTGGATAAATTCAACGATTTTAACGGATTTTTGCAGGTTTTCCACAGAAATCCCAAGGGCGCGTCGTTTTGTCATGGGAAAACAGTGGAAAACTCGGATTTTCGTCCGATTATTCCTTTAAGTTTTCCCCAGCTGCATGTACTGCATATTATCAACAGAATTTTGCATGTTGCTGTGGATTACGATTCGATGGCCCGGCGAATGTTGTGGATATCGCTCTGCAGGAGTGGGTCTTGCTGCATGCCTTCTTCGATTTTGTCGATGGCATTGGAGACGGTGCTGTGGTCTTTGCGGAAGAGCTTGCCAATGGCTGGCAGGCTCATCGCCAAGAGGCTGCGGCAGAAATACATCGATACCTGGCGTGGCAGAAGCACGTCTTTCTTGCGGCTGGTGCCCATCATCTTTTCTCGGGACAGGCCGTAGTATTCGCAGACCTTGGTGATGATGATGTCCTGGGTCAGGTGTTTTTCGTGAGCCACCTTGTTTTTGATGGTGCGTTCAGCCAATTCCAATGTGATCGGCTGATTGGAGATGCGGGCCGTGCTGATGACGGTCTGCAGCGCGCCTTCCAGGGTACGGATGTTGACGGCGACGTTGTCGACGATGTATTCGATGATGCGGTTGTCAACGACGGCGTTTTCCATTTCTGCTTTCTTTTGCAGGATGGCGATACGGGTTTCGACGTTTGGCACCTGGATGTTGGAGAGCACGCCGCCTTCAAAACGGGTGACGAGGCGTTCTTCAAGATCCGGAATCTCGCGTGGCAGTTTATCGGATGTGATGATGATCTGGCGGTTGTTGTTGCGCAGTTCTTCGAAGGTATGGAAGAATTCTTCCTGGGTCCCTTCTTTACCGGTCAGGAACTGGATATCATCGATAAGCAGTACATCCACGTTGCGATATTTGCTGCGGAAGGCCGGCGCCGAGTTTTGGTTAGGATTGATGGATGCGATGTATTCGTTGCCGAAGTTTTCGCAGGTGGTGAACTTGATC
>OLNY01002394.1_pt1 | contig 13049 bp, 9 predicted proteins | sample 1671981 | NCBI WGS metagenome assembly OLNY01 (sample SAMEA3136632, study PRJEB25190) | human gut metagenome | biome: human gut; feature: human-associated habitat; material: faeces | place: Austria | collected 2013 | reverse complement strand
CTTCCGATCTCTCGTCCACCGGCGTGGCCGGCCCCGACCCCGACGACCGGGGCAACCCCATCGGCCTGGTCTACCTGGGCATCGCCTGGGGGGACCAATGCGTTGTCAAAGCCCTCCATGCCGGGACCATGGCCACCCGCGAGCGGGTGCGGAACCAGGCGGCGCAGCACAGCCTGGACCTATTGCGGCGGCACCTGACCGGCCTGCCCCTGGAGGAATCTTAACCCCCCTTGCCCCTGTGCGGCTTCCGAAGAGAAAGCCGACACAGGGGCATTTCTGTTGAAAAGATAGATGTAGTGGGGGGTAAAGTCGCGAAGTCACGCAAAATATACCCGATCTTCTCCCCGCAAACGCTTGCACACTCCGCCGACCATGCGGTACAATAATCACATAAGACACCGCCAGAGAAGAGACGTGCTCTGGCGAACGTATCGCTGCAATAGCAATATTGCAAAAAAACAAAAGGGTATACCCTTTTGTCGTTGGCTTACACCCAACGACAATGGGTGACTCAAAAGCAAACGGACGGATGAAAAGGAGGAGACCCATGAAAAAGAAATTCTTGGCCCTGGTTATGACGCTGTCAATGGTGCTTTCCCTGGTACCCATGACGGCGCTGGCAACGGGGGACAACCAAGTGGACACCGTAGCCGCAGGTGAGACTACAAACGCAGGCACGAACGAGGGTAGCCAGGATAGCGGTTCCCCTACTGGCGGTGACAATGCCGGCAGCGGGGATAGCGCCGACACGTCCAAGGCTCCCGGTGCAAATACTGAAAATAAAGACGAAGGCAAGGATACCGAATCCGGAAGCACCGGTGGAACAACAACTGGTGGCACTCCTGAGACTGGTACGGAAGGTAGCGAATCTACGACAACTCCAAAACCTTCTAACAATGTTGCAAAAATCGTCGAAACCAATGTTGACTATGAAACTCTGGACAAAGCCATTGCGGCAGCTGAAAATGATCAGACGATTCAATTGCTCAAAGATTTCAGTTTAGAGAGTGGTATTACAGTTGAGAATAAAACCCTGACAATTCAAGGTGATGGGCAAGACAAGCAGACAATTACGTTGAAAGGTTTAGGTATTTATGCGAACGAGAGTGGCCTGACCTTCAAAAATTGTGGGTTGGAGATTACAGCAAATGATAACCCTAACCACAGTGGTGCAACGGCTAATTTGATGGATGACTCTACCTTGACACTTGATAATGTCAAATTGGAAATTACTAGTGAATTGGGGAAAGTAAGTAGCGGACTCTATTTATACCAGAATAGTAATTTATATGTAATGAATTATTGTGACTTGGAGATTTCTGGGTATAGTGGAACGAGATGTAGCGGTATTTTTGCAGATAACTCGGAATATGACGAAAGTAAGCCCAATCGTAATATTGAAGTTTTGAATCACTCTACAATTACAATTTCTAATTGTGACTGGCACGGTATGACAATCAATCCTGTTGATGTAAAAATTGATGGATATTCTAAGATTGATATTTCTAAGTGCGGTAATGAAAATTATGGCGGTGGACTTGGATGTTACTATGGTAAGCTGACAATTTCTGATCATTCTAACCTGAATACCAGTGATAATAACGGCTCTGGTTGGGGTACCTTTGTAAAGGAACTTTCTTTAGATGGAACTTCTACTTTAATCTCCTGTGAAAATAGTGGTAACGGTATTGATATTGGCGGAGCAGGTAAAATCCTGGCCGGTGCAACTGTGACCATTGAAGGTAATACAAAGTCTGGTTTAGTTTCTTATACTGGTAGCGGTTACTGGTTTGGCGATGTAAAGATTGCGGAAGGTGCTAATGTAGAGATTCATAACAATGCCCATGGTATTTATGTTATGCCGGGCGGAAAGTTAGACATGCAGACAGGTAATGTTACTCTGAACACAGGAAGTGAATACGGAGGCGGTCTCTGGAATGAAGGCGGTATGGTGGCGCTGGGAAATAAGGTTGCTCTGTATAATAACCATGCGACAAAAGCAGGCGATGATGTCTACAACGAAAAAAATGCTACACTTACCTTCTCTTCTGTCGGCAACAACTGGACTCTGGATGACTGCAATGACAAGATCAACGGCTGGTACGAGGACAATGCGGGGAAACGCTGGTCTGCCCATGATAAGCCGTTATTTGTGAAGGTGACTAGAGACTTCAACATTACAGCAGAAGAAAATAAAACGTATGCCTTAAAGGCTGCCCATGATTTAATACCGATTGATCCAGATGATCCGGGGAATACAACGTGGGATCACTCTAAATCTAAAACGGCTACTAACTTAGATAGCAACTACGAATCCGAGATAACACTCTCGCTTCCAAGTGCAGAGGAAGAATTGACGTCCGATATTGTTTTCGTTATTGACAAGTCAAATAGTAGCAAAGAAAAGTCTACGGCAGAGGGATTGGAGATGTTAAAGAATCTCACCCCTAACGCTGTAATCAATGTTGGTATTATCGTGTTTGATGGTGACGCTCATATAGCATACAATCTGCAAAAATTCACAAATAATGAAGAAAATTTGCAGGAGCTTGTAAATGCCATCAATTCTACACCATCGGAGGCAGATAAACTGTCGGGGACCAATATCGACGCGGGCTTAACTGCGGCAAAGAAAATGCTCTCCGAGGCAAAAGACAATACCCCGGATTCCCGAAAACACGTTATCCTGGTTAGCGATGGATTGACGAGACTGTTTACAGGGGAAGATGGAAAAACAAAGATTATTTTTAACCAACAGGATGCAGATGGTACTCGCTACTTTGGCGAATACACCACTTGGTGTCTAAGCAATGGATTTAAGGATGGAGAGTATAAAGTTCCTGGCGGCGACTGGAATAACTACTTTGCAAAAGTTACAATGCTGGTAAATGATGACAAAGACAAGTATGTCTTAGATTTTACTGGAGACAGTAGCTTAAAGAGTGCGCCAGAAAAGTTTATTCCGTTTGATGATATACAGACATCTGCTCTGTGTATTGATCGGGCTTTCTACGAGGCGTACAAGGCATATAAAGCACTGGATCATTATAAATTCTATGCAGTATGCACGGGGGATAGTCAGCTTGGTATATCCTTTATGGATGCACTCAATAATGGAGAAAAGGTAGACTTTACTAGCATTGGAGAAGATGTGAATTATCTGGTGAGTGCTGGTAGCTATGTAACGGATTATATGGGTTATGTCGAAGGTGACTACAACTTCGATTTCATCAATGACGTTTCCAAGCTGACGGTTACCGTTGGGAAGGGCGAATCAAAGGAAACTTTGAAAGCCGAAAAAATCGGGGAGAATTGCTATGGCTTTGGCCGGATGGCAATCGCGCAGACGTTGGAAAGAGCTGCGGCAGAAATTTCTGGGTATCGGTATGTGTTGGAATATGTGCCCGGTAAAAAGAAGGACGATGAGCATTTCATTTGGCACATCAATGTTCCTGTCAGCAATTTTGCTCCGGTGGCACTGACTTACTCTGTGAAGCTAGTGAATCCTAAGAGCGCTTCCGGGACCTATGGCCAGTATGACGTAGATGGGTCCAAAAAGTATTCGGGTCTTTATACCAATAACAGCGCAACGCTGTACCCGATGGATTCTCAGGAAAACGAAGGGATACCTGAAAACTTCCTGAAACCTACCGTTTCCTACACCGTCTCCGGCGGTGGCGGAGGCGGCGGTGGTGGCGGGAGCATCACCATCCCTGACGATGTGCCTACTGGTCTGGACTTGAAGAACCATTATGGTTATATCATCGGCTACCCGGTGGACTACTACACCGGCAAGCCCACCACCGACCAGACGAAGAAGCCCGTGCGGCCGGAGGGGAAGATCACCCGCGCTGAGGTGGCAACGATCTACTTCCGCATGCTGACCGACGAGAATCGGGCGGCGAACTGGAACCAGGTCAGCGGCTTCTCCGATGTGAAGCGCAGCGCTTGGTATAACAATGCGATCTCTACTTTGACCAAGGCCGGCATCTTGAAGGGGTATGAGGACGGCACGTTCCAGCCCAACGGGTACATCACCCGCGCCGAGTTTGCGACCATCGCGATCCGCTTCTTCAGCGGCGTGTATGAGGGAGAGGACCTGTTCCCGGACATCAAGGGTCACTGGGCAGAGGACTACATCAACAACGCCGCCAACAAGGGCCTGGTGAAGGGCTATGAGGACGGGACCTTCGGACCCGACCGGTATATCACCCGTGCCGAGGCCGTGACGCTGGTCAACCGGACCCTGAACCGTCACCCGCATAACGACGGCCTGCACAAAGACATGCTGGTCTGGCCCGACAACATGGACACCAGCAAGTGGTACTACGCCGACATGCAGGAAGCCACCAACTCCCACGAGCCGGACAAGAATAAGTCCACTGCCGACAAGGAGTATTGGGGCAAGATGCTCCCCATCCGGGATTGGGAGGCTTTGGAGAAGGAATGGTCCAACGCCAACTCCGCGCCCGGTGAGGGCGAAGTCGTGTGAGCGACAACGCAAAGATTGAAAGATTTTCTGTGAAAACAGCAAAGCCCGGCTCTCATGCAGAGTCGGGCTTTGGTTTTGCGTGGTTCTTTTTTCGGGGTGCCTTACTGCCACTCCAGTTCGCCGCGGTCCAGGATGGCTTTGCCTGTTTGGGCGTTGACGAAGCGGAAGGCCGCTTTGCCCTCTTCCAGCTTCCAGAGGTGGAGCTGGACGGGGGTGTCGGGGTAGAGGACGGTCTTCATGGCCGCGAACATCCGGGTCAGCTTCTCCGGGTGGCCGGGGAAGAGCTGGGCGGTGGCCAGGCGGCAGACGTAGCCGTAGGCGCACAGGTCATGGACGAACGGCCCGTCCAGGCCCCGGCTCACGGCAACGTCCCGGTCCACGTGGACGAGGTTCGTGTCGCCGGTGAGACGGTAGAGCAGGTTTTGCGCCGCGCCGATGTGGTCCTCGACCACAATATCTGCTTCCCGTTCGGGGATCGGGCTGGCCCCGCGGGGCATGGGCTGGCCGCCGTAGCCGCCCAGGGTGGGGAAGAGGGTGGTGCAGCGGTTGGTGCAGAGCAGGGTGCCGCCCTCGTCAAAGACCTCGACCTGGGAGCGCACGGCCATGCCCCGGCCCTCGCCCCGGTCGAAGAGGTCGGTCAGCACATCCCGGTAGACAAAGGAGCCTTTGACGGCCGGGATGGGGCGGTGGTAGAGGAACTCATAGTCCAGGTTGACGTAAGAGCGCTCCGGCCGGAGCAGCTCCTCCACCAGCACCGGGATGGCGCGGGGACGGGGGAGCTTGGGGGTCACGTTCACCGTGCCCCAATAGGGGGTGGCCCCGAAGGTGGGGATGGCCTGCATCCCGTTTTCATAGGTGTATTGTGGCTCGTCGCCCTTGGCGCCCACGGCCAGGGCGTAGAGGGCGCAGTCCCGCCAGTTGTAGGTCATGGTGCGCCATTCCGTGGCCAGGCCCCGGAGCTGGGTCTCCCGTGTGTTTTCTGCCATGGTCTCCTCCTTTTAGTCTGCTGAGTCTGCGGATTCTGCCGCCGTGGGGTCTGCCCCGGCGGGCTGTGCGGTGTCGTCCTGTAAGAAGGCCCGGAGGGCGTCCAACCGTTCCTCTGCCGTGGCCCGGCCAAGGTCGTAGACGGCCTGGATCTTTTCCTTGTCGTGCTCGACCCGGTGGATGTCCAGGGGGGCCTCCGGCCGGATGACAAAGACGTTGCCGAGGGCCTCCTGCTCCCGGATATAGGCGGTGGCCTCGTTGTAGACCTCATGGCGCTTGGCCATGGTGCCCAGCAGGTTGGGGTACTGGCGGTAGACCAGGTTCATCAGGGGCATGAGCTTGTTCTTTTTCTTGACATAGTCCAGGGGCTGGGTCAGGATGACCACGTTTTTGGCATAGCCCTGGGTCTGGATGAATTTCAGGGGGATCGAGTCGGCGATGCCGCCGTCGAGCAGGTTCCGGTTGCCCACGGAGACGATCTGAGACGCCAGGGGCATGGAGGCGGAGGCCCGAAGCCAGTCCAGGTCCTCGTGGTCACCCGTCAAGCAGTTGTGGTAGACGGCCCGGCCGGAGCGGACGTCAGTCCCCACGACGTAGAAGTCCATGGGGGAGTTGGCATAGGCCTCCCTGTCAAAGACATCCAGCTCGTCCGGGATCTGCCGGTAGCAGAAGTCCGCCCCGAAGAGATCGCCGGTCTTGATCCGAGAGCGCATGCTGCAATATCTTGGGTCCTGGCAAAAGGCCAGGTTGTAGCGCAGCACCCGCCCGATCTGGTGGGATTTATAGTTGCAGCCGAACACGGCCCCTGCCGAGACGCCGACGGCCCCGTCAAAGACGATGTTCTGCTCCATCATCACGTCGATGACGCCCGCGGTGAACAAGCCCCGCATGGCGCCGCCTTCCATCACCAATCCGTGCTTCATGGGTATCTTCCTTTCTGTGCGCGAATTTCTTTCTTATCCTAGCACCAACCTGCGGATTTGTAAAGCAGGGTAAAATTTCGTTTGTCGTAGTCGATGAGGCCCTCGGCCTTCATGTGGGCCAGCTCGCGGGTCATGGCGGAGCGGTCGGTGCAGAGGTATTCGGCCAGGGCCACGCGGCCCATGGGGATGGTGAAGGTCCTGCTGCCTGCTGCCTCGGCCTGGCGGGAGAGGTAGGTCAGAAGCTTTTCCCGGATGGTGGAGCGGGAGACCACCTCCAGCTTTTCCACCAGGGCCAGGTTTTTCTCTGCGATCAGCTCCACCATGTTCTCGATCATCCGGTGGTGGAAGCGGCAGACCAGCTTGCAGGCGTGCAAAATGCGGTCGTAGTCCAGCAGCAGCACCCGGCAGTGGGTCCGGGCCTGGTAGGCGATGGTCCGGCGGCGGGCCTTGACGCAGGTATAGCTCTCCCCGAAGAGGCTCCCCACCGGCAGGACGCTGAGCAGAGATTTCTTGCCGAAGAGGTCTTCGCTGATCATCTCCACCTCGCCCTCCAGCACCACCCCCATGAGGGGATGGACCTCCGGCGTGCGCATGATGAAGTCCCCCCGGCGGGGAGAAATTTCCCGGGCGCTGAGACAGCCCAGCATGGCCGTCAGGTCTTCCTCTGAGATGCCCCGGAAGAGGGGGCAGCTCTGCCGCAGTGCGTTTACGTCCATGGTGTACACCTCCCATTGTGTTCATTGTAAAATAGTTTGAGAAATGATGCAACTGCAACAGCCGATTTTTCGGATTTTTGTTATACTAAGCTTATTCAAACACGGAACAAAGGAGGAACTTTTTCATGGAACACAAGATGCACAAGGCCGAGCGGCAGCTTTCCGACGCCGATACCATGGCCATTCTGAAGAAGGGCGACCACGGTACCCTGTCCGTCCAGGGCGACGACGGCTACCCCTATGCCACCCCCATCAACTACATCATCGTGGACGATAAGCTGTACATCCACTCCGCGCCCTATGGGTATAAGATCGAGTGCCTGAAGCGGGACCCCAAGTGCTGCTTCTCCGCCATCATCTCCGCCGAGATCATCCCCAGCAAGATCACCGCGGCCTTTGAGAGCGTGGTCATGACCGGCACCGCCGTTTTCGTGGAGGACCGCGCCGAAAAGCAGGCGGCCCTGGAGGCCTTTGTCACCCAGAAGCACCCCGGCTATGAGGAAGTCGGCTTCAAGATGATCGAGAAGATGTTCGACAAGACCGCGCTGCTGCGGATCGACCCCATCTCTACCACGGGCAAGGCGTATAAAGGCTGAGGTGGTACGGGCGGGCCGCAGGGGTCTGCGGCCCCTACGAAATAGGACCGACGTTTTGGTATCATTGCCATGAAAAAGACCGCTTGGGTCAGCACCGGGTTTGGACGGTGCTTGCCGAAGCGGTCTTTGTTTGCCAGAGTATGAGATCAAATATGCAGGATGGCGCGGGCGACCTGGAGATAGATGATCAGGGTCACCACGTCCACCACGGTGGAAATGAAGGGGCTGGCCATCACCGCCGGGTCCAGATGGATCCGCTCGGCCAGCAGGGGCAGCAGGCTGCCGACGGTCTTGGCGCACAGGACGGTGAAGACCATGGTCAGGCAGATGACGAAGGCGACCGTCGCAGTCACGCCGGTGTTGTGCAGCAGGATGCGGTCCACGGTCATGAGCTTTACAAAGTTGCAGGCGGCCAGGGTGACGCCGCACATCACCGCCACCCGGATCTCTTTCCAGATGACTTGTAACGTGTCGGAAAACTCGACCTCACCCAGGGACAGGCCACGGATCACGGCGGTGGAAGCCTGGGTACCGCTGTTACCGCCGGTACCCGTCAGCATGGGGATGAAGGCGGTCAGGGCGGTGCAGGCGGCCAGGGACGTCTCATAGCTGGTCAGGACCATGCTGGTCAGGGTGGCGGAGAGCATCAGCACCAGCAGCCAGGGCACGCGGGACTTCCAGGTCTCTAAAATGCCCGTCCGCAGGTAGGGCTTGTCGGAGGGGGCCATACCGGCCATCTTTTCAAAGTCCTCCGTCGTCTCTTCCTGCAAGACGTCGATGGCGTCGTCGACGGTGACGATACCGACGAGCCGATTTTCCTGGTCCACCACGGGCAAGGCGCTGAAGTCGTACTTGGTGAACATCTGGGCCACGCTCTCCTGGTCCTCCAGGGTGTTGGCGGAGATGACGTTGGACTCCATGATGTCCTCGATGACGTCGTCGTCATCGGCCAGGATCAGGGTCCGCATGGAGATCATACCGATGAGCTTTCGGTTGGTCTCGGTGACGTAGCAGGTGTAGATCGTCTCCTTGTCCACACCCACGCGGCGGATGCGCTTGATGGCTTCCTCCACGGTCATGTTGGGCCGGAGGCTCACGTACTCCGTGGTCATGATGCTCCCGGCGCTGTCGTCGGGATACTTCAGAATTTCGTTGATCATCTTGCGCATCTCAGGGTCAGCCTGCTTTAAGATGCGCTTGACGACGTTGGCGGGCATCTCTTCCACGATGTCCACGGCGTCATCGACGTATAGCTCGTCGACGACGTCCTTCAGTTCGTTGTCGGAAAAGCCCTGGATCAGCAGCTCCTGCGTCTCCGGGTCCATCTCAACGAACGTCTCTGCGGCCAGCTCTTTGGGCAGCAGCCGAAAGAGCAGGGGCAGCTTGTCCTGGGGCATATCCTCGAAGATGGCGGCCACGTCCACCGCGTTCATCGTCACGAGAATGTCCCGCAGGGTGGTGTATTTTTTGCCCTCCACCAGGGCCGCCAGGGTATCCCCCAGCGTGACAATGGTTCTCTCTGCCATTGGCATCTCCTCCCTTGCGTTTCAAGGCGCTGGCACAGCGCCCAGTTTCTGAGCAGGAGTAAGACACGCGGCAGACCGGTATCTCATTTAGAGCGGACAAGGGGACGCCGGTCGTTCCGGCCCCTCTGTCTGGGTGCAACTTCGGCCTGCCAAAGTGCCGTTACTACCGCCTGCGTCCATTGTGTTTCACCTCACTTGTCCGTTGGATTCGTTGTCGTTGGGCCTTTTCCTTCCAAGGCCATTCCTTATTATAGAGATGCCCGGAATTTTTGTCAACCGGAATCCCAGGCATCTTGCAGGAAATTCGTCATTTTTATAAGGGTCATCCCTTGCCTTTTTTTCGGGTGTCTGCTATTCTTTGGGGGAAATGTTCCAAGCTGTCAAACCCTGGAAAGGAGATCCGATGAAACGTATCTTTGCTTTGCTTTTGACCCTAGTCCTGCTGGCCTCCTCCGGTGCGGCGCTGGCGGCAGGGGGTTACACTGACGTGCCCGACAGCCACTGGGCAGCGGCCTCCATTCAGTCGGCCAAGACCTACGGCCTCATGTCCGGCATGACGAGCAATACCTTCGGCCTGGGCCAGACGATCACCCGCGCCCAGTTCGTCACCGTGACTGCCCGGATGCTGGGCTGGGACACGAAGACAACGACCGCCTCCGGCTTTACGGACACCAAGGGCCACTGGGCGGAAGGGGCCATTTCCGCCGCCGTCCAGCACGGTGCCCTGGACAAAGGGGGGAGCTTCCGCCCCGATGCTGCCATCAGCCGCGAGGACATGGCGGTGATCCTGGTCCGCGCCTTGGGCTACCAGTCCGTGGCGGAGAAGGCCGCCGGCTATGCGCTCCCCTTCACCGATGTGAAGAACAACAAGGGCTATGTCACCGTGGCCTATGACATCGGCCTGACCAACGGCGTTTCCGCCACCCAGTTTGCCCCCGCCGCTTCCGCCACCAGGGAGCAGGCGGCCACGATGCTGGTCCGCATCTATGAAAAATACACGGCCAAGACCAGCTGGCTCCACGGCTTCTATGCCATCTCGTCTTACAGTCAGATCGGCCTGACCCAGAGCATGGACGCCGTCAGCCTGGGGTGGAGCCGGATGACTTACGCCGCCGACACCGGGGCTGTGCTGCACACGACGACCTCCGGCGGCAATGTCTACGCCATTCCCTCTGGCTATGCCGACGCGGTGAAGCAGCTGCAAGCCAACGGCTGCCAGCTGAACCTGTCCGTCTTCATGGACAACAACGGCGGGGCGTTGGCCGCGATGCTGGCGGATGTCAACGGGAGAAGCCAGGCGGTCCAGGCCATTCTGACTGAGGCCACCCGAATTTATGAGGACCTGGGCAGTTCACCGTACACCGGCGTGACCATCGACTTTGAGGGGCTGGCCGGCAGCACCAACCAGGCCAATTTCACGGCATTTTTGCAGGCGCTCTCCCGGCAGCTCCAGGCGAAGAACCTGCGTCTGGCGGTGGCCGTCATGCCCGCCACGGCGGACGGGGCCTATTACAACGGCTATGACTACCGCGCCATCGGTGACCTGGCGGACAAAGTCATCTTGATGGCCCACGACTACCAGCCCTCCAAACTGACTGGCTACACGGGCACGACGTATTATAAGAACGCGGCCCTTACGCCGTTCCAGTCGGTCTATGATTCTCTCCGGGTGGCCACCGATCCCAACACCGGCGTGCAGGACACGAGTAAGCTGGCCCTGGCCATCAGCTCCGCTGCCAATGCCTGGCAGGTGGATGCCAATGGGAAGCTCGTCTCGGAGACGCCGACCTTCCCCATGGCGTCTACGCTGCTGACCCGGATGAAGGGTGGCGCGACCATGGGCTGGTCGGATACTTACCGGAACCCCTACCTGACCTACCAGACCGAGGACGGAAAGCACTGGTTCGTCTGGTATGAGGACAGCCGCAGTGTAGGCGAAAAGGTCCGGCTGGCCAAGCTCTTCGGTGTGACCTCCGTCTCCCTGTGGCGGCTGGGGAATCTCCCGGCGGACAGCACCGACGGACTCTATTATAATGTATTGTCCGCCTGCCAGTAAAACACACGACCAAGACCCAAAGAACGGCCTGCCTGACCTGCGGATGCAGGTCGGACAGGCCGCTCTTTCTTCGGGATGTTTTAGAAGGTGTTGTGTGTTCCGCAAAGAGAAGGAGGAGGAAAGGGATCAGGCGTCAGCCAGAGCCTTGCCCAGCTCGCGGCACTTTGCCTTGCCGTCTGCATCGGGGGAGAGGTTCACGATCAGGGGGTCAGCTGCCAGGATGGCACCGGCCTTCTTGGTGCGCTCTGCCCAGTCGCGCATCCACTGGCCGTCGCCCCAGTCGTAGGAGCCGAACAGAACGACCTTCTTGCCGGAGATCTTGCCCTCCAGCGCGGTGAAGAAGGGCTCCATCTCGTCCTCTTCCACCATGTAGAATTCGCCGTTGGAGCCAAAGGCAAGGATGCCGGAGACGCCGCCCTTGATGACGTACTCCACCTGATCCCGCATTCCCGCTTCGTCGATCTTCTCGTTACCGTCAATGACCGTGAGGATGGGCACCACAACGCCCTTCATAAATTCCGTGTTCATCATCTGTGCTCCTTTATCCTCAGCGACCGATCTGGATGCCGGTCAGGTACTCGTAGTACTGGGCAATGGCGCTGTGGTCCTTCTGACCGCCCTCGTGGTTGTGGAGCCACTGCATGATCTCCTGCACCTCGGCAGTCATGGGCACGGGAGCGCCCACAGCGTGTGCGCAGTCCAGAACGTTGTTCAGGTCCTTGATGTGCAGGTCGATCTTGAAGCCGGGCTTGTCGTTGCCTGCGATCATCATGGGAGCCTTGGCGTTCATGACGGTAGAGCCGGCAAGACCGCCCTTGATCGCCTGGAACACCAGCTCGGGGTCAACGCCGGCCTTCTGGGCCAGAGTCAGGGCCTCGGCCAAAGCCTGAATGTTGCAGGCAACGATGATCTGGTTTGCCAGCTTGGTGGTGTTGCCTGCGCCGACCTCGCCGCAGCGGACGACGGATGCGCCCATGGTCTCCAGCAGAGGTTTGAACTGGTCAAAGACCTCCTGCTTGCCGCCGACCATGAAGCTCAGGGTACCGTCGATGGCCTTGGGCTCACCGCCGGAAACAGGAGCGTCCAGCATCTCGACGCCCTTCTTCTGCAGCTCGGCGTAGATCTCCTTGGAAGAGACCGGGTTGATGGAGGAGCAGTCGATGAAAGTCGTGCCCGGCTTCATGTAAGAAGCAACGCCGGTCTCGCCCAGCATGACCTGCTTGACCTGCGGAGAGTTGGGCAGCATGGTGATGATGACATCACACTGCTCACCGATCTCTTTCTGCGTTGCACCCTTTGCACCGGCTGCTTCCAGCTCCTGCACCGGGGCGGGGGTGAGGTTGTTGACCAGCAGATCCGTATAGCCTGCCTTCAGCAGATTCTTTGCCATAGGCTTGCCCATGATACCCAGACCAATAAAACCGATTTTCATGAAAGATACCTCCTGATGGGACCACTTGATTTTGAATCGGAAAAAATCTTTTGCAGCGGCTGTCTCTGTGCCGCTCGACTGACATCAGTATACCGGGAAATGCCGCATCCGGCAAGAAACAGATCGCTAAATTCACGTCTGTTTTTTTGATGTTTCCGACAAAACGCTACGATGTGAAATTAAACATTTCATTTTGTTGCAGAAATGCTTCATAAGATTGCAATATTCCGGACCGCCCGATTTGTGTCCTTTCCCGGTTCGTGCTAGAATAAAGGCACAGAACAGGCGGCAGGCCTGAGAACTTCCCCATGACCAGATCGGAAG
>OLNY01002389.1_pt1 | contig 13070 bp, 10 predicted proteins | sample 1671981 | NCBI WGS metagenome assembly OLNY01 (sample SAMEA3136632, study PRJEB25190) | human gut metagenome | biome: human gut; feature: human-associated habitat; material: faeces | place: Austria | collected 2013 | reverse complement strand
GTCAGAAGAAACGTTCCGCACACGAGCAGGATAATGCGGAGCACCATCAAAATCGCGCGGCGGATGCCGTTATCGGTGATGCGCAGCACCCAGAACGAGCAGATCACATTGCCGTCTGAGTAAAAGAGATTGAGTACCGCCGTTAAGATTACGATCACGATGAGCGGCTTGAGCCCCTTGAAGAGCGCCTTCGGGCGGATGCGCGAGAGCGCCACGCAGAAAACGAGCGTGAGCAGCACGAGCGCAGTGGCGCTCCAGTTGTTGGCGGTGAAGAGCGCGGCAATATAGAGCACCACGGCGATGAGCTTTGTGCGCGGGTCGAGCCGGTGCACGATGGTATTGCCGGGGAAGTACTGGCCGAGCGTAATGTCTTTCAGCATGCGCCGCCCTCCTTCCGTGCGAGCAGGGCCGCGGCGAGATCGTGCGGGGTATAGATGCCCTGCGGAACAGCAGCGCCGCGCGCGCGCAGCTCCTCTGCGAGAGCGGCTGCGCCCGGAATGTCGAGACCCATTTCACGAAGCTCCGCGGCGTGGGTAAAGATCTCCTCCGGCGCGCCGTCGAGCGCGATGCGCTTTAAGTAGGCGTTTGTCGAGTCGATGGAATCAAAGCAGTCGATGCGCTTGCCGACGGTTTCGACAGGTCCCAAGTAGCTGCGCACGGTCTGCTCGGTCAGCGTGTCGGGCAGCGACTTGAGGCAGTAGCCGCGTCCCGTGACGGCGTCGATCTCGTACCCCTGCGCGCGCAGGGCGGAAATGCTCTTCCAGATGGCCGCGCGCGTGATGCCGAGCTCGGCGCTGACGGCCTCGCCGGAGACGAAGTGTCCCTTTTCCCGCAGCAGCAGCGCCAAAACAGTCTCTTTTCCCATAGCGTCCTCCGTTACAAAATGTAACCGAAATTGTTACCCTTTTGAGGTTGACAGTCGGCGGCTTATCGCTTACGATTGACATAAAATATCAAGCGCTGCGTTTTTCGCAGCCGCCGTCTTAGGATTGTAGCACGCTTGCCGCCGCATGTAAACCAAAATCTCATGTTTTGGCTTACCCGGCGGTTTCTTGACGAATTCCTGATTTTTCCATTGCCGCGCTCCGCCCCGGCGTGTACAATAAGACGCTGACAAATTATGACAGGAGTTTCCCCGTGAGCTTTTCCGACCTTACGTTTCTTTTTTATTTTCTGCCGCTGTTTTTCGCGGTCTATTACATTCTGCCCTTTCGCTTCAAAAATGCTGCGCTCGTGCTGGGCAGCTTTGCCTTCTACTTCATCGGCGCGGGCGCGCGCGACACACTGCTGCTGTCCGGCGTGCTGCTTCTGCACTACGCCCTCGCCCGCGCAATGGCGGGGAAAGAAGTCCGCACGCGAAAAGCACTGCTGATCATCGCGCTGGCGGCGGACCTCTTTTGCCTCGTGTATTTCAAGTACGCCGCATTTATTCTGGAAAATCTGGGCAAACTGACGGGGACGGCGTTCTCCCTTGTCGAGCTTGCGCTGCCGCTCGGCGTCAGCTTCTACCTCTTCCAGAGCGCGGGGTACCTCATCGACGTGTATCGCGGCGAGGAGGCGGAGAAAAATCTCATCGACTACGCCGCCTTCACGATCGCGTTCCTCCAGCTCACGATGGGGCCGATCTTACGCTACCGCGAATGGCGCGGCGCACTGAAGGAACGCACGATCACGCGCGAGGACGTATTCTCCGGCTTTGAGCTCTTTGTTGTCGGCCTGTGCTTCAAGGTGCTGCTCGCCGACCAGCTCGCGCCGCTGTGGGCGTCGCTTGAGCGCATCGGTTACGAATATTTGTCGACGCCGCTCGCATGGCTCGGCGCGGTGAGCTACAGTTTGCAGCTCTATTTCGACTTTTCCGGCTATTCGCTCATGGCGATGGGCCTCGGGCAGATGCTCGCGCTGCCTGTGCCGCGCAACTTTGACCTGCCCTACACCGCGCGCTCGGTGAGCGAGTTCTATCGCCGCTGGCATATCACGCTCGGCACATGGTTTCGCGACTATGTCTACATCCCACTCGGCGGCAGCCGCAACGGCAATGCCCGCACGGTGCTCTCGCTCACGGTCGTGTGGTTTTTCACCGGCCTCTGGCACGGGGCGAGCTGGAATTTTGTCCTCTGGGGTGTGATGCTGCTTGGATTCATCCTGCTCGAAAAGTTCTGCATCGGCAATTTTCTCAAGGAACATAAAGTGCTCTCGCACGTCTATCTCCTCTTCGTCATCCCGCAGACGTGGGTCATTTTCCGCATCACGCGCTTAAAGGAGGTCGGCGCGTATTTTTCCCGCCTGTTCCCGCTGTTCGGCGCACACAGCGCCATCTCCGCGCAGGATGTGCTCAAGCTGCTCTCGTCCTACTGGTGGCTGCTGCTGCTCGCCATCTTCTTCTGTCTGCCGCAGCCGCGCCGCTTTTATGAAAAGCACCGCGGCAGTTTACTCGTCCAGCTCCCGCTGTTTCTGCTCTTCTGGGTGTGCGTGTACTTCATCGCCACCTCGTCGGGCAACGCCTTCCTCTATTCCCGTTTCTAAGGAGACCTTTCATGTCCTCTCGTCCCTTTTTCCTGCTGCCGCTGTGCTTTGTCAGCGCGCTGGCGCTCAACGCTTACGCCGCGCTCGATCCCACCGGCGTGTATCAGGATTATCTTGAAAAACTGGATGCCGCGACGCCGCCCGTCGCGGCAATGGCCACAGCGGCCGCAGACGGGGTCTACCCGTGGAGCGAGCCCAAAGCGCCCGAACCTCCTCCCGTCCCAGACCCCGCTCCGCTTCCGGACCCGGAACCGGAGCCCGAACCGGAGCCCGAACCGGAAGAGCCCGACTCCCCCTTCACCACGGTGGACGCGAGCTACTTTGACGACGCGCTGTTCATCGGCGACTCGCACACCGACGGCTTCAAGGACTATGCGGGCCTCAATAACGCCGACTACCTCTGCCACAACGGCCTGACGGTCTGGTCGGCGGTCGAAAAGGCGGAGTTCCCCGGCAAGCAGACGCTTGCGCGGGCGCTCTCCGGCAAGCACTACGGCAAAATTTACCTGATGCTCGGCATCAACGAGCTCGGTACCGGCACGGCGGAGAGCTGGGCCGCACAGTACAAGGTCCTGCTCGACGAAGTGCGCGAGCTCCAGCCTGACGCCATCATCTTTTTGCAGGCCATCTTCCACACGACGCAGGAAAAGTCCGACGCGACATTCTTTAAGAATTCGACCATCGACGCACGCAACGCCGAGCTCCAAAAGCTCGCCGACAACGAAACGGTCTTCTATATCGACTGCAATCCCGTCTTCGACGACTCTACCGGCGCGCTGACGACGGAATACTCTGGCGACGGCGTCCACGTCAAGGCCGCGTACTATCCGATGTGGAGAGACTATCTCTTTGAGTTCGGCGTCGTAAGATAGCTTCAAGAAAGCGGTGAAGCCGCTTTCTTGAGAAAGTTTCGCTGCGCTCTGCGCCTCGGTTGGCCGCATAATGCGGCCAATTCGACGCTCGCTCCGCGCAAAGTGTTTTTCGCCACGCACTTGTCGCGGCGAAAAACAAATTTCGATTTATTTGCGCCGTGCGCGGCGCAAACTCTGCGAGGCTCTTTACGTAAAAAGGAACCGCTCTTCGAGCGGTTCCTTTTTTGCATTGCTTCGTTTTATTCGTGTTTGACCTTATAGCCGCGGTTCAATCTCATTTCGAGCGCGTCGAGCTCTTCGTAGAGCTCAGGCGGCACCTTGCCGATCTTCTCGTAATACTCACGCGCGTCCTCGCACTCCTGGAGCCAGAGCTCGCGGTCGACCGAGAGCAGGCGGCGCATGTCGTACATCGACATTTCAAGCCCCTCCATGTCGATATCGTGGGTGTTGGGTTCGTAGCCGAGCGCGGTCTCCGCCGCGCCGATCTCATCGTCGGCGCGCGAGATGATCCATTGTAAAACACGCATATTGTCGCCAAAGCCGGGCCAGGCGAAGTTGCCGTCCTCGTCGGTGCGGAACCAGTTGACGTTGAAGATCTTCGGCGGCTTGGGGATCTTCTTGCCCATGTCGAGCCAGTGCTGCCAGTAGTCGCCCATGTGGTAGCCGCAGAACGGCAGCATCGCCATCGGGTCGCGGCGCACAACGCCGACGCGGCCCGTCGCCGCGGCGGTGGTCTCCGACGCCATGATTGAGCCGATAAACACGCCGTGCTGCCAGTTGAAGGACTGGTAGACCAGCGGCGCGGTCTTCGCGCGGCGGCCGCCGAAGACGATGGCGCTGATGGGCACGCCCTCGGGATTGTCAAACTCGGGGCTGAGGCAGGGGCAGTTGCGGGCGGGCGCGGTGAAGCGGCTATTGGGATGCGCCGCCTTTTCGGGGCTCTGCGGCGTCCAGGGACGGCCGCGCCAGTCGATGGCGCGCGCGGGCGGCGTCTTGTTGAGTCCCTCCCACCAGACGGTGTTGTCGCTGAGGTCAAGCGCGACGTTCGTGAAGATCGTGTCCTTATGCGTAGAGATGAGCGCGTTGGGGTTCGACTTCATAGATGTGCCGGGCGCAACGCCGAAAAAGCCGTTTTCGGGGTTCACGGCCCAGAGTCTGCCGTCCTTGCCGACGCGCAGCCACGCGATATCGTCGCCCACGCACCACACGCGCCAGCCCCAGCGCTGCAGGCCCTCGGGCGGGATGAGCATGGCGAGGTTCGTCTTGCCGCAGGCGGAGGGAAAGGCAGCGGAGATGTACTTGATCTCGCCGCGCGGGTTCTGGATGCCGAGGATCAGCATGTGCTCGGCCATCCAGCCCTCCTGACGGCCAAGGTTCGAGGCGATGCGCAGCGCGAAGCACTTCTTGCCCTGAAGCACGTTTCCGCCATAGTTCGAGTTCATCGAGATGATCGTATTGTCCTGCGGGAAGTGGACGATGTACTTGTTGTCCTTGTCGAGGTTGCACTGGCAGTGCAGGCCCTTGATAAAGCCCTCATCGTCGCCGAGCGCGTCGCACACGGCCTTGCCGATGCGGGTCATGATGTGCATGTTGAGCACGACGTAAATGGAGTCGGTCAGTTCAAAGCCGTATTTGGCGAACGGAGAGCCGATGATGGACATGGAGTACGGGATGATGTACATGGTGCGGCCCTTATAGGCGCCGTCGGCCAGAGCGTACATTCTTTCGTACATTTCCTTGGGCTCTACCCAGTGGTTCGTGGGGCCTGCGTCCTCTTCCTTTTCACAGCAGATGAACGTGCGGTCCTCCACGCGCGCCACGTCGTCGGGGTCGGTGCGGTGCAGGTAGCATCCCGGGAGCTTATCCGGGTTGAGCTTGATGAGGATGCCCTCCTTGACGGCCTGCTCGCGCAGCGCGTCGAGCTGTTCCTCTTCCCCCGTGATCCAGACAATCTTGTCCGGCTTGGTGATGGCGGTCATTTCGTCGATCCACGACAAAACGGCCTTATTGTTCGTCAAATTCGTCATTTGTTCTTTCCCTCGTAGCATGTTCACGGTGTAATGAAAAAGAAAAATTTTGCACCGCGTCTTGTGTGGTGTGCTGTGCCGCTTTGGGGCGGCAGGGAGCTAACCGATGCACAGGAAAAATGGCTGCTATTGAGTTTGACTCCTTTCTGCCGAAAATTGTAGCAGAATGTCTTATCAATAGCAACCATATGGTTTATCAATTTTTTGAATAGATGCTTCTGTGCTGTCACAGTAATGCGGCGATCTCGGCGGACAGCGCGGCGAATTCACTGAGCCCCAGCCGCTCGCCGCGGATGTTGGCCTCTAAACCGCAGGACGTGACCGCCTGCGTGACCTGCTCTTTTGTGAGCTGGCTGCCGAATGCCGTCATCAGGCTGTTGACAAGCGTCTTGCGCCGCAGGGCGAACGCGGCGTACACCACGCGGAAGAAGAACTTCTCGTCCTCGACCTCGACCGGCGGCTCCCTGCGCACGACGGCGCGCAGCACGGCGGACGTGACCTTCGGCTGCGGCTCAAAGCACTCGCGCGGCACAGCGAAAAGGTATTCCGGCTCCGTGTAGTATTGCATGAAGACGGAGAACGCGCCGTAGGCGCTCGTGCCCGGCGCGGCGCAGAGGCGCTCGGCGACCTCCTTCTGCACGAGCACCGTGATGCTCTCGAAGCACTTCGACTCGATGAGCGCGGTGATGGCGGGCGTCGTGATGTTGTAGGGCAGGTTTGCGCACACGATGGGCGTGAGGCCTGCGAATTTTTCACGCACAAGCGCAGGGATATCGGTTTTCAAAATATCGGCGGACACGACCTCGAAGTTGTCAAAGCGCGCCATGGTCTCGTCCAGGATCGGCAGCAGCGTCTTGTCAAGCTCCACGGCCACCACCTTGCCCGCGCGCTCGCAGAGCTCGTGGCTCAGTGCGCCGATGCCGGGGCCGATCTCGAGCACGCCGTTCTGCTCGTTTGCGCGCGAGCTCTCGGCGATCTCATAGGGGATGGCGGGGTCGATCAAAAAATTCTGCCCCATGGACTTGGAAAAATGAAAACCGTGGCGCTTTAAGAGCGCCTCGATGGCAGCTTTGTCATTGCGTTCCATAGCGTGGTTCCTTTCTGCGCGCTGGGCGTAAAAAATTGTAAAATGATTCTACCATATTTTGCGCAAAAGAGTAGTAAAAATTTTTCCCGTGTGATAAAATGCAGAAATCTCAGGAAAAGAAGGAGACTTTCATGGAGCTCACACCGCAAATTCTGATCGTTGTTCTGCCGCTCATCTTTCTTGGCGGCTTTGTCGACTCCGTCGCCGGCGGCGGCGGACTTATCACGCTTCCCGCCTATCTGATGGCCGGTATCCCCGCGCATCTTGCAATGGGGACGAACAAGGTCGTCAACGGCACCGGCACGGCGCTCGCCTCGTTCAAATACTTTCGCGGCGGCAAGGTCCTGCTGCGTCCCGCCATCGTCTCGGGGATCGGCGCACTGCTCGGCGCGGCCATCGGCACAAAGATCGCTCTGCTCATCAACGAGGACATTCTGAAGATCATGATGCTCGTCGCACTGCCCTGCGCGGCGATCCTGCTGATGCTCAAAAAGGACTTCGGCAAGGAAAATGACGCACCCGCGCGCGAGTACACGCCGCAGCAGGAGCTGACGCGCGCCGCGCTCATCGGTTTGGGTCTTGGCTGCTATGACGGGCTCATCGGCCCGGGCACGGGCACGTTTATGATCATGGCGTTTACGATGGCACTTTCGATGGACCTCCTCACGGCGTCGGGCTGCGCGAAGATCGCAAACCTCTGCTCCAATGTCGCCTCAGCGGTGCTGTTCATCTTCAGCGGCAAGGTCTGGTGGCTGCTGGCGCTCCCCGCGGCGGCCTGCAATATGCTGGGCGCCTACTGCGGCGCGCGCTACGCCATGAGGGGTGGCAGCAAACGCGTGCGCGGCATGATCTTTGTCGTGCTGGGGCTTCTCTTCATCAAGATGGGCTACGAGCTGCTGTTCTGAAAAGACGAATTCTATATAAAAAAGCGGACAGTCAAGGCTGTCCGCTTTTTTCAGTTCTTCAGGCTGTGCAGCGGCGCGGGAATTCTGCCGCCGCGCGCAATGAACTCCGCGCTCGAATAAGGGTGGACCGCCTGCACCGGTGCCGAGCCGAGAAGTCCGCCGAACTCCACCGTGTCGCCCACCTTACAGCCAGGCGCAGGGATGACGCGCACCGCAGTCGTCTTCGTGTTGATCATGCCGATGGCCGCCTCATCGGCGATGATGGCAGCAATGGTCTCTGCGCTCGTGTCGCCCGGAAGCGCGATCATGTCAAGTCCTACGGAGCACACGCAGGTCATCGCCTCCAGCTTGTCGAGCGTCAGCGCGCCGGACGACGCCGCGGCGATCATGCCCTCGTCCTCGCTGACGGGGATAAATGCGCCGGATAAGCCGCCCACCGAGTAGGACGCCATCACGCCGCCTTTTTTCACCGCGTCGTTGAGCAGGGCGAGCGCGGCGGTCGTACCGTGCGTGCCGCAGACCTCAAGCCCCATTTCCTCCAGAATGCGGGCCACGCTGTCGCCGACGGCGGGCGTGGGCGCAAGGGAAAGATCGACAATGCCAAACGGCGTATCGAGCCTGCGGCTCGCCTCCTGCGCGACGAGCTGACCCATGCGTGTGATGCGGAACGCCGTTTTCTTCACGGTCTCCGCCACCACGTCGAACGGCTGGCCCTTGACGCTTTGCAGCGCGTGATACACAACGCCCGGCCCGGAAACGCCGACGTTGATCACTTTCTCCGGCTCGCCCACGCCGTGGAACGCGCCCGCCATGAAGGGGTTATCCTCTACCGCATTGCAGAAGATTACAAGCTTGGCGCAGCCAAAGCCGCCCTGTTTTTCCGTGAGCGCCGCCGTCTTTTTCACCGTCTGCCCCATCAGGGCGACAGCATCCATGTTGATTCCCGCCTTGGACGAGCCGACGTTGACCGATGAGCACACAAGGTCCGTACAGGCCAGCGCCTCGGGGATCGCAGCGATCAGCTTCCGGTCGGCGTCCGTCATGCCCTTTTGCACAAGCGCCGAAAAACCGCCAATAAAGTTAACACCGACATTTTTGGCCGCGCGGTCAAGCGCCTTGGCAAACGGGACATAGTCTTCCGTCTCCGACGCGGCGGCGACCAGCGCGATGGGTGTGACGGAAACCCGCTTATTGACGATGGGAATGCCGAATTCCCGCTCGATCTCTTCTCCCGTTGCGACCAGGCGCTCTGCATAGCGGCTGATCTTGTCGTAGATCTTTTCACACGCACGCTCTGCGCTTCTGTCCGCGCAGGAGAGGAGCGAGATGCCCATCGTGATCGTGCGGATATCCAGATGCTGCTGGTCGATCATACGGATCGTTTCCAGAATATCATTGCGGCTTAGCATGATTTTTTCCCTCCCCGCTCAGATCTTGTGCATCGCGTTGAAGATGTCCTCCCGCTGCATGCGGATCGTAATGTCCATCTCCGCGCCGAGGGCGCTCAGCTTTTCCGTCAGTTCCGTAAAAGAGAGGGAACAATTTTCGAGATCCGCCAGCATGACCATGGTGAAATTTTCCTGCAAAATCGTCTGGCTGATATCCAGAACGTTCACGTTCCACTTTGCCAGCAGCGAGCTGACGCCCGCGATAATACCGACCTGATCTTTTCCCAGTACCGTGATAATGGCTTTCATCCTGTGTTCTCCTTTCGGTTTCTTCCGGTAATTGTATCATGTCACTGCAATAAAGTAAATGTTCCGGATGCGCAACATACGCATCCGGAACATACATTTATCGTACTATTCGACAAACCGCCCCGCTCAGTCGAGGAAGTAGACCGTCGAGTTCTTCTGGCGGCCGAATTGCTTGCACTCCTGATAGGAATTCATATAGAGGTCGATCGCCGCGCCGCGCACGCCGGTGTCCTCAGCCACAGCGTTGCCGTAGGTGTAGCCCGACGAGCCGACGATGAACATCTCGGTACCGAGGGGAATGACCTTCTTATCCACTGCGACGGTGCCGACGTGGACCGTCGTGCCCGTGGCCGTTCTGGTGCCCACGCCGCCGTAGCCCGCGGTATAGGCCGTGCAGGTGACCTTCATCGAGCCGGAGAAGTGGACGGAATCGCCGGACTTCATCAGAAGATAGCCGCTGCCGTTGCTCTCGGTGACAACGGACTTGACCGTGTCGCCGCTCTGCGCCTTGTCGACGAGCGTGCCGGTGTAGGTGATCTCCGCGACGGAGGTGTCGTTCTTCTCCTCCACCGCCTGGCGGGAGACGAACTGGCCGTCGGCATACACGACCTCATAAACGATGTCGCGCGTGCCGTCGATGCCCTGCTGGACGACCTGCGTCTCGCCCTTGGGGATGCGGTACGACGTGGAGGTCAGCGTGGTGTGGGGAGCCGCCTCGGTGGCGGTCTCATAGTAGGTGAAGTCAGAGGCAACGGTGATCTCGACCTCTTCCTCCGTGACGTCGACCAGCACCATCTCAAGCGGGCTGACCGAGATCTGCAAACGGCGCAGCAGCTCGCTGACGCGCTCGCCGTTTCTCGTGGTGGCGTACTCGATATCGTCGCCGTGTGTCACCGTCACCTTTTCACCGGCAGGGAGCGTGACTTCCGCGTCACCGCTCTGCGCGCCGGTGACAATGACGCGCTCCTGCGGGATGTCCGTCGTGCCGTCGAGCACGCTGACCGTATCGCCGTCGGCGATGAGGTACAGCGCGTCCGCGCGCAGCTCGGGCGAACTGTTCAGCAGCATCACAGCCGCGAAGAGCAGAAAGAACATCGCTCTGCGGCAGCGCTGGGCTGTGAACAAATTTTTCAAAAACTTCTGCATGGGATACTCCTTTTTTCGCGGCGTGAGCCGCCGCAGCTTCGCGCAGCTGAGGAAGTGCGCTGCGTCCGGAAAAGATTACAAAATGTAACTTTTCCAAAACTTGCTGGCAGTATACCGCCTGAAAAAGGATTTGTCAAGTTTCCGCCGTTTGTTCGCCAAAAGTTCTGTATTTTATAAAATTTTCGATATTTTTCTTATTTTCATCTTCTAAAAGTTGCGATTTAAGTCATCGAATTCGTGATTTTCTCGATTTATGTAAACCATCGTCACCCCTCTCCCCCGCCTCGCCGCCATTTCGGCGGCGAAGAGGCGGTGCACCTGCCGACGCTCTTTGTCCCGTCCGAGCGGGCAAAAAACTCTTGGGAGCAGGCCGGGTGTGTCCCGCTCCCGCCCCGCAAGGCGGCAAAAACGCGGAAAGCCCTGCAAACACTGGCTTTTTTGCTTCTCCGCCGCACGCTCTATCCCCTCGGACAGCAAAGGAACGCCCCCTGTGCCCTTTCCGGGCGCAGGGGACGAAAAGCCGCCTCAACAGCGTGTCGCGATGCCAAAATATGCAAGTTTGACTTTTTGAAAATTCATTTATCGAAATTCATTTATGTCAACCTGATTTTTTGATTTTTGTTGGCAAAGGTCACAAAAATCGCGCTTCTTTTTCGCTTTTCCCGTCAAATAGGCGATCGCAGAGGAAGTTACATTTTCTCCTCCTTTTCGCCCGTTTCGCCGTGAAAATGAAGGTAGACGGACGCGGCGGCGTCTTTTGGCAGCACACGTTCGAGGGCGAAAATGTCCGCCTCCCGAATCGCCTTAACGCTCTTGAACGTCTTGAGCAGCGCCTGCGCGCGCACCTTGCCGACGCCCGGAATGCCGTCGAGCGCCGAGCGAGTCGAGGACTTCGAGTGGCTCTCGTGGTGGAACGTGATGGCAAAGCGGTGCGTCTCCTCCTGGATCTGACCGATCAGGGCGAAGACGTTCGGCGCGGCGTGCAGGTCGATCTCGCGGCCCTGTGCGGTGACGAGCGCGCGCGTGCGGTGGCGGTCGTCCTTGACCATGCCGAAGATCGGCACGTGCACGTGCATCTGCGCGCACACGCGCTCGGCGACGCCCGCGTGCGTGATGCCGCCGTCGATGAGCATGACGTCCGGCAGGGGGCTGAATTTCTCGTCCCCGTCCAGATAGCGCTGGATGCGGCGCGTGAGCACCTCTTCCATGGAGGCATAGTCGTCTGGGTGGGCCGACAGGCTCTTGATCTTGAATCTCCGGTAGGCGCTCTTCTTGGGCTTTGCGCCCTCATAGACGACCATCGACGCAACGATGTCGCTCGCGCCGGTGTTCGAGATATCGTAGGACTCCATGCGCTCGGGCGGCTCGGGGAGCGAGAGCATCCCCGCAAGCTGCGTCAGCGTACGGTTCTCGCGCTCCTGCGCGGTCGTCACGCGCTCGACATCCTCGCGCGCGTTGCGCTGCGCCATGGCAAGGAGTTCCGCCTTCTCGCCCCTCTGGGGGACGTGGAGCGTCACCTTGCGGCCCGCGCGCTCGGTCAGGATCTGTGCGAGCTCGTCCGCGCCCTCGATCTCGCAGGGCAGCAAAATTTCGCGCGGCAGCACGCTCTTATTGAGGTAATACTGCGGCAGCAATGCAGACAAGATCATCTGCTCGCTCTCGTCCTGCGGCGCGGCGAAGAGGTTCAGGTCTCGACCCGTCACGCTGCCGTCCTCAATGTGCAGCACAGCGCTGCCGCATTTGAGCGCGCCGCGGTAAACGCCCCAGATATCGGTGTCGGCGCAGATGCCGGCGATGACCTTCTGCCGCTTGCCCAGCACCTCGATGGCGCGGATGCGGTCGCGCAGTGCCGCCGCCTGCTCAAAGTGCAGATCTGCGGCCTCCTGCTCCATCTCCTCGCGCAGCGCGCGGGTCAGGCGGCGGTAGTGGCCGTTCAGCAGCTCTTCGGCCTGCCCGATGCGGCGCATGTACTCGTCCTCATCCGGCGTGCCGCGGCAGAACGCGTCGCAGCGCCCCATGTGATGGTTGAGGCAGGGCCGCTCCTTTCCAATGTCGCGCGGGAATTTGCGGCTGCATGTCGGCAGGCGAAACGCCGCACAGATCGCGTCGATGGCCGCGCGCGTCTCGTTTCGTCCGCCAAACGGGCCAAAGTACAGCGCGTTGTCGTCCGCAGGCTTAGAGGCCATCGTAAAACGCGGATAGTGCTCCGTGCCGAGGCGCACAAAGGGATAGCCCTTGTCATCCTTTAATAAGATGTTGTAGCGCGGCATGTGCTGCTTGATGAGCGAGTTTTCAAGGATCAGCGCCTCGAACTCGGTCGAGACGAAGATCGTGTCAAAGTGGTCGACCTGTGAGACCATGCGGCGCGTTTTCTCATTGTGGGAGGAATTCTCCTGAAAATACTGGCTGACGCGGTTTTTGAGCTTCTTCGCCTTGCCGACGTAGATGACCTTGCCCGATGCGTCCATCATCAGGTAGACGCCCGGAGCAAGCGGCAGGTCGTTGGCCTTTTCAAGCAGCTGCTCCTTGGTCATGCGCTCCCTCCTTTCCGCGGAAAAAGGCGGCTCCGCCCTGTGCGAAACCGCCTTTCCTTGAAACTATGATCGTTTATTCGCCGAAGTTGCCGGAAACCAGCTCGCTGAGTGCGGCGACCGCCTCTTTTTCGTCGCTGCCGTCGGCAAGCAGGGTGATGGTGGTGCCCTTCGTGATGCCGAGGGACAGCACGCCCAGCAGGCTCTTGGCGTTTACGCGGCGCTCGTCCTTCTCCACCCAGATGCCGCTCTTGAACTCGTTGGCCTTCTGAATGAAAAAGG
>OLNY01002375.1_pt1 | contig 13130 bp, 9 predicted proteins | sample 1671981 | NCBI WGS metagenome assembly OLNY01 (sample SAMEA3136632, study PRJEB25190) | human gut metagenome | biome: human gut; feature: human-associated habitat; material: faeces | place: Austria | collected 2013 | reverse complement strand
TTACCGTAGAAGAAGGCCAGATCTATGGTTTCCTTGGCCCAAACGGTGCCGGAAAGACAACTATATTTAATATGCTGACTGGTGTATATAAACCAACAGATGGTATCATCAAGTTAGATGGAGAAGACTTAGTTGGAAAGAAAACGATTGAGATTAACAAAGCAGGTATTGCGAGAACATTCCAAAATATCCGTCTGTTTTCTCAGCAGTCCGTTCTTGATAATGTAAAGATTGGATTGCATAATCAATACAAATATTCCACTTTGACAGGTATTTTACGTTTGCCAAAGTACCGCAAGATGGAAAGAAAAATGAACGAGAAGGCAATGGAGCTTTTAAAAGTATTTGAACTTGATGATAAGGCAGATTTTCTTGCATCGAATCTTCCATATGGAGAACAGCGTAAGTTAGAGATCGCCAGAGCACTCGCGACAAATCCAAAGCTTCTTCTGTTAGATGAGCCTGCGGCTGGTATGAACCCAAATGAGACAATCGAGCTTATGGATACTATCCGTTTCGTTCGTGATAATTTTGATATGACAGTATTATTAATTGAACATGATATGAAACTGGTTTCAGGAATCTGTGAGGAACTTACCGTATTAAACTTTGGTCAGGTACTTGCACAGGGTAAGACAAAAGATGTTTTAAATAATCCGGAAGTTATCAAGGCATATCTTGGAGAATAGGAGGAAAGAACTTTATGGCAATGCTTGAAGTAAAGGATCTTGAAGTATATTATGGGATGATTCAGGCCATCAAAGGGATTTCCTTTGAGGTAAATCAGGGAGAAGTTATCGCTCTTATCGGTGCGAACGGTGCCGGAAAGACAACAACTCTTCAGACGATCACCGGTATGCTTCAGGCAAAGAAGGGACATATTCTGTTTGAAGGACAGGATATTACAAAAGTACCAGGACATAAAATCGTAACAATGGGAATGGCTCATGTGCCGGAAGGAAGACGTGTATTTGCCAACCTTTCTGTATATGAGAACCTGAAGTTAGGCGCATACACAAGAAAAGATAAGAACGAGATCGCACAGTCTCTTGAAATGGTATATGAAAGCTTCCCTCGTTTAAAAGAGAGAAGAAATCAGTCCGCCGGAACTCTTAGTGGTGGAGAACAGCAGATGCTCGCCATGGGTAGAGCGTTAATGTCCAAACCAAGAATTGTTTTAATGGATGAGCCTTCTATGGGTCTGTCCCCAATTTTTGTAGATGAGATTTTTAAGATTATTCAGAAGATTTCTGCGGAGGGAACAACCGTCCTTCTTGTAGAGCAGAATGCGAAAAAGGCATTGGCAATTGCAGACAGAGCATATGTTTTAGAAACAGGAAAGATTGCTCTTAGCGGGGATGCAAAAGAACTTATGAATAATGAGTCTATTAAAAAGGCATATTTGGGAGAGTAGGTGTTACAATGAAACATACAGTAATTACGATTGCAAGAAGTTATGGAAGCGGTGGAAGAACTTTAGGCAAGCTTTTAGCAAAGGAACTCGGTATTCACTGTTATGACAGGGAACTGCTCCGTATGGCTTCCGAGCAGAGCGGCATCAATGAAGCTTTGTTTGGACAGGTAGACGAGAAGGTGAAGTCTCTTCCGCTGTTTGGTATCAGTAAGAAGATTTACAAGGGTGAAGTATTCCCGCCGGAAAGCGATGACTTTGTATCTGACGATAATCTTTTTAACTATCAGGCCAAGGTAATTAAAGAAGTGGCAGCAGAAGAATCTTGTGTTATTATCGGACGATGTGCAGACTTTATCTTAAAAGATAATCCGAACGTAATCCGCTTATTTTTCTATGCCCCAAGAGAAGACTGTATTACCCGTGTAAAGACACAAAACGGCGGTAAAGAGAAGGATATTATCCGCAAGATTGAAAAGACAGATAAATATCGTTCAGACTATTATAAATATCATACTGGTAAGGACTGGAATGATTCCAGAAACTATGATTTCTGTTTAAATACTGCAAGCATGAGCTATGAAAAGCTTGTGGCAGTTGTAAAAGCATATATTGAACAGTATGCTTAATTTCCATGTATAAAAAAACAAATTCCTCCCATACTGAAGAAAGGAAATATTTTCAAGATTCAGTAAGGAGGAATTTTTTTATGAAATCAACTGGAGTTGTAAGAAGAGTAGATGAGCTAGGAAGAATAGTTATCCCAATAGAATTAAGAAGAACTTTAGATATAGCTGAAGATGTACATGGACTCGAAGTGTTAGATTCGAGAGGAAATCCTACGGTAGAGGTTACAGTGCGATTAGAAAGCGGTGCGATGGGAAAGGCTATTGTGCCATCGGGAGCCTCGACAGGACGTTTTGAGGCAGTTGAGCTTCGGGATGAGGAAAAGCGTTTCGGAGGGAAAGGCGTGGAGCGCGCCGTCACCAACGTAAATACAAGAATCTGTGACCGTCTATGTGGCTGTAATGCCTTAGAACAGAGGGAAATTGACCGTATTTTAAGGGAGGCAGACGGCACAGAGAATAAGAGTCGATATGGTGCTAATGCTATTTTAGGTGTTTCTCTAGCTGTAGCGAGAGCGGCAGCAGATGGGCTTGGTCTCCCGCTTTACCGCTATGTTGGCGGAGTAAACGGCAAAGTATTGCCGGTGCCGATGATGAATGTCATTAACGGCGGATGTCATGCGAAAAATTCAATTGATTTTCAGGAATTTATGATTATGCCGGCAGGAGCAGAAACGTTTTCCGAAGGAATTCAGATGTGTGCAGAAATTTATCAGCAGTTAAAAAAGACACTTTCTGAAAAAGGTTACTCTACCGGTGTGGGGGATGAAGGTGGATTTGCTCCAGATTTAGATTCCGCACAGGCGGCATTGGAAATTTTGCAGGAGGCAACAACACTTGCTGGATATGAGCCAGGAGAAGATATCTTTTTCGCGATGGATGCGGCGGCTTCTGAATTATATGATGAAAATACAAAGCGGTATTATTTTCCGGGAGAAAGCCGGATGCGGGAAAAAGAAATTTGCAGGAATGCAGAAGAAATGGTGCAGTATTATGAAGAACTTGTAGAACAGTTTCCATTAATTTCTATTGAAGATGGGCTGAGTGAAGAAGATTATGCTGGATGGAAAGTACTTACTTACCGTTTGGGTGAGAAAGTACAACTTGTCGGGGATGACCTGTTTGTAACTAATGTAAAGAGATTATCGGACGGTATTGAGAAGGGAATCGCCAATGCAATTTTAATAAAGCCAAACCAGATTGGCACATTATCAGAGACATTAGATGCGATTTTAATGGCACAGAAAGAGGGCTATCGCACGATTATTTCTCATCGGAGCGGAGATACCGAAGATACAACCATTGCAGATCTGGCGGTAGCAGTAAATGCCGGACAGATTAAGACAGGCGCACCGTGCCGTGCAGAACGTACCGCAAAGTATAATCAGTTAATGCGGATTGAAGAAGAACTTGGAAATAATGGAAGCTATGGCAGATAGGGAGAGAAAAAGGAAATAAAGAGAACGAAAGTTGTATTACAAAAGCTAAAAAATGAAGGAATTGTGAGAAAAAAATTATTTTCTGTCTATTTCGACTTTACTTCTGAAAAAATGTAGTCTAATATAGAAATGTATTTTTTCATAAGCAATAGATATAGGAGGAGAGAAAATGAAAAAATTACTGGAATTTATTTTAGCCGCTGTAATGACAGCATCACTTTGTGCCTGCGGATCTTCTAAAGGCGGAGCAGAAGGTTCCACATCAGCGAAAGGAAGTTCGGCAGCAGGAGAGGCAGTAGCCGCATCCGATATTAAGGTTGGATGTATCATGATTGGTGATGAGAATGAAGGTTACACTGAGGCACATTTAAAAGCAGTAGAAGAGATGAAGAAGAATCTTGGACTTTCTGATGATCAGGTAGTTATCAAGACAAACATCAAAGAAGACGAAGGCTGTTACGATGCAGCAGTTGACTTAGCAGAACAGGGATGTAACATCGTCATTGCAAACAGTTTTGGACATGAAAGTTATATTCTTCAGGCCGCAGCAGATTATCCGGACGTACAGTTCTGTCATGCAACAGGATATCAGGCAAAGAGCAGCGGACTTTCTAACATGCATAACTTCTTTACCAGAATCTATGAATCCCGTTATTTATCCGGTGTTGTTGCTGGTATGAAGTTAAATGAGATGATTAAAAATGGCGAAGTTTCAAAAGATAAATGTAAGATCGGTTATGTAGGGGCTTTCCCATATGCAGAGGTTATCAGTGGATTTACTTCTTTCTATCTTGGAGTAAAATCTGTTTGTGATTCCGCTACAATGGAAGTAAAATATACAAATAGCTGGGCATCTTTTGACCTTGAAAAAGAATGTGCAGAACAGTTAATCGCAGATGGCTGCGTACTTATCAGCCAGCATGCAGATACAACAGGAGCACCTACAGCTTGTGAAGCAAAGAAGGTTCCTTGTGTAGGATATAACATTGATATGATTCCTACAGCACCAGATGCAGCACTTACTTCTGCAACAATCAACTGGGGTCCTTATTACACATATGCAGTTCAGAGTGTTATTGATGGAACGGCCATCGAGACAGACTGGGCAAAAGGTGTAAAAGACGGAGCAGATGCAATCACAGAGCTTAACGATAAGACAGTTGCTGAGGGAACAAAGGAAGCAGTAGAAGAAGCACAGAAGGGAATCGAAGATGGAACTCTTCATGTATTTGATACTTCTAAGTTCACAGTTGGCGGTAAGACTCTTGAAGAACTCGTAGAATCTGGTGACAAGGACGCAACAAAATTAAAAGATTATATCAAAGATGGATATTTCCACGAATCTGATGTAGAAAGCGGAATGCCTTCAGCACCAGCATTCACATTTATCATTGATGGAATTAACTCCATTACAAAGTAATTTAACAATACAATCAATGACAAGGGCAGAGCGGTCATTATGGCGGCTCTGCCCGATTTTTAGTCATGGAATAAAACAGAATTTTTGTTTACAGTTAAATCAAAGAAGAAAGTAGCCAGTCTTTTTTGACTTGCCTATAAACAAATGCATGTACTCACGGAATAAGGAGTAAAAATATTTTTTGAGTACATAAAATCAGATAATGGAGGAATATAAAGTTGGAACAGACATATGCCATAGAATTAAAAAATATCACAAAACGATTTGGCAAAATTGTCGCAAATGATGGAATCAATCTCAAAGTAAAGCGGGGAGAGATTCTTTCATTGCTTGGAGAGAACGGAAGTGGAAAGACCACATTAATGAATATGATTTCTGGAATTTATTTCCCGGATGAGGGTCGCATCTTAGTAGATGGAAAGGCAGTTTCCATTCGTTCTCCAAAAGATTCTTTTGATCTTGGAATCGGAATGATTCATCAGCATTTTAAATTGATTGATGTTATGACTGCTGCCGAAAATATTATTCTTGGCTTAAAAGGAAATGCAGTTCTTGATATGAAAAAGGTGCACAAAGATATTCAGGAACTTGTAGATAGATACGGTTTTGATCTTGATCCGGCACAGAAAGTATATACAATGTCTGTATCACAAAAACAGACCGTAGAAATCGTTAAAATGCTCTACCGCGGAGCAAATATTTTAATTCTTGACGAGCCGACAGCGGTACTGACTCCGCAGGAAGTAGATAAACTGTTTGAAGTTCTAAGAAATATGAGAGATGATGGCAGAGCAATTATTATTATCACACATAAGCTGAATGAAGTATTAGAGTTATCCGACCGTGTTGCCATTCTTAGAAAGGGAAAATATATTGGAACGCTGCAGACTTCAGAGGCAACGGTAGAATCCCTTACAGAGATGATGGTGGGAGAAAAAGTTTCTCTTGATATTAACCGTCCAATGCCACATGATTTGAAAAAACGTCTTACAATCAATAACATTACCTGCACGAATGAAGATGGGCTGCATGTCCTGGAGCATGTATCCTTTGAAGCATTTGGCGGGGAAGTGCTTGGAGTTGCCGGTATTTCCGGTAGTGGACAGAAAGAATTATTAGAGGCCATTGCTGGTCTTACAAAGCTTTCATCAGGAAGTGTCATTTTCCACTCACCAGAAGGAGAAGATATTGACCTTGCCAAATATGATGCGGCGCAGATTAATGAACTTGGTGTCCGCCATTCATTTGTTCCGGAAGACCGTCTTGGTATGGGACTTGTCGGCTCCATGGGTATGACAGGAAATATGCTTCTTCGTTCTTTTAGAAAAGGAAAAGGGTTCTTTACGAGCTTAAAAGCACCAAAAGAGCTGGCCGAAAAGATTAAAGAAGATTTGGATGTTGTGACACCGGATATTGACTATCCAGTAAGAAGACTTTCTGGAGGTAACGTACAAAAGATTCTTGTCGGAAGAGAAATCGCATCTTCTCCGGCGGTTCTCTTAGTAGCCTATCCAGTACGTGGTCTTGATATTAACTCTTCCTATATGATTTATAACTTGTTAAATAAGCAGAAAGAAAGAGGAGTTTCAGTTGTCTGTGTCGCAGAGGATTTAGATATGCTTCTGGAATTTTGTGACAGAATCATGGTACTTTGTGATGGCAAGGTAACAGGAATCGTAGATGCGAGAAAGACAACAAAAGAAGAAGTGGGAAGATTGATGACATCCCATAAGGAGGAACAATAATGGATAATACAGTGAAAGAGCCACTGATACATCTTTCAAAAAGAGAGGATATGTCATTTGGAAAGAAATGGCTGGTAAGAATTATTGCGATTCTTCTTTCTCTTATTGTATGTGCAGGTTTTATTTTCATAATTATTAAAATGAATCCAGTAGAGGTCTATGAAGGAATTGTAGAAGGAGCGGTAGGAACGGGCAGACGTTTCTGGGTAACGGCGAGAGATGCATTAACTTTGCTCTGTGTTGCTGTTGCGGTAACTCCTGCCTTTAAAATGAAGTTTTGGAATATTGGTGCAGAGGGACAGATCCTTATGGGGTGTGTTGCTTCTGCGGCTATGATGATTTATGCGGGCAATGCCCTCCCAACAGGCTTACTGCTTGTACTTATGTTTGTATGTAGTTTTATTGCCGGAGGAATCTGGGGAATCATTCCTGCATTCTTTAAAGCAAGATGGAATACAAATGAGACATTATTTACCCTGATGTTAAATTATGTCGCAATGCAGGTCGTAACATTTTGCATTGTATACTGGGAGAACCCGGCAGGTTCTAACTCTGTTGGAATCATTAATGCGCCAACGAGAGCAGGCTGGCTTCCACAGCTGTTTGGCCTTGATTATGGATGGAATCTTGCTATAGTGTTATTACTGACAGTATTAATGTTTATCTACATGAAGAGAACAAAACACGGTTATGAAATCGCTGTTGTAGGTGAGAGTGAAAATACCGCGCGTTATGCAGGAATTAATGTAGGAAAGGTCATCGTCCGCACAGTTGGAATTTCTGGCGGAATCGCCGGAATTGCCGGATTTATTCTTGTAAGCGGTTCTTCCCACACAATTTCTACAAGTACAGCAGGCGGCCGTGGTTTTACTGCGATTATCGTAGCATGGCTTGCGAAGTTTAATGTGTGGGCGATGGCAGTCATTGCATTCCTTCTCGTATTTATGCAGCAGGGAGCAATCCAGATTGCAACACAGTATAACCTGAATGAAAATGCATCAGAGGTAATTACCGGAATTATTTTGTTCTTTGTAATCGGATGTGAATTTTTCATTAACTATAAACTGGAATTTCGTAAAAAGCACAGCGCATAAGGAGGGAGAATGAAATGTCAGTATTAATTACCTTTATACAAAAAGCGATTATGCAGGGAATTTGTATGCTCTTTGGCGCAGACGGAGAGATTCTCACGGAAAAGTCAGGAAACTTAAATCTTGGTGTTCCTGGAATGATGTACATGGGAGGAATTGCCGGATTGATGGCAGCCTTCTATTATGAAAAACTTGCCGCACATCCAAATGGCCTTGTGGGAATGATTCTTTCTCTCCTTGCTGCATTTTTGATGGCGGCGTTTGGCGGGCTGATTTTCAGTGTGCTGACAATTACATTAAGAGCAAACCAGAATGTTGCAGGGCTTGCGCTCACAACATTTGGTGTTGGATTTGGTAACTTCTTTGGTGGTTCTCTTTCCACACTTGCCGGTGGTGTTGGACAGATATCTGTAGCAATTACCGGAGATGCTTATCGTGCTAAAATCCCACTGTTGTCAAAGATTCCGGTTATCGGGGACATATTTTTTAATTATGGGTTCTTGACATATTTTGCAATTATTATTACACTACTTATGGCGTTTTTCTTAAAGAGAACCCGTTGGGGTCTTAATTTAAACGCTGTAGGAGAAAGTCCTGCGACAGCAGATGCAGCCGGAATTAACGTTACACTGTATAAATATCTTGCAACTGTGATCGGCGGAGGAATTGCCGGTCTTGGAGGTCTTTATTTTGTAATGGAATATTCTGGAGGAACCTGGACAAATAATGGGTTTGGTGACAGAGGATGGCTTGCGATAGCACTGGTTATCTTTGCTCTTTGGAAACCAATCAATGCAATCTGGGGTTCATTTCTTTTCGGGGGACTTTACATTTTATATCTTTATATACCAGGACTTGGAAGAAGTATGCAGGAAATCTTCAAGATGCTTCCATATCTGGTAACAATTATTGTGCTTATTATCACAAGTCTTCGTAAGAAGAAAGAGCAGCAGCCACCAGAAAGTCTGGGACTGGCTTACTTCAGGGAGGACCGTTAAGCACAGAAACGGAGGAATTGAAAACATGAGAAAACATATAGCAGTGATTATAGCGTTGGTAATGGCATTTTCCCTCTGCGGATGCGGAAGCAGTAAGTCTTTGTTTCCTGAGAATACAGGGAATAAGCAGCAGACAAAGACAGCAGATAGCGGAAGCATTAAAGTAGGATATCTGTTATCTTCTGATGGGGATGCGCCTGATACCGTTGCCCGTGTACAGGGAATCCGTAAAATGCAGGAAGAGACAGGTATTGCCGATGACCAGATTATTATTGCAGAAAGTGTGAAAAAGGCAGATTGTGAGAAGAAAGCCGCAGAGCTTGTCGAAAAAGGCTGTGACATTATTTTTGCAGAAAATCCGAATTTGGAAAGTATTTTAGAAGAAGCTGCGAAAAAATATCCTGATGTACAATTTTGTCAGGAAAGTGGAAAGCTTGCAAAGAAAAGTGGTCTTTCAAACTTCCACAATTATGATACAAGAATTTATGAAGCATATCATGTAGCAGGTCTTGTAGCAGGTGTGAAATTAAATCATCTTTTAGACAAAGGAGATATTAGTGCTTCTGAGTGTGTCATTGGTTTTGTGGCCTATGATAAAACAGCAAAGACAACAAGCTGCATCAATGCATTTTATCTTGGGGTAGAAAGAGTTTGTTCTCAGTCTTCAATTTTAGTCCGTTATGTCGGCAAAAGAGGTGTTTATGATGCAGATGGTAAGGCGGCAAGACAGCTTATTGCAGCAGGTGTAAAGATGATGGCACAGTACACATATACAACGGCAGTTGCGACTGTTTGTGCAGAAAATGATACACCACTTATCGGTAATGATGTGAACCTCATCTCTACTGCACCAAAAGATGCGCTGACTTCTGTTACATCTGACTGGAGTAAGTATTATACTTATGCAGTGAACAAGGTGTTAAATGGAAAAGAAATTGCAGCAGACTGGACAGCGGGTTATGCAGAAGATGCAGTCGTTATTTCCCAGTTAAATGATGAGCATGTAACGGATGGAACTGCAGCAAAGGCTGCAGAACTTGAGAAGAACTTAAGAGCCGGAAATGCAAAAGTATTTAATACAGAGAAGTTTACGATTGATGGATCTTCATTGGATACATTAGCAACAAGCAATACAAACTTTAAAAAATACAAAAAATATATTAAAAATGGTAATTTACAGGAGTCTATGACACAGTCGAAATCCATTTTTGATACATTTATTGATGGAATTACGGAAAGCACACAGGATTATTTAGCAGAACAGTCTGCAGACTCTGCAGAATCCACAACACAGTCGAATTAAAAGCTTGTTTTATGGAAAAAACTGTGCTATAATAATTTAGATTTTGTGTAGATGGCAGGAGGTGTGAATTTTGGCTAGAACATTAGTAACAATTATTTTTATGTTAATATGTCTTGTGATGATTATCGTGGTAATGATGCAGGAAAGCAAGAATTCAGGGTTCGGTGCGTTAAGCGGACAGGTTGATTCTGATTCTTATGTTAGAAAGAACCGTGGTCGGACTAAAGGTAAGTTGGAGAGAATTACAGCAATTCTTGGATTTTTATTCTTTGTAGTAGCCATCGGCCTTTGCCTGAAGGTTTTCCAGTAATTTTAAAGCAGACTAATGATGCCGTCTCAATTCGCAAGCTGAACTGAGACGGCTTTTTTTGACAAAGTTTTGATAGGGGAAACTAGTATATGAAAGACAGATTATTATTTGAACAGCGTAAAAACAGTATCAGGGATATGATCTATGATCCGAATTATATCCCATTAAAGCTAAAAGAGATGGCATATCTTATGGACGTGCCACATAAAGACAGAGGGGCATTAAAAGAAGTGATGGATGCTCTTGTGGCAGACGGCAGTGTGGAACTTACCGCCAGAGGCAAGTATATCAAACCGGAGAATCAGAACGTGACGGGAGTGTTTACTGCGAATGCCCGTGGTTTTGGTTTTGTGACGGCTGAGGGAGAAGAAGAGGATATTTTCATTCCGGCAACGTATGTTAACGGAGCGCTTCACAAAGATGTTGTCAAAGTAAAGGTAACAAAGAAGACTGGCGGAGAAGGAAAACGCCGTGAAGGTATGATCTTAAAGATTTTAGAGCGTGGCTGTAAGACATTAGTCGGTACGTTCCAGAAGAATACAAGCTTTGGATTTGTTCTTCCCGATGACCGTCATTATGATAAAGATATTTTTATTTCCAAGAAGCACATCAATGGTGCAAAAGATGGAGATAAGGTTGTTGTTCGCCTGACAGACTTCGGTGGAGAGCGTAAGAAGCCAGAAGGAGCAGTTATTGAGATTCTCGGAGCGATGGATGACCCGGCAACGGATGTGACAAGTATTGTTCGTGCTTATGGAATCGAAGAAGAATTTCCGAAGTCTGTTATAAAGGAGGCACAGGCTATCCCGCAGGAAATTACAGAACAGCCGGTTGGAAAGCGTGCGGATTTCCGTGACCTTCTTACCGTAACGATTGACGGCGAAGATGCCAGAGATTTAGATGATGCGATTACCCTTTCTAAAAAAGAGGATAAGTACTATCTTGGTGTACACATTGCGGATGTATCTCATTATGTAAAGGAAGATTCTCCATTGGACAAAGAAGCGTTAGAGAGAGCGACAAGTGTCTATCTTGCTGACCGGGTAATTCCAATGCTCCCAAAAGAACTTTCCAATGGAATCTGTTCCTTGAATGCTGGCGTGGAGCGTCTGGCAATGAGCTGCATGATGACTTTTGATGCGTCCGGCAATGTACTTGACCATACGATTACGGAATCTGTAATCTGTGTTGATGAGCGTATGAGCTATACAGGAGTAAAGGCAATCCTTGAAGGAGAAGCCCATCCAGAGGGCAAACGAGAGGACATTCGTGCCCTTTGTTTCTTAATGAAAGAAGCGGCAGCAATCTTAAAAGAAAAGCGTAGAAAGCGTGGAGCCATTGACTTTGACTTCCCAGAATCTAAGATTGTTGTGGACGAAAAAGGCTACCCAGTAGATATTCATCCATATGAGAGAAATGTTGCGACAGACATTATCGAGGACTTTATGCTTCTTGCGAATGAGACCGTTGCCGAAGATTATTTCTGGCAGGAAATTCCGTTCGTTTACCGTACTCATGAGACACCGGACAGCGATAAGATCAAGAAGCTTGATACATTTATTCACAACTTTGGATATTATATGAAGACAGGAAGGGAGAGTTTTCATCCTAAAGAAATCCAGAAGCTTCTCTTTTCTTTAGAAGGAGAGCCGGAAGAACCGTTAATCAGCCGCCTTGCTCTTCGTTCCATGAAGCAGGCAAAGTACACCACATTAAATGTAGGACATTTTGGACTTTCCACACAGTACTATACCCATTTTACTTCACCAATCCGCCGTTATCCAGACTTACAGATTCATCGGATCATCAAGGAGAATATTCACGGTAAATTAAATCAGAAGCGGTTAGAACATTATGAGTCAATCCTTCCATCTGTAGCACAGCAGAGTTCTACAATGGAACGCCGTGCGCAGGACGCAGAGCGTGAAGTAGATAAGCTCAAAAAAGTAGAATATATGCAGCAGTATATCGGAGGAGTTTTCACAGGAGTTATCTCCGGAGTAACTTCCTGGGGATTTTTTGTAGAACTTGACAATACTATCGAGGGAATGGTGCCAATCAACAGCCTTCTTGATGATTTCTATGTATTTGACGAAGAAAGCTATAAACTGACCGGAGAGCATACCGGAAGAATCTTTACATTAGGACAAAAAGCAGAAATCGTAGTTCGCTCTGCCGATAAAATGGAGCGGACCATTGACTTTATATTAAAAGAATTCTCTCAGTATGGCGAGTATCCAGACCCAGATGATTACTATGGAGACGGAATGCCGTCAAGAAAGAAAGAGAATACAGAATCTGAAGATTTTGAGTTTGTGGACGGAGAATATCCAGCGAACCAGGAAGAATCCGAATTTGACGAAACAGGAGAGGGTCTTCCTGATAAAGACGGTATTCTTTTAAATGACTGGATTGACGATGAGGAAGCGGACCGTTTGCTGCATCTTTATAGTAAAAAGAAAATTGACGAAATCTAGAGCGTGTTTGAAAAATCATTCCTGCAATCTGCACGCCCCAATTTGCAAAAAGCATTTTTTAAATACACTCTAACAGGAAAGGGGAATCAATATGGCAAAATCAGAAGGTATTAAATTAATTGCCAACAATAAAAAAGCATATCACGATTATTTTATCGATGAAAAATATGAGGCAGGTATCGCCCTCCACGGAACGGAAGTAAAGTCCCTGCGCATGGGCAGATGCAGTATCAAAGAATCCTTTGTAACAATAAGCAATAAGGGAGAAATCCTCATTAATCATATGCACATCAGCCCTTATGAAAAAGGA
>OLNY01002374.1_pt1 | contig 13133 bp, 8 predicted proteins | sample 1671981 | NCBI WGS metagenome assembly OLNY01 (sample SAMEA3136632, study PRJEB25190) | human gut metagenome | biome: human gut; feature: human-associated habitat; material: faeces | place: Austria | collected 2013 | reverse complement strand
TCCTTTCTTCTTTTCACTTACCTCGTTGTAATCTCTCAGTATTGTCAATGAACTTATTTTTGTACCGCTTCTTCCGAAACGGGCTGCAAAGATACGCACTTTTTCTTTACCTCCAAATTTTTTTTGACATTTTTTTATAAAAATTTTCGATGAGTGGGGATTTTCACCTTAATATAGTATATTTGTTTTTTGTCGGTGCGCTTCGACAGGCTCAGCGACCGACACCGGACCCTGAGCCTATCGAGGGGGCCGGACGGAATGACAAGAAAGAAAGAAATGAAAACAAAATAACGATCAATGGAAGAAAAAAGAAATGCTTTACCGGAGAACGCTCAAAGGGAGCTGGCACCGGGCGAGGAGTACAAGCCGCTCTTGGGGGCGGAGAGGAAATGGGCGGAAGTTACGCCATATTCAGTGACCCTTGGATTGCTGATGGTGGTCATCTTCTCCGCGGCGGCGGCCTATCTGGGGCTGCGCGTGGGACAGGTGTTCGAGGCGGCGATCCCGATCGCGATCATCGCGGTGGGTCTGACAAGCGCGCTCGGCAAGAAGGAAGGTCTGGGACAGAACGTCATCATCCAGTCGATTGGAGGCTGCTCCGGAGCTGTGGTGGCGGGCGCTATATTCACACTTCCTGCCATCTACATTCTTGGAGTTGATGTCAACTTTATGCAGATGTTCCTCTCGTCGCTGCTCGGCGGTGTTTTAGGAATATTGTTCCTCATCCCTTTCCGGAAATATTTCGTGAAAGAGATGCACGGAAAATATCCTTTCCCTGAAGCCACGGCCACGACACAGATCCTCGTTAGCGGCGAAGGCGGCGGCAAGGGAGCTGGAACGCTTTTGGTGAGCGGTCTCATCGGAGGTCTTTATGACTTCATTGTCAGCACTTTCGGTGCGTGGGCGGATACGGTCAGCACCACCGTGATGGGATTCGGACAGACAATCGCTGACAAGGCGAAGGTCGTTCTGAAACTGAACACCGGAGCGGCTGTGCTGGGCCTCGGCTACATCGTGGGCCTGAAATATGCCTTCATCATCTGCTGCGGCAGTTTCCTGGTGTGGCTGGTGATCATCCCGCTGATGAACCTCATCTGGGGCGGACAGGTGATTGATCTGATGAACACCGGAGTGACAATGACAATCGGAGAGATGAGCCCTGACCAGATATTCAAGGATTATGCAAGGCACATCGGCATCGGTGGCATCGCGACCGCCGGAATCATCGGCATCATCAAGTCGTTCGGTGTGATCAAGTCGGCTGTGGGACTGGCTGTCGGCGAGTTCGGCAAGAAGGGAGGAAAGGTTGAGAACACCGAGAGGACACAGGAGGATATTCCTATGAAAACCATTGTGTTCGGCATTGTGCTGACGCTGTTGGCTGTGTTCGCTTTCTTCGCGTTCGGAGGAGTTGTGAACAACATCTGGCAGGCAGTTGTCGGGCTGCTGATCGTGGCGATCATCTCGTTCCTGTTCACTACCGTGGCGGCCAACGCCATCGCCATCGTGGGAACAAACCCAGTGAGCGGAATGACACTTATGACGCTTATCATCGCCGCGCTTATCCTTGTGGCTGTGGGACTTAAGGGCAACGCCGGTATGGCCGCGGCCTTGATCATCGGTGGAGTTGTCTGCACGGCGCTTTCGGTTGCAGGTTCATTCATCACCGACCTCAAAATCGGTTACTGGATCGGAAGCACGCCAAAGAAACAGGAAGGCTGGAAGTTCATGGGTGTGGCTGTCGCGGCGGCGACAGTCTGCGGTGTGATGCTCGTGCTGAACAAGACCTACGGATTCGTCGGCGACCAGGCTCTCGTGGCTCCTCAGGCCAACGCCATGGCGGCGGTGATCCAGCCGATGATGAACGGCGGAGGCGCTCCGTGGCTGCTTTACGGAATCGGTGCGGTGCTGGCCATCGTGCTGACTTTCTTCAAGATACCGGCATTGGCGTTCGCGCTTGGAATGTTCATTCCGATCGATTTGAACCTGCCGTTGCTGGTCGGTGGCGCGATCTCCTGGTACGTGAGCACACGCTCGAAGGACAATGCTCTGAACGAGGCGCGTCTGAACAAGGGTACGCTGATCGCTTCGGGATTCATCGCCGGCGGCGCGTTGATGGGTGTCGTGAGCGCGCTGCTGAAGTTCTTCAACGTGGATTGGTTCATGGCGGATTGGAACGCGCAGTATGGCGAGGCCATAGCGATCATTCCGTTCATCGGAATCATCGCCTACACGGTGATCGCTTCTTTGAGGGCTAAGGAATAAACAAACGGCCACTGAGCCTGCCGAAGTGCCGTTATGGAAGTCGCTTCGACAGGCTCGGCGGCCAGAAAATAACAACAACATGGAAAAAGTTTTGGACAGGTTCCTGAGGTACGTCAGCGTTGACACTCAGTCGAACGAGGAATCAGAGAGCCAGCCTTCGGCGGAAAAAGAGCTCAATCTGCTGCGGATGCTGCGCGACGAGCTTCAGGCTCTCGGAGTGGAAGCCACTCTGGATGAATATGGTTACGTGATGGGGTCGATCCCTTCGAACATCGAGGCGAAAGTGCCGGCGATCGGCTTCATCGCCCACGTGGACACCGCTCCGGACGCATCAGGCGCGGACATCAAACCTCAGATAATCAATGAATATGACGGCGGGGATATTCCTTTAAAAGGTGTACCGGGCCTGGCGCTGAAGCCTTCGGAGTTCCCGGAGATGCTTCACTACGTGGGTCAGACGCTGATCACCACGGACGGAACCACGCTGCTTGGCGCGGACGACAAGGCCGGTGTGGCGGAGATTATGGACGCGGTGCAGTACATCGTGGAGCATCCTGAGTTCAAACACGGTGAGATCAAGATCGGGTTCACGCCAGACGAGGAGATCGGACGCGGAGTCGTTAAGTTCGATGTCAAGAAGTTCGGGGCTGAATATGCCTACACGATGGATGGCGGCGAGATCGGAGAGCTGGAGTTCGAGAATTTCAACGCGGCTTCGGCGAAGATACATATTCAAGGAAGGAATGTGCATCCTGGCTACGCCAAGGGCAAGATGAAGAACGCCATTCTGATCGCGACTGAACTGAACGGACTGCTGCCGGTCCAGCAGAGACCTGAATATACCGAAGGGTACGAAGGGTTCTTCCATATCGTCGGGTTCAACGGAACGGTCGAGGAGGCTGACATCACCTACATCATCCGTGACCACGACCGCAAGGAGTTCGAGAGCAAGAAGGCTATTATGCAGAAGTGCGTGGACTTCATCAATGTAAAGTACGGTGAGGGCACGGCGACGACTGTGATCAAGGATCAGTACTACAATATGCGCGAGCAGGTTGAGCCGCACTATCACGTTGTCGAGAAAGCCGTGAAGGCTATGGAGATGGCCGGAATCAAGCCTAAGATCCAGCCGATCCGTGGCGGTACCGACGGGGCTAACCTCAGTTTCAAGGGCTTGCCTTGCCCGAACATCTTCGCCGGCGGCCTGAACTTCCACGGCAAGATGGAGTTCGTTCCTCTCCAGAGCATCGAGAAGGCCTCTCAGGTCATCCTAAACATCATCTCGCTCTACGCGGAGTAAATTTCCGTGGCAGATAACCAACTGGTTATCAACAATAAAAGCATTCTCGTGGTGGACAAAACCGAACCACGAGAATGTTTATTTTATTGGTTACTAAGCAATTAAACGCCACGCAGGCACACTCCCTCGGTCCCCCCAGACTGTCTGAAAAGTCTCGGCGAGAGTAGAAAAGTCTGTACCACTATACAGGGGCGACAACGAATTTTCAATCCTCACCGGGGGTACTTTTACTTTTAAGACAGTCTCCCCCTTTGAGACTTCGGCAAGCTCAGCGCACCGTTGGCTCAGGGACTGCCTTGATCTTCAGCTAAAGGTAAGCCAAAAGCCCCGGGCGCTTCGACTGGCTCAGCGTCCGGGGCTTTGGTTCCAGCTGGTCGCTGAGCCTGTCGAAGCGATGAGGGAGGCTCAGGGAAACCGTCGGGATATTCAAAGAAAGGTTATTTGATGACACCGAGTTCCTTGCCGACTTTGATGAAGGCGGAGATGGCTTTGTCGAGGTGCTCGCGCTTGTGGGCGGCTGAGAGCTGGACGCGGATGCGGGCCTGGCCCTTAGGGACAACCGGATAGTAGAAGCCGGTCACGAATATTCCTTCCTCGGCCATCTTGGCGGCGAACTTCTGGGACAGAGGAGCATCGTAGAGCATCACGGCGCAGATGGCGCTCTGGGTCGGCTTGATGTCGAAGCCGGCGGCCAACATCTTGTCACGGAAGTAGTTCACGTTCTCCTGCTGGCGGTCGTGAAGCTCGTTGCTTTCCTTGAGCATCTTGAACATCTCGATGCCGGCGGCCACGATCATAGGCGGCAGAGAGTTGGAGAAGAGATACGGACGGGAGCGCTGGCGGAGCATATCGATGATCTCCTTGCGGCCTGTGGTGAATCCGCCGACGGTGCCACCGAACGCCTTGCCGAGGGTGCCTGTGAATATGTCAATGCGGCCATAGCAGTCATATTGCTCTGCGACTCCGTGGCCGGTCTTGCCGACAACGCCGGCGGAATGGCTCTCATCAACCATCACGAGGGCGTCATACTTCTCGGCCAGCTCGCAAATCTTGTCCATCGGAGCGACGTTGCCATCCATTGAGAAGACTCCATCGGTGCAGATGATGCGGAACCTCTGGGCCTGAGCCTCCTGGAGACAACGCTCAAGGTCGGCCATATCAGCGTTGGCGTAACGGTAACGGACAGCCTTGCAAAGACGCACTCCGTCGATGATGGAGGCGTGGTTCAGGGAATCTGAGATGATGGCGTCGTCAGCCGTGAGCAGAGGCTCGAACACCCCACCGTTGGCATCGAAGCATGATGCGTAGAGGATGGTGTCCTCTGTGTGGAAGAAGTCGGAGATGGCAGCCTCAAGCTCCTTGTGAAGATCCTGGGTTCCGCAGATGAAACGGACAGAGGACATTCCGAATCCCCTCTCGTCCATAGCCTTCTTGGCTGCCTCGATGAGCCTCGGGGAATCAGCCAAACCTAAATAGTTGTTGGCGCAGAAGTTAAGAGCCTTGCTGCCGTCCTGGAGAGTGATCTCGGCGGATTGTGCGGAGGCGATGTTTCTCTCGTTCTTGTAGAGTCCGGCTTCCTTGATGGAGGCAAGCTCTGCCTGTAGATGTTCCTGGAATTTTCCGTACATATTGATAAAATTTTAAAACGTTTCGATTTCGCACTGACAAATATATTAATTTTTGACAAAATCGATAATATTTTATTATAAATAAGGGCTCTTGTCAGAAAATAATGTAAATTTGCACTTGCTAATTTAGCAATAAACAAGCGATCCGCAATGAAAAATGTACTAGTGATAGGTTCGACCGGACAGATCGGTTCGGAGCTGACAATGAAAATCAGGAATATGTACCCGGATGGCAACGTTGTCGCCGGCTACATCAAAGGCGCTGAGCCAAAGGGTGTTCTGCTTGAGAGCGGTCCCGCCGAGGAGGCTGATGTCTGCAACGGTGAGCAACTTCTGGGCATCGTGAAGAAGTACAACATCGACACAATCTACAATCTCGCCGCCCTGCTCTCGGCTGTCGCGGAAAGGAAGCCGCAGCTGGCATGGCACATCCAGATAGACGGACTCATGAATATTCTTGAGATCGCGAGGGAGAACAATGTCGCTGTGTTCACACCATCCTCGATCGGTTCGTTCGGCCCTGAGACTCCGCATCAGAACACTCCTCAGGACACGCTCCAGAGGCCTCGTTCGATGTACGGCGTGACCAAGGTGGCCACCGAGTTGCTGAGTGACTATTATCACACCAAATACGGTGTGGACACCCGTTCGGTAAGGTTCCCTGGACTTATCTCCAATGTGACACTTCCTGGAGGCGGCACGACAGACTATGCCGTTGAGATCTACTATGCGGCAGTAAAAGGCGAAGAGTTTGTCTGCCCTATCGCGGCCGGGACATTCATGGACATGATGTACATGCCTGACGCGCTGAAGGCCGCCGTGGACATCATGAACGCGGATCCTTCCAAGCTGAAACACCGCAACTCGTTCAACATCGCCTCCATGAGCTTTGATCCGGAGATCATCTACCACAAGATTCAGGAACATATTCCTGGATTCAAGATGCGCTATGAGGTGGATCCGGTACGTCAGGCGATCGCTGACTCTTGGCCGGACAAGATGGATGATTCCTGCGCCCGCGAGGAGTGGGGATGGACACCGTCCTATGATCTGGAGACCATGACCGTGGACATGATCGACGCCCTCAAGAAGAAACTTCTCTAAAAAAGGATTCTATTATAAAGGATCAAGGACTGGCCTTCAGGTCAGTCCTTATTTTTTACCGGCTTTCCGTGCGGCTTTTCTGGCTTTCTGTCTTTCGTAACGAGCCTTGTAGCGTTCAAGCATCCTCTCTTCCTTAGCACGACGTTTCTCCATCGCCTTCAATGTCTTGAGGGTCTTCTGACGCTTCTTCTTCAACGCTTTCTCCTCCTTGGCCTTAGCCTTGGCGGCATCACGGGCGTCAAGTTCAGCCCATCTGGCCTCCTTGGCCGCCTGACGATCTTTTCGCGCCTTCTCTCTCTCAGCCTTTTTGCGTTCTTGCTCAGCCTTCTTTATGGCCGAAGGATCATTGGCCAATGAATCGGCCTTGCTGACCGACAACGAATCTGAAACCACAAGGCTGTCCTGTCGCGCCAAAGAATCACGGCTGGCAAGGCTGTCTCTCAGAGCCAGACTGTCGGCACGGGCAAGGCTGTCCGCCAAAGCAAGGCTGTCGGCGGCGGCAACGATCCTAAGGCTGTCGGCAATCCTGGCAGCCTCAGCCTTGCGCTCGGCCTCAAGCCTTCTGCGCTCAGCGTTACGGACCCGTTTCAAGGAATCCTGTCTGGCCAGCATCTTATAGACGCTGTTCATGTGGCCCGGGAAGTAGATGTCCGTCTGCGCGAATTCGGCTCTCGGCACATTCTCATAGACTTTCCTCTGGGACTCTCGCGGCTTATATGGCGTGATGTCCTCCGGTCCCTTGGGACGTTTGTCCGGCTGCCAGTCGAATCCCTTCAGAATCTTCTCGTCCTTTTTCATCTGGACGACCGGGTAGGCATCTGTCTTCACGGCATCGAAGTAGTTCAAGTCCTGAATATTACCGTCCTTCAATGTCGCGGTCAACATCTTTGACTCGAACTTGTTGACGGTGGCCAGACTTCCGTTCTCCTCGATGTAGAAGACTCCGGACGCGCCACCCATCGAGTCGAACCGCCTCAACGCACCGGTACTGTCAAAGTATGCCATCATCTCTGTTCCACGGATCTGGTCATAGGACAAGGTGTCCTCCTGCACTATTATAAAGGCATTGGACATCAAGCTGGCGCGGTCAATGGACCGGTTCTTGACAATGACGGTTATACTGTCGGCACTGTACTGCCGCTTGATCTCATTCCAGACAATCGGGTTTTCATACAACCTTATCAAAGAGTCAAGATCCGTGTAGGCAAGAGAGTCGCATGCGACCTGCATGTCGTTACGGAACACCTTGACGTTACGTATGCCATAGATGAAACTGATCTTCGTGGAATCCTTGGGGGCCAAAGACAAAGAGTCAGTGGGAACATGCAGGGAATCACCCGGCACGGTCAGGGAATCCGTAGGGACGGTAAGGGAATCCGGTGATTGCGGATCGGTCACTTCGGCAGGTTCAGTGACCGAAACAGGTTCAGTGACCGCGGAAAGGGTCTTCGCCGCCAGACTGTCGCTTGGAACACGTACAGTGTCGGGCGACGTTTTCAGGGTGTCCGGCAATTGGAACCGTGGAGGAGCATATTCAATGACATCATCCCATGGAGCGGGAAGGCCTTGACGGCCTTTCGTCACAGGATCGCCGATCATCGCGTCACCTGACAGTTTTCCGGATTTCGAGATCGCCTTTCCTCCTGAATTATCACCTGTCTTTCCAGCCGTTGTTCCCGCCGTCTTTCCTATAGCCGTTCCAGTTGCCTTGCCAGCCGGTTTCCCGGTCGGTTTTCCACCTGGCTTGACAGCGGAGGCGCCTCTGTCGGAGGCTCCGGCGGCGTTAGGGTCTTCCTCTTCCCGCTTCTTGCGGGCCTCTTCGGCCGCGGCCTTGGCTGCCTCGTAGGCCTTGCGACGGTACTCCGTGACAGGATCCACGTTTATCTCTTTCAGACGGCTTGCCGAATTGGAAATCTCCGATGAATCCACATCACATTTCGGTATGGAGCGCAGAATCAATGTGTCCGCACCGATGTAAGCTGTATCTCTCTTTTCCCCTTGCTCGCTGATCGCTATCACAGCCGGCTCACGGGTCAACTTTATGAATGACAAGGAATCTATATACTGCACATAACCGGCCACCGCGGCCACATTGCGAGTCGTGTCAAGCAGTTCCACATGGCCGAACATCTCCACATTGTTCGGAACCCGGTAATATACCAAGGTGTCAGCCCATGCCTCCTGGTTCTCGGTAAGAATATGCACGTTCCTGAAGAACGTGAACTTTTCCAAAGTCCGCTCGTAAAAACCGGCCTGAGAAGAAAGCATGTTGTTGTCCCTCCATGCGTTGGTGCCGGTTCCGAAAGTGGCTACGTTCGTGCCTGTGTTGTAGTCCAGATCATCAGTCTTCACGAATATCGAGTCAGTGTACATGTTGACGTTGTTCGTGAAACTGAACGTCTTGAGCTTGGAATAGTAATGGCCGTCATCGCTCTCGATGATCTGGCCGTCCTTGTCGCGCAAGGCACCGCCGTTCCTGAACACGGCCACACTGTCCTTGGTGTTATAGTCCAGGTCAGTGGTACGCAGGGTGTTCCCGTCCTTGTCCCTAAGCTGGACCAGCGCGCCTCTGAACTGAGCGAGGTTCTGGTCGATGAGATAGTCGAGGCTCTCGCTGCTGAGCACTGTGTTGTTCTGAATGATCTGGACGTTGCCGAAAGCGTTTATAACATTCTGGTTGACATTCCACAAGGCGGTGTCGCAGATCAGAAGAGTTGAATTGTGCTCGAATCTGGCATGTCCCAAAGCCTTCCTGTAGCTCTGGCCATATTCCTCGACCTGCTGAAGCTCATCACATCCCAGCAGGCGCACAAGACTGTCCTTCTGCTCGGTGTTCTGGGCGAAAAGGCCGAACGAAACCAGCAGAAGGATCAATGAATATGCCAGACGTCTCGCAAGCATCAGTCTTCAGAGAACTTTGAAGCCCAACCAGGACGACGGAACTCGCAGTCCTTGAACATCGGGTCGATGACAATGTGGGTCTCCTTGATCTTGCCGGCGAGGAAGTCATCGATGGCCTTCATCTGCTTGTCTTGACGGACTTGCTCCTGAAGCTGGCTGAAATCCTCCTCAAACGACGCGGTGTGGGCCGGAATGATCTTGTCAACACGGATGATCTTGTAGATGGTCTTTCCAACGACATAGTCTTTGACCTGATCCTGACGGCCATCATTGTCAGTGGACTCCACAGGCTCGGAGATCTCGCCCTCCTTCAAGTCCTTGATGGCCAGATAGTCCTCCGGCTTGAGCTGGTCAATCTCGAAATATGCCGAGCCGGTGTTCGGATCGGACATCTGACCGCCGTTGGTCCTGGTGGCCGGATCCTGTGAGTAGAAGTTCGCCGCCATCTGGAACGTCACGGCGTTATTGTTGATCTCGGTACGGAGGCTGTCCAGAGTCTTGAACGCCTTATCCCTGTCGTCATCAGTGTATTTAGGCTTCATCAGAATGTGGCGGGCGTTGAACATGTCGCCTTTCTTCTCGATGACCTCGATGATGTGGAATCCGTCAGGAGTTTCGACAATCTGCGAGATAACACCCGGCTTCAAAGCCATAGCGGCGTCTGAAAACACAGGCCAGAAGATTGACTTCGAGGCCATTCCAAGCTCGCCACCCTTACGGGCGCTACCCGGATCCTCCGAATATATTCGAGCAAGAGTGGAGAACTTCTCTCCGTTGATGATCCTCTCGCGGAGGTCCAGCAACTTCTCGCGCACGGCCATGTTCGCGGCCTCGCGGTCCGGATAACGGCAGATCTGACTGAGCTGGTACTTGATAGGAACTATCGGAAGGTTCTTGGTGTCAACCGTGTCAAGATATTCCTTTACATCATAAGGTGTCATCTCCGGGATCTTCTTCATGATCTCCTGCTGGGCCTGCTGTGTGAGGCTCATGTCCTCGTACTGCTTGCGCCATTCCTGACGGAGGCGGTAGAGAGGCTTGCCGAAATATTCCTCAACCTTGTCCTCGCCGCCGAGGTAGGTCAGCATCCTGTCCGCCTGCTGGGAAAGGCTTCCCTCAACCATGTCCTGATTGACCGTGAGAGAGTCGATCCTGGCCTGCATCAGGAATATCTTCGATTCGAGAATCGATTCCAGCACATCGCAGCGGACATTCCTGTCTGATGAAAAGCCCTGGGCGCTGCGGTCCTTGACCGCCCCTTCGATGTCGGAGATCATAATCGCCTCGTTGCCGACAACGGCGACGGTCTTGTCAACGTACTTGTATTTCTGGGCAGAAGCCATCGCGCAGGTCGCTGCGAGGGCGAAGATGGTGATTGCTGTTTTCTTTATCATTTCGAATATATTTCAAAATTCTCCTTAACCTTGGCGTCTTCTATCAAGTCCCGTTCCAAACCGGCCAGGAGCTCGTGCTTTCTTCCGCTGATGATGATGTCCTTTATCCTGTCCTCACAGTATTCCACCGGAGCGATCTCCCCGGCCCTCCGGTAATCCACTATGAACGCGACAGAGAGGTTGGCATCCCCGTCCGGCATCTCTATGAAGTTGCCGCTACGCTGTGAGAGCATCTGAACATAGTCCACACCGAACTCGGCTGCCAGTTTCACCGCGTCTATCCAGCCATTGGAATAGTCATGGTAACGCCGGGTCGAATTGAAGGCGATGCTGTCAGCGGCCACCACGTCCTCAACCTTGTCCGAAGACATCAGCTTCTTGATCTTCTGAAGATTCGGAGAATCTTTCGGAATATTCATAAAACGGGCTTTGAGGATCGGCCGCTCCAGCTTGAAGGACTCTTTGTGGGAGCCATAATATTCATCAATCTGCTTTTTTGAGACGGTGGTGTCGAGGCGCTCGTTGATGTAGCGCTGCTCGTAGCGGTACCGCAGAAGCGACTGGCGGTAGGCCTCAAGCTCCTTCGAGACATCCTTTTCCTCCTTGGAGAGACGCTGTTGGGCTATGTCGAGGAAAGCCTTGTCCTTCACCCACGAGTTGATGTAGAGGTTCGCAAGGTTCACGCTGTCCTCCGGAGACGTGCCCTTGGGGATCACATCGTCCAGTTCCGAGCGATAGAGTTTATGGTCTCCCAGCCTGGCGACAACCTCCCCGTCGTGAATCAGCGAGGATATTGCCTTGCAGGACGGAAGGGCGGCAACGGCGACGGCCATCATGAATATGCGGAACCTCCTGAGCATCATTGATTAGCGGGAATAGTTAGGGGCTTCCTTGGTGATGGTCACATCGTGTGGGTGGCTCTCAAGGAAGCCGGCGTTGGTGATGCGCACGAACTGGGCGTTCCTGAGCTCCTCGACAGTATGCGCTCCGCAGTAGCCCATTCCGGCCCTGAGTCCGCCGACAAGCTGATAGACAACCTCTGAGACGGTCCCCTTGTAAGGCACCTGGGCCACGATTCCTTCTGGTACGAGCTTCTTGATGTCGGACTCCATGTCCTGGAAATACCTGTCCTTCGAGCCTTGCTCCATCGCTTCGAGGGATCCCATTCCGCGGTAGGACTTGAAGCGGCGGCCGTTCATGATGATTGTCTCGCCTGGGGATTCCTCCGTTCCGGCGAGCAGGGAGCCTGCCATGATGGTGCTGGCACCGGCGGCAAGCGCCTTGACGATGTCTCCTGAATATCTTATACCGCCGTCAGCGATCACAGGCACGCCCGTTCCCTTGAGGGCATATGCGGCCTCCATTACGGCCGTCAGCTGCGGCACGCCGATTCCGGCGATGATTCTCGTGGTGCAGATCGAGCCCGGGCCGATTCCGACCTTCACGGCCTTGACTCCGGCATCGGCGAGAGCCTTGGCACCGGCGGCGGTGGCGACGTTTCCGGCTATGATCTGGAAATCCTTATAGGCGTCGCAGGCCTTCTTGATCATCCTGAGCACACCTTCGGAGTGTCCGTGGGCGGTGTCGAGGACAACAGCGTCGGCTCCGGCGTCGATCAGAAGACCGATCCTGTCGAGCGTGTCGGACTTGATTCCGGCGGCGGCGGCGACGAGGAGGCGGCCCTTGCTGTCCTTGGAGGCGATAGGGTTGTCCTTGATCTTCATAAGGTCCTTGTAGGTGATCAGGCCGACGAGCTTGCCGTCATTATCAACAACAGGAAGCTTCTCGACCTTGCTGTGCTGGAGGATCTTCGTGGCGTCGGCCAGGGTGATGCCCTTAGGCGCGGTCACGAGGTTCTCCTTTGTCATAACCTCGGAAATCGGCAGCTGCATATCCTCCTGGAACCTCAAGTCACGGTTAGTGACGATTCCGATGAGGAAGCCGTTGGCGTCCACGACAGGAATGCCGCCGATGTGATGCTTCTTCATCATCGCGAGGGCGTTGCCGACATTCGCGTCCGGGCTGATCGTCACAGGATCGTAGATCATTCCGTTCTCCGCCCTTTTCACATGCCTGACCTGTTCGCACTGCTTCTCGATCGGCATGTTCTTGTGGATCACGCCGATACCGCCAGCCCTTGCCATAGCGATGGCAAGATCGGCCTCCGTGACGGTGTCCATCGCCGCGGACACGATCGGAGTGTGGAGCCTAATGTCTGTCGTGAAATTTGTTGTGACATCAACGTCACGTGGAAGTACATCGGAATGTGCCGGAACCAGTAAAACATCATCGAAGGTGAGGCCTTCAGGAATCTCTCGGTTTACAAACTTCGCCATTGTAATCAAATAAATTTGACAAATATAAGAATTTTCACGCAATAGTTGGCTTGGCCGGAGGGTTGTTCTGCCTCTATGGCCTCAAAAAATTCGGCTTCCGGCCCGACAGCCGACCTTCCGGCAAGCGAAAGTTGTGCCAGCCGATTAATCAAGGCTTTGAATATAAACGGCCTTGCCACGTGTCCCGTTCCTCAAGACGTTTGTC
>OLNY01002369.1_pt1 | contig 13150 bp, 16 predicted proteins | sample 1671981 | NCBI WGS metagenome assembly OLNY01 (sample SAMEA3136632, study PRJEB25190) | human gut metagenome | biome: human gut; feature: human-associated habitat; material: faeces | place: Austria | collected 2013 | reverse complement strand
ATTTGATTTTCTATTATCTAATGGATTTCTATTTATATGATCTACTACCAAATTACTATTATTTATATTCATTATATATCTATGTAACTTTATCATTTTTCCTTTTATTCTTGTTTGTATGTATTTACTATCTTTATTTTTTGCATAATGCCATGTTAATTTACTGCATTTTTCTAAATCATTCTTATCTATTTTAACTATTATTATTCCATAAACCTTACTCTCAATTATCATTTCAACATAATTATCATTTATTATATATTTATTTCCTTTCATACCTTACCTCCTAAAAATAAAATAAGGACTAGTCATCGTCAATTTTGACGAAAACTAATCCTTTTAAATTTCCTATTTTATTATTTTAATATACTCACAATATAGTTGAATTGCGAAATTAATTATATAAATTAATCCCCTCAATATCTGCTCTTTCCTCTAAATAAGTAGCATATAATCCCATAGATTTTAATTGTCCTGATAATAAATCATAACTACAAGAAGGTGTAAAGTTCAAAGTTCCTTCTTTGTATTTTATAAGCATTTTACTTAATCCACTCATTCTAATTTTTAATTGAAAATATTCTGCTCTAAATCTTTCCTTATAATCTGAACTTCCCATCATTTCAACAGTATCTTTTAATTCCATTCTATTACCTCGCTCTTTCTTTATTTTTAATTCGCAATAATTTCAAATTGTTCTTTAAATAGTTTTTTATTTTATTACCAACTATCATTTACGATGATATTATTTAAAAGTATATTTATTTTATTTTTTCTATTAACTTGTCTAATTTAACATTAATAGAACTTACTAGATTACTATTTGTTTTTACCAATTCCTTATTTGTATATGTTAATTCTGCATTTGTTTCCGTCAATTTATCGCAAGTAGTCTTAACATGCTTCCACATTTGCCATAATACAAACCCCAATGCACAACAACATGCAATAGGAAAACCAACACTATTAATAAAGTTAATCCATGTCTCCATCAACTTCACCTCCTTAGTTAAAACTTTACAATCAATTTTTTAGTTAATACTTATTTCTATATTCATCGTCATTTCTCTATCTGTTTCAATTATAAATCTGTTTTCTTCTTTAGATGATATTCGATAATCCCCAAATCCAAACTTGGCTACACCTACAATATCATAATTCCTTCCTTGGTATTCACTAGGAATATTTAATACAATTTTATTGTTTTTACTGGTTATATTCTTATAAACATATCTAACATTATCTGTACTATTAGTTTCTAAAGCACTCACTTCTGCTATAGATTTAGTTTCTAAGTTAGCATATGTATTAGCTAACTTATAGTTCGCAAGCGTTAAGTTGTGCAATGTATACCCTTTAAAATTCCAGTTCCCATATGATTCAATTAAGTCCCCTGTTCCAGATGGAGGTGATTCATGGATTTTTAATCTTGTTTTTAAAGCGGTTCCTGATTTATAACCAAATTCAAGTCCATTATCTCCATATATGCCTAAATAATTCCCTGATAAATTTACAAGTTGATGATCTACATCTGAACCCTTTATATTTAAGCTATTTTTTAAAAATATAGGATCATATATATATATACCTGCATCAGAAAAAGGAAGTCCTGCAGCTGATGGTATACTAACTGGCACGAAATAAGTAGCAGCTCTTATAGTGCCATCTTCCTTTTGATATCCAATCTGAATATAATCACCATAACCAGTTGTGCATATACTTAAACCATTTTGATTTCTGTCTTTTGAAAAAGAAGTAGCTATTATTTTAGCTACTTCTTCCATGTCATTATTAGCAGAATTAGTTGTTACTTTAATTCCACCTTTATCAATGCTTATACCTTCACTACCATTTGTATGTGTTAGAATTAATTTCCCATCTATGAATTTTAAAGCATCTGCAAAATTAAAAGAACCATCTTCCATATTAATCCATGTTTTATCATTTAATGATTTTAATATTCCTGCATTTATTAACATTGCATTTATTCCTTCACAAGTTAATTCATTAAGAACCAACTTACCATCCATAGTTAATGCTGTATTATATTCACCATAATAACCTGTTGAACTAAAACCTAAACCATTAACATTCCATCTCCAAACCTTAGTAGCAGTATTTTTATCAGCCGTATCCATTATTAATATTTCATTCTTATTTGCAACTACAAATCCATTTATACCAGCATTTATTAAATCTGTAGCTTCTTCTCTAGCTTGCTGTAAAACATTTTGGAAACTTTCTGGTAACTTATTAATTTCCTTTACTACTTCTGCAAAAGATTTAGGTTTAAATTCTGATAAATCCAAATTAGATAACTCTATCGAGATTACCTTTTGTGTCATTACATTATATTTCTTTCTAATTGTCCTTACAGAAATATTAACATCTAGCTTATCAATAAAAACATTTACCGTATCACCTAAATAACATCTTTCTAATATAGTATAATTTTTATATTCCTCTGTTTTAGATAAATCTTCAAAACTTACTGTATATGTACCTTGTATTTCATCAATATGATTTTCTGTAAATTCTAACTCAGCTCTCCTAATTAACTCTGCCTGTAATTCTTCTAAAGTTTCATATCCAACTTCACCTTCTTCACAATCTTCTTGTAGTTTTACATCTTCATATTTAATAGTTATCGTTCTTACCGTAGCATATTTATCTATATTACTACTCTGTACATATCCATCTATTGTATAACCATTATAAGCTTTTGGCTTTATTCTTGTATAAACACTATCTATACTAGTTTCAGATTCAAATCCACTCATATTTTTAGCGTGTCTTACTTGGAATCCCCTATCTTGTCCTATTTTTTTATTAATAGTAGTTCTATATCCACGCCTTTGAATTTCACCACCCCATCTATCAATAAATGATTGGTCGCAATCAAATAAGCCCTCATATAAACGCATTCCTTGATAATATGCTGTGCTAATTGTTTCTATATCGCTAGAAAATTCTAACTCTCTTGCATAATGCTTATCTTCTTTATATTCATTAGAATTTTCTAACATCCATTGTAAAGCTGAATATCCATTTTGATTTTCTGGTCTTACATCCTCTAATCGTATAGAAAGTTGTTTTTCTATTGTATGTTGCCTAGCAAATACTGTAATATCTCTTGTGTTTTTAGTCGCTTTTACAATATCAAATATTTCATATCCATAATCTAATTTAACTTTTAATATTGCTTCTTCTTCAATGCTTTTCCATATTCCTTCATCATCTACAATAAAAACTGCATCTAAAAAATAATCTCCTGTTGATAAATCTTCATCAGTTTCACATGATATACAAATATTATCTAACACAACATCTCCAATAGATTTTAGAATCTTATTTTTAGGAGTATTCTTATCAAATAAAGCTACTTTTACTTCTTTACTCATTTAGCCATACCTCCTCTAAATTAAATTCTTCTTGATATCGTATTGATACAGTAGCAAATCCATCTGATTTAATTTTAATCTCATTAACACCATCTATTAAATTTAAATGTATCCCATTAAACTTACTATATATGTTTGGATCATTGCTTTTAATATAATTATTCTTAGAACAAACATAAATATTATCAAAGCTCTTTAATGCTTTGAATATAGTGGTTTTACTAGTAGTAATATTTTCAATTATAACTTCTGTAGTATCTTGTCCTTTTAATACTATTCCTAATTCTGTGTCTAATTTTGATCCATTAACTTTAAGACTTATCACCTTTTCTCCTCTGTAACAATCATATGTTATTTCTTCTTCACCGATAATATCACCATCTTCATTCTCTTTATAAATAATATCTGTAACTGTAATAGTATCATTTATAACAGTTACGTTATTTATAAGTTTATTGCTCAATGCATTTGGTGCTAATCTGACAACTAAATCTATAAATCCATTATCAGACCAAATTAATCTTCTTCTTTTAAAAACTGCATTATAAGAATATAATCCAATTTCAAGGCATCTATAATCCTCTTCAAATAACCATCTATTAATAACATCAATTTCTAATTTGGAAAAATGAGTTATTTCTCCTGTATTCTTATTTATTTTCTTAATTCTTACTGCTTTTTCCACATATTTATTAGTAGTCTTTAATACTTCTCCTTCTATTGAATTAAGGTTTTCTATAATCAAACTGCACTTTAAATCATAAGCCCATTGCTTACTGTCTCTTCCGTTATATTTAAAATACATTTTCTATCTTCTCCTTTCGTATTTTTCTAAAAAAATAAGGTAGGAACGTCTTGTCCTACCTATAAAAATTAGTATATTTAATTGTTACCTTAGTCACATTGTTGCTAACTTCAATGTCATTTTCACCAACACTAAGCTTAGGAAAATTACCTGACATATCTCTAAGCTTATTATTTAAATTCTTATTAAAGCATACCATATACTCGCTATCTATTGTAACTTCATTTTCGACATCTTCTATTGTAGTTACTTCACCATTTATAGATATTTGAAGATCCCCACTTCCATGCAGAGTTATAATTGGTTCAATTGGAAAGTGACCTTGATTAACAAATAACTTTTCATTTTCTAAAAATGTAATCGAAGATGGTGAAATATCTGTCATGAAAGGTTTTACAATAAAATCCACTTGCAATTCTCCATATTTACGTATTTCTTTAGAGATATCTCCAAATATAACCCTCTTAACAATAAAACATCTATCTTGCCTATCATAAAATAATCTACTATCAGTAACATTTAATAGCCAGTCTTCAAAATCATCAATCATACTCCAAAATTTATTACTATCTAATAATCTAAATGTTATAGATATAGTTCTATCCTTATATGTGCCACTTTTAATTATCAAGCTACTATTTCTGCCATCTAATTCTATATTTTCAACAACTTCATTCAAGCGTGGTATAGTAGGATATTCCGCTACACCTAAACCCCAATAACTAGAATAATAACCATTAAAAAATATTTCGTATTCTTTTTGATACAATGTATGCATTGGAATTTTATAATCGTCAATGACATTGTATCTTAATCTTTTTCTACTAGCATAATAACTACTAATATCATTTACTTTTAACATTTTATCACCTACCTTTAACAAAACTATTTATAACTTAATCTAGGACTTCTGTAATCATATTTGTCTAACTCATCCTTAGAAGATGCTACTCCTCTCATAAATACTTTGCCATCTATACTTAAATATAAAGGTCTACTACTATATTTCATAAACATAGCTTCTAATTCTTTATAAAATGGCTCTAAAGGTAATACTGCCTCTGCTTGTCTTCCCCTTCCATTATCTGCATCTCCTACACCTACACCACCTATAATTGTAGGTTTAGTAAATATACCACCAGTACTATACCAATCCACATCAAATTTAGGTATTGAAGGAGGATTCAGCGAGAACTTTCCACTTATATTGAAATGAGGTAATTTAATCTTTGGTAATTCCCAATTAAAATTAAAGAAACCTTTTATTTTATCTATAGCACTTTTTACTGCATCTTTAGCTCCATTTATTTTATCTGTTATTCCTTGCTTTATTTCATTAAATTTATTTAATGCTTTTGATGCCATATCTGATACTCCATTTACAACAGAATCTTTAGCAGAATTAAAAACATTTACAGTTTTATCCCATAAACTAATCCAAAAATTTCTGAAACCTTCACATTTATTCCATAAAACTATAAATACAGCTACAACTGCCATTATCCCTGCTATAATCCATGTTGTTGGACTAGCTAACCAAGCTAAATTTAACCCTGTTTGTGCAACTGTAGCTCCTTCCGTAACTGCCGTTCCTATACCCATTGCAGAACTTAATACACCCCAAGCTGAACTAACAGAGTTTATTAAATTACTTATAAACATTACGCCTTTTAATATTGTATAAGCTCCTACAAGCCCCATAACAACTGTTGTCACCATAGTTATCTTATTCCACGTATCTTCACCAAATACAGTTGTAATAGCCTCTTTTAAGCTATCTAATATACCTTTTCCTTCATCTAAGTTAGCACTAAAATTATCTGCTAAATCTATTACTAAAGGCATATATTCAATAATCTTTTCAAATAATGGTTGTACTATTTTCTGAGATATATTAACAACATTATCTTGTATAGTCGATAACATACCGCTGAAAGTTTTACTTTGCTTTTCCATAGCTCCTTCCGTTGTACTAGCTATACTATCTAAAGCTTGATTATAAATATCAGCGGTAATTTTACCCTGTGAAGCCATATTTTTAACTTCGGCTACACTAACTCCCATAACTTCTGCTAACCCTTTAAAAATAGGTATTCCTCTATCCTGTAATATATTTAAGTCTTCCGTGTATGCAACTTGAGCCATTTGTACTTGAGAGTATTGTCTTACCATTTCTTTCAAACTGTCCTCTTGAATACCAAACGCTGATCCCATATTACCGAATTTAGTCAATTGATCAAATAAGTTCTGACCTTCAAACCCCGCATTATGTAATTGCTTTGCCATGGTATCTACACCAGTTTTAGAAAATGGGGTAGTCGCCGCATACTTAGTAATATCATCTAACATTTGTTTAGCTTCTTCTTGAGTACCTAATAACGTAGTCCAAGCAACTTGAGATGTTTCTAAGCTTGCATTAGATTTGATACCAAGTGCTATCATTCCAGATGCTAATCCTGCTACTGCCGTTGCACCAATTTTAGCCCATTTATCTACAACTTTTAATCCTGATTGAGCCATTTTTCCCAATCCTGAAAACCTACCCGATACACTATCTGCACTATCTTCTATATTTTCCAAACTATCTCTTGTTTCTTCACTTTGTCTATCTACTTGTTGCAATCCAGACATAACATCATTTATATCTAATTCTATGCTACTACTTAGTCTAAATACATCAGACATTTATTTTCCCTCCTTTCTTTTAAGAACTTATAAATGCACCTTGTTTTTTAAATTTATCTAACAACTTTTTATTCTCTAACTCTGTTTTTACGTAGTCAGTTTTTGCACTTGGTGCTTTTCTAGATTCTTTTATGTAATCTAAATAACTAATTCCTTTACCATCAAATTGCATTAATAAGTTATCAAACAAATATCTTTGGTAAGTCCTAGAATCCATATACTCAATAAAGACACCTTCTATAATAGAAAGTGCCTCCTCTAAATCCATATTAGCAACATATTGATAGCAACCATTTTTAAAAAGTATTCCTAGTAAATCATTTCCTAACTTTTCTACCTGATTGCTAAATTGAAAAAACCCATGACAGTTTTACTTTGTGATATTTTCTTTATCTGATCAATAGTTTCATCTAGTTCTTGTGATTCAATTTCAGAAACATTTTTACCATATATTTTACCTAAACATTTATAAACTTCTTTTTCTGCATTTGGCAATGCTATTACGAAATCATATAAAATATTTGCACCTAATTTACTCATTTCTCTATTACATTCAATATTTACTCTTTCAAATTCTTCTTTAAAATCTTTATTTTCTATAAATATTTTTTCAGTAATTTCTTTCTTTTCGTCTTCAGATAAATTATTGTATTCTTCTAAGCCTACTTCTTTAATTATTAATCTTCTTAATTCTGTAAATTTACTTTCCTTCCTATTATTCAATTCTGTTAGTGTTTCTATAGCATTAGAAATATCTTCTTTTAATCCTAGCTTTTTTATTATTCTTAAAACTTCCATAGCTTCACTTGTAGTTATTTTAACTTCATTATTTTCTATCATATATATCAATCTCCTTTATTATCAAAATTTTAAAATTACTTTATTAATCTTCTAGTCTTCCTTTAACATAGAAGACTAAATTAAATAATTTAAAAAGAGACTAGATGTAAAATCTAATCTCCTTATATTACGATTCCTTCAATGTACATATTTCATATGGAACTTTATTTAAATTTTCTTTATCATAAGCACTTGCAAATTCTAACTTACAGCTACCATCATCAGAACCTTTTGTTTCTAAAGATAAGTTACTATTATACGCATTATGCAATATAATAATTTGTGCTTTTTCTGTTGCTTTATTAGTTGCTACCATTACCACATCTTTATAAGAATTAATAATTCCTTCTTCTACTTTATATACATCATATTTAGTTGAACTATTTTCTTGTTTCTTATATAAAGAAGCTTCTAATAATTTAGAATTAACTAATCTTCCAGTTCCACTTATCTTACCTTCAGCTCTTACAACTGTCTCATAACCTTTTACTCTTTTTTCATTAAATCCTGCTAATTGAGTTGAAAAAATCTCTTTTTCCTCTTCAAAATTAACCCCATCATCTGTTAAAAGTAATAGGTTAGTATCTATTAACTTACTTGTAATTTCAGTATCTAAACTAGATACATCGAAGGAATCTACTAAATATATCAACCCTGAACCAAATGCAGTATTTTTATGTACTGTTTCTGCACTCATTAAAACACTTCCTTTCTTAATATTTATAAATTTTATAACTCAAAGTAACCATAGACTGCTTATTCTCTAAATCATCGAATGGCATAAAATATACATTGCTTCTAATAACCTTAGCATTGCAATTTTTTATCCATGAACCACTTAATAATTTATCAACATCAACGGCCTTTGCTTGTACTTTTATTTTATTCATTAAACCACTTACTACTTCAATCTCTAAAATTATAGAATCTTTATATGCTAAGTCCTCTATATTTTTAAGACTATAATTAATGTAGATATTATTTAAGTAATCTAATTCGTTGTCATTTTCATCTGCTGTAGGTAAATAATCTAAATAAACATTATTGCTACAACTAGAAATTAATTTATATAATTCTTCTTGTAATAACTCCATTACTTACCTACCTTTCTTAAATGTTTTTTTAATATTTCTATAGATTCAGAACTAAATCCTCGCATAGTTCCTCTCATCCAACCCTTAGATTTATTTCTAAATTCCGTGTAAGGAGCATAATCCAAAGAACTACCAAATGTAATACTATATCTATTGGATGTATTAGCTTTTTTAAATGTAATACTTCTTCTAAGAAAACCATATCTAACTGGCGAATTACTTTGTAACTCTGCTGTTCCTATAATCCCAATTTCATTAATAGCATTCTCACACGCTTCTAAAAACTGTCTTTTTATTTCATCTATGTTATTTATTAATTCTGCCATTCTATATCAACTTCCTTAACTGCATAAATAGAATAATCATCCCATTCAACTCTAGCCTCTATTTCATACGCTTCATTATTATAAATAAGAATATCTCCAACTTTACATTTAATATCTGCATATATTTCTTTTGTAGAATTTAAGTCTTCTCCCCAATTTTTAACTACTTTAGCTTCTGTTAGGGGTTGTACATCTGCAAGAAATAGTTTATCTTTTTTATAGCTCTCTACTATTTGCCCTAAATTATTTTTAGCTTTTGTCTTTATAGTAGTGTAAACTTCTTTATCATAAAACCACATTACTACCACCTACCACACTATATAATTTCTAGGCTTTGGCAATAACAATTTCACATTATTACTTAACATCCCTACACCTGTATTTTTATATGTAACACTTCTAGAACCTTGGCTCATAGAAGATACGTTAGAAGGCTGTTTTAATTTTTCCTTTTCTTCTTCTATAGCGACCATTATTGCCTCTGGGAAATTCATTTCTATATATACATCATCATATTTATCATTTTTTAGATACATCTTTATAGCTTTAATAACTATAGATTTTATTTGCTCATCCGTTAAATTCATAATCTAACCTCCTATAATTTAAAAGCTAGGTTAGGAGATAACCCCTAACCCTTATATGATTAAGCCTCTTTGTAACAAGCAAAAACACCATTTACTTTATTATCTAAAACCCAAATATCGTGGTACTTTCTGTAGTCAAAAGAATATCCATCACCTTCTTGGTTAACTGATGGATCAAAAACTCTTATCTTATCTGTTTTACATACCGCGATTGGAACTTCTCTTGCAACTAATAAGAAGTTTAATGTCTTAGCATCTTCAGCTTTAGAAAATCCTCCCTCTTCTTCATCAGAAATATCAAATTTTGAATACATCTTATCAGAAGTTAAAGGTAAAATAGGACATCCATCTAAACTTGGAACTTCAGTATCAACTCCTCCTGCACTAAATGTTACAGCAGATAATTGTCCAGCCATAGCCTTTTCTAATTGATTTTTAACTTCATATGTACAATGAATTACAATTTCTCCTACGAAACCTTTATCTCTTAATACAGTAATACCATCTTTTATAGCATCTACTATAGTAGTTTTACCAGGTGTATAAGATGCCTTTACATTGTTAGCAGTAATAGCAACTTGAGCTAATGCTCCTATTCTTATAGCATCAACCTCTGGAACTACTTTTTCTCTTTGGAATTCTCCCATAACAGTTCCAGCAGTTGCAACAAAATTAGTTTCATTAACATCCATTGAATCTAAGTAGAAACTAGTTCCTCTATCATAAGTCATTGATTTAGTTTCATATTCTAAAGTAACTTTACCTTTCTTATATCCTGAATTTCTATCGTAATTTCTTAAACCTGTTAATGTCATTTTAGGAATCTTTACTTCCTTACCACCGTTATAAATTACTTGTCCTGCATTCTCCTCCATCCATGAAGTTTGTGCAGTTTGCACCATTGCCTTATCTAAATTTGTTTGAAATAATGTTGAATACGCTAATGTATTTGCCATAAATTAATTCCTTCTTTCTTTATAAAATATTGTAGGCTTTTTATTCTTTATCCCCTATAAGTCAACCTTTTAAAAAAGGGCATAATAAAAACAACCTACACATGTCATATATATCGTTTCAATAACATCGTGTGGTTGTTTACTTAATTCCTAATATTTTCTTTAATATTTCTTCATCCCTATTTAAATTGCTTGCTCCATTACTTGGTGGAATATACTCATTATTATTTAATATTTCATTAGTTTTTGAGTTGATTGAGTTTTGAAGAATACTGTTAATTTTATCAACATTAGAATTAAATATCTCCTCATCTTCATTAAACACAAAATCAACTAATTCAGCATTTAATCCTTTTTCAACAAGCAATTTAGTATATTTGCCTTTTAATTCAGATATTGTTTTTTCTTTTTCTAATGCTTCAAACTTAGCTTGTAACTCCTTTAACTGTATCGCCTCTTCACTCAATCCTTCATTAGACTTTTTCTTAAGTTCTTCATCAATTAACTTTTGTAAATTGTTACTTTTAAATGTTTCAATTCCTTTACTAACTGCTCTATCTTTCTCGCTAGCATAGTAACCTCTAATTTCCTTATTGTCAGCTATAGCCTTCTTAAAATCTTCTAATGTAATTTCGTTTACATCAAAAGGCTTAATTAAACCTTTTATTTCTTCTTGTTCCTTTAGAGTATCTAACACATCTGTTTCATCCTCTAAACCTTCTATTAACTTTAATAAATCTATTTTTTTCATATAAACTCCTTTCGCCTTTAGAGTTCTCTTCCTCTAAAGTCTATATATTATTTTCTTTTTTCCATGCTTCATAATTTTTATATGAAATATGTTCTTTAGTTTCATTATCCATACGCTTTTTAGGTTTCCATTCTTTCGAAGGTATGGAAACTAAACAACTTCTACATCCTACATGTGTTTTTTCGGGTGGTATTGGTTTATTACTATCATTTATATCATAAACATTTCCATCTAAATCCCTACATATATCACTTGTTTTTTGATCTAGTGTTGCCATAAATAATTGGTATTCTACACCATAATCCTTTGACCATTGTTCGTTCACTTCACTTTGAACTCTAGCAGTTTCATTGGTTATTAATCTTCTAGTATTAAAAGAATTCTGATTAAATCTATTCTTTACTACCTTAGAAATTTCATTTATAGAAGTCTTACCCTCTAAAAAATCCTTGATTTCTTTTTGAAGTATTTTAGATAAATCATTTTTATTGCTCCACAATCTATCAGAATAATTCTTGCCCTTTATAGTATCTTTAATAATCCTATCTAGTACCTTTGAATTAATCTTTTTTAATGTGAAATCCATACCTAGTGCAAGATTAAAACAATTCATATAAAATTTATCTTCCGCTATCTTCTTTAACAAATTATCCATTTCTTTTTTTTCTGTCTTAATTTGTTCTTTAAAAGTTTTATTTACTTCATTACCTAACTTTTCATTTAATATCTTCTTCTCTTCATTAGATAAATCCATAAATTCATTAGTAACTTTATATTCTAATATGATACTAGCTATGTTTTGTAATAACTTGTCCCTTTGCTCTTTATGTAAAGCAAATAGTTTTTTGATTTCTTTATCTGATAAATTAAAAAGTATTTCATTTATTTTTATAGTGTTATTAACAAACTCAATCTGATTCTTATTCAGCTTCATCTATTCCACCTTCTTTATCAAGATCAATAAATCCTTCCATAGACTTTTTATTTTCCTCATCTATTTTTAACTGCTCTGAAACTGGATTACTTACAGATGCTAACCAACTTCTCTTTGTCTCATTAGATACAACATCATGTGGTATTTTAGATATTCTATCTGCAATCCTATCCTCATCGACTGGAACGTTGGGAGTAAACTTAATCTCAATTAAATTGACATCATATTTCTTCCCCTTAGTCATGGCAAAGTAATTAAACATACATTGTAATCTTATTCTTAAAATATTTTCAAATGCTTTTGCATTATTGCTACATTTACTTTCTAAACTCTGTAATCTACTTCTTAATGCAACACCCGATAAATTACTTTGAAGCTTTTCATTAGAATCTATGTGTGATGTTAATACATACATTAAATCCTTAATATCATTTCGGGTATTCCTTATAAATGCATCATTAATGTTTTTTATCAACCATTCTGCATCAGGTTTACTTTCTCCCTCTCCATTAAGATACATTATTATGTTGTTTCTTAGGATAGGTTCTTTTTTCTTGCCTGTATGATTTCCTTCTTCATCCAACTCATCCTCTAATGCAATATTAAATACTTTTAAAATAGCATTTCTTATATCCGAAACTTCGCTTGCAGAATCCCCCAAATTTGTTTCAAAAGCATCTTGGAGAGTTTTTATAGTTCTATAGATAGTCTTATCACCTTCTATATATCCTCTATCATCATTATAAGAATTACCTCCAATCATACCAATTC
>OLNY01002368.1_pt1 | contig 13176 bp, 8 predicted proteins | sample 1671981 | NCBI WGS metagenome assembly OLNY01 (sample SAMEA3136632, study PRJEB25190) | human gut metagenome | biome: human gut; feature: human-associated habitat; material: faeces | place: Austria | collected 2013 | reverse complement strand
TCATATTTTTCTTCTCCTTCATACCATCCTTTAAATGTATAGCCTTCTTTTGTTACTTCTGGTGCATTTACTATGCTTCCTTCTTCTAACTCTTCTTCTTTTATTATTTTTCCTTCATCTATATATTGTACTATATATTTCTTTGTACTTTCTTCTACTTTTCCATATAGTATTATATCTTTTGTTACACTATTTTCAAAATTATATTTATTTGTATAATTTTTATCTGTATACCATCCTTTAAAGTTTTCCTGTACTATTTTTGGTTCTTCTATTTTTTCTCCTTCTAGTACTTTTTCTTTTCTATATTCTTTTCCACCTAGAATATATACTACATTTTGGTATGCTTCTCCTTTAGCTGTTACTTTCTGTAAATAACTTCTTGCTTCATCTGTTTTTTCTATATCTAATTTTAATGTTATTTCTTTTTCTTCTCCTGCCTTTAACTTTATTCCTTCTAAGCTTCTATTTATTATCTTTCCGTTCTTTTCTTCCCATTCACTATTTTTCTCTTTTTTAAAGCTTAATCCTTCTGTTAATTCTTCTTCTATTTTTGTTATCTCTCCAGATTTCTCTCCTGTATTTTTTATCTCTATTTTATATTCTATTTCTCCACTTAGATTCTTTAAGTTCTTTACTGTCTGATTTACTTTATTTAATTTTCCATATTCATATTCTATTTCTTTTCCATTATTATTTAATTTTATTTTACTTATATATTTCTTTACTTCTATTTCATATGGTTTTATTTTCTTTACTATTATGTTTTCTGTTATTCCCCCTATTACCTCTACTTCTTTTATTTCTTTTAATTCATAATTTTCTTCTTCTACTTTTATTGTATATTTTCCTTCTTCTACATCACTAAATACATATCTTCCATTTTCATCTGTATATGTTCTTCTTATTTCTTCATTTCCTTTATTTATACTTAATTCAAGATTACTTACACTCATTCCTTCTTCATCTTGTACTATTCCTGTCACACTATTTGTTTTTACTTCTATTTCTTCTGTATTTACTTTTGTATATTCTTTTTCACTTTCTTCTTTTATTTCTATCTCTGGTTTTATCTTTGTTTCGTTTATCGCTCCATTTATTTCTATTTTTATATTTATTTTATTTTGTCTTCCTAATTTTACTTTCTCTATTCTTATTTCTATTTCTCTTCCATTTTCACTTACTGTGCTTGTGATTGTTTTACTTGTTATTTCTTTAAATCTTGCATATTTATTTTCTTCTTTTGTTAATGTTCCTTTTATTATTACATTTCTTTCTTCTATTCCTTCTACTTTTTCTAATTCATACAAAACAGGATATGTTATTTCTTCATACCCTTTTGATTCTATTACGCTTGATTTTAATTTTTCTATACTTGCGCTTTTTAATTTTACTTTTCCTTTATCTAAGTCTGTATTTCCTATATTTACTATTCCTATTATCCCTAGTACTAATATCATTATTGTTATTAATGTTACATATTTTTTCTTACTTAATTCTTTCATATACAAGCACTCCATTTTCCATTATTATTTCTTATTTTAATTATACCAATTTATCCTTATTTTTTCTATATTTTACAACAAAAAAATGCACTTTTTTCAAAGTACATTTCTTTATTATTCATCTTCTAATTTTGCGACTGAAAGTTTTTCTCCATCTTTAACAATTACCATAGTCGCAGATGTTTGAAAATCATTAGATTTTGTATAATCCCAGCTAATTTTTACTTTATATGCTTCTGGATCTGTTACATTTTTAAAATCATCACTTTTTAGTTCAGTAGAAGGTACAATTTCTTCGATGCTATCGATTGTAACACTTTTTACTTCTGGTAAGTCTTGGCTTCTATCATTATCTAAATTACTTTTAACTTGTTTATATATTCCTTCTCTTGCATAATCTACAAAATCAGATTTATAACTTGAATAAACAAATTGTACAGAACCAATGTCGTTTATACTAGTTTTATTATTTAATGTATAAAAATCTATTATAAATAATTTACTTACAACACTAGCATATTCTTTATTATCTATTTCTTTCTTAGATAATACATTTTTTAGTTCTTTAAAATTTTCTTTAAACAATTCTGTATCTGTATCAACTACAGAATAATCAAAATTTTTAATTTGATCAACAACAGTTTTTTGTGGCTTTTCTTCACCCTTATTTCCTACTTTTAAAGCAACAAAAACAAGAGCTGCCGCAACCAAAAGTACAAGAATAAAAATTATTATTTTTTTCTTTTTTGACATCTTCTTTTTTTCTTTTTTCTTCATATTATTCCCCTTCTACTTGCTTTAATTTATCCTTTTCTGTTTTTATTAAATCATATTTTATAATATCATTTGATATATTTAATCTCTTTGCAGCATATTCATTATTCTTTTCTATTTCATCATTATTAACTACATAGTCTGTATTTAATATCTTATATTGGTCTTTTTGACTATTATAATAAATATTATTTGTAAGCCAGTTACCATTTGGGAATACAACGACATTATCAGTTAAATTCATAATATCATTACCTAAATTATATTTTGGACTTACTCCTAACATATTAGCAAGTGTTGGCATTGCATCATACATTCCCATAGCAGTATCTATTTTCTTAGATATATTACCATCTTTTTCCCAAATTATAAATGGAACTGATCTATTAAGTTCATACCAATAATAATCTATATCAGTATAATTTGGATCATCTTTTTCTAATACCTCATTTGTTTCTTTATTATAATTATACATTCTTACATAATCTGATTTTGCAAGTTTAGCATCATGATCACCATAGAATACTAATATTGTATTATCAAGAAGTCCAGCTTCATCTAATTCAGTTATTAATTCTCCAATTGCAGAATCTGCATAATGCGCTGATTTGAAGTAATTTCCAAGTTTTGTTCCTTCCATATATGGATATGTAACTGTCTCTTTTACTTCTTCTCCATTTTCATTTGTTTTTGTAACTTCTTCTTTAATATCTACATCAAATTCACCATATTTATCTGTATCATCAAATGGTGTATGATTTGAAAGCATTATTAAAGTTGCATATACTTTATCATGTTCACTAAATTCTTTTTTTAATTTTTCTACTGATTGTTTAAAGAATGATTTATCTGATAAACCAAGTCCTATAACATCATCTATATTATAATCTTGTTTACTATAAAATTTGTCGTATCCAAGTTTTTTATGAAAATTATTTCTATTCCAAAAATCACCAGTATTAGCATGCATACTAACAGTTCTATAACCTTCACCTTTTAGTAATTTCTGAAGAGTTTCATATTCTCTATTCCAATAACTTATAGCAACCGCACCATTAGTTACAGGTAATAATGAAGTTGCAAACGTAAATTCTGAATCACTACTTGTCCCACTACTAGCTTGTGAATAATAATTACTAAAGTACATTCCTTCATTTTTTAATCTATTTAAGTTAGGTGTTACTTCTTGTCCATTAAATGAAGTATTTAATGCTGCATTCTGCATACTTTCTGTATGAATTACTATTACATTTTTACCTTTAAATTTATCTGTATATTCATTAGTTTTATGTTCTTCTTTATTTGAATAAAACTCTCTAAAGTCCTTTGCAGCATTATCATAACCGAATAAAGTATTAAATTTAGCATCTAAACTTTTAAATAAGTCATTTAACTGATATGTATATACACCAAATTTTTCTACTAAGAATTCTCTATTCCATTGTTTACTTAATCTACTATATTCAACACCTGTTACTGTCATAAAGAATAATGCATAAACAACTATTCCTAAAACAAGTGTTCCAGTAAATCTCTTTTTCTTATTTTCTTTTTTTGTTACTCTATTATAATGATCTTTCTTTTTTAATCTACTATGTAATATTATTAACAATATTGGTTGCCATAAAAACATAAAATCTTTAAATTGTAATACGTTTTTTACAACTGCATCTCCAACATCTACAACAGTTAAAGATACTGCGATAAGTGAGAATGATGCGAATGACATATAATATGTATAATAAAGTGAATTAATTACACATACTGCCGTAAATATAATAGATAATATCATTAAATATCTAAATCTATTTTTTGGTTTAAATAAATATACAAATGAACCAAGTAATAATATTAATGCTAAATCAGCCATTATAGGTTTTATAGCAAAATAATTATGTACTGTAAAAAATCTAAGAAGCATTCCATTAAGAAGTGTTGTTAGTACAAATGTAAAAAATAGTTTATTTGTACTTATATAATCTTTATAATCAAATTCCTTTGCCTTTTTTATAATTTTTTTTACTTATTTTTCCTTTAATTTTATATACTATGAAGTACAATCTTTTATTATGTAGATTAATCTTTGTGGTTGTTTTATTTATGGTTTTAAGAGATGATACTATTAATCAGACCATGTTGGTGCCTATGGATTTGAGGAATTTGATTCCTGAGGACCATCCGTGTTATTTTATTAAAAATGTGGTTGATCAAATTGATTGTTCGCAAGCGAACCGTGTGTTTGCTGATAAGCCGGGAGAATTTGCGTATCCTCGTGAATTGTTGCTTAGACTGATTTTGATGAGCGTTTTTGATGGAGGATTATCTTCCCGTGAAATTGAAAGAAAAACAAGGACTGACATTGCTTATATGTACTTGGCAGGGATGCAGCATCCTAGTTATCGTACAATTGCCAGATTCAAAGTGGATTATCCAGATTTGATTGATGAATCTTTTAAAACAACAATAAAAATTGCAAAAGAAGAAGATTTAGTTAAAATTCATCATGTGAGTTTGGATGGAACTAAAATTAAAGCAAAAACATCAATGAATAAATTAACAAACGAACAACAATTAAAAATAATGAAACAACATCTGAAAGAAAGCATTGAATTAGATGAAGAAGAAGACATGGAATTGGGTGAAGAATCCGGAAATGGTGTTCCAGAAACATTAACTGATAAAGAAAAATTCAAAGAAGTCTATGAAAAAATCAATGAATCTTCCAAAGACAATAGAAACAAATATAAATTAATATCTTCAAGTAAATAGCTCTTAAAACAAGCGGAAGACAAACCTAAAAAAATTCTCAAAAAGATCGAAACACTCGAAGAAAAACTCGAAGAATCCGGAAAAGACATAATTAGTATCAATGACTCTGATGCCTGTTTTATGAAGAATAAGAAAGGAAAATGGGAATTTGATTACAATGGACAAATCGCAGTCGACGATTACAAAGGAATAATACTCGCATCTTACATAACTAACAATCCAATAGATTATTATGAACTTATTCCATTAATGGAACAAGTACAATCCAATTTAAGCGAAATATACGATGAAACACCTGTTAATTATCAAGTAAGTGCTGATAACGGATATTCCACTGACATGAACACTGAATATCTTGAACAAAATGGCTTTGATGGATATATATCATCACGAAAACTCTCAAGAGAACAAAAAAAATACAATTTATCCGATAAACCATTTGCAAAAGATAATTTTTTCTATGATAACGAAATGATGACCTATATCTGCCCGCTTGGGCAACCACTATATAAAATCAGCGAATATACTTATAAAAACAAGTCAAGAATTAGTCATTGGACCAAAGAATGCAAAATATGCCCAATGCAATTGTTTTGCTCAAAAGGAAATCGCTGCAGAGTAATCCAAGACTATGGAATCCCTTCCAAAATTAGAATGCAACGAAAAATGGAAACACCTGAAGCAAAAGAAAGATACAAAATACGCTCAAAAACAGTAGAACGACCATTTGCACACTTAAAACAAAATATGCACTTAACAGAATTCAGAACAACAGGACTACAAGAAGTAAACACAGAATTAAAACTATATACAATAGGACACAACTTAAAAAGAATATACAACGAAATAAGCAGAAAAAATAACTAAAACAAATAAAATCAGAAAAAAAATCAAAAATGAGAAAATTTAAAAAAAATTTGTGTCACATCCTTATTTAATTGCATAGATTTGCTTATTTCAAATATGATATTTAATTTAATGAAAATATCATTTAATTTTTCAATAGCTTAACTAATATATTGCTAAAATTATAATGGTTATTTTTAATTATATGGTATAAAAATATTTATTAGTTTCACAGTTCAAAATTATATTCATGTTTGTTAAGATTAGAACCAAAGGTCACAAAAATGTGTCTTCTATGCATAAATCCACGTTTGAAATAACTAAGGATTTGGAAATTGGACCTACTGCAGATTGTATTATTGGAGTGGCTATGGATAATTCCATGAATGATTTTTCAGATGAGTTTAAAGCTAAAATAGCTAATAAAAACACTAAAATAACTGTTATATTGGATACTGAAAACGGCCATGATGAGATTGTTGGCTTTGGTCATGAAAATTTGACTTTAACTCATCCAACAGACATTGTCTGCAGAACCAGCGGCTATGTCTGTCCCCGTACTTTGATGATAAATGCAGATAAGGCAGCAAGGGATCTTGATTCGGATTTAATTGAAGATTTAAAAAATGAAAAAGAAATGGAAGTTACAATTATTCTAGTTTGATGTTTTTAAGCTGGTCTTTACTTGCATTTTCAGCTGCTTTAAGATAAGCATCACAGACTTTATTTACTTCATCAAAAGCTACAACTTTTCCTTCATTAATCCATAATGCTTTGTCACACAGGTTTCTGATTTGCTGAATTGAGTGTGATACAAGTAAAACAGTAGTTCCTGAACCCATTAATGATTTAATTTTATCATTACTTTTTTTCTGGAATTTAACATCTCCGACAGAGAGGATTTCATCAATAATTAAAATATCAGGATTTACAACAGTAGCTATTGAAAAACCAAGTTTTGCAAGCATTCCGGAGGAATAGTTTTTAACAGGAAAGTTAATGAACTCTTCAAGTTCTGAAAACTCTAAAATTTCATCATATTTTGATTTTAAAAAATCTTCAGTATATCCTAAAATAGCACCATTCAGAAATATATTGTCTTTTCCAGAGTAATTGTAATCAAAACCGGCACCTAAAGAAAGTAACGGTGCTATTATTCCGTTAGTAGTTACTTCTCCACTGTCACAGTCATAAACACCGGATACTATTTTAAGCAAAGTACTTTTTCCAGCACCGTTAAAGCCGATTACTCCAACTTTTTCTCCCTGATAGATTTTAAATGAAACATTATCAAGGGCTTTGAATTTTCTGCTTTTTTCTTTGTTTCTTTTGATGGTACGTATTACATATTCTTTTAAATTGTCAATTTTGTCATTGGTTATTTTAAAACTTAAAGAAACGTTTTTAAGTTCAATTGCAACTTTTTCATGATAGTCTGGAATGAATTGTGAAACTAGATTGTCAACATCCTGGTGCTGTTTTGTAGTTTCTTTTTTTAATATATTATTATGAATTGGTTCTATGTAATCTGGAATTTCATTATTTTCTGATTCTTGCATGCCATTAGGATGTATTGATTCAGGTTGTTGTATATTATAGGGGATTCTGTTGTAATCTTCTTGCAGGTCAAAGACAACTTCTTTTGGTTGTTTTCTTGAACTTAAATTTCTGTTTTGATTGTTAGAATCACTCTTTATATTGTTTTTAAATCTTAAATTATTTTTTTTCATAATAAACAACCTACAATTCTAATGTAATTTTCCTTTGGTATTTTGTAAATATTATAACTCCAGCAACTAATACAATAAGAGCAAATAAACTGGTATTAATAACACTCATGATATTTGGCAAGGTATTATACATTATAATGTCTCTGAATTGATCAATTAGTAAATACACTGGATTAAGATATAAATATTGTCTTAATGTTTCTGGAATAATCTCTGCAGGATAAAATAGGGCAGATGCATACATCAATAATATTGTAAATATGTTGTAAAGGTATTCAATATCTCTGAAATATGTACATACAATTGATAGTATTAATCCGATTCCCACTACCATAACAAAGAGTATTATCATAGGAACAATAGCTAATACTGACATTAAAGTTAAATGAAGGCCTGTTAAATACATTACGGCAACAAGTATTATTAATGAAATTATGAAATTAATAAACTCCGAACAAATTCCTCCAAAAGCAAAGATATATCTTGGAACATATATTCTTTTTAAGATACCGCTATTTCCTTTTATTGAATTCATGGCTATTTTTGTTCCAGCACTAAAAAAATCAAATAAACAGCGTCCTGCTAAAAAATAAACCGGATAGTTTGCAATATTTCCGGAAAATATTGTTGAAAAGATAGCAGTTAACAAAAGCATGGTTAACAATGGGTTTATAAAACTCCATAGGATTCCAAGTATTGAGTCTTTGTATTTAGCTGTGAAATTTTTTTTAATTAATTGTTTAAGTAGGAAATGCTCACTTGTATTTTTTTTAATCATTTCTTTAAACATAATTTCCACACAAAAATTTATATATTTAATATTAATATATTTAATTATTAATTTAAATAGCATTTATAGGTTACTGCAATCATGTCAAAAGTTAAAGTTTCTGTAATAGTTCCTGTTTTTAATGTTGGAGAGTATTTATCAACATCATTAGACAGTATTTTAAATCAAACTTTAGAAGATATTGAAATTATTTGCATTAATGACGGGTCAACTGATGATTCTTTAAATATTTTAGAATATTATGCTAAAAAAGATAAACGAATTAAAATAATCTCTAAAGAAAATGAAGGGCAGGGAACTGCACGTAATGTTGGGTTGGACAATGCTCAGGGTGAATTTATATCCTTTGTTGATGCAGATGATTTTATAAAAAAAGATATGCTTGAGAAATTGTATAATAAATCAGTTAATGGAAATTTGGATTTGGTAATGTGTAAAGTTTCTTCTTTTGATAATGAAACACATGTAATTGATGATAATTTATGGTATTATTCACTTAAATGTTTCAGCGGGTTTAAAAAAGAAGTATTTAATAATTTAGATACTAAAGAGTTCACTTCATTAATTTCAGTAACTCCCTACAACAAGTTATATCGAAGGTCTTTTATTGAAAAAAATAATATCAGATTTCCGGAAAAATATATATTTGAAGATGAAGTCTTTTTTTACAATGTTTATCTTAAAGCTAAAAGGATTTCTTTAATTGATGAAAACTTATATTATTATAGGACAAACAGAAAAGGTTCAACAGTTTCTAAAAGTCAGGATAAAGATTATATTGATGTTATTCATATTTTCAGATTAATTCGTGAATTATTAATTGAAACTAATTATATAAATGTCTATAAAAAACAGGTTTACAATAGATTCATCCATCTTATTTTATGGAGATTTAGCCAGACAGCTCCAAAATATAGAAAAAATTTCTTTAATCTGATGAAAAAAGAATTTAATGAGATATTGAATGATACATCAAAAGATTTTTCATTAAATGTTGATGAACTGGATTCTAAAATAAAATCAAGAACTTTAAAAGTATTAAATTCAAATAATCTTGAAGAATTTGAAAAATTGGATTCATATAAAACATTTTCAGTTATAATGGCATCATATAATAATGAGCAATATTTGGGAGATGCAGTTGAATCTTTAACTGTTCAAAATTTTGGATTTGAACATAATGTGGAACTTATCATTGTTGATGATGGAAGTAATGATGATTCTTTAAAAATAGCTAAGAAATATCAGGAAGATTATCCTTATAATATTCAGGTAATCTCTAAAGAAAATGGCGGTCAGGCCAGTGCACGTAATTTGGGATTAAAATATGCTAAGGGAGATTATATAAACTTCCTTGACAGTGATGATAAACTGTCTCCAAATACATTTAATGCAGTTTATGATTTTTTAGTGAAAAATCCTGCTGCAGATGTCATATCAATTCCCATAACATTTTTTGACAACCAAAAAGGACCACATATTCTTAATTATAAATATAAAAAAGAAGAGATGGTTAATCTTTTAGATGAACCGGATTATCCTCAGCTTTCAGCTTCATCAGCTTTTATTAAAAGGGAAGCTGTTGGCAATTTAAGATTTAATACAAATCTTGTTAATTCTGAAGATGCTTTATTTATTAATAAAATTCTTATTGATAATCCGAAATTGGGTTTGGTTAAAAATGCCAATTACTTATATAGAAAACACTTTGATAAGTCATCTACAATTGACAATTCCCAAAAAAAGAAAGGATTTTTTACAGACAGGTTAAAATATTACTTTAAGGAACTAATTGAATATTCAGTTAAAAAATATGGTGAAACTCCAAAGTTTATCCAGTATACTTTACTTTATGATCTTCAATGGATGGTAAAAGTTGAAGAAATTGAGAATATTTTAACTAAAAGGGAAATTAACGAATTTTGGGAAGTTTTTTTAGATGTCTTATCTTATATTGATGGAGATATTATTAAAAACTATAAAACTTTAGATAATCATGTTCGTGAGTTTCTATTAACTATTAAACAATCTAATTTGACTGCTAAAACAATTAATGAATTGCAGCTTAATGATCGTTTAGGTATTCACAGGTTTTATATTGACATAGTCAATATAAAAAATGGTTTTTTAAACATATCCGGTCTTTTAATGAGTAATTTTAATCCGGACAATATTGAAATAGTAGCTAAGTGTGAAAATAAGGAATTTATCTCTAAACGTTTTGTTTATCCTACAAGGAAACCATTAAAATTTTTATCAGTTGGGTATAAATTTCCTTATGATTTTGATTTGGAAATTCCGGTAGATGAAATTAAAGACAAAAAATTAACTATAAATGTTTTAAGTGGAAATGAATCGTTTAATCTTCCAATTGCTTTTGAAAAACATGCAAGATTATCAACTAGCAGTAATTACTTAATTAAAGACAATAATATTGTGGTTTTTAAAGATAATTCTTTTTATCTAACATCATATTCATTTATTAAAATGTTAAAATTGGAATATAAGTGTTTGATGAAAATCTATAATGATAAAGGTCCGTATTATACTTCTGCATTGGCTTTTAGATTAATTTATCTTATATTATATCCATTTTTAAGAAATAATAAAATCTGGCTATTTATGGATAGGCGAAATGCGGCTGATGATAATGGTGAACAATTATTTAAGTATGCACTATCTAGAAAAGATAATGTTAAAAAATATTTCACAGTTTCAGAGGACAGTAAAGATTATTCCAGATTAGCAGGCAAATATAAAAATGTTTTACCATTTTATTCAATAAAACAAAGGTTGATTTATTTATTTGCAGATAAAATAATCTCTTCACATCCTGATGAAAACATTTTAAATCCTTTTTATGCCAAAAATGGGGATTTATACAGTGGGCTGATTACATCAGAGAAATACTTCCTACAGCATGGAGTTACAAAAGATAACATTTCTAAATGGATTAGAAAATATGATAAGGATTTGTCTTTAATATTAACAGTTTCTCCTTTGGAAAGAAACTCATTTTTAGGTGAAGATTATAATTATTCTCCGGAAATTATTCAGATACTTGGATTTCCACGTTTTGATAATTTGGAAAATAATAATCTCAAAAAACAGATATTAATAATGCCGTCATGGAGAGAATATTTGCAAAAAAGTGAATTTGCTCTTAAAAATTCCAAATACTTTAAAGGATTAAATGATTTATTGAATAATGAAGAGTTAATTGGCTATGCTAAAAATAGAGGTTATAAAATAATTTTTAAACCACATCCAAATTTGGCAAAATTTATTCATTTGTTTGATTTGGATGAAAGCATTATTGCAGATGATAAAAAGACTTATCAGGAGTTATTTAATGAGTCAGAATTACTCATAACTGATTATTCATCTGTTGCTTTTGATTTTTCATATCTTAAAAAGCCAGTTATTTATTATCAATACTCAGATGACTACAACTTTGATTTATCTGAAAGCTATTTTGATTATAAAACAATGGGCTTTGGAGAAGTTATTAAAAAAGAGGATGATTTAATAAAGCTAATTAAAGGTTATTTGGATAATAATTGTGAAATGAAAGAAGTTTATAAAAAAAGAGTTGATAATTTCTACAAATACAATGACCAAAATAACTCTAAAAGAGTTTATAACTGGATTTATGAAAATTAATTAACTAACGGATTATATTATGACAATTATGGATAATTTATTTGGAAATAAAAAAAAGCTTATTCAGGAAAATAAAGTTCTTAAACAAGAAGTGGAAAATTTACATAAAGAGATTGATTCTCTTAATAGTAAATATGAGAATATTCGTAAAATTAGAGCTAATGAGAATACTGCAGCCAGCTTTTGTAACTGGTCTTATATAAATTATTATTTTAGAGATGATTTTGAGGAAAAATTTATGGAAATGGTTGAAAATTTACCTAAAGAGTCAAAAAACTACTTTAAATGGCTTTTTTTAAGAAGTTTGGCTATTAATTATAACAGAAGAGAAACTTTATTTTTTGATGATGAATTGGAAAAACAAAAACAGTGGGAAGATTTTAAAATAAATAATGTATATGATGATAAAATAGGAAAATATAACTTTAAAGGAGGATATAATCTTCATGGGTTCATGGATTTAAATTTAAGTAAAGAGGATAAGAATTTTCTTGAAAATAAGGATATAATTGATGCAGGAGCATTTACTGGAGATACTGCAATTCCATTATCTGAAGTTACTCATAAAAATGTTTTTGCTTTTGAACCATTTGAAGAGTCTTTTAAATTATTAAAAGAGAATGTTGGAAGGAATAATATTTCAAATATAAAACCTGTAAACAAATCTTTAGGTAATATTAATGGTGAGCGAAGTTTATATTTAGCTAATGATAATTTTCAGGGAATTACATCTGATTCTAACTTAAGAAAATATACGGAAGAGCTAAAAGTTCAAGAGGTAACTGTTGATCAATTTGTCAAGGAAAATAACTTGGATGTTGGTTTGATTACTATTGATGTTGAAGGAGCGGAAAAAGATCTTTTAAGTGGAGCTGTTGAAACAATAAAAAGTCAAAAACCAATGTTGTTTATTAGTATATATCATAGTGTTGAAGATTTCTTTGAAATAAAACCGTGGATTGAGAATTTAGATTTAGGTTATAAATTTGAGATTATTAAAGAACAGCCTTGGACATTTATTGCAGATACTATTTTAAAATGCAAAATAGATGATGAATAATTGTTTTAAATATTTTTTACTAATATTAAATTATGTGGT